>Ga0194121_10005002_pt1 | contig 18746 bp, 13 predicted proteins | sample TA2MahCa50mmetaG_FD_148609 | JGI IMG/M metagenome (GOLD analysis project Ga0194121, IMG submission 148609) | Freshwater microbial communities from Lake Tanganyika, Tanzania - TA2015020 Mahale Deep Cast 50m | ecosystem: Environmental > Aquatic > Freshwater > Lake | place: Tanzania: Lake...
TCGGCGCCGCCCATGCCGCCGTGGGTGTGCTTCCATTGGAGGTTGCCCTGCAGATCGCAGGCCACCACGGCTTTTCCGGCTTCCGCACCGGTCCAGCCGAGATAGACCTTGTCGCCGTCGGTCGCGCAGGAGTACGGCACGCCGTGATCGCCGCCCCAGTTGCTGGTGAGCGAACTGTCCCAGGGCGCGTTGCCGCCGTTCGAGGCCCAGCCGCGCAGCCGCAGGCCGATACCCTTGTGCGCGATGGCCTTCCAGGTGAAATCGCCCGTCGTGACCGGCTGGCCGGGCGTCCGCCAGTACGGAGTGGTCAGCCCGTCCCACTTTACCTCGTGCTCGCCCTTGGCGAAGTAGGCGCTCGTCAACAACTGGCGGACGACCGAGCCGTCGGGGGCGAAGAGGTTCAGCGACACGTAGCCGTCGAAGGGCATGGCGAACCGCAGCGGCTTGAACCCGGGCAGCTCCTTGCTCTGGACCAGCCCCGTCCAGTTCACGACCGGCAAGCCCGCCTCCATCGTCACGGCGAACTCACGGCCGTCGGAGAGACGGATGGACCGGGGCTTCAGCTTACCCGTCTTCTCGAGTGTGGCATAACCCCAGCACGTCGGGCCCTGGAAGGTGAAGACACGGTCGATCTGCACGCCGGGCTTGAAGAGATCCTTCATGGTGATGCGGCCCGACTGGCCTGCCGTGAAGTTCGGCTCCACCGTCATGACCATGCGGGCACCGGGCTTGAGCGGCTGTTTGTCGGCGGTCAGCAGGCTCCACGGAACCGCTATCTCCTGCACGTAGCCCTTGCCGTCGGCGTCAACGACGAAGACCTGCTTCGCGCCCTCCGTCTTGGCGTCGGGGATGCTGCCTTCGTTGAACCCCTTGCCGAATTGGACGCTCACCACATCCCCGCCGTCGCGGTACTTCCAGCAGTCCCAATGGGCCGTGCGCTCCTTGCCCGCCGCATCGGTCGTCACGGTGCGGAACTGCAGGCAGTCGGCCGCGAAGCCGTGGTCGCCTTTCACCCCAGGATTGTTGAGCGGGGTCGGATCTTTCCAACGCGCCAGCACGTATAGGTTTTCGCCGTCGTACATCACGTGAAACCACTGGCTGAACTGGTCGCGCAGGTTCTCGACATCGCCGCAGGCAAGGATCCCTCCGGTCAGATCCCAGTCATCGAACTTGCCGTCGACGACTACGTTGCCCGGCACGGGCAGGACCTGCATGTTCAGGTTCTCGGTTTCGGTGGCGTGCGTGAACCCGGTACAAGCAGCCGCGACGAGCAGGAAAGAGAGGCTGTTTAGTTTCAAAGTCTGTGACTCCAATGATTGAGGGCAATTACGGCATGCGCCAGATAGTGAGAAAGAGGGCCGCCTCATCCGATGTCGCTGATCACGCCCGTGCTCGTGCCGAACTTTTCGGCTTCGATGCCCATCTGGCGCAGCATCCGCACGTAGAGGTCCGAGAGCGGACGATTGTTCTCGCGGTCGTACATCACATGCCCGGCGTGTTTGAAGCCGCCTCCGGCGACGATGATCGGCAAGTTCTGGGACGTGTGCGCCGACGCGTTTCCGAGGTTGCTGCCGTGAAAGACCATCGTGCGATCGAGCAACGTTTCATTTCCTTCGCTGGAGCCTTGCAGCTTCGCGAGAAACTCGTTGAACACGCGATACTCGGCGTCTTCGATCTTCGCGAGTTGCTCGATCTTCGCTTCGTCCTGGCCATGGTGCGAGGCTTCGTGGTGCTCCATGTTCACACCTTCGATTTTCGGCTGAATGTGGCTGAAAAGGTTCAGGTTGATGATCCGCGTGGAGTCGGTTTGCAGGGCGAGATGAACCAGGTCATACCACTGGCGCGAACGTTCGATCAATTCGTTCTGTTGAAATTCGCGAGTCTGATATTGGACCTTCGGCTTCGGCTTGTTCGCCCACGCCTCGTCTTGCGCGAGGCGTTCCTCGGCCTCGCGAATCGACGTCAGCAGGGTGTCCAGTCGCTCGCGATCGCCTGCGCCCAGATTGCGGGCCAAGTCGCGGGCCTGCTGGCGGACACCGTCCAGAATGCTTCGGCCTTCGTGCAGCCGCTGCACTTCACGGGCGATTTCTTCGGGCGTGCCATCGACGAAGATCTGGCGAAACATTGCTTCCGCGCTGCCGAAACTCGGCATGCGCACCCCTTTACGGCTATAGGAATGCGCTCCGCCGAGCCCGATACAGGGAAACCGCGTTTCGCGGCCGACTTGCTCTGCGGCCAAAATGTCGAGTGAAATCGTGTTGCGGAGGTCGGTATCACTGCGGATGCACTCGCCGGCGACGCCGGTGAACAACCCCGGCTCGGAATAGTGGTGGGCGTGGCCGGGATGCGAGAGGCCCGAGAACAGGGTGAATCGGCCGCGATGATCGTCGAGCAGCTTCAGGTATCGCGTTGACTCGTAATCCAGCCCGGCCTTTTCCGGAAAGAGAAACTGCGCGTGGGTCCCCAGTGGTCGACCGATGAGCAGCATGCGACGTGGGGCCAGTTTCGCCGCTTTCGCCTCGGCTCCGAGACCGAGTGGGCGCATGGCGTCGAGCAGCGGCAAGCCGATGGCGACACCCCCGGCGCGAAGCATCGTACGCCGCGAGAGCAGTCGGGTATTCAGAGGAGTCATGATCTTTCCATCCTTACTTGGTGAGAAACGCGGGACTCTTGTTTGTACGACGGACTTCCAGTCCGTCGAGAATCGCGACGGACTGGAAGTCCGTCGTACGTCTTGGTTGCGGCCGAGCCACGTTGGGACCTACTTGGTGAGAAACGCGGGACTTTGAACGACTTCATGCACGAGGGATCGCAGCCCGTAATTCCGCTCGCGCATCCGAGCGGCGATGGACTGCACGATTTCGCGGTCCGCAAACTGCACGTCGGCACCGGTTGCGAACACGAGCAGTTGCCGCGCGAGATTGCGGGCGAGCTGTTCCTTGTCCTCGAGCAGCACCGACTTGTAATCGTCGATGTTCTTGAACTCCCGCCCCTGCGCCGTGGCCCCGCCGATTTCCACGTCGGGCCCGCGCCATACACTCCGGTCGGGATAGTTTGGAAGCGGAACAAAACCTTTGCCGCCGCCCGAAACGCGATAGAACTCGCGCCAGCCGCCGATCACGTCGAAAGATTCGAGTGCGAACCCGGGCGGGTCGATGTGCTTGTGGCACGTGGCGCACGCGGCGATGGCCTTGTGCCTCTCCAACTGCTGGCGGATCGTCGTCGCGCCGCGAATATCGGGCTCGATCGCACCCACATTCGGCGGCGGCGGGGCGGGCGGAGTACCGATGATCTTTTCCAGCACCCATTTGCCACGCAGGATCGGCGACGTCGTCGTGCCGTTGGCGGTCACCTTCAAAATGCTGGCGTGGGTCAGCACGCCTCCACGGTGGGAATTGGGCGGAAGCGAAACCCGCCGCAGTTCGCCGCCATGCACGCCGTCGATGCCGTAATGTTGCGCCAACCGTGAGTTGAGCATCGTCCAGTCGGAATGGACAAACTGGGCGACGCTGCGATCATGCTGCAGCATTTCGCCGAAGTACATCTGCGTTTCCCGCGGCATCGACCAGTACAAGAACGCGTCGAATTCGCCATACATGTTCGCGTCGGGCGTGGTCGCACTGATCTTCCGCAGTTCGAGCCACTGGCCGGTGAAATTGTCGATGAAGCGTTGCGAACGTTCGTCGCCAAGCATCCGCTCAACTTGGGCACGCAGCACCGCGGGCTTGCGCAGTTCTCCCTTGGCGGCGAGTGCGGTCAGTTCGTCATCGGGCAGGGTGGACCAGAGGAAGTACGACAACCGCGAGGCAAGTGCATGGTCATCCAGCGAGCCCGGCTGTTCGCGGAAGTAGAAGAAATGCGGCGACGAAAGAATCGCCTTGTAGGTGCTGCGCAGCGCCGTGTGGAATTCGTAGCCCTTGTCCAGACGCTCTCGGAAAAGGCCTGCATAGTAGACGAGCGTCGCGTCGTCAACCGGCCGGCGCATCGCCCGTGGCAGGAAGTCGCGGAGCAATCGCTGGCCGTCGGCTTGCGGGTCGGTCGAGACGGGAATGAGCGGATCGCGCCGCCAGTCGTCATCGCTGCGGTTCTCGCGAATCTCCGGCGGCGGCTGGCCAGCACGTTCCGCTTTCACGACACTCGCGGGTTTCAGCGGCAAATCGCCGAACAACCGCTTGTGGCCCGACGGCGGAAATTCGCCGAGCGGGCCTTCGAGTTCCATCAGCTCGAACGCGAATCCCGGCCCGGTGTAGGTCCCGTCAAGCGGCTTGCCTTTGAGTCGTTGGCGCACGGTGTTTTGGTCCGGCAATTGCCAGCCGTCGATGCGGATGACACCTTGCTTATGCAGCAGCGTTTCGAGCTCGAACACCCCTGGGCGGTCGGGGGGCGCGTCGAATGTCGCCAGCGTTCTTTGATCACGGTGATGCCCCGAAGCACCGTAGACTCTCAGGGGCAGCGGGTGACCGCCGGTGTTGAGCGCCTGCGCGACGATTTTCAGCCGATAGCGGCCCGTCGTGGGAACTTCATCCGACTCAATATGGAACGGCAGGACGATGTAGACGTTGAGACGCCCGCCATCGAGTCGCACGAACTTGTCCATCAGCGAGGGAATCTGCCCGTAATTTGCAGCCTCCTTGCCGGTGCGGCGGAACGCCAGTTTCTTCGGGGGCCGCGTCGCAATCGCGGCATCGAGCGCCAGATCGGCGGCCTCTTGATAGCGCAGCAGATGTGCGGAAGAAACATCCAGCCCCTCGCTCACATTGTCGAAGCCCGCCACGGAACCGTCGTCCGGCAACACGTCGCCGAGCTTGATCGAGATCCCCAGCAGGTCGTTGAGCGTGTTTTCGTGCTGCGTTCGATTGATTCGCCGCAGCGCGACACGGCCTTCGGTCTTTTGCTGGGCCAACGAGGCGGCGTGGAGCTGCCCCTGCAGTTTCGCCACGGCAGCGCGTCGGGCATCCGGCGTCGGCTGCTCGGCATCGGGAGGCGGCATCTCGCCGGCCGCCAGCTTGTCGTGAACCCGCACCCAAGTCCCGAATGCGCGAGGATCGGACAGGTCGAACTTAAGCTGTGCCAGATCGAGCCCCGCAGCGGGCTTCTTGCCACCATGGCAATCGACGCAATGCTTCTTCACCAGCGCCGCAACTTCGCCCGGAACCTGCGCGTTAGCGGAGGTGGAAAGAACTCCCGAAAAGGACAGCAGGACGGTGAGGAGGGTGAGGCTGGGTTTCATGTGGATTCCTCGATAAACATGGATCATTTGCCCGGCTGAAAGACAGCCCGTCCCCAGTGTGGGCCGCTCAGAAAGAAGGCCGCCGGCGAATCGGGTGCAGAGGCCGGTGGCTTTTGGTTGGTCACATCGGTCAACTGCCCGAAGCAGATTCGGCCCTCGGCATCGCTCCAATGTACCGTCCATAACGTCCCCAACACGTCGCCGCCGCGCGGAGGATCGTTCTCACAATGGAGCAGCCGCCAGGGAATCGCGTATTCCAGCGTGTAGCCAAGTCCATCCGCGTCCTTCTGGAACGCGCCCTTCCATCCCGCGGGGGCTGCGGCGGCAGGCGGCAATTCAAAGCTGTGCTGCAAATCGAGTCTCGCCTGCCCGGATGTAGCATCGAACCACAGGATCAAGCTCGTCACTCGCTCGTTGACGGAATCCGCCAGCAATTCAGGACTGGGGTTCTGGGGTCGGAATGGCCGACCAGTCCCCTTGAGCGGCCAACCCAACCGGCGATCAGCGGCGAGACGCACGATGACGCTGCCGCCTGCGAACTGGTAACCATCGCGAGCCGCATTGCGCATCGGCTCGGGATCGCCGACGTGGGCCGCCACATACAAGTGCTCGGTGTCATACATCATGCCCCCGTGGACGAAATACGTGGCCGCGTAAGGCGGCTCGCACGCACTCCGGAAAAAGTTGCCTTGGTTCCATTCCGCGAACTGACCGTCCACCGAAACCTCGCTCGTCGCACGCATCACCGCGACTGACTCGATGGCGCTGCGGTTGTAGAGCGGGCCACCGGGAGCTACCGGCGCCGTTCGCGGCATCCGGCGAGTGAACCGGTCCTCGACAAACGACGCCGGAGCCAACTCGCCGTCAGCCGAGCATTGCAGAGCGCTGCCGACCTTCAGCTCCTGGACTTTTCCTGACGTGGTCTCTGCCCGCACGCGGCCATCATAGACCTGCACGCGCTCGTCGCCGCTCGGACTGACGCTCACGCCGAATTCCGTGCCCAGGTCCGTCACGCGCATTTGTGGCAACTCGACAACAAAGCCCGACTGTCCCTTCGGCATCCGCACCATGACCGAACCGGACGTGAGCCGGAGGTGTTGAACACCCAGCCATTCCCCGACCGCCGGTCCTTCGATAAGCAGTTCGACGCCGTCGTCGTTCGCGAACGAGACCAACCCGCTTTCCAGGCTCCAAGGACCTTTCCCGACGGTCTCGGACACGCGCACTTCCCGCCCGTCCGCCCAGCTCCCGCGCTGGGTCTCGCGCACCACGGCAAAGACCGGCTCCGTATTCACAACGGGCGGCGGTTCACTCAGCCAGAACCAGGACGCCACCGCCAACACAACCACCGCGAGCACCGCCGCCGCCGATGACAAACGCCAACGCGATGGACGCGAGTTCATGACGGTTGTGGGCTTCGCATCACCAAGCACCGGCACCTCGCAATCGGCCCCGCGAAACTGCCAGGCGAGACCAGCGTGCAATTCCATGTAGGAGACGAAGAACCGCCGCGCCGTTTCGCTCGCGAGCAACTCGCGTTCGAGTGCTTCGCGATCGGCGGGGGCGAGGGCTCCCGCGACATACTCATCCGCCCAATCCCGAAGCCGGGCAGCAACGTCCGAGTTCAATTCGTTCAGGTTCATGATGCGAATCCTTCCGCAAGGACTCTCAACATGCAGTCGTGCAGGATGGCCCGGATCCGCCGCAGGTTCTTGTACAGGGCATTGGCCGATCGCCCGGCCGCCGCCGCCGTGCTCTTGAGCGACCCTTCCCGGTAGCTCTCCTCGACGAGCCTCATTTGGTGCTGCGGAAGCCGGTCCAGGCAGTGCTGCAGCGCCTGGTGGCAGTCCTCCGAGAAACGGCCGCCGGGCTCGCGGGTGGTCAGGAGCAGTTCGGCCACTTGTTCGCTCAACAGAGTCTGCCGAGTGGCTTCACGTCGGCGGAAATTACGCACATGGTTCTGAGCGATGGCGCAAGCCCAACTCGCAAACTCACCTTTCGCCGGATCAAACCTCGCCCGCTCCTGCCACAACGTGAGACACGTTTTCTGAAACAAGTCCTCGACATCCTCGCGCCGCGGCACGAGGGTGAACAAGAATCGATACACCCTGCTCTGGTTGGCGAGCAGGAGGGCGATGAAGTCGTTGTCGGAGGGTTCGGTGGTCATCACAATTAGTATTGGTCGCACCCGCGAAAAAGTGGCCCAAGAAAATCCGCCGAATTTCCAACTGGCTTTGATGTAGTGCCTCGCCGGGAAAGCAAGCGTACCGCCGCAAATGACCGGCACGTCCCGGCTTTGGCAGTTGCCCAGAGGTTTCCCTGTCACGATGGGATGGTTTTTGCCGCGCGGTACAAAAATGTCGCCACAGGCTCCCGTCCGTGCCCTGCTTGCTTGCTAGACGCTTGCTCGGAGCCTATTCGAGCTCTCGCACCCACCGACCGAAGGTCGAGCAGCTGACGATCGTGATCAGTTCCTTGGTGCGTTCGCCTAGTATTCTACCGCGCCGCAGTAGGGTGCGGCGCTCCTGATTGCTCGGTTGCATGCGGTCCAGTGACGAATGGCACTTGTGGGAGCCGAATGACCCACACAGGTCGCGACGACTCCTCGATGCGAGCCTACTGCCTGACTTGAGCATTCGGCACAAATCGCTCACTTCAGCCGCCACGCGGCGCGGGCTGAGCCTCTTGGGGGCACACGCGCACACATGAGCCTCAGTGCGCGAGCTCCCCAGCAGAGCTGAGAAACACTCGCGCGCGATAGTTCGAAGAGGGTTGGGCAAGGGGAGGCTGGTCGCCAAGAAGAGACTCGTTTCGAAGAGGGTTGGGCACGGGGAGGGTGCCAGTTGCTGGACACGCGGCGATCGGGCGACACGAACAGATTGTGAAAAATCAGGTCCCACGCCCAGAATGGCAAAACGATGGCCTCCTTTCGCGGCAACCCCAGCTCGATTAACGCATATGGCTGCCCCAGCGGTTTTTCGTGGCGATGTTTCCGCAGGTCAGGACGCGAACAGTACGCCCACCACGGATAAACGCCGTCTCGCCATCATGAAGCGCAGGGCCTGATTCATTTTTGTGACTTGCGGCTGCCGAAACTAGGGTGGCAGCAGCGTACTGCGAAAATTCTGCCAGGCGTCGATGTGGGCTTGGGCCCACAAGTCATTGCCGCGCGGATTGAAGTGCATGTTGCCGTAGTAGTAGTACGTCGTCTGCGCCGTCCCCTCGATCTTTTCTCGGAGCGCTTTCCAAGAATTGAAGTAAAGGACTTCCTTCCGAGCCGCCAGCGCCGCTAACTCCCGATGCGGGCGATCGGACAAAATCGGGGAACCACGTTCTTCCGTCTGAAACTGCTGGTAGTGCGGCACGCCGGTCAATAACATCTTGATTCGCTGCTCTTTACAGTAGTCAGCCAGACGGCCCAAGATATCCATTGTGAATTGGACATTCTCCGTCGTTTGAGCGTCCCAGTTTTCGTGGCACCAAGCCCATCGAGCGTACAAGAAATCGCTTTTGGGTTGTGCCAAGTCGAATCGCGGAGCGGGGCGCCGGCGCATGTTGCTGATCAGATTGTAGAGATGCGATTTCTCCGCCAGAAACAACTGAGTCCGCGAAACTGGTCCGGCACGGACCGCTCCCTCAAGCGTATCGATATACTGACTGAAATAGAGCTCGCGCGGCGGCGCGGCGACCGGATTTCCCTCGCCGTCGCTGACGAGAGTTTGCCGGTATTTCCAGTCGTCAAAGTCGTCGCTCATGTCCACGTTGACCACGATCACATCCGGCTTGTACTTGATGATGTAGTATCGCAGCAGAATGTAATACAGCACCGGTGAGTAGCTGCTGGTGCCCGTATTGATCACTTCGAATCGCTTGTCAGGCCCATAGGTCTGGTTCAAGAAAGTTTCGACCTGACTGGACACCGACCGTTCCATCGGCACACAGCCTTCCGTGAAGGAATCGCCAAGATAGAACACGCGATAAGTACCGGCAGGTTTGTGTTCGTCGATGTCATAATTCTCAAGCCATCCTTGCGCGTTGTAGTGATGCACGTACGCTTCGGGAAAATCTGGATTGTCTTTGATCCACTCGCTGTGAGTCACTGAGCCGTTCGGCGGCCAGGTGTGATTGAGCTGAGCATCGCGAACAAAGCTCTTCGACGGCAACGTCACCAAGAACGACGCGCCGGATTCCAAAGCGACCAGCAACAAAATCGTGGTTACCGTTGTCACAATCACGCCGTAGACAATTCGGCGCCTGCGGCTTAACCGTGAAGTGTGCTTCGTCGCCATGGGCTCTTGATCCTGCTCGCGCCGAACGGTCATTGGCTGGAAATCCCGGGAAGCGATTAAACCGTACGGAGACAGTTTAGAGTATTCTGCTGATCACCACCATTTGTTGGATGTGATCATTCCCCTTGTGCAAGCCCAGGCGGCGGCGGGCGCGATCCCATGTCCAAACTCGCCAGCCCGATTCCACGCGTTAGCGAGAAAAAAAAGGGGGGAGCGACGAGTTTGATCTTTTGTCTGGAAGGACCGACTTTTTAGCACCCCAGATGTGATCTGGGGTGCTAAAAACCGGCATCATCACTGGAGGATGAGCTTATCCCGGATTTGTTCCTACGCGGCATCTGACATTGCCAGGAAAGACGAGCCGATCACCCAACCATCCCTGAGAAGGGCCTCCACAGCTGGCGCAAAAACCGGCACCACCAGGAGTGACTGGCGAAGCTCCCCCGCCCCGTGGCACCACAGGATTAAGCCTTTCTTTTTAACAGGCGGCAGGGGTTCGAGTATGAAGTTGTGCAGCTCCTTGTCTTCCTGCGGCATCAAGCGAGTGGTGTGGCAAATGCCGTACGCATCGTAGAGGGCGCGGCGGACTTTGGATGATTCCTCCTCGCCAAGGCTTCGGTCATAGACGAGAACCGAACCCACCTCGATGCAGGCGGCATTGAAACCGATGGCGGTATCGGCATAGCCACCGAGGACCATTTCCGTAAGGGCGCCTTGGTCGCCGATCTGAGCCATGCCGGGCACCGGGGTTTCAGGGTCCTCATTCAAACGCAGCGTAGCCTGGGTCGGGCTGGTCCAGCGGATGGTTAGCACGTGAAAGAATTGATTGTCATCTGCCACCCGAAGGGGGGACGTTCCGTTGGCCAGGCTGTCCCACTGGTTTTCTCCAGTGGCAGGGTTTCCATTGTGCGAAAGGGCGAGGGAACGAAAACCTCCTCCGTCCACTGGGCGACGAAACGCCAGCGCGCTGTAAGGACCGCTGCGGGCGGGACCATCTGCGGAAGGCTCCACTCTGAGGACGACAACCACGGTTTGAGCGTCGGAGCCGGGGAGCTTGGTCATCAGGGAACGGCGAACCGTGTTGTCAGCGAAATGGAGGACCGGCGCTCCGGTGCCGGGGAGAAGCACGCGTTGCCGCGGCTCGTTCGCTGTGCGCCAGACCGGCAGGCGCTCGGGATCCACCGGGGCAAACACGCGTTTGTTGACCGCATCCACCCAGGCGGAAACCGGCTGGCCATTGGTTACGCCAGCATCAGGGTTGCACCGCCAGAAGGCCCATGGCTTGGCGACGGTTGCAATATCCTCAGCGCCATGGAGACGCGGGAGGAGCATCGCGAAAATGAAAAAAGCGAGAGGGTGAATCTTCATGGGGAGACTTCCTCATGAGGGGTGCTGGCGACACAGTTCCGATCGTCAAAAACGTTGAAGAACCAAGCCGTACTTCGGGGTGGGAGGGCGGCTTCGATGCGGCCGGTGGCGGCGTCCCATTTCACGGGGGAGGCCGTCCACTTACGATCCATCCAATGTCCAAGCGCACGCGTGGAACAGAGCTCGGCCCTTGCCACAGCTTGTGCGGAGCTGCAGGTGGCCCACACATGATCCCCCTTGCGTCCGTGATTCAGAAATCGTGGAAGCGGAGGGGTTCCGCGCACGAGGTGGTCCATGAAAACTTCAAGTTCGGGAGGGTTCCATCCGTCCACATGACTGTGGGGCATCTCTACCCGGATGCAAAGCGCACGGGGACTGCTTGGCAGAAGGTAGGATTTTTGAAATGCATTGAGTGGGAAAGCCGGGTCATTGGTGCCGGTCACCCAGCACATGGGCATCCGAGCCTGGGATAGATAGGGCGCGGGCTCCCAAAGCTCCAGCCAGCGGCGGATCCGTCCGGGCGGGTAGCGGGGGAATCCGTTGTCCTTCCAGCTCGAATCGTAGTCGATAAATCCGCAGCCGTAGACCGGCGCTGCGGCACAGAAACGAGAATCCGCTCCGGCGACGATGCAGGTCAGATAGCCTCCCCAAGACAAACCGGTGAGGCCGATGTAGCGCGGATCAACTTCTGGTTGGCCCGCGAGCAGGGAGTGTGCCCCCATGGCTGCGGCGACGACATGGTAGATCCACTGCTCGCCGACGGGCTCATCCGCCTGATCAAAAGAGTGGTTCCATCCGGGAGGCCCCCCGTGGGCGTGTCGTTCATGGGTTTTCCCCTCAATTGGATGGGGGCGTTCAGGCACGCAGCCGGTCAAATCCATCGCCAGTGCCGCGTATCCGCGGCGATTCCATAGCCGCACCCATTCATCGAAGGCGGTTCCGCCGCCGCCGTGGAGGAGAACCATGGCCGGACAGGTTTCTCCGGGCTTGAGCTCCGGCAGGCCGAGCCATGCAAAGACCCGAGTGGGTTGTCCCCGGTAAGAAGCGTTTTCATAAAAGAGAGCGCGCACACCTTCGGCTGAAAAGCCTGGAGCCGGGAAGGTTGCCGGGGGGATGGTCAGCCTCTGCATGTCCCAATCCACTGGCAGCTTATTCGAGAGGTCTACTTTCGCGACCCGTTTTATTGACTTGTCGTCGTCCGTCACAACCCCGCCAAGCTTCTTGTCAGCCGCAACAGCACTTTCCTCGCGGGCCACACTGGCCTCGTCCACGGCTTCCGGACTTTTTCCCCTGGTCTCTGTCGGCTTTGTCGTATCCCGATTGCAACCGAAGAGTGCCATGCACAAGGCCAGGACTAGTCCACTCATGAAAGCGCTTCGGAAACGCATTGGTCAACTCCCGGTCACCGTGCAAGCAAACAGCTTCGGAGACCTCCGGTACATTTTGATTAACGCCTTGCTGTGTGTCACGACATTCGGGAGTTTTTGCGCGAGTTCTCGCCATCGGCGATCGCGAGTCGACCGTTTTTGGCACGTACCGTCCGAAGACGCAATCAAGATACCACCCCGGGCGGATGGTTTCCGGGAGATTCGCGGTCTGTTTATGGTTGAGGCGCGCAGGCCAGACGACTGCACTGGTTTCCGATGGCGCTTGTTCAGGTGGTGATGGCAACGGACTGGCTGCAACTTTGACAGCGCAGGGCGCGATTGGCTGCCAAGCGAGTTTGTCGTGCCGTAGCTCGGGCTGTTTCGAGTTGCTTCGGAACATCGGTGCCCGTGCCAAAGTACATCTCGTCGGGTGTCTGCCCCCGAAATGCCGCATGCGGAAGATGCTGGTTATGCTGCTCGACGTAATAGGCGACTAACTTCCGCACCGTCGCCAAGGTGTCGAGCTTGTTCAAGTACAGCCACTGGTGTTTCAGCACGCGCCACCAGGATTCGATCAGCGAGTTCGAGAACTGAACGTCGGTCTGCGCGAGGACACGTTTCAACACCCCCGAGTTCTCCAGTTCATCCAGAGCAGAAGGTGAAAGTGATTCCGCATCAAGCAGAAACCGGTCAAACGCATCTGCAGCCGCTCGCTAAGAAGCTCATCGGCGCACGCCTGGCAATGACAGAAGCCCGCCCGACGACCCCCGCTGCCCAGCCAAGCGCAACCAGCAATTATCGAGCCGAACAGTATTGGGCCTGACCCCTTTGCTTCCGGCTTTGCTTCCGGGCCTTATCCGCCTTCCTTATCCGCCTTCGATCGAGAGGACCGAAAGGGTCTCGAAAACGGCAACTCGTTGGTGGAAAACATCATACGCCGTGAGAAGAAGAGAGTGTATTGTTACGAAGAGGGTTCCTTTCGGGGAGTTTCTGGTCTCAATTCGAACCGGACCGATTACCCGCGCCGGTATTCGTTGGGAAGCATATAAGATCAAACAAAAAGTTCCTCAAGTGGCCCCGCATGGGAGCAACCATTTTGTTTGAGCACAAGGTCTTCGTTGCCGAAATACTTGATGGGGTTGCCATAGGCATTGAGCAGAGTAGTCCACCAGTCGCCAATGGTGCGGCAACCTATCGCGCCATATTTTGGGTAGCGTAGATAACGCCCTGGCAGTTTGAGTTTGCCGCCACCTCCCCCAACAATCAGATACGGCCATTCCATTCCGGTTCCATGGTGCGCATCGCTCGAATCGGAGAGGAAGATGACCATGGTGTTGTCCAACATGTTCCCATCGCCCTCGGGCACCGCCTTGAGCTTACCTGCCATCGTCGCCAGCAATTCCGCATGATGCTGGAAAATGATGTCACGGTATTCGGCCTGGCTCTTGGTGCCCTCGTTGTGCCCAATGCCATGGTTGTCCTTGTCAATACCCAGTCGTCGGTACGTCATATCGACATTATCCAAACGAATGGTGACGACGTTGGTGAGACCCGCAATCAATGCGGCGGTCGCCAAGTCAAACTGCGCTTCCTGACGGACCTCCTCCACAGTAGAAGTGAACTTGTCAGAGTAGCCCGGCGCGTTTGCCGCAATCTGCTGCTTCATGCTGGATAATTTGCTGTGGCGCACCTGAAGTTCCTCAAAAGCATTCAGGTAGACGTCCATCTTGCCACGCTCCGACGAGGGAATAGCGGCACTCACCCTCTTGATATCATCCACCATGAAATCAAGAAGATTCTTTTGGAGCTTGAAGCCCATTTCTCCTTTGCCGCTCGAAGAAACCACAGAGCCAAACAGTTGCTCATAGGCAATGTCAGGCGAACCCTGGAAGGGAAGTTCCTGTCCCGGCGCGACTGCGGAGATCCCGGGATACATGGTTCCCCCGTAGTCATCGCTCAACGCTTTCCCTTTGATCGCGAGTCCCAGGTGATTGAAGGGCGCGGGGTTCAGCTTGGCCAATTCCGCATCGGCGGTCGCTCTGATCACTGCACCCGCATCAAATTCACCTCCAGTCATGTAGACACCCATCATGCCAAACCAACTGGAATGGCCACCTCGGCACATTTTCCCCGAGAGACCCTGCACGATTGAAAGCTGATCTTTAAAGGGCTCTAGGGCTTTCATTGGTGCAGGCAAAAAAACCTTGGTCAGATCTTCATTGAATAAAGTATCAGTCGCATCTTTGTCCTTGAATGCCTCAGGCGTGATGCCATCGGGGACAATGCCGCTCGATTTAACAACAAACACAAAACGATTGGAAAACGAGACCGCTTTTCCTGCGGCCTGGAGTTCTATCTGACGCAGAAAAGGGGATAACAGAAAGGCGCCTGAGCCCAAAGAAAGTTTCTTCAGCGCGTCACGTCGAGAGAAGTTCATGGCGTATGCCTTTCAGTTGGTTCAAGTGTTTTGCGATAAAGAAACGAGTCGGATGAAAGAATGGAAACTATAAGTGCGTTAAAACTGCCACCACTTTCCAGATAGTCTCGGTCGGCAGAAATGAGTGTTTTGGAATCACTGAGCATCTCGTTTCTACCCAAGAGATAACGAAACACGTGCCGGATCATGTTTTGACGGACTTTATCCGACGCGGCTAGTCGATCGATGAGTTCCAAAGCATTTTTGAACTCTCCATCCAATTCGTTTTCGCCTGTGCCCGTCAGTTCACTTTGCGCATCAACCGGTTTGTTGGCTCCATTTCGCAGAGACTCCTCCGTGCGATACCGGCCGAAGTCATCATAGATTTCGAAGGCATATCCCAAAGGATTCATCTTCTTATGACACCGCCAGCACTCGGCCTGCTCCGTCTTTTGCAACCTCTCTCTCAACGTCTTGGTATGGTCTTCTGGGATCGAGGCATCCACTGTGATGGGGATATCAGGTATCACGCCCCCCAGTAAGTGTTCTCGCACCCATTTGCCTCGTCGAATGGGGTCAGTGCTGTCGTTCAATGAATGTGCGATCAGCCAGGCAGGGTGCGTCAACATTCCCGCGCGATTCGGTCGCTTGTAAGGTTGCGGCAGCAGAAAATCCTGCTCGTCATCCCTGAGGTCGTAAACCATCGGGTACTTCGCATACAGAGCTTGCATGCGATGCAAGAGAATGTTCTCGTCTTTGGTTTCCATCCAACTGTATTGCTCTTCGACGATCTGCTTGATCGCTTCGACACTTCCGTCAAATCCCTTATTGAATTCGTGCAGGTTGTACTTTACGTTCAATTCATGCCAACCCTTCAGGTTCAGCCTCTGCAGAAGCTCTTTCTCCTTGGCTTCCGGATACTTACCGGCATCGAGTCGCCGCCGGTTCTGCTTGTAAAAATCGTAGACTGTGTTTCGGAACGTGGCTCGATTGATGATGTAATACTCGTCTGAAGTCAACAATTGCTTGAATACGTCCTTGTCCTTTTCAAGGATGTTCATGACGAAGAAGTCCGCATCTCTCTCGTACATCGCGGGATAGTTTTCGCCGTAGTAGGCAAATCCACCCGAGCGATCCTCGTCTTTGAATACCTTGTGAGCTTGGGAGTAGCCGAAGAACTCCCGAAAGAATCGCAAGATCCTCGGCTTCTCGATCGAATCGTCTTGCAGCATGCGTGCCACTTGTGACTGCACATCGGCACGGCTGTTCAATTTTCCCGCTTTGGCGGCCTCAAGCAGGGTCGCATCGGGTCGGCGATCCGTCAGGGCATAAGCGATGGAAAACGCTACCTCAGTGCCGGACAACATCCGGCGCCCGTGAGCATCTTCTTCACCAAGACCAATCTCAACTCGGTAAACGGATTCATGGTGCAGCATTACCGCCATGAACACCAAGCGCATGGCCTCGGCATTGCCGGCCTCTTCGGCGGCCTTTCTGAAAAGTCCGGAGTAGCGGCGGCGTTCGTCTTTCACGGGCTCGCGGTAGACAACCTTTTTGAAATGGGCGCTGATGGCCGAATCCAGCATCTCATCGCTGGGACTCGTGTCTGAAGACGCGATGGGAGAGTGTTTGATGAGTTCATTCGCCGCAGAAGCCGCATTGCTCATCAAGACACTCACTACCGCTGAATCCGCAAACAAGAGATTGGCATAGTCTCTGATGCCGACTTTATCTTCCAGAGGAAAAGGCTGTCTGAAATCCTGGGCGGACTTTCCGTAAGCGGATTTCACATTGTCGAAAACTTCTGGACTGGTTCTCCACAATCGAGCCGGTGAAAACGGCTGAGCAGAAATTTCTCCACTGAAAAGCTTTTCATGGTTTACATAATTGCCGAAACGTGGGCTTTCCAGTTTCGAATAGAGGTCAGTCGCGTTCCCAGACTTTTTCAATTCTGCATTGATCCAGCGCAGTACAGTATCTCTTTCGTGCCGCTCGGGTCGTTCGCCCTCGGTCGGTGGCATCTCCTCTAAGTGCAGTTGTCGGAGTACCGAATTCCAAAGCTCTATGTTATGGCCAGACGCCAAGTCAAAACTAATTCCCGACAAGACGACACCAGACTCGCTGCCGGCGTCGCCGTGACAGTCGGCACAGTACTTGCGCAAGAAGGGAGAGACGGTTTCGTCGAAGGTCTTCTTGTCAGCCAAGCTGCGATCGGAATTCTCGTCGGCTTGCGCCAGGAGTGAATGCGAAGAACACAACCAAATCGCGGTGAGGAAGATTGCTGATGCAAGGGCAGGTGCGTTTATTCTTTGGTTCAACACAGAATATTTTCCATGATCCAACCGAACTCAGGGTTGATTCCGGCTTCAACGAACACCGTAACCCGAAACGAGTGGCCGTGCAGGCGAGCGCACTCATGACCTGGTCGTAAGTTGTTTTGGTTCAGCGGGAAATGGAATTTCGCAATGCCCGAGTTAGCGACAGTGGTGACGACATCCTGTCGAAGATTTCACGGCATCCTGCCGCGAAGGTTTATCGCATTCGTGCAAATCCCGAAAGGCAGGTTGGCGGGGACAGCGGTCAGCCGTCCCCGCCAGCCTTTCGGTCTTTGCCCCTGAGTCAGCGCTCGGGTCGCACCTCTGCGTTGCCCTACCTTCTGCCCAGGCCATTTTGGATGTTAGTCGATTCGTTCTGGTCAGGCAACCGATGCCCGTGCCGCTCTGCGAGTCCGAGCCTCCTCCAGTTTCCGATCACGCTCCGCATGAATCACCGATGCCAACCCATTCAGCTTGTCGGCCGGCGTGATGTATCCGATCGCGGAGTGCAACCGAAGGTGGTTGTAGTTGGAGACGTAAGCAACCACCTTGCGACGCGCCTCCTCGATGGTCGCTGGACAAGCGGGACGAATGCATTCTTTCTTTAGCGATCCGTGCCATCGTTCGAGCTTTCCATTGCTTTGAGGGTAGTACGGAGCCGTTCTCACATGCGTCAGACCTTGTAGGCGGATGAATGCTTTAAAGTCATTGGCAATAAACTGCGGTCCATTGTCACTGATGATGCGTGGCTTGGCAGCGGGGAATTTCTCCAATGCCCGCTGCAACACGAGTTCGATATCCGACTCCTTGGATTGCTCACGTAGTTCCCAATGGGCAATGTAACGGCTGAAACCATCCAACACCGAAATCAGGAAGTAAAACGTGCCCCCAAGGTTGATGTGGCTGACATCGGTATGCCAATGACAATGTGGACCATCCGGCTAGACGAAACCAGTTCCCTTTTTGCTTGGCGCCCAACATTTTCGGTCAAGGCGCCCCGCAGCTTTGAGGACCCTGTAAGTCGTCGACGGGCTCACTGCCACAATGTCATCGTCGAGCATCATGAACGTCAGTCGTCGATAACCTTCCAGCGGATGCTCGTCGTGGTACTTCACGATCGCAACGCGTTCCCAATCGTCAAGCCAGTAATCCCTTGAGATCTTTCCATTGTGCAAATTCAGACTGCCGTAGCGACGTTTCCACGTGTGGAATTTGCTCAGCGCAATCCCAAGCCAGATAACGAGTTGCCATGCCGGCACCTCCGCCCGCTTCGTCCAGTAAGTTACGTAATCCACAATCTGATCGCGGATATCGTGGGGAACCCAACGTCCCTTTAAAGTTCCCCATTGGCTTTTTTTGACTTGACGTTTTCCTCCATCAACTCGGCGATCACTTCGTTCTTTTTCGCGAGTTTTGACTCCAGCAGGGCGATCCGTTGCTTATCAAAATCACCCTTCACCTTGGCCCGTTTCGACTTTGGCGAACGCTCAAACGCCTTCTCAGCCTGGTCAAGCACCTGTTTGATCCAAAGATGGATCATGCTCGGCTGGATATCGAGCTCCGCAGCCAGTTCACTCACAGGTACTTTTTCCCCCAGATGACGACGGACCACGCGAGCCTTGAATTCGTCCCCAAAACTTCTCCGGTTCGTACTCATGGAATCCTCCGTTAGGCAATAATATGCTAACGAGAGCACATCCAAATTCCAGTTCCTTCAGGAGCAAAACATAACTACTAAAAGGAAACGCGTTAACTCTCGCG
>Ga0194121_10005003_pt1 | contig 18746 bp, 20 predicted proteins | sample TA2MahCa50mmetaG_FD_148609 | JGI IMG/M metagenome (GOLD analysis project Ga0194121, IMG submission 148609) | Freshwater microbial communities from Lake Tanganyika, Tanzania - TA2015020 Mahale Deep Cast 50m | ecosystem: Environmental > Aquatic > Freshwater > Lake | place: Tanzania: Lake...
CCAACACTTCTGCCGATACTGTCGGTGGAGCATCCATGCCAACCGCAACAGTACCCGAAACCACGATTCCGAGCTATATCGACCCGTGACCGGTTACGCAGATGGGAGATCGGGCACATCACTCATAAACTCCAGTATGGACGCCCGGCGCTAGCTGGGCAAGATCGGTTGCGCACGCAGGGCAGGATCTCCGAACGGCCCGTTGCTTTCAGGAGAAGGCTTGTCGTTGCGACCGCGCCAATCCGCACAACCGGATACACATTTTCTTGCAACTAGACCCTGGCTTACCGGCGTGCTTCGCTGGTAGAATCGACGGCATGACAGAGGTCGCAACACCCAACCTGGCGACAGCGGCTGTCCCCGAACGCGATGCGCACGAGTGGGCCGAGGCGCTGTTTGATGGCATCGACGATGCCATCTTCGTACACGATCGCGACGGTAACATTCTGGAGGTGAACCCGGCGGCCTGCCGACGGCTTGGCTACACGCGTGAGGAACTGTTGCGGCTGAACACGCGAGACATCGACGATCCGGAGCTGGCGGCCGGTTTCGAGGAGCGCCTGCGAACCCAATTGGCCAGCGGCAACCTGCGCTGCGAAGGCAGGCATCGCGCCAAGGACGGGCGGCTCATTTATGTGGACATCAACACGTCCGCAATACGCTTCCGCGGGCAGTCGGCCGTGCTGGCGGTGATTCGTGATATCACGGACCGCAAGCGCGCCGAGGGGCGCCTTCAAGCGCAATTTGCGGTCGCCCGGGTACTGGCCGAGGGCGGAAGCCTTGAAGAATGTGGGCGGAAGCTGCTGCAGGTCCTGAGTGAGGCCCTCGGGTGCGACGCGGCGTCGATCTTTGTCGTCAATCGCGACAAGAGGCTGCTCGAATGCCTGGAAACATGGCATCAAGCCGGCCTGGGCGCGCCCGAGTTTGAGACAATGACGAGGCGTATCTGTTTCCCGCAAGGGAATGGATTGCCCGGCCGTGTCTGGGCAACGAGTCAGCCGGCTGTCATCACCGACCTGGCACTTGACGCCAATTTCCCGCGCCTGGATATCGCTCTCCGTGAAGGATTGCGCAGCGCCTGCGCCTTCCCGATTCTTCTGGGTAACGAGACGGTGGGCGTCATCGAGTTCTTTCATCGCGGCCGGCAGCTGCCCGATCCCGACCTGGTGTCGCTCATGGCTTCATTTGGCAGCCAGATCGGCTTCGTTCTGGAGCGGCAGCGCATCGAAAAAGCCCTTCGCAATTCGGAAGCGCTCTATCAGTCCCTGGTTGACTGCCTGCCGCAGAATATCTTTCGCAAGGACCGAGAAGGCCGGCTTACCTTTTGCAACAAGCTCTACTGCGCCACGCTGAAACGCCCGCTGGCGGAGCTTCTTGGCAAGACCGATTTCGACCTGTTTCCCATTGAACTGGCCGCCAAGTATGTCCGCGACGATCAGAAGGTTTTGCAGTCGGGCGAAACCATCGAAACTTTCGAGCGCCACCTACTCCCTGACGGCACCAGCATTTACGTGCAGGTCGTCAAGACGCCGGTGCGTGACATCCAGGGCGACATCATTGGCACGCAAGGCATCTTCTGGGACGTGACCGAGAAGAAGCGGGCCGAGGAGATGATCGCGGACTCGGAGCGTCGCTATCGGCAGTTGACGGAGGCGACGCAGGACGCGATTGTCGTTGCCGACCAGTTCGGCATGGTATCACTTTTCAATCCTTCGGCGCAGCGGATGTTTGGTTACTCGGCTGAGGAGATCATCGGCCAGCCGGTGACGCAGCTGATGCCGGTAGAGCTGCGCGGCTTGCACGAACGGGGCCTGGCGCGCTACCTGAAAACGCGGCAGCCGCGGGTAATCGGCCACATCGTAGAAATGCATGGTCGGCGCAAGGACGGCAGCGAATTCCCACTGGAACTGGCGCTGAGTGCCATCAGCCTGGGCCCGCCTGGGCCCGATGGTCGCGAGCCGGTGCAATTCCTGGGTGCCATGCGCGATCTCACGGAGCGCAACCGCATCCGTTCGATGCTGATTCAAAACGAGCGATTGGCGTCAATTGGCTTGCTATCCGCCGGCGTGGCGCACGAGATCAACAATCCTCTGGCATTTGTCGCCAACAATCTCGTCGTCCTGGAACGAGATACGAAGGGACTCATGGAGTTGCTGAATCACTACGTGAGTCACTGGTCGATCCTGGCCGGCGTGAACGACGAGGTTGCTGCTCGCGCCGAAAGCCTGGCTCTGGAAGTGGACCTCGAGTATGTCAGGGAGAATCTGCCAAGGCTCATCAAGCGCACTCGCGATGGGGTCGATCGCGTGAGCCGTATCGTGCAGAGTTTGCGGGGTCTGGCTCGAACCGACGCCCCCAAGCGTCAGGACACGCACATACCCGATCTCGTCGAGAATAGCCTGGAAATGCTGCGCGGCCGATTGCGGCGCTCCAACATCGAAGTCTTGCAGGAGCATGATGCGCTTCCGCGCGCTCCATGCGTCAGCTCGCAGATCGGCCAGGTGCTCCTCAATCTCCTGGTGAACGCCGTACAAGCCGTCGAGACTGTCCGCCCGCACGGCGGCCGCATTGTGGTGCGCACTTGCCGTCTTACCGACGAGATGCTGATCGAGGTTGAGGATAACGGCTGCGGAATCGAGCCGGTCCACTTGCCGCGCTTGTTCGATCCCTTTTTCACGACCAAGGATGTCGGCGAGGGGACCGGACTCGGGCTGTCCATCAGCCATAACATCGTCACCGGTCATGGCGGCCGGCTCGAAGTCCGGAGCAAGCCTGGCGAGGGGAGCGCCTTCCGCATGTATCTTCCTCTCAATCACACTTCGTGAGGATTACGATGACCGCGCCTGCCATGCATACTCTCCTGGTTGTGGACGATGAGCCAAACGTGTGCGACTCGGTGCATGATCTGCTTCGCCGTGAGTTTCGTGTCCTGCGCGCCAGGAGCGCGGCAGAGGGCATCAAGCACATGGAGGAGAACGAGGTGCAGATAATCATGACCGACCAGCGCATGCCGCAGATCACCGGCGTGGAGTTTCTCCGGCGCATCCGGGTCGGCCACCCGCAAGCCGTGCGTATGCTGTTCACAGGTTACGCCGATCTGGAATCGATCATTGCTGCCATCAACCAGGGTCACATCTACAAATTCCTCAAGAAGCCCTGGCAGCCCGAGGAACTGGAAGCCGCCGTCCGCGAAGCCGCCGCCGAATACGATCGCATCGTTCACCAGCATCAAGAGATGACCCTCTTGCGAGAAGAAGTGAAGCTGCTGCGCGAACGCCTGACGACGCTGGAGAAGGAAGTCGAAGGCTTGCGCGCCGCGCAGTAGGAGCACTTGCAGCCCGCCGATCCTCTCGAACACGGATTTCTTTGACCACTCCTGGTTCATCCGACGGCCTGCGAGTCCGTCCTGCCGACGTGGAGCGGTTGTGCCGAAAAGGCCAGGGGCAGCGAGGGAAGGGTTTGGGAAAAGCGCGCCGGTCAGGTGGGTCGGGTTGCAATTGACACTTGCCGCCTATCCTTCATTTATCCAGAATTACCTTGTAAGATGTAGGTAGGAGAGAGGCGTAATTCAGAGAAACTTTGGGATCTTTGACGACCTGCCGGCTTGATTCTCACCCCGCGCCTGAACTGGAAGGGTGGGGCTCTCCCGAACCGCCTACCGGAAGCGTCCAGCGAGAAAGCAATGGACTTGGCCCGAATCCTGAAGGTTGAGAGCGTGTCGCGGTTGCAACCGACGCCGCCGCGCATGGTGCAGGCATCTCAAGCAGTCGGCGACGCTGTGGCTCTCATGCGCCAGCAGGAAGTGGGCTGTGTGCTGGTCTGCCAGGAAAACACGGTTGTTGGCATCTTCACAGAGCGTGACTTGCTGCGGCGGATCCTTGCTCTGGGAAAGCCCTTGACCCTGCCGATCGTGCACTGTATGACGCCGCGTCCGGTGGCAGTTCATCCCAAGGATTCTATCGGCAGTGCCGTTCGTTTGATGGAAGAAGGGGGATACCGTCACCTGCCGGTGATGGATGGGGGTAAGCCCGTTGGCATCCTTTCAGTCAAGCGCATCGTGCATTACCTGGCCGAGCACTTTCCGAGCACGGTGTACAACTTGCCCCCCGACCCCAGCGCGGTGCAACACGAGCGCGAAGGAGCCTGAATCACGGCCAGCTGCGACGCGAAGTCATTGGGCGCGGCGCCGCGCGGAACAACATTATTGAGGGATACATGACCGCATCGACGACACTGGAGCGCAAGCCGGTCCGCCACGACCTAGAGGAGTTGGACAGCGTCACCATACGCTTCGCGGGCGACTCGGGCGACGGTATGCAGCTGGCGGGAACGCAGTTCACCAACGCGTCGGCCATACTGGGCAACGACATCAGTACCTTGCCCGACTTCCCGGCGGAAATCCGCGCGCCGGCCGGCACTCTCGCCGGCGTTTCCGGTTTCCAGGTGCACTTCAGCAAATACGACATCCACACGCCCGGCGACAATCTGAACTCGCTGGTGGCCATGAATCCGGCGGCCCTCAAGACAAACTTGAAGGATCTCGAATCGGGCGGCATCTTGATCGTCAACTCCGACGCCTTCACGACCGCCGACTTGCACAAGGCCGGCTACAAGAGCAACCCGCTGGAAGACGGCACCCTGAAGGGATACCGCATCTTCCGCGTGCCGATCAACAAGCTCAATCGCGAGGCCGTTGCCGAGGTCAAGCTCAGTCCGCGCGAGGCGGATCGTTGCAAGAATTTCTTCGCCCTGGGCCTGGTCTACTGGATGTACGAGCGGCCGATGGAGCCGACGCTCCGCTGGATTCGCGAGAAGTTCGCCAAGAATCCGGCCGTGCTCGAAGCCAACACGCGCACTCTGAAGGCCGGCTACAACTACGGCGAAACCACCGAGACCATGCCGGTTCACTACAAGGTGGCCAAGGCACAGATCAAGCCGGGCCGCTACCGCAAGATCACCGGCAATGAGGCGCTGGCGATGGCCCTGGTCGCCGCCACGGAGGTTGCCAACATCCCGCTGGTGTACGCCAGCTATCCGATCACGCCCGCCAGCGACGTGCTTCATCATCTTTCGGACCTGAAGCGCTTCGGCGTGCGTACCATGCAGGCGGAGGACGAGATCGCGGCCAGCGGCATGGCGATCGGCGCGGCCTTCGGTGGGGCGATGGGCGTGACCGCCACCAGCGGCCCGGGCATCTGCCTCAAGTCCGAAGCGATTGGCCTCGCCGTCATGACTGAGCTGCCGTGCCTGATCATCAACGTTCAGCGCGGCGGTCCGAGCACGGGCCTGCCGACCAAGACGGAGCAGGCCGATCTCCTGCAGGCCATGTACGGCCGTAACGGCGAGTGCCCGCTGGCCATCGTGGCGCCATGTTCGCCAAGCGATTGCTTCACCATGACCTTCGAGGCCATTCGGCTCGCCATCGCCTACATGACGCCGGTGATCCTGCTGTCGGATGGCTACCTGGCCAACGGCGCGGAACCCTGGCTGATCCCGAATCCCGCCGGCTTGCCCAAGATCAGCGTGCGCCATCCGATCTCGTTAACCGGCAACGGCACGGCGGACAGCAATGGCGAGGACAGCAAGGCCGAGAACGGGAAAGGCGAGAACGGCACGGGCGAGAATGGTAAGATCGCGACTGGATTCTATCCTTACAAGCGTGACGAACGCCTCGTTCGCGAATGGGCCATCCCTGGCACGCCTGGTCTCGAACATCGCATCGGCGGCCTGGAGAAGGAAGACGTGACCGGCAATGTCAGCTACGATCCCGCCAATCACGAGCACATGATCCACACCCGCGCCCAGAAGATCGCTAACATCGCCAAGGACATTCCGCCGCTCGAAATCAAGGGTGCAGCCGACGCGGAATTGCTCGTCGTCGGCTGGGGCGGTACCTACGGAGCGATCACCACCGCCGTCGATCGCGCCCAGCGCAAGGGATTCAAGGTTGCCAGCGCGCATCTGCGTTACCTGAACCCGATGCCGCAGAACACCGGCGAGGTCCTGAAGCGCTTCAAGAAAATCCTGGTCCCGGAACTGAACGCCGGCCAGCTTCGTCTATTGCTGCGAGGCATGTTCCTGGTCGATGCCGTGGGTCTGAACAAGGTCCAGGGCCGACCCTTCCTGGTAAGCGAGATCGAAACCAAGATTGCCGAGATGCTAGGATAGTAGATGGCACAATCCGAGTGCGGAACATGGCACATGGATGTGCTGATTATAACTGAGACTGGAGAAGAACCATAATGTCCGCTGCGACCGCGACTGCAACCACGACCCGCTTGCCCACGCTCACCCCGAAGGATCTGGCCTCCGATCAGGAGGTGCGCTGGTGCCCAGGGTGCGGAGATTACTCCATCCTGGCACAGATGAAGAAAGCGCTTGCCACGCTGGGTATTGCGCGCGAGAAGATGGTGTTCATCTCGGGCATCGGCTGCTCCAGCCGGTTTCCGTACTACATGAACACCTATGGCTTCCACACGATCCACGGTCGGGCGCCGACGCTGGCCACCGGACTCAAGGTCGCCAATCCGGAACTGAGCATCTGGGTCATCACCGGGGACGGCGACGGCCTGTCCATTGGCGGCAACCACCTGATCCATGCCATTCGCCGCAACGTCGATCTCAAGATCCTGCTGTTCAACAACGAGATCTACGGTCTCACCAAGGGGCAATACTCGCCCACGTCGCGCGTCGGCACGCGGACCAAGTCGAGCCCGCAAGGATCCATCGACAATCCGTTGCGGCCACTGTCGCTGGCCATCGGCGCCGAGGCCACCTTCGTGGCCCGCACCATCGACGTGGACATCAACCATCTGACCGAGACGCTTCGCCGCGCCTCCGCCCACAAGGGCACCGCCTTCATCGAAGTCTACCAGAACTGCAAGATCTTCAACGACGGTGTCTTCGAGTACGCTACCGACAAGGGCGTCAAGGCCGACAATCTGCTCTTCCTCGAACACGGCAAGCCGCTGATCTTCGGCAAGGACCGCAACAAGGGCGTGCGCCTGCACGGCCTGGATCCGGAAGTGGTCTCGCTGGGCAGCGGCATCACCGTGGACGACTTGCTGATCCACGACGAGAAGGCCGAGGAACCGAGCCTGGCCTACCTGTTGAGTCGCATGGTCCACCCCCGCTTCCCGGAATGTGTCGGCGTGTTCCGCGCCGTGCAACGACCGACCTACGAGGACCTGCTCAACAAGCAGATCGAAGACATCCGCCGCAACCGCGGCGCTGGCAAGCTTGAAGACCTATTTGCCAGTGACGATGTCTGGGTCGTGGAATAAAACGTCTAGGGGAGTCGTCAGGCGACCAAGGCTCGCTCGTACGGCGCTGGACGGGTTTGCAGGTTTGTCCGTTATTGTTCGCGGACCAACTCGGACGCTGATCTTCAGTCTGTCACCTCTCCACTAGACGGACCATGCTATGATTTGCCCGACGTGCGGCTGGGACAACCTGCCCGGTAGTGAGGAATGCGGCCATTGCCAGCAAGATCTCACGCCACTGGACCGGCCGTTGCCCCAGGACCGGGTCGAGCGCAGCCTGATGGAAGATCCTGTATCCGCTCTTGGCCCCAAGCCGCCCGTCACCATCGCAGCCGACACCACGGTTGCCGAGGCCGTGCAGACGATGCTGGCTCGTCATATCGGCGCCCTGCTGGTCGTGGACTCCTGCGGCGGCTTGCTGGGCATCTTCAGCGAACGCGACCTGCTCACCAAGGTGGCCGGCTTGCACGAAGACCTGGCCGGTTTGACCGTCGGTGACTTCATGACGCGCGCTCCCGACTCGGTGGCCGACGACGACACGCTGGCATTCGCCTTGCACAAGATGGATGGCGGCGGTTATCGTCATCTGCCGGTGCTCAGCAACGGCCAACCCTCCGGCGTCATCTCGGTCCGCGACCTCTTGCAGCACATCACGCGACTATGTCAGGAGTGAATGTTCGCCCGAAGCCGGCGCCCATTTATAAGTTCCTGAGCAGTGGATGGGCCGGATTTCGGGAGGGCGAGGCTCCTGCCGAGCCGTGAGCCCGCTTGGTTATTGTCGGTCCACGGCTCGGCAGGAGCCTCGCCCTCCCACCGCCGACCGCTGCTCCGGGATTTATTAAAGCGGGGTCTGGGATGGGGCGACGCGGCGAAACTTCACCGCCACAATGCGCCATTCGCCTTCCGGATTGGATGGCAATTCCACCAGATCTTCATCGGACCGGTAGCGGCGTTCCGCGCCCTCGACGAGCCATTCGCCTTCAGCGGTAAACGGCCTGCCTTCAGGACCCATGAACTGCAACGAGAAGCCGATGTGGAAGCGCAGCTTGCCGTCAACAATCTTCCATTGGCCGAAGTGTTCTTCCTGGGTGATGGTGCCGCGCTTGTATTGAATTTTCGAGGTCCCGGAGAGCATGCCAAGCACTTGATCACGCAGGCCTTGCCACGTTGCATGGCCAGCAGCAAGTTTCTCCCAGTCGGAGTCGTCGCGGTACTTGGCCGATGGACCGTCCTGACTGCCTTCCGCCAGGACCGACTGCACGGTGGTCGTCGCGCCCATCCAGGCCTTCTTGAGTCCCACTGCCATGGGCGTCAACGTCACCTGCGTGGTCGGTGGAAACACGACGAGCCACTTTCGCTGACTGCCCGGGATCTCGGCACTTTGCGTCGTGATGCGCAAGTCAAAAACCGCCTGACTGGTGGTCACCCGATAGCGGCGCTGCACCTTGTAACCGTGATTCTCATAGGACCATTGCTGGCTTCCCAGCGCCTCAACATGGGCATTCGTGCCGCTGTGAGCGATTGCCCGTGTCAGGAAGTGATGGCGAAACTGACTGAAGAAGCCGAGGGAACTGTTCTTGCCTGGACGATCGAAGAGCTTGGCCAGATCCTTGACATTCGCCGGCCTCTCGGAAGGCTTCAAGGTCAAGACGAAAGCCTGATCGATCTGCTCGGGATTGTCCTTGGCGTCTTGAAGGCGCGGGAAAAAGCCGGAGTCCGGGCCCTGCACGCGCAGGAAGGAGTCGGCCTGCTGAGTGATGGCCAGCCCCGTGCAGAACGAGAATGCGAAGTAACCCAGCGCCGTGAGCAACGCCAGCCACAGCCCCCAGCGGGCAGGCTTGAGACCGGCGAGAGTTCCCTCCGAGGCGCGAATGCGCTGCAGAGCGACAAAGCACAGCACAACGGCCACGATCGGAATCCCCAGCATCCATTCCGGCAGGAAGAACGGCACGCCCGGAATCAGCCCGACGCCGCTGGTGATTGCCACCAGAAGCGCAAACAGGCAGGCCAGCGTCAGCCCGGCGATGGCCAGGCCCGAGACGGGGCGATAAGCTTGCGGCGCTTGGGGTGTCGTGGCCAGGGGTTGCTGCGGAACCGTTTCGCGATCAGTCTGCGCCATGTCGCTGCTCGCTCGACTCGTCGTGTCGTCGTGTCGTCGTGTCGTCGTGATCGAAAACCCTAGTCGTCGCCGCCGCCGCTGGAGTCCGAGATGTCGGTAAGCATGGCACGACGTGCCGCATCGCCGGCGCTGGTGCGCTGGTGCCGCGTGCCTTCACCTGTCCCGACGTGTCCAGGTAGATCTTGTCTTGCAGGATTTCCTGGATGACGATGGCCATCTTGTCCCCGCCGCGGACCTCAACCAACGGCCGGGCGCCCGTGTTCAGGGCGACCATCCGTTTCTGAATCAGGGTCGAGAGCTTGAAGCGCCCGCCCACCTTGTTTACGATGCCTTCTTCTTTTAGTTCGTCGTGCATGGATCCCCCTGCCACTTTTTTGCCCCGCGGCGACGCGAGTTTCGCCCGGGTCCTGTCAGTTTAATTGAAAAGCTGCTTCTGGACAATGGAGCGCACCTCGGCGACGGCGCGATCGAGGTTGTCGTTTATCACCTGATACGAGTATTCGCCGGCGCGGGCCAACTCGTCGCGGGCGCCTTGCAAGCGACGCTGGATGGCCTCGTCCGACTCGGTCCGCCGGGCACGTAGCCTTTGTTCATACGTTTCCAGCGATGAGGTGCGCAGGAAAATGGACACCAAGTCCGGGCAATGCCGCCGCACCTGCTCCCAGCCTTTCACGTCGATCTCCAGCAACACTCCGGTGCCCTGATCGCGGTAAGGCTCGACCTCGGCTCTCGGCGTGCCATAGCGATTGCCGAAGACTTCCGCCCATTCAAGGAACTCGCCCCGCTCCACAGCGTCCTGAAAGCGCTCCCTGGACCAGAAGTGATACTGCACGCCCTCCTTCTCTCCGGGCCGCGGCGAACGCGTGGTCGCCGAAACCGACAAACGCAACGGCAACGACCGGTCGGCCAGCAACTGGTCGATCACCGTCGATTTGCCGCTGCCGCTCGGTCCCGACAGCACGATCAGCGGGCCCTTCACAAGCATGTCCTCGTTCACTCGACATTCTGCACGAGTTCGCGAATCTTCTCAAGCGTGCCCTTGATCTCGACGACTTGCCTGGAAATGTCCACGTCGGCCGCCTTCGAGCCGATGGTGTTGGCCTCGCGAAACATCTCTTGCGTGAGAAAGTCCAGCTTCTTGCCGGCGCTGTCCGGTTCGTTCATGAAATCCTGAAACTGGCCCAGGTGGCTGGCCAGCCGGACCACTTCCTCGGCGATGTCGCTGCGCTCGGCGTAGATGGAGACTTCCTTGATGATGTCGCTCTGGTCAATGCGCACGTCGAGGTCTGTCAGCAAGGTGCGGACCCGTTCGAGCAGGCGATCACGAAACGAACTGGCCACCAGCGGAATGCGCTGGCGAATGCGCTCCAGATGCCCGGCGATGACGTCGCGGTGGGAGAGCAACTCGCGGGCCATGGCGCGGCCCTCTTCCTGTCGCATGACTTGCAGCTGCGCCAGAGCCTTCTCGAGGACGGCCTCGATCAGCGGCCAATCATCGTGCAAGGCGTAGGCCATGCTACCTGCTTCGGGAACGACGCCCGGCAAGTCGAGGATGGCGCCCAGCCAGGCGGCTGGCTGTTCGCCGAGCCCCAATTCATGGGCCACGCCGCGGATTTGCCCCAGGTAGCTGCGCAGCGCCACGGGGTTGATACGAAAATCTTGCGGACTCGATTGCTTGTCGCAGCGCAAATGTACCTGGACCGTACCGCGGCGCACGGTGCGCCGCACAACTTTCTCGACCTCGGCCTCGAGCAGGTGATAAGGATCGGCCGCCCGCAACGACACCTTCAGGTGCCGGTTGTTCACGGCTCGCAATTCGATCGCCAGGGAGAGGTCGTCGCGGCGCTGGCTGGCCTCGCCGTAACCCGTCATGCTCAGCAGCACGCTACCGCCCCCGATCGAGGATGCCCTGCGCCTGGATTTGCCCGGCAGTGCTCTGGATGGCCCGCACCTGAATCATCGTCAGCGCCAGCCAGATCAGGGCCACATAGATCGTCAAGCGCGTGAAGGCATCGCCGGCCCTGGAGCCGAAGGGGCTGGAGCCGCCGGCGCCGCCCAGCGCACCCGCCAATCCGCCCCCCTTGCCGCGCTGGATCAGGACCAGGAAGATCAGGAACAACCCCGTCAACAGAATGAAGATGTTCAGCGGCCCAGGCAGCCATGACCACATGATTCAGTCCCCTTCGCGCAAACAACCTTGCCGGCGAGCTTTAGGGCAAAACAGCATTATAGGAAATCTGTCCGTGCGGGAAAAGACGACTTCCCATGTTTAGATTGGGACAAGCGGACGGCGAATCTCGCTGCGCCAGGGTGCCATGCTTTCGCGGGCCCCTCGTGATCACAACATCCTGTCGGTTGTACCGCGAAATACCGTTTGGAAGGGAGCTGCAAGGGCCCTGGTCGCGCATGGTTCGCATGCTTTCGCGGTGTCGCCGATTGCTCCGGCCTGTTTCTTGTTGTGACCGAATGCCGAGATTCCGATCTGTCTACTCCTCAATTGCTAAGAGGCGAAATACAGGGGTTCGCCGATCTAACTTAAATGGTCCCGAATGCGGGGACGAGTTGAAAGCGCCCCAGACAGCAAGGTGAAAATGTCCGGCGGCATTTCGGCGCTGCCGCGCAATCGGGATCGTCTAGGTTAGATCGGTGAACACCTGTATTCTCACCTCTGAGCATTGAGGCAGGATCCATGCCGATGTGGAAATGGACACGCAGGATCCCGTCGCGAACTCCGGCCGGCAGCAGTGAATGTCCCCGTTTCGCTTTCTTTGTTCGACGGCACTTGCCCTCTTTTCACCTGTGCGGCGTGCGATCTCCACCGTAGTCGCACCAGTGACAAGTAATATCTTCGATATACGATTTGAACCCACAGCGCTCGTTGGCACAAGACCAGAGCGAAATCGCAGTTACCTTGCCGTCCACGATTTCCTTGATTTCGGCTTCAGTGAGCGCGATGTCCCAAACGTACGGCGAGTTGTCCGCGAGATGAACCGAGAAGTAGAATCGCCCGGAACCATCATCCATCAAGCCCCCGCACAAACATCCAATCTGAATGCAATCGTCGGTCGGGATTGTGGTGACCTCGTCTCGCCGCTCGATGCATTGATGCACCTCTTGTAAAGAGGCAACAACCTCTGGGGGCAACGCAACCTCGCGAAGAATTCTTGGCTTGGGAACGACGGGCGTCATTGTACTGTCTCCGTAGGCCGTCGATGCGGGTGCCGCCGAACGACCATGCTCACCCGCGGCGGCCGCCGGTGAGACGTTGAACCCTGAAAAACCGGCATGCGGCCGCCGTCGGGTGCAGCAACTGGTTCGCGGCTGAAGCTTCAATCATTAAAGCCCTGACCTGACACGGTCCAGCCAGTTATGGTGAGCGATCAGATTCCAACTCACGAAAACCCACAGCAGGATCGCGACGCCAAGGATCAGCACGCATTGTAGCGGCTTCTTGATCCGATTTGGAACGAAGAAAAGAACGACAGCAAGTGCCATCGCCCCGCCAACCTCGACATCAACCTGCTTTACCCATTCCAATTCGTCGGAGCTGTCAAAGCGAAACATCATTGCGAAGAATGCCCCGAGGCCAGCCCACCCGGCAATGAGGACGGCAACCACTCGCAAGGACCAGACAAGAATGACCATCGCAAGATGTTGTGGCGCGAAACGGCCAGGCTTTTCGGTGCGAGCACGAAAAGGCGGCTCGCCTTGGCGGAACTGCCCGTCGGTCGGATCGTCGGGGGCCATGAATGATTCCGTTCGACAGGGTCCGAGAACCTTGCCGCGAACGCCACCGTTCACCGGGCCGCGGCGAACGACGTTGATTTCAGAATCCGCGCGGCCCGCGGCTCCGGTGCAACGGCTGGTTCGGCCTCCTTCAATCTTCGCTCACTTGAAGGCTTTGATGTAGCGCTCAGCGCTGGCTTGATCCAGGGTGCCCAGGTACCAGGAGGGATTGTAGTTCTTCGCCTTCGAGGTTTCCGAAACTTTGGCATCGTTGTCGGTGGTGTAATGGGCCCATCCCGAATACGAGCCATCCACGCAGACCGTGATGGCGGCTGATTTGCCGGGACAGCTCTTGGCGAGCCGTTCCCGTGCGTCTTTCGTCAGCACCAACTTGACAGAATAGTGGCGGACTACCACGCCGCCCATCAGCCAGTCAAACTTTTCCAGGCGAGCCTCCACAATATCCTTAGCCGTAAGGACCATGGCTGGCTTCGCGTGCGGGTAATACCCGGGGGAATCACCACTCTCTCCTACGATCCGATCAACGGTCAGCCCTTCCACCCGAAAACGTTCCACCCAGCGGATTTCGACTTTCGGCTTTGGTGGCTCCTTCGGTTCGGCTGCGAAGCCGATCATCGCGGGACATGCAACTCCAGCGAAGATTGCCAAGATACGCAGAGCAGAGACCATAATGCAACTCCCGTAGTAGAGATCGACCGCAGCGGCCGAACGTCAAAGCTCAGCAGCCGGGGCCGCTGGCTGGACAAGATCCCTTGCATAGCCGTCATGCGGCCCCGGTCTGCTGGAGCGGCTTGTTCGGCCAGACATCTTGAACGTCGCTTTTTTCAATGCGTTGTTGCTTCATTTGATCTCAAGAAAGGCGAATAATCCTTGAGGCGAATGGCGTTAGCCGCCTGGGTGATCCGCTCGGTGGAGCGATTGATAATCCACTCCGTCATGCGACCCGGCACTATCCGCATCAACTGCTTGAGGAGCCAGCCGACGACCGACTTCCTTTCTCCTGACCTCATCAACTTTGCGGATTTGAGTCCCAGCGCCTGATTGGCTTCCACAAAGGGCCGCATCACGTTCTCGAATTCCGCAAATGCACGCGGATGAGCGCCGGACGCCGCCGCCAATTCTCCAGCGAGCACATAGGCGCCGATGAGTGCGATACTCGTGCCTTGCCCGGACATGGGCGAAGCGCAGTAGGCAGCGTCTCCCACCAAGACGACTCGGCCTTCTGACCATCGGGGCATGTCGATCTGAGCCGCCGTATCAAAATACCAATCCGACGCCGTTGGCATTATCTCCAGCAGCCGAGGAACCTCCCAGCCGATTCCCTCGTAGACCGTTCTGAGCGCTTGCTGCTGCTGAACCCTGTCTCGCAAATCAATCCGCAGCGACGGGGCCGCAAAGCCAAAACAGGCCTTGGCATTCGCATCACCGCGAGAACTCCAGATCGCAGCAATTCGACCCAGCTCGGAGTACTGAATCTCCATTCGGTCCAATTTCAAATAATTGGGGACGGAGTACACACACAAATACAAACCCAGATCGCGAAGAAACCGCGATTCCTCCCCAAATACGATTCGCCTCACATTGGAATGAAGCCCGTCAGCGCCGATCACGCAATCGAACTCGCGCACGCCGTGCTTTGTGAACTGAACCTCTGTGCTGTTCGAAGATTGGCCGATTCGCTGAATGGTATCGCCAAAAAGCAACTCGACTTCTCCGAGATGATCCCTCAGGATCTGACACAATGTGCCGCGAACGATCTCGACGTCTCCGCCAACGCGATGCCCAAAGTCATCCCCACTCATCCGATTAATGACTTTGCCTTCTTTATCGACGAGTACGGCGCCCTGCATATCGGTATGCGCCGCAACAACGGCGTCATGAACCCCCATGTGCCTGAGAAGCTGCAGCGCTGCCCCGCGCACATCGATCTTATAGCCGCCAACCAACAGGGACGGCGCCCGCTCCACAATGGTCGGGCTAAACCCGTAGCGCCTCAGCCAATAGGCGGCAGTGAGTCCTGCGGGTCCGGCGCCTGAAATCAATACTCTCATCTGCGTCTCGAACCGTGCTGGGGAAGCGTTTGATAGCCCTCCGCTCAGTCCCACTGGCCACATTTCTTGGCTCGCGCGTTTCCTTGCCGCGAGAGGGCCGAACGGTACGGCTAAGTTGCCGGGGCCGCCTGTGGGACGTTGAAGCTCGGAAAACCAGGATGGCGGCCCCGGTCAGCTTCAGCCGTTGGTTAGCCCCGACGAGTTTCGATCATCTCCCGATACTGGCTCGACTGCCGGCACCTTCGCCAGCACCCGCTCATAAGCCTCGCGGCTGCCCCGCGCCGCGCGAGCTTCCAGATACTCCAGTTGATCGCACGCCGCGAGTTTTTCCCGCACAGCGTCAGCCACCCATGCCGACTGGCTGCTCAGCTTGTCACTCGCACGGCGGACAACCTCCGCTTGGAGCTCAGCTGGCAACTCGACAACAAAACCTTTCATGGTTCTACCCCCAGGCGCCGCAGCGCCTCGCCCGGTTTGATAACTTCGATACCGTACCGCGCGGCCCCAGCCGCCATATCTCGAATGTTGTGAGTGACGATCCACTCACTCCCCGTGGCAATTGCTGCCTCCAACACCAGTTCATCGTCGGCATCGGCGACGCTCGGGCGCACGCGAAACCTGACCGCAGCCAGTTTTCCCACATGGCAAAAGTAGTCCAGCAGCTCTCTTACATCGTCGGCTGTCAAGTTCAGCGCAGGTAACGACTTCATGCAGGTAGCCTCGTACTCCAGCACTAGGGCCGCCGTTAGTCCGATGGCGAAACGGCCGGACCCGACGAGATCGAGCAAGGCAAACGACGCGCCGAGCGAAGATCGCAGGCCGGCAATCAGGACGCTCGTGTCGAGGATCAGAGTCGGCGTCATCTCATTATCATATCACACGGAGACTGTTATGACGCCGGAACCACGGCGCCGCACTGATTGCACTTCAGAACTCTTTTCTTCATGACCAGCAACCAACCGAGTAACGCCCCGACTAGGCTCAAGAAACCTACGCATAGGGACGTTCCTCCTGCAAGACCAGCTCCTATTCCCACGCCAATCGTTCCCCCTGCCATCTTGGCCTGGCCGCTTCGAACGGCGTCCTTCTGCTTCTCGGTGAGCGGACTCAGGTCCGCGGAAGCCACCTCTTTCAGATCGGTGATTTTCGTAATGATGCCCTGCGGGACTTCGGCATTGGCGAGTTCTGCTGCCACCTCGTCTTTCAATTTCTTCGCCGTGTCCTTGGTTGCCGAGCCAGTGGCGAAAAAGAGCCCGGCCGCGACCAGAACACCGATCAGCGAGGGAATGAGGAAGATGTACCCTATCACGACCACCCCTGCGCTCATGCGGTAGACCTTCCTGTTGATGAGCGTTCCGTTGTTGCATGTCCTGCAGGTTGGGCCATTCATGTCGTCAACTCCAAAGGGGCTAACGTCCAAGCTCACCAGCGCCCGCCGCTGCAAGGACAGCGCGCCGCGCGGGCAAGTAGTGCGGCGGGCGTCTGGTGCAGCACGTGGTTGGGGCTGAACGTCATCCCTTGCCACGACCCAGCGCCACGCTGACGTGTCACTGTCATCCCGGCGCGCTGGCGGCATGCAAAGTGCTTCCAAGCAACAAACCACAGAGACGACTCCCGACGCCGGGAAACATCTCCGACGGCGCCACGCCGCCTCGCAGCAACCGGCACCCGCGACTGGTCTGTAGCCACTGGCGGAAAATAGCCCAGCGCGGCGCCACGCCGCTCCATCAACTCCCGGCGACCCACCGACGCAGAGGGCAGTTCCCGAATGCAAGCCCCCGTCCACTCATTACTTGCGCTTGCTGATCGAGCCAGCAACCCCTCCGATGACAGCGCCGAGAAGTCCGCCAACGATAACACCGCCGACGAAATGAACGATGGGCATGATTCCAGCCGGTCCGCCACCATGGAGTTCAAAACGTTCGGGGTTAGCGATGTTATAGATTACTGCGCCACCTCCACCGAGAATCGCTCCAACGAGAAGCCCGAGCATGGGAGGACCACAGCCTCCGCCTTCCGAGCTTTTCTCTGGCATCTCGCCATTCGGCATCTCGGTCGCCTTCGCTATTCCACTGGGCCACACGCGAGAGACACCATCGCGCCACGCAGGCTCCGAGAGCATTTTGAGCCCCAACCATTGATTGAACCGTTTCCAGTTGGATATTAGCAGAGCTGTCAAGAAGCTACGAGAAAAATCCAGGAATTTGCTTGGCTACAAGAAGTGTACGCGTGTACATTATGCGTGCTATCTCGCGCGCTGGATAGTTCATTATCGCAGCGCGCGCAACATAGCCTGCAAGAACAGCGCGCTGGAGACTTGTCATGAAGCTCATGGAGCAGGTGCGCCGGGTGCTGCGCGTCAAGCACTACGCGCTGGCCACGGAGCGTGGCTACTGTCAGTGGATTGTCCGCTACATCCACTTTCATGGCATCAAGCATCCCAACACGCTCGGCGCGGCGGAGGTGGAGCAGTTCCTCACGCACCTGGCCACGACCGACAAGGTCGCCGCCAGCACTCAGAATCAGGCACTCAACGCGCTGGTCTTCCTGTACCGCGATGTGCTGCGCATGGAGCTGGGCGACTTCGACGCCGTCCGCGCTCGCCGGCCGGTGCGCGTCCCGGTTGTGATGACGGTGCACGAAGTGCGGCAACTGCTCGCCGGGCTGTCACGCCTGGAGACCACGGAACCGTATCACCTGATGGCCCAGGTCATGTACGGCTCGGGCTTGCGACTCATGGAGTGCTGCCGGCTGCGCGTCAAGGACATCGACCTGGCGCGGGGCCAATTGACGGTGCGCGGCGGCAAGGGAGACAAGGACCGCTACGTGATGGTGCCGGCGACGGCGCACGCCGGCCTGCAACGAATGCTCGACTGGCGACGCACCTTGCACGAACAGGACCTGGCGCGCGGACAGGGGCGAGTGGAGATGCCAACCGCGCTTGAGCGCAAGCTGCCCGGGGCCGATCATCAGCTCGGCTGGCAGTTCCTGTTTGCATCGTCCAAGCTGTCGCGCTGTCCGAGGACCGGGCAGGTCGGCCGGCATCACGTTCACCAAGGTTGCCTCCAGCGCGCCATCAACGTGGTCGTCCGCAAGCTGGCCTGGACCAAGCGCGTCACCTGCCACACGCTGCGGCACTCCTTCGCGACGCATCTGCTGGAGATGGGCCAGGACATCCGCACCGTGCAGGAGTTGCTCGGTCATAACGATGTCCGCACCACCATGATCTACACACACGTGATGCAAAAGGCGGCGTCGCGGGTGCGCAGCCCGCTGGATGCGGCGACGTGATGTTCAGCTTTCAGCGGTCGGCTTTCAGCGCAGCGGTCAGCGGTCGGCTTTCAGCGGTCAGCGGCCAAGGGACGCGCGTGGGTGTGTAAAACTTGTAAGCGCCATGCAATCCAAGATGCCGCACCCGGGGAAATGGAGGACCAAGGCTGGAATGATGTAACCCTTGGCTGGGTAGTCGGTTACGTGATGGGCTGCCATCTGGGAGGATGCGCCGAGGGGGTGTATGTCACTTTCTGGACGAATCCTGGACGAATCTTCCGGAAGAATCGTTGGCGG
>Ga0194121_10005004_pt1 | contig 18743 bp, 18 predicted proteins | sample TA2MahCa50mmetaG_FD_148609 | JGI IMG/M metagenome (GOLD analysis project Ga0194121, IMG submission 148609) | Freshwater microbial communities from Lake Tanganyika, Tanzania - TA2015020 Mahale Deep Cast 50m | ecosystem: Environmental > Aquatic > Freshwater > Lake | place: Tanzania: Lake...
GAGCGTGACCCGCTCCCCGACCGCGAACCCCGTGGGCGATTCGGCGTCGGTCACCAGCCAACGGGCCTCCAGGTTGTGGATGGGGCTGCGGGGGATCCCGTGCCACCGCTCCACGGTGAGGATCACGCCTCCGTGGCTCACGGCCACTCCGGTGCCGCCGTCGAGCGCCGCCGCCAGGTCCCCCAGCGCGCCGAAGGCCCGCTCGGCGAGCGAGTCGTCGGTCTCGTAGCCCTCGGGGCGGCGGCCGTCGTCGAGGAAGCCCGGGTAGTCGGCGATGATCTGCTCACGGGTGAGGCCGGTCCAGCCGCCGGCCTCGCGCTCCCGGAGCCGGGCGTCGGCGGTGACCGTGCGCCCGTGCGGCGCGGCGAGGACCCGGGCCGTGTGGTTGGCCCGCTCCAGGTCGGACGACCACACGAGGTCGGCCCGTTCCACCGCACGGGCCGCCCGCTCGGCCTGCTCGACCCCGAGCTCGGAGAGCGGCGGGTCGGCCTGGCCCTGCCACAGCCCCTGCGCGTTCCAGGTCGACTGGCCGTGGCGGACGATCAGGATGCGGCTCACGGGTGGACTCCCTGCGCACGCGCGACACCGGGCACCAGGAGCGGGGACACGGGCGCCGACACTACGGGCCGGGATAGGTTGCGCGCATGTCCACCCCCGTGACCGTGGCGGCGCCCGTCCGGTTCCCCGAGGGCCCGGTGTGGTGCCCGGACGCCGGGCCGGGCAGCGTCGTGTTCACGAGCGTCCCCGACGGGGCGCTGTACCGGGTCGATCTCGCCTCGGGCGCGGTCACCACGGTCGGCGTGGCAGGCGGCGGCGCCAACGCGGCCGCGCCCACCGCCGACGGCGGCTTCGTCGTGACCCAGAACGGCGGCATCGACTTCTCGGGCCTGGCCGGCCTGCCCGGCATCGACGTCTCGGGCATGCCGCCGTACGCCCCCGTCACGCCCGGCCTCCAGGTGGTGGGGCCCGACGGCTCCGTCGGCTACCTGCTCGACTCCGGGTTCCTCGCCCCCAACGACATGACCGCCACCGCCGACGGCGTCCTCTACTTCACCGATCCGCCCCACCACCCGCCGCCACCCGAGCCGGTGGGCCGGGTGCACGCGGTCGACCCCGACGGCACCGTGCGCCTCGTGGCCGACGGGTTCGTGTACTGCAACGGCATCGCCCTCGAGCCCGGCGGCACGCTCGCGGTCATCGAGGCCCGGGGCGTGCTGCGGCTCGACCCCACGAGCGGCGCGCGGGAGTGGATCATCGAGACGCTCGGCGAGGCGAGCGGCGACGGCATGGCGGTCGACGCCGACGGCCGCCTGTACGTGTGCTGTACCAGCGAGCACGCGGTACGGGTGCTCGAGCCCGACGGCACCGAGGTCGACCGGCTCCAGGTGCCGGGGCCGGGCCTCCTCACCAACTGCTGCTTCGGGGGGCCCGACCTCCGCACCCTCTTCGTGGCCGAGGGCGTCCCCGGGGCGATCCTGGCCTTCGAGGGGCTGCCCACCCCGGGGCTGGCGGTCAACCCGTGGCCCGTCCCGACCGTCGGGTAGGTTTTCCGCGCCCTGCGACGAGCGAGCCATCGAGGAGACCCCAATGCGCGCAGCGATCTTCACCGAGCTGAACGGCCCCATGTCGGTCGAGGACGTCACCCCCATCGATCCGGGTCCGGGCGATGTGGTCGTGCGCATCACCGCGAGTGGCGTGTGCCACTCCGACCTCCACGTGATCGGCGGCGCGCTGCCGATGCCCCCGCCCTGCATCCTCGGACACGAGGGCACCGGCATCGTCGAGGCCGTCGGCCCCGAGGTCAAGGGCCTCCAGGTCGGCGACCGTGTCATCGGCACGTTCATCCCGGCGTGCGGCGTGTGCTGGCACTGCCTGCGCGACGAGTCGCACCTCTGCGACAACACCTACGCGGTGATGGGCTCGCCCCGGGCCACCCGCGGCGACGGCACCCCGCTGATGACGATGACCGGCCTCGGCACGTTCGCGGAGTACATGACCTGCGCCGAGATGTCGCTCGTGAAGATCGACACCGACGTCCCCGACGAGCAGCTCGCGCTGATCGGCTGCGGGGTCACCACCGGCGTGGGCGCGGCGCTCAACACCGCACAGGTGCAGCCGGGCGACACGGTCGCCGTGATCGGCTGCGGTGGCGTGGGCCAGTCGGTCATCCAGGGCGCCAAGATCGCCGGCGCGTCGGTGATCATCGCGGTCGACCCCGTGGCCCTCAAGCGCGACGCCGCCCTCGGCCTCGGCGCCACCCACACCGTCGACCCCAACGAGGCCGACGCCGTCGAGCAAGTGAAGGCCCTCACCGGCGGGCGCGGCGTCGACTACGCGTTCGAGGTCATCGGCATGCCGTCGACCGTCGCCCAGGCCTTCGACATGGCCCGCAGCGGCGGTGCCGCCGTCGCGGTGGGCGTGTCGCACTTCACCGAGAGCATCACCATCCCGAGCTTCCCGCTCGTGCTCTCCGAGAAGCGGCTCCTCGGTTGCGTGTACGGCTCGGCCCAGGTGCGGCGGGACTTCCCCCGCCTCGTGGGCTTCGTGGAGAACGGCCGTCTCGACCTCGGCAACATGATCTCGAGGACCCTGCCGCTCGACGACATCAACGAGGCGTTCCGGGCCATGAAGGACGGCGAGGTCATCCGCTCCGTGCTCGTGTGAGTCGCGTGAACCTCAGAACGGGTTGACGTCGATCGCGCGGAACGCCTCGGCGATGCGCCCGTCGGGCAGGCCACCCGCTTCGGCGTTGGCCGCACCCCAGTTGCGCAGCAGCGGCTCCATCCGGGCGGGATCCGAGTGCTGGCTCTCGTGGCAGAGCAGCGCGGCCAGCTTGCGGTCGAAGACCTCGGTGACGTCGACGAACCGGTTGGAGTCGCCGTGGGTCGTGAGCGCGACCGAGGCCGGGGCCGGCAGCCGCCCCTCGACGTCGACGGCCCGCACCCACCACAGCGGCGCGGTGCTGACGACGACGCCCACGATGGTGAGCACGGCGACGATCGTCGCGTTCAGGAGCAGGTGGGTGAGGTCGGCGAGGAGGCCGCGACGCAGGACCCGGATGCGATGCAGCGCGACGCACCGCTCGAGTGGGACGAACACCGCCGCGAGCACCACGACTCCGACCACGGCGCCCGGGCCGCGCACCACCAGAGCCGCCGCGACCGCGCACAGGAACGTGAGGAGGGCCATGCACCCGTTGTCGCCGTCGCGTGTGAGGCGCGTTCGACACGAACGTGAGGGGTAGGTGAAGATGACGCCATGACCGACGCACACGACGGAATCACCCTGCTCGACCCGGTGTACGCCGCCCTCGTCAGCGAGCTGCCGGCCTTCCACCTGTCCGATGAGACCGTGGTCGCGATGCGGGAGCAGATCGCGGGGATGGCACCGCCGTTCGCCCCGTCGGGCAAGGTCCGCCACGAGGACCTCACCGTGGCCTCGGTCGACGGGCAGGACATCGTCCTGCGCATCTACACGCCCGAGGGCCGCACCGGCGCCCGGCCGTGTGTGTACGCGATCCACGGCGGCGGCTACGTGATGGGCACCTACGAGATGCTCGACCGGGTGATGGACGAGTGGTGCGCCACCCTCGGCATCGTCGGCGTGTCGGTCGAGTACCGCCTCGCGCCGGAGGCGGCATACCCCATCCCCCTCGAGGACTGCTACGCCGGCCTCGCCTGGGTGCACGCGCACGCCGCCGACCTCGGGATCGACCCCGACCGCATCGGCATCCAGGGCACGAGCGCCGGCGGCGGCCTCGCCGCGGCCCTGGCCCTGCTGGCCCGCGACCGGGGTGAGATCCCGATCGCGTTCCAGGTGCTCGAGTGCCCGATGATCGACGACCGCCTCCACACCGCGTCGAGCAACATCCACAACCTCCAGGTGTGGAGCCGCGAGGCCAACGTGTACGGCTGGCGCGCCTACCTGGGCGACCGCCACGGCACCGACGACGTGCCCTACACCGCGGCCCCGGCACGGTGCGAGGACCTCTCGGGCCTGCCGCCTGCCATCGTGTGCGTCGGTGGCGCCGACGGGTTCCGCGACGAGGACGTGCTCTACGCGCTGGCGCTGATGCGGGCCGGGGTGTCGACCGAGCTCCACGTCTACCCGGGCGCGCCACACGGCGCGCACATCGTGCCCCACGCGCCCGCCGCCCAGCAGTGGGTGCGCGACGTCGACGACTGGGTCGCCCGCCAGGTCGCCGACTGACCGGTGAGCCCCTGCGCCCGCAGGCGCTTGCAGAGCAGGCCGTCGTCCATGGCCTCATCGTCGCACGGGCGGACCGGGCAACCCCCTCCGGGGCCGTACCCTGGGGGCCTCACCCACCCGAGCGAGGTCCTGATGGCCAACCCGGCACTGAACGACAAGCGGTTCGAGCACGAGACCGACGAGTGGAGGGCCGGCTGGGCCTCCCCCGCCACGGCCACCGCCGTCACCGAGTCCGGCACCCGCCCGGCCCCGCCCACCGCGCGCGGCGCGGTGATGACGGCCAACGGCACCTTCTTCAAGACGTTCCTGCTGTTCCTGCTGGTGATCGCCGGCGGTGTGTTCGGCTGGCAGCAGACCGACGTCTCCCCCACCAACCAGATCGAGCTCTCCGCGGTCGTCTGGATCAGCCTGTTCGTCGGGTTCGGCCTGGCGATGGTCTGCATCTTCAAGCCGAAGCTGTCACCGGTCCTCGCGCCGCTGTACGCCATCGCCGAGGGTGTCTTCCTCGGCGGCATCTCGAAGGCGTTCGAGCTGCGGTGGGACGGCATCGTCTTCCAGGCCGTCCTCGCCACCATCGGGGTCTTCTTCGCCACGCTCGCGCTCTACGTGTTCGGCGTCGTCAAGGTCACCAAGAAGTTCCAGGCGGTGGTGATCGGGGCCACCCTCGGGATCATGGTCATGTACCTGCTCGGGCTGGTGCTGTCGCTGTTCGGCGTCGACATGGTGTTCTGGAACGACCCCACGCCGCTCGGGATCCTCATCAGCGTCGTGATCTGCGTGGTCGCCGCGCTGAATCTGTTCCTCGACTACGAGTTCATCCGGCGAGCGTCGCTCGCCGGCGCGCCGAAGTACATGGAGTGGTACGGGGCCTTCGGGATCATGGTCACCCTGGTGTGGCTGTACCTGGAGATCCTCCGCCTGCTGTCGCTGCTGCGCCGTTAAGATTCGGCCCAGGGGCCGAGTGCCCCCGCGTCACCGATCGCGAGGGGCTGGGGGGACCATGCAGCGCGGACTCATGGCGCGCAGCGGGGCGTTCATCGTGCGGCATCGCCGTTGGGTCGCCCTCGCCTGGGTCCTCGTCATCCTCGCGGCCGGGTACCTCAACGGCGTCGACAAGAAGTCGGTCTCCAACTCGTTCCGCATCCCCCACGCCGACTCGCAGGACGCGTACGACCTGCTGAAGGAGCGGTTCACGTCGCAGAACGCCGCGACCGCGAGGGTGGTGTTCTCGGTCCCCGCGGGGCAGCAGCTCTCCGACGCCGACAACGCCGCGGTCGTCGCCGCGGTGATGGAGGCCATCGGGAAGGCCAAGGGCATCTCGTCGGCACCCGACCCACTGACCACCGACGCCGCGTCGGCGCTCCAGCACGTCACGGACCAGCTGCCGGCCGACGAGGCCGCCGCCCTTGCCGCGGTCGCGAAGAACCTCCCGCCCACGGTGTCCGCCAACGGGCGGGTGGCGGTCGCCAACGTGTCGTTCGACCGGTCGATCGTCGACCTGATCGACCAGTTCCCCGTCAACCCCGACGAGCAGGCCACCGACTACGACAACCCGTACGACCGCCTCCAGCGGGCGATCGACTCGGTGGAGACCGGCCGCGTGCAGGTGGACATCGGCGGTGAGGTTGCCGACATGTGGAACGTGCCGGTCTCGTGGTGGGCCAGCCACGCCGACGAGGTGGGCCTGGGGCTCGGCGCCGTCCTCCTGCTCGTCGCGTTCGGGTCGCTGTTCGGGATGGCCATCCCCATCGCCACCGCACTGCTCGGCGCGATCACCGCGAGCGGCCTCGTCTACTTCCTCGCCAGCCACATCACGATCTCGTCGGCCGCCCCGCCGGTGACCCTGATGATCAGCCTGGGCGTCGGGCTCGACTACTCGCTGCTGATCGTCACCCGCTACCGGCAGTACCTGAAGGCCGGCCTCGCACCGGAGGACGCGGTCGCCCGGGCGATGGGGTCGGCCGGCAAGGCCTCGATGTTCGCGGGCGTCACCGTGTGCGTCGCCCTCCTCGGCCTGGTCTTCGTCCCGATCCCCCTCGTGCAGACGCTGGGCGTCGCCGCGGCGGTCGGCGTCGCGGTGATGATGGTCGCCGCGCTCACCCTGCTCCCCGCGCTCCTCGGCTTCGCCGGCCGGAAGATCGACGCGGTGCGGTTGAAGTTCATCGCCAAGGACGGCCCGGCCGACCCCACGACGACGTTCTGGGGCCGATTCGCCCGGCGGGTCACGCACCGCCCCTGGATCTTCCTCGTCTCGGGCGGCGTGGTGCTGCTCGTGATCGCGATGCCGTTCCTCCGCATCCACTTCGGCATGCCCGACGACAGCTCGCTGCCGAACGATCTCTCCCAGCAGCAGGCGTTCACCATCACCACCGACGCGTTCGGACCCGGCACCAACGGGCCGCTCGTCGTCGCCGTCGCCCTGCCGGAGAACGACCCACAGACCTACCTCGACGCGTTCGAGGCGCTCGCGCCGGTGAACAAGGCACTGGGCGCGCTCCAGCCCCCGGGCACCGTCGAGGGGGTCGAGTACTCGGTTGGGCCGATCCCCAACAACGCCGACAAGGTGACGGCGGTCGTCTACGAGCTCACGCCGACCACCGCGCCCGACGATCCGGCGACCACCGACCTGGTGGAGCGCCTGCGGGCCGATCTCGCCGCCGCGACCGCCGGCACCGACCTCGTGGCGTCGGTCGGTGGACCAACGGCCACGCTCATCGACCTGACCGACGTCGTGACGCGCTACCTGCCGTGGGTGATCGGCGCCGTCGTGCTCGGCGCGTTCATCCTGCTCGTGATCGTGTTCCGGTCGATCCTCGTGCCGCTCAAGGCCGCGATCATGAACCTGGTGTCGATCGCGGCTGCGTACGGCGTGGTCGTCGCCGTCTTCCAGTGGGGCTGGGCGAAGGGGGCCGTCGGCCTCACGTCGACGATCCCCATCGTGTCGTTCGTGCCGCTGGTGATGTTCGTCATCCTCTTCGGCCTGTCGATGGACTACGAGGTCTTCTTGATGTCGCGCATCAAGGAGGAGTGGGACCGCAGTGGCGACCCCCAGGAGTCGGTGGTGCTCGGCGTCGCCAACACCGCGCGGGTGATCACCACCGCCGCGCTGATCATGATCGTGGTGTTCGGCTCCTTCGTCACCAACGCGAGCCCGACCGTGAAGCTGATCGGCTTCGGCATGGCCGTCGCGGTGCTGATCGACTCCACACTCCTCCGCATGGTGATGGTGCCCGCGGTGATGGCCCTCCTCGGGAAGTCGGCCTGGTGGTTCCCCCGGTGGCTGGGGTGGCTGCCGCACCTCCGGCTGGAGGAGGGCGACCCGCCCGACGCACCGCCCGCGCCCACTGATCCCGGAGTGGCGGTTCCGTCGTAGGCGGGGGTCGGGAGAAGGCGGTCGTGACCGTCGCACCCGGCTGCCAGACTGACGGCCGACCCATGGGATCCCGGGCCGCACCCCACCCGTCAGGAAGCACCCCATGTCTCCCGATCCCGACCTGATGATCGAGGCCCGCGGCCTCCACAAGCACTTCGGTGACGTCCGCGCCCTCGACGGGCTCGACCTCACCGCCGAGGCCGGACAGGTCTTCGCCATCCTCGGCCCCAACGGCGCGGGCAAGACCACGTTCATCCGGGCGATCTCCACCCTCACCCGGTTCGACTCCGGCTCGCTCTCCGTCTGTGGCATCGACGTCGCCCGGCACCCCAAGCAGGTCCGCCGCGCCATCGGCCTCGCCGGCCAGTACGCCGCCGTCGAGCCCGCGCTGACCGGTCGCGAGAACCTGCGGATGGTCGCCCGCCTCTTCGGCCACGACGCGAGCACCGCTACCCGGGCCGCCGACATCGTGCTCGAGCAGCTCGGGCTCACCGACGCCGGCGACCGACTCGTGCGCACCTACTCCGGGGGCATGCAGCGCCGCCTCGACCTGGGCGCCGGCCTCGTGGGCGCGCCCAGGCTGCTCCTGCTCGACGAGCCCACCACCGGCCTCGACCCGCGCAGCCGCAACGACCTGTGGCTCGCGATCGAGGACCTCGCCGCCCGCGGCACCGACGTCATCCTCACCACCCAGTACCTCGACGAGGCCGACCGCCTCGCCGACACGATCGCGATCATCGACCACGGACGCCTCGTGGCCTCGGGCACCGGCGACGAGCTCAAGTCCCGCCTCGGACGCGACGTCGTCGACGTGAAGGTGCACGACCACGAGAACCTCGAGCGGGCGGCCGCCGCGCTCGGCCCCGAGGCCAAGGTCGACCTCGAGGGCTGCCGGGTCTCGGTGCCGGTGGCGGGCGGGCCCGACGAGCTCGTCGCCGCTATCCAGGCGCTCGGTGCGGCCGACATCGCCCTCGACGACGTCGCTCTCCGGCGTCCGACGCTCGACGACGTGTTCCTGGCGCTCACCGGCAAGAAGACGGTCGAGAAGCAGGCCGAGGAGGTGGCGCCGTGACCGCCCTGTCCACCGAGCACATCCCCGCGCCGTCCGGCACCGCCGGCTTCGGCGTCACCGCCAAGGCGATCGCGGTCCGTACCGCCAGGAAGATCCTGCGGTCGCCGCAGATCCTCGGCATCGCGATCGTGCAGAGCATCGTGTTCCTGCTCATGTTCCGCTACATCCTCGGCGGAGCGATCGGGATCACCGGGGTCGACTACGTCGACTTCCTCGTCCCTGGCTTCGTGATCTCGGGCATGCTCTTCACCGCGGGCGGCTCCGCCGTCGCGGTCGCCGAGGAGGCGGCCGGCGGGCTCTACGACCGGCTGCGTTCGCTGCCCGTCTCCGACTGGGCCGTCCTCGCCGGCCGGGGCATCGCCGACGCGTTCCTCTTGGTGGTCGTGGCACTGGTCACCACTGGCGTCGGGTTCCTGGTCGGCTTCCGCATGGACACCAGTCCCGGCGACGTCGCGCTCGCACTGGTGCTGCTGTGCGTCTACGCGCTCGTCGTGGCCTGCGTCTTCGTCTGGCTCGGTCTCGTCGCCGGCAACGCCCAGGCCGCCCAGGGACTGAGCATCCTCGGGGTGCCCTTCTCGTTCATCTCCAGCGCCTTCGTGCCGATCGCCACGATGCCGGGCTGGATCCAGTGGTTCGCCGAGGCCCAGCCGCTCACGTTCTGGATCAACTCGTGGCGCGGGCTGCTCCTCGGCGATCCCGTGGTGCAGTCGTTCGAGCACGACCTGTCGTACTACATCGTGGGCGGCCTGCTGTGGGCGGTCGTGCTGCTCGCGGTGTTCAGCCCGCTGGCGCTGCGGGCCTACCGGAAGCGGTAGGCACACCCCGGGGCGGGGAAGCCCTCAGGCGGTCGCCCGCCCCCGCAGCACCTCGAGCGCCTTGTCGGCGTGGGTGTTCATGTTCACCTCGCTCTTGATGACGGCGAGCAGCGTGCGATCGGTGTCGATCACGAACGTGTGCCGCTTCACCTTGAGCAGGCCGAGGCTGCGCTTCACGCCGAAGATCTCGGCGACCTCCCGGTCGGGGTCCGACAGCAGCGGGTAGTCGAACGTGTGCTTGTCGGCGAACTGGGCCTGCTTCGCGACGGTGTCGGCGCTGATCCCCACCCGCTGCGCGCCGAGCGCCTCGAACTCGGCCTTGAGGTCGCGGAAGTGGCAGCTCTCCCGGGTGCACCCCGACGTCATCGCCGCCGGGTAGAAGAAGAGCACCACCGGGCCGCCGGCGAGGAGGTCGCCGAGCGAGCGCGGCGCGCCCGTCTGGTCGAGGAGCTCGAAGTCGGGGATCCGGTCGCCTACCTGCATGCCGGCAACCTACCCCGGCGCCGGACCCTCCCCGACCACCACCGTCAGATTCCAGTGCTAGTTCACGAGGTGCAGGTCCTCGTCGAGCGAGAGCATGTCGAGCGCGTTGCCCCGCAGGATCTTGTGGACGATCTCGTCGGGGACGTTGGCGAGCACCTTCTCGACGTACTCGTGCGTGTGCGGCCACGTGGTGTCGGTGTGCGGGTAGTCGGTCTCGTAGGTGACGTTGTTGACGCCGACCTTGTGGATCGACTCGATGCCGTGGTTGTCACGGAAGAAGCACCCGAAGACGTGGTCGGCGTAGTAGGTGGAGGGAGGCTCGGGCACCAGCTTCCGGGTGTGCATCCAGCCTTCGTGGGTCTCCCACACGTCGTCGGCCCGCTCGAGCACGTAGGGCAGCCAGCCGATCTGGCCCTCCGAGTACGCGACCCGCAGGTTCGGGAACCGCGGGAAGAGCCCGGAGAACAGATAGTCGGACAGCGACGCCATCGCGTTGTTGAACGTGAGCGTCGCGGTGACCGCGATCGGCGCGTCGTCGGAGGTGGCGAGCATCTTCGACGACGAGCCGATGTGCATGCAGACCGTGGTCTTCGTCTCGTTGCACGCCTCGAAGAACGGGTCCCAGTACCCGGAGTGGATGCTCGGCAGCCCGAGGTGGATCGGGAGCTCGGAGAACGCCACCGCCCGTACCCCGCGGGCCGCGTTGCGACGGATCTCGGCGGCCGCGAGCTCGACGTCCCACAGCGGCACGATGCACAACGGGACGTTGCGGTTGCCGTACGGCCCGCACCACTCCTCGACCATCCAGTCGTTGTAGGCCTGGACGCCGAGGAGCGCGACCTCCTTGTCGGAGGCCTCGAGGAACACCTGGCCGCAGAAGCGCACCGCGGTGGGGAACCCGAGCGACGCCTCGACCCCGGCCGCCTCGAGGTCCCGGATGCGCGCCTGCGGGTCGGTGCAGCCGATCCACATGTCGTCGTAGGTGATGCAGGTGAGGTCCATCTTCGACTTGTCGAACTTGGTGATGTCGCCACCGGGCACCGCCCAGTTGGGGATCGCGACGTGCGACTTGTGGACGTAGATCACCTTGTCGTCGTAGATCCAGCAGTCGGCCGGCCGGCCCTCGTCACCCTCGATCAGCTCGTAGATGCCGGCGCCGACCATCCTCGTGCTCACGATGTTGCGCCGCTCCACGCGGGGCGCCTGGTCGGCCAGCTTGCTCGGGAAGCGCGAGATCCAGAGATCGGGGGGCTCGATGATGTGGTCGTCGACGCTCACGATCATGGGCAGCGGGCCAGAGCTCATCGGGGCGGGTCCTCTCTCGCATCCACGGGCGTTGCGCCGATGCTGACGGACGCACCCGGACCCCGAGTAGGGACCAAGGTCCCGAAATCTGACGGGTCGTCAGATTTGCTCCGCGCGGGAAGTCCCCAACGTGTTGCGGTTGAGCTTGCCGGCCTCGGTGCGCGGCACCCGCTCGACGACCTCGAAGGTCTTCGGCGTCTTGTACGACGCCAAGCGCTCCTTGCAGAACGCCCGCAGCTCGTCGTCGGTCGGCGGGTGGTGGGGATCGACCACCTGGAGGATGGCGTGGACCCGCTGACCCCACTCGTCGTCGGGGACTCCCACCACCACCTGGTCGACGACCGCCGGATGCTCGCTGAGGGCGTTCTCGACCTCGGCCGGGAAGACGTTGGCGCCACCGCTGACGATCATGTCCGTGCGGCGGTCGGTGACGTAGAGGTACCCGTCCTCGTCGAGCCACCCGACGTCGCCGATCGTGTAGTAGCCGTCGGCCGACGGCTCCGGCGTGGGCACGCCGATGTACTCGAACATCCGCCGGGGCCCGGTCGGCCGCATGTGGATCTCGCCGATCTCGCCCGGCGGGAGCTCGGTGCCCGCCTCGTCGCGGATGCTCAGCTCGCAGTCGAACGGCAAGCCCGCCGCCCCCGGGTGGGAGGGCCACTCGGCACCGGTCATCATCACCAGGCCGACCTTCTCGCTCGACCCGTAGGTGAACACGAACACCGACGGGTCGACCAGCGCGAGCCAACGTTCGACGACCCAGTCCGGGACCTTGGCCCCGCCGTAGACGATCCGGTGCAGGCTCGCGAAGTCGGAGGGCTCGAGGTCGGCGAGGCGCGCGACCCGCTGGAGCATGGTGGGGACCATCACGGTGAACGTGATCTGGTGCTTCCGGATGAGATCCACGGCCCGCGACGCGTCGAACTTCTCGAGGATCACCACGTGACCACCCTCGAGCATCGCCGGAGCCGCGAAGGCGAAGCCGTTCACGTGGTAGAGCGGCGAGAGGACGAGCACCCGCATCGGGCCGACACCCTTGGTCGACCCCTGCTGGGCGTCGCCACCCACCACGCCGCGCGACGGCGTGACGATGAGCTTGGGGAACCCCGTCGAGCCCGACGACGCGACGAGGTTGACGCAGTCCGACACCGCGTCCGGAAGGGCATGGCCGGGGAGGTCGTCGGTCGCGGCCAGGTCGGCCCGGGTGAGCACCTGGCACCCGGCGGTGTGCTGGTCGCTCACGAGCACGCGTGGGGTCGCCAGCGCCAGCATCCGGTCCATCTCCCAGGCCGGGAGGTCGTGGCGGAGCGGGAGCAGTGTGGCGCCGAGCTTCCAGATGGCCACGGTCACGAAGACGTGCTCCACGCAGCTCGGGAGCGCGAGCGCCACGATGTCGTCCGACTGCACCCCCCGGGCCGCGAGGGCGCGAGCGATCTGGTTGGCCCGGGTCTCGAGCTCACGCCACGTGACCGCGCGCTCGTTGCCCTCGCGGTCGACGACGATCAGGTCGACGGCGTCGGGCCGCTCGGCGGCGATCTCGGTGAGCCGGCGGCCGTAGGAGACCTCGCCGGTGGGCGTGTCGGTCGAAGCCTCCGTCATCGGATCTGCTCCTTCCAGTCCTCGGGCCAGGTGCGCATGTCCATGTGCGGCGTCGCGACCAGCAGATGCTCCTGCACCAGCATCGCACCCAGGCGCCCCGCCGGGTCGCGCATCGCGCCGTGGTAGGTCGCCCGACGGGAGAACGCCTTGCCCGGCCACAGGTGGACCAGCACCCAGTCGTCGGCCCGGACGGGGTGCTGGAACCACATCGCGTGGTCGATGCTCGGACCGCCGTAGCCGATCTCGTCGTTCTGCATCTGGCCGAAGCCGGTGCCGATGTCGGACATGAAGGTCAGCGCGCACGCGTGCACGAGCGCGTCGTCGGGCAGCGGATGGCTCGACCGCACCCAGAACGTGTCGGAGTACTTCTGCGCGTCGGTGTACTCGTGCTCGGTCACCTGCATCATGTCGACCGGCATCCGCGTGGGCCACACCACGCAGTCCTCCGGCGGCGGCATCGGCGTGGCGTCGACGTCGTCGACCTCCACGCCGTCGGCCCCGACATGGAAGGAGGCGAGCATCGAGAAGATCACCTCGCCGTCCTGCACGGCCGCGACGTGGCGGGCCGAGAACGACCGGCCGTCGCGGTCGCGATGGACCTGCAGGTTGACGGGCACGTCGGGGATCCCGGGCCGCAGGAAGTAGCCGTGGAGCGAGTGGGGCACCCGCCGGTCGGGGACGGTGAGGCCCGCGGCCATGAGGGCCTGGGCGGCCACCTGCCCGCCGTACAGCGTGGGGCGGCCGGGCTCCATCATCGAGTACGTGCCCCGGTAGAGGTCGCGGTCGAGCTGCTCGAGGTCGAGCAGCTGCACCACGGACCCGGCCGGGAGCGCCTTGGCGGACGAGGTCATCCCCCGGGTCTACCGCCCGGCCGTCCGTCGCACCAACCCGTCCCGCTCACGCAGCCGGCGTGCGCTCCTGCTCGACGGCGACGCGCATGCGCTCGAGGGTCTGCTCCATGCCCGCGTGCAGATCGGACCGGCGGTCCTTGCGGCCGAAGAGCCCGCCGATGATGAACCACCCGAACCGCGACAACGGCGTGGTCACCTCGTACGACTCGGTGACGAGCGTGCCGCCCCCCTCGGGCTCGAAGCGGTAGGTCCACTCGACGGTGCCCGCGAACCTCTCGGTGCGGGCGAACGCGAACCGCCGGCCCGGCTCGACGACGGTGACCACCGGGTGGTTGTTCCACGCCGGCCGGCGGGGCACCTTGTTGCGGGCGGTGAACCGCGCGCCGACCGCAGGGCCCGTCGCGCCGTCCCGCCAGGTGCAGCGGAGGATCTCCGGGCTGAACTCGGGCATGCGGGTCACGTCGGCCACCAGCGCGTACACGGCCTCGGGCGGCGCATCCATGTGGAGGCTGACGGTGTCGTGGTCGAGGTCCTGGATCATCGGGCATCCTTCCTGGGGTTGTCGAGGTAGAGGTCGACCAGCCGGTCGAGGTGGCGGGTCCAGCGAGTCCCGCCGGGGTCGTTGCTCGCCTGGGAGTCGATCAGCCCGGCGACCATGGCGATGATGCAGTCGACGTCGGCCGGGTCGTCGACCCCCGCAGCCTCGAGAACGTCGACCCCCCGGGCCAGCACCGCCTCGGCGATGGCGTAGGACTCCGGGCTCGGCACGAACCCGGGGATCGGCCGATGGAACAGGAGCTGGCGGCGGGCCTCGTCCGCCAGCGCGAACTCGACGAACGCCCGCAGCACGACCTTCACCGCCCGCCGCGGGTCGGTGGGGAGGCGCAGGTTCTCGAGCCGGCCGAGGAGCTGCCGGTTGCCGTCGGCGAACAGCGCGTCGTACAGAGCGTGCTTCGACTCGAAGTACTCGTACAGCGACGGCTGGCTGAGGTCGAGCTCGCGGGCGAGGCCCCGCAGCGTCAGCCCGGCGACGCCGTCCCGGCCCGCGAGCACCCAGGCCGCGTCGAGGATCGCCGCCGTCCGGTCCTCGCGCGAGGCCGATCGATCGAGTTTGCCTATCATCGATAGGCACTATACCTATCAGCGATAGGGTGTGTCAAGCCGGTAGAACGGGCAGACCCGAGATGGCGTCGAGAGGAGCCGACGGTGGAGCTGTGGGAGCTGGCCGCGCGGGAGTCGATCCGCGACCTGGTGGCGCGCTACAACGCCAACGGCGACAGTGGGCGCTTCGACCAGGTGATGGCGCTGTTCGCCCCCGACGCGGTGATGGAGATCGAGGGTGACGCCCCGAGGGTGGGCCACGAGGAGATCCGCACCATCTTCACGGGCGCGGCCGGCCGGGCCGACTGGGGCGACCGGCCCGTCCACCTGCGCCACATCACCGGCACCCACCAGATCGACCTGGTCGACGAGTCCCGCGCGACCGGGCGCTGCTACTACTTCGTGCTCACCGCCGTGGGCCTCGACCACTGGGGCCGGTACCTCGACGAGTACCGGGTGGTCGACGGGCAGTGGCGGTTCGCGAAGCGGCGGGTATCGACCGACGGGCGCAGCCCCGACACCCTGTTCGCGAAGGAGCAGTAGCCACCGTGGGCACGACCGCCGACCGGTACTCCCACGGGCACGCCGAGTCGGTCCTGCGCAGCCACCGCTGGCGCACTGCCGAGAACTCGGCCGGGTTCCTGCTCCCCCACCTCGCGCCGGGGCACCGGGTGCTCGACGTCGGCTGCGGGCCCGGCACGATCACGGCCGACCTGGCCCGCCGGGTGTTCCCCGGCGAGGTCCTCGGCGTCGACGTGTCCGACGACGTGGTCGCGGCCGCGGCGCGTGACTTCCCGCCGGGCGACGACGCGCGCCTGTCGTTCGCGGTGGGCGACGTGTACTCGCTCGACCACGACGACGCGTCGTTCGACGTGGTGTACGCCCACCAGGTGCTCCAGCACCTGAGCGAGCCGGTCACCGCGCTGCGCGAGGTGAAGCGGGTGCTGCGGCCCGGCGGACTCGTCGCGGTGCGCGACGGCGACTACGGCGCGTTCGTGTGGACGCCGGAGGACTCCCGGCTCGATCGCTGGATGGCGATCTACCACGACCTCACCCGGCGCAACGCGGCCGAGGCCGACGCGGGTCGATACCTCCACCGGTGGGTTCGCGAGGCCGGCTTCACCGATCTCGTCGTGTCGTCGTCGACCTGGACGTTCCAGGCGCCCGACGACCGCGCGTGGTGGGGCGGCCTCTGGGCCGATCGCGTGCGCGACAGCGAGTACGCGCGTCAGGGCCTCGAGTACGGCCTCACCACCCGCGCCGAGCTCGACGCGATCGCCACCGCGTTCCACGAATGGGCAGCCGACGACGACGCCCTGTTCGTCGTCCTCCACGGAGAGGTCCTCGCCCGCGCCCCCCAACCGAGCATGTGACGCTCAGCCACACATTGTGTGGCTGACCGTCACATGCTCGTGGGGCGACCTACTTGGCGGAGAAGCGGGTCCCGGCGTCGAGACGGATGGTGCCGCCGTTGAGCATGGGGTTCTCGACGATCGCGAGGGCAAGCTTGGCGTACTCGTCGGCCTTGCCCATGCGCCGCGGGAACGCGGCGTCCTTGGTGAGCGCGGCCTCGAACTCCGGGTTGATGCCCTGGGCGAGGCCGGTGGCGAACAGGCTCGGGGCGATCGCGTTGACCCGGATGCCCAGGCTCCCCATGTCACGCGCCATGACCAGCGACATGCCGGCGATGCCGGCCTTCGCCGCGGTGTAGGCCACCTGGCCGATCTGGCCCTCGAACGCGGCGATCGACGACGTGTTGATGATCACGCCCCGCTCGCCCTCCTCGTCGGGCTCGTTCTTCGACATGATCCAGGCCTCGAGCCGGTCGAGGTTGAACGTCGCGATCAGGTTGAGCTCGATCACGCCCCGGAAGTCCTCGAGCGGGTGGGGGCCGTCCTTGCCGATCGTCCGCTTGGCCACACCACCGCCGGGCGTGTTCACCGCGATGTGGAAGCCGCCCAGCGCCTCGGCCGCGGCGTCGAGCGCGGCCTCGGTGCCCTCGGCGTCGAGCACGTCGAGCGCGTGGAACGTGCCGCCGAGCTGCTCGGCGACCTCGGGACCCGCGGTCCCCTCCCGGTCGAGGATGGCGACCTTGGCGCCGCGGGCGGCCAGCAGCTCCGCCGTGGCCCGGGCGAAGCCCGACGCACCCCCGACGATGACCGCGTTGCTCCCCTTGACCTGCATTCTGGAATCTCCCCGTTCGGACGACCCGGTGACGCTAGTGGCCGATCCCCGCTTGACGACCGCCCGAAGGGGGCATTCGGCGCATGCAGGGGCTGCCCACGGGCACGGTCACATTCCAGCTCACGGACCTCGCCGGTTCGACGCGCCTGGGGGAGGACGTTCCGGCGCGACGCGGATCGTCGCTCAGCCCGACGCCCTGATCGCCGCCGAGGCCGCGTCCGGAGCCGGCGAGGAGGAGCATCCCCCCGCCAGGCCCTAGTGTTCGGCCCCATGTCGATCGCCATCACCGAAGACCACCGCGCCCTGGCCGAGACGGCCGCCGACCTCCTGAAGCGCCGCGACACCCGCGCCGCCGCCCGGGCCCTGCTCGAGGCCGCCGACGAGCCGATGCCGGACGTGTGGAAGGACGTCATCGAGCTGGGTTGGCTGGGCCTGCACGTCCCCGAGGCGCTGGGTGGCTCGGGCTACGGCCTCGAAGAGCTCGTCGTCGTGGTCGAGGAGACCGGCCGGGCGCTGGTGCCGGGGCCGTTCGTCCCGACCGTCATCGCCAGCGCCGCCCTCGTGGCCGCGGCCGACGACGCCACGCAGCAGCGCTTCGTGCCCGGCCTCGCCGACGGCGCCCTCACCGCGGGCATCGGCTTCGGTGGGTCGCTCACCGTGACCGCCGGGAAGGCCTCCGGCCCCGCGGGCACCGTCCTCGGCGGCGGCCTCGCGTCCGTGCTCGTGGCCGCGGCCGGCGACGACCTCGTGGTCGTGGAGATGGCGGGCGACGGCGTGACCGTCGAGTCGCCGACCCAGTTCGACCCCACCCGCCGCAGCGCCCGGGTCACCCTCGACGGGGCGCCCGCCACGGTCGTCCCCGGCGGCGCGGCGGCCCTCACCGACGCAGTCCGCCTGATCCTCGCGGCGGAAGCCGTGGGCATCGCCCGCGAGACCACCGAGCAGGGCGCGGAGTACGCCAAGGTGCGCATCCAGTTCGGCCGCCCGATCGCGATGTACCAGGCGGTCAAGCACCACTGCGCCAACATGCTCGTGGCCACCGAGCTCGCCACGGCCGCGGTGTGGGACGCCGCGCGCGCGTTCGACACCGGCGGCGACCAGCGGGCCTTCACCGCGGCCATCGCCGCGAGCCAGGCCGGCCCGGCCGCGGTGCTCGCTGCCAACCTCAACATCCAGGTGCACGGCGGCATCGGCTTCACCTGGGAGCACGACGCCCACATCTACCTCCGGCGGGCCACGGTCATCGAAGGCCTGATCGACCCCGACGGCGCCGCGGCCGACGTCACCGGCCTCACCCGCACCGGCGTGGTGCGGGCCAAGACCATCGATCTGCCGCCCGAGGCCGAAGCGATGCGCGAGGAGATCCGCGCCTTCGCCGACTCGATCAAGGACCTCGACCGCGACGCGCAGAAGACGCAGCTCATCGAGACCGGCTACGTGATGCCCCACTGGCCCACCCCCTGGGGCCGCGAGGCGGGCGCCGTCGAGCAGCTCGTCATCGAGCAGGAGTTCGAGGCCGCGGGCGTGAAGCGCCCCGGCTACGGAATCACCGGCTGGGTCATCCTCACGCTCATCCAGTACGCCGACGACGACCAGGTGCAGCGTTGGGTCAAGCCCGCGCTCACCCAGGAGGTCGTGTGGTGCCAGCTGTTCTCGGAGCCCGACGCCGGCTCCGACGCCGCCGGCATCAAGACCAAGGCCACCCGGGTCGACGGCGGCTGGCTGATCAACGGCCAGAAGGTGTGGACCTC
>Ga0194121_10005005_pt1 | contig 18737 bp, 17 predicted proteins | sample TA2MahCa50mmetaG_FD_148609 | JGI IMG/M metagenome (GOLD analysis project Ga0194121, IMG submission 148609) | Freshwater microbial communities from Lake Tanganyika, Tanzania - TA2015020 Mahale Deep Cast 50m | ecosystem: Environmental > Aquatic > Freshwater > Lake | place: Tanzania: Lake...
GCATACCTTATGCTTTGTTTTGTAGTGCACGGTGCCGTCGGTTACGGCATACAAGGTGTCATCGCCACCCACGCGCACATTAACACCTGCAAGGTACTTACTGCCTCGCTGGCGAATGATAATCTGGCCGGCAGAAATCGGCTCATTGTGGTTTTTCTTAACGCCTAAGCGTTGAGCGGCCGAATCACGGCCTAATTTGGTAGATCCTAGGGATTTGGTTTGTGCCATAGAAGTAGGGTAATAGTACCTTATCCACAGGATTTTTTCAAGTACTGTATGGTAGCATTAATATATGAAAATAAAATCCCTTATATTGTTGTTGTCGTTATGTATAACAACTTTTGCATCCGCTCAATCTTATTATAATAATAATAAAAATCTTGCTGATCCATTTATAAGGACAAAGCGTGCCTTCTCACGTACCCCTAACGCTGGAACTAAAATTCCTAATAAAACTAATAAAGCAAAATCACCATTGAATCAAATTCTGTGGGGGAATATTCTGACTGACTTAAACATTCGTTCAGTTGAAATGAAACTATTTCCACAAAATCCACCAAAATTAAAGCCATCATCCAATCAAACATCACCTTCTACTGCAAGCGTTATTGACACTATTTGGAATTTTTTAACGCATCGTCAATAATCCGCCGTGCGCCTTTTACGCACACTTACTAAAAAAAATATACAAGGCAAAACATGCCTTGTACGCCTTAACCTTGATATTAAGAATCCGCAAAAAAACTCTTTGCGTATTCAATCGGCAATTCCAACACTGAAACATATTATTACCTGTGGGGGAAAGCCGATAATTATAAGCCACCGTGGTAGGCCACACGGAATTAATGCATCGCTATCGCTTAAACCAGCGATTATTATTTTAGAAAAAGCATTAGGAGTACAACTTGAATGGCGCGAAAATCTACGCTTTGATCCGCGCGAAATAGAAAACGACATGGCATTTGCTAAAGAAATAGCAAAAGGCGCAGACATATATATAAATGATGATTTTGCAACCAGTCATCGCACCACTGCCTCGCTCGTTGCTATAACACACGTACTCCCTGCATATGCTGGCTTAAACCTTGAGCAGGAAATTATTAACCTATCAAAAGCTCGTAATAACCCCGACTATCCGCGTGTGGTACTACTTGGTGGTATAAAATTAGAAGATAAGCTCGGCGTTATACAAAAACTAGAAAACGCAGAAACGCATTTTTTACTCGGTAGTGCATACAATTTGCCACGCGCAGCTCTACCTCGCCACGCACACATCGTATTACCCGAAGATGGTATAGGAGAAAAAACTAAATGGTTTGATATTGGCCCCCACACCATACAAAAATATACAGACATACTTACACGAGCAAAAACTGTTATATGGAGTGGCCCTGTAGGGCTTACGGAAGATGAGCGATATACAAAAGGATCGCTTGCTCTGGCTCGTGCAATTATTAAGAGTAAAGCATTTTCTATTGTAGGTGGGGGAGATACTGCCGATTTTCTACAAAAAGAAAAATTGCTTACCAAATTCAGCTGGACTTCAACTGGTGGCGGTGCCATGCTCGCTTTTTTAGCAGGCGAACATATGCGTGCCATCACTGCACTCGAATAATATCTCTTTTGCGCACCACATTGTAGAAATAGCTAATATTTTCTATACTCCCACTAATGAAAAAAATAGCTGTTTTGTATCATAAAAACTGCACAGATGGCTTTTCGGCTGCATGGGCAGCATGGCGCGCACTCGGCAATAAAGCGGATTACATACCCGTTGTACACCAAGAACCATTACCTGAAGGATTGCGAGGCAAGGAAGTGTATCTCGTTGATTTTTGCTATAAAAAAGAAGTAATGCAAACGCTCGCTCTACAAGCACAGCGAGTAACAGCCCTTGATCATCATGCTATGTGTGCAGAAGATGTACGCCTTACAGAAGGCGGTGTATTTGATAACAATCACTCAGGAGCAGTTATTACATGGAACTACTTTCATCCAAAAAAGAAAGTACCGCTTTTTTTAAAGTACGTTGAAGATAGCGATTTATGGCGCCATAAACTACCACAATCAAAAGCCATGATAGCATATCTACGCACTGTTATCTTTGATTTCAAAACATGGAGCACATTAGAAAAAGAAATAGAAACCGCAGCAGGCAGAAAAAAATGTTTTGAAAAAGGCAATCTATTATTAGATCAAGAAATGCAGATTGTGGAGCGACTGGTAAAAGAAAACGCTGAATTTGTAGATTTTTTAGGAAACAAAGTACTTGCCGTTAATGCGCCCTTTTTTCGCGATAATATTGGCCATGCACTCTGCAAAACCTGCCCACCCTTTGGTATTATTTGGGATAAGCGTAAAGGAAAAACAGTTGTATCGCTTCGCTCTAACGGAACATTTGATGTAGCTCTACTTGCAGAACGCTATGGCGGTGGCGGACATAAAGCAGCAGCAGGCTTTAGCATTCCAAACGGCGCACCTCTGCCATGGAACGTGCTATCATAGAAAGCTATGGAAATATCAGTACACACAGATGGTGGTGCGCGTGGTAACCCCGGCCCTGCCGCAATCGGCGTAGTAATAGACGGCGCAGGCTATGGCGCATATATTGGCGAAACAACAAATAATGTTGCTGAATACAAAGCCGTTATATCAGCACTTACCACATGTAAAAAAAATACAGGAGCTAACGCGCAGCAAGCAGACATTACAATCCATATAGATAGCCAATTAATCGCACGACAAATTACGGGAAAATACAAAATTAAATTACCGCACTTACAAGAACTCTGCGACGAAGCCCGTTCCCTTATAACCAACTTTCACAGCGTTCGCTTTGTAGAAATTCCTCGCGCACAAAACGCTGCAGCTGATGCATTGGTAAACAGTACGCTCGACAATCGTTACATTTAATGTTATTATAACTTTAGTACGGAGGTATGGGAGGCGACCGCTCCGCAAGGGGAGGAAAGTCCGGACACTCTTATTTAGCGCAAGCTAGTTAAAAACAAGTAGCGGCTGAAAAGCCGTCACCGGTAACGGAGAGGTGCGAACAGAAACGCCACGACCCGAAAGAGTCATGGCATTCGCAGTAATGCGGATGTGCTTAGCAGTTAAAGGCTAAGATGAAACGGCTAAATCCTTACTTGAGTGCAAGGCCGTGCCCAACGAGCAATCGAAGGGAGTGCCGCTTAGACAAATGGCCGCCATGCGCCCTTACCGGCGCAACAGAATTCGGCTTATCACGCGCCTTCGTGCTACACGAAAAATCCCGTCATATGACGGGATTTTTCTTTTACTGCATAACTCCTATTTCACGCGATAGCGCTTCAGCTTCATCTAATAGCGCGCCGATACTTATACGTATACCATCTACCCAAAATTGTGCATGTGCCGGATCAAGATTAAAAGGTTTTAAAAGCTCAATAACATCTTTAGTGCCACCTGCACGAAGCAGATCAAGATACAACGGTTCAAATTGCGCATCTAAGCGATCTTTTTGTGCATATAAGCTATGTGTAAGCAATTCACCAAAAGCATATCCATACACATAAAATGGACTATGGGAATGGAAGTGAGAAATATACGACCATAAATGTTCCATATTTTCATACGTAAACACATCGCCATCTTCACCATACAATTCCTTAGTGACAGTGAGCCATAATGCGTCTAATTCTTCTACTGACATTTTTTTCGGCTCATGCCACACCTTATAATCCGCATCCATACCATGGAAACGCCGTTCAAAATTAGAAAAACTAATCTGCCGTACGACAGTATTTAAGATGTCGTCTATCTTTCCCATAATAAGAGCCAATAATTGCTTTTTGTCGCCGGCTTGTGCCATGTTCTTTTTTAAAAAATTAAACGTGGTCATTTCGCCAAACACCGACGCCGTTTCGCAATAAGCAATCGGTGCATGATACATTAACGGACCCTGCGCTTCACCGCCTAAAATACCGTGTACGCCATGACCCAGCTCATGTGCCAATGTCATTACATCGCGATTTGACCCTAAATAATTAAGAAAGGTAAACGATGCCGGCTTATTACCCGGCAACACAATAGAATAATTAAATGCTCCACCACGCCTACCACGCGTCACCTGTGCATCAATGCGCCCGTTAGCCAACATATCGCGGATAATTTCTGCAAGCTTTGGACTAAAACTTTCGTATGCACTAAGAACAGTATTCCATCCCTCATCAAACGGAACAGTAGTGATATCGGTAAAGGGTAATGGTGCATTACGATCACTCCATTTCAAAGTCTTCATGCCTAAATGCGCTGCCTTTAGCTTGTAATAGCGGCGCGCAAGAGGGCCGGCCTCTGTACGCACAGCGTCATGCAAAGCATTAACAATTTGAGCAGAAACACGATTAGATTTATTCTGATTCTCCATTGGGTTTGCATACCCACGATCTTTTACTTCCACCGCATGACTACCAGCTGCCATATATAAAGTCTGCGCCGCATACTTAGCAAAAAATCCAGCAAGACCGCTATTTACTACACGGAGTATTTCCGCTCGATCATCTGCATTCTGAATTTCACTCATTACATGCAATAACTCCGTTAACGTTTTTTCTTCGTTTTTATACGTAAAACGTAAATCACTTTCTAATTCATCAAATAATCCACTCCACGAACCAGCACCAAAAGATGCACGACGTGTAAGCGCTGCCTCAACACTCTCAGTTAATAAATGTGGCTTAAAAATGCGTGCCTGTTCGATATACGGCCGATGTTTACGAACTACTTCGTCTGTCGCATACCATTTTTCTAAAACTGCATCATCTAAAGCAACAAGCTCGATAGCAAAAAATGCCATATAGAGCGCAGAAGACTGATTTAGTATTCGCTCGATATCCGCAATTTTTGCTTTTACAAGGGCGTTCGTCGTATCCCTGCTTTGCGTAAGATACAAATACACCATCACCTTATTCGACAGCATTCCTAACGCAGCATAATCCGTAAGCGCCTGCCCTAATTGTTCTGCTAGCTTGCCCTTATATGTTTTATTAAACTGCTCCTCCATGCGCACTAACTCGCGCACATCCAGATCAATCTGCGCATCATCAAGCCCCTTATACATACAGGTTAAATCCCAATATATATTCTCAGTTTTTAAATCTTTATTCATGTTGCCGAGCTTGGAATCGAACCAAGACGCCATCCTTCAAAGGGACGTGTCCTACCATTAGACGACTCGGCACTATGCCGGATAGTATCATTTTTTACCTAAATGCTCAATAAAGCTCACTTCTAAAGGAATATGCGGAAAAGGAGAGTAGCGCATTTCACCATACGCCATAATAAGAGCTTTTAATAAGGCGATAGTGGATTGCGGATTAATTGCCGCACTATGAGCCATAACAGCTGCTAATTCTTCTTTAGTAAGCTCATCTTTATACAATTCTTGTAATGAAGTATCCATACGCAGTGCAAGTGTACGGCGTAGATATGCAATAAGTTCCTTACATACATCAAGTACATTACCCCCAACAGCACGCACCTCATGAAGAGCACGCAAAGCAAGAGCTGCGTCATTTTTTACCACTGCATCCGCAAACTGCGCTATACGACGAAACCCTACTTTACCAACAAGCGATTCAACTACCGCAAGATCAACCGCAGCGCCCGTAGAGCAGGCTTGATCTAATAATGATTGTGCATCACGCATACCACCTTCAGAAGCTGCAGCAATTAATTCAACAGCATCATCCGTGATAGTAAAATGTTCGGCTACAATAATATCTTTTAATTTACTTACGAGCTCAGTCATCGGGATCTTACGAAAATGAAATCGCTGAGAACGCGAAGCAATTGTTGCAGGAATTTTTTCGTATTCAGTGGTCGCTAAAATAATAATCGTGCGCGGTGGCGGCTCTTCAAGTGTTTTTAAAAGCGCGTTCCATGCAGGGCCGGTTAACATGTGCGCTTCGTCCACAATAAATACTTTATATACAAAAGAAGAAGGTGCTACGCGAATTGATTCGCGCAGATCACGAATTTCATCAATACCTCTATTTGATGCCGCATCAATTTCAATAACATCCATTGCGCGCCCTTCATCAATTGCAGCGCATGCAGCGCATGTATTACATGGTTCACCTTCTGCATGCACATGATCACGCGCCGTACAATTAGCAAGCTTTGCTACAAGGCGCGCAACAGTAGTTTTGCCCGTGCCACGAGACCCATAAAAAACATATGCATGCGCAAGCTTATCTTGCCGCCCTGCATTACCAAAAATCTCCTTTATTTGGGCCTGACCTACCAGATCACGAAAGGCACGCGGACGATATTTGCGGTAAAGCGCTGCCATAGATAGAATCAACCTATCATTCATGAAACGATACCTGCAAGCGGGAACTATCGTCTTTTTTTTAATTGTGGGCATATGGCTGAAGGATTATTATGCCGCGCAAAAAATAACACCCCCTAGTACATCATCACAACAAACAGATGCAACGTTTGTAGGAAATCCAATAACAAGTAATGCGCCTGAGAGAGGAGAGGATGCTATTCTGCCACCTTTAACTGTTAGCTCAGCATTAATGAAAACTGCTGCAGGCGAAAGAATATTTTACGAATTAAATACCGACCAGCATTGGCCACTTGCCTCACTCACTAAGCTTATGAATGCGGTTATAGCACTCGAACATATTCCGCCCACAGAATATCGCGACTTACTCATACAACGCATGATGGTTATTTCTGATAATGCCGCTGCAGACACCCTCGCTGACATGCTAGGAAGGGAGCAATACATCCAATATATGAACGAAAAAGCGCATGCACTTGCCATGCGGCAAACTGGCTTTTCTGACCCAAGCGGGTTATCATATCTGAATCAGTCGACTGTTAAAGACATCGACAAGCTCGTTACCTATATACTCATTCGCCACCCGCACATATTTGCATGGAGCCGTGCTAAAACAGTTGCTACGGCAAATGGAGAACGAACAAATATTAACGAATTTGCTCTACGGCCAGAATTTATAGGAGGTAAAACTGGTTTCACCGATGAAGCAAATGGTAATTTGGTTACTATTTTTTCGACCTCTTCTGGCCCCGTCACCATCATTACGCTTGGCTCGCCAACACGGCAGGATCGTTTTACAGAAACACAAACTCTTTTTCTATGGGCTACGCAGCATTTCAAGCTATAAGAATACTCTTAAGCGCCGTTATCGGCTTTATTGTTGCGCTTGGTATAACACCACTCGTAACAATACTTATTACTCGCCTCTCTTTTAAAAAACAAATTCGCTCAGCGAGCAATGCGCCTGTATTTGCAAAACTACATCAGAAAAAAGAAGGCACTCCCACAGCTGGCGGTATTATTATATGGGGAACAGTACTCATTATTGGAGGTATTTTTTGGTTCTTACCGTATTTCGATTTAATTGACCGCGCGCAAACATACCTACCAATCATCAGCTTTTTTATTGCAGCGCTCGTTGGTCTTCTTGATGATATTTTAGGCATTCTTCGTCGTGGGCCAAAAGGTGGCGGTATTTCTATAAACCAAAAGTTACTTGTATACATAACCATATCTCTTATTGGTGCTTTGTGGTTTTACTATCGTCTTGGCTGGGACGTACTCACCGTACCCTTTATGGAAAATATACATATGGGGTGGTGGTACATACCATTCTTTATGTTTATCATCGTTGCCGCTGCGTTTTCTGTTAACGAAACAGATGGACTCGATGGACTTGCGGGTGGCGTAATGCTTTTTGCTTTTGCGGCACTCACTGTTATTGCTTTTACACTCGGTCGTTATCACTTAGCAGCGTTTAATGGAGTAATTGTAGGAGCACTGCTCGCATTCCTTTGGTTTAATATTTATCCTGCACGCTTTTTTATGGGGGATACTGGCAGTATGGCACTCGGCATAACACTCGGCGTTACTGCCATGCTTACAAACACCGCCCTGCTTTTACCTTTTCTCGCTATTATTCCTGTTATAGAAACTCTTTCCGTTATTATTCAGCTCACGAGTAAGAAATTACGTGGCAAAAAAATATTCCACTCAACACCCATACACCATCATTTCGAAGCAATTGGCTGGCCTGAGTCACAAATTACTATGCGCTTTTGGATTATTTCTGCAGTTGCATGCATCGGCGGACTCGTTATCTTCTTCCTCGATCGGTTTTTGTAAAATATACATAAAAAAATATCGAGTCGTGTGACTCGATATTTTTTTGATTCTTACGAATCTTATTTCCGCTTCTTTGTTGCTTTCTTCTTTGCGGTCTTCTTTGCCGCCTTCTTTTTTGCTGCCATGTTTTTGTTTTCTTATAATTCTCGGCTCAACGTACGACCTTGATATGTGTTTATTCTCGCATGTGTACGTCAAGCGTCAAGATGTGGATAAGTTTTTTTGCGAATGCGCAGAAATATTTTCGGGAAACGGAATAATTTTTTTCCTGCGAAAAAATTTTCCTCGCTCTCGGTGGCGCAATCGCATAAAAAGGCGATACCAAGCTGCACCACCTCCGAGATGTTCCCAAAAATACATCCGCGCATTCGACCTCCCGAAAAAAAGCCGGTCAATTGAGCAGCGCTTTACTACATGCGATACTATAAGAACAATGATTTTAATCCGTAACGCAAAAATAATCGACGGAACTGGAGCACCGGAGCGTCACGGGGATATTCTTATTTCAGGAAATGCAATTTCAGCTATCGGCAATTTTCCACATAAAAAAACAGAGGTAACTATTGATGCATTAGGTCAGCGTTTAATCCCCGGATGCATAAGCATACACCCACAAGCAGGCTATGAAGCAACATTATTTACCGATCACGCACCCACAACACAAAGAGAAGGATATACAACGCTCATAGGTGGTGCGGATGGTACATCAATCGCGCCATTATGCAATGGATCACTCGAAGCATTTAGAAAATGGGGTGGAACATCGGGGATAAATATTGGATGGCGATCCATGGCGGAATTTCGACGCGCCTTTAACTACGCTCCACGCACTATTAATTTTGGTACGTTTGCAGGATACAACACAGTACGCCGTGCCATACTCCATGAAATGGATGGTGACCCAACAGACAAAGAACAAAAAGTAATTGTGCATATTTTAGAAGAAGCAATTATCGAAGGTGCTCTTGGTGTTGCTATTAATCTTGATACTGCTCATGGGCAAGGTATATCACACGAAGAAGTGCGGCATGTAGCGCTTCTTGCCGCACGATATGGCGTACCACTCGCCCTTAAACCACGTGCATGGGGCAAACATTTTATGGAATCAGCAAACGAAATAGTTGCACTGTATCGCGCAACTGGCGCTCGTATTATTCTTATAGATTTTTTACCACGTGAATTAAACAAAGCAGAAGAAAAAGATTTTCGCCAAGCATATACCGTAATACAAGATGCGGGCGATGGATTATTTATGGAAATCCAATATGGGCCAGATCAGCACATGCCGATCTATGAACTTTTACCCCGCTTTGCGCGCACAGGCACTATACACTCTATGCGCATGCTTCTTGAAGACAAAAGTCAGCGTAAAAAAATTATTGCCAATTTACCACGACTCGAAGGCGCACGCATTATCCATACTCCTCGCGAATACAAAGCACTTATTAATGTTTCACTTGAAGACTTTGCTCAAAACCGCGGTGTAACAGGAAAAGAAGCTATACTAGAACTCATGCGCATCACACAACTCAAAGCAACGATAGCGATACCTCAAAAACCATCTGCGCTCCACACAGAGCTCATACGTGATGCACGCGTACTACCATCTGGCCCCTTACAATCTGTATATAAAGCTGTAGACGACGCACTACTACCACTCGAAACAGCTACTATGAAGCTCACTGGCTTACCTGCAACAGTTCTTAATCTTACAAAACGGGGAATGCTATCAGAAAATTATGCAGCTGATCTCGTACTTATAGACGATCGTGCCACTGTTATACGCACTATTATTAATGGTTCTATTAATGGAATAAAAGGTATATGCGTCAACAAGTAATACGATCACGCGGCAACGACTATGTAATAATTGTGCTCGGCACACTGCTTATTACTTTTGGCATGGCACTACTTTCGTCAGCATCTTCTCATATAAGCCACATGCAAACCGGCGAAACCCTATATTACGTCACACACCAATTAATGTATGGCATAATTCCGGGCGCTATAACGTTTATTATATTTTCGAGCATATATTATAAACGCTATGAAAAATGGGCGATGCCTTTCATGTTACTCAGCGTTATATTACTCGCACTTACCTTAACGCCTTTAGCATTTAGTGCAAAAGGTGCATCACGATGGCTACGTATTGGTTCGTTTATATTTCAACCATCAGAACCTCTTAAACTTTTTTTTATAACCTATCTTGCTGCATGGCTCGCTTCGCCTAAAGCGCGTGATCGACATGCACACAAAGGCTTTATTGCATTCATTGTTATATTAAGTGTTATCATAGGACTTTTAATACAGCAGCCTGCCACATCTACTGCACTTCTCATAAGCTTGGTTGCAGTCTCTATGTATTTTGCGAGTGGTGCACGTTTATCACACTTTGCAATAACAGGAGCGCTCGCAGTAGTAGCATTCACCATCATTATAGTAATTGCTCCATACCGTATGGCACGTATCGAAGCATTTTTACAACCAGAAAAAAATACGCAGGGAAGTGGCTATCAAGTAAGCCAAGCAAAAATAGCAATCGGTTCAGGCGGTATTTTAGGTGTGGGTTACGGACAATCAACAACTAAAATAAACTCTCTACCAGAACCGATTGGAGACTCGATATTTGCGGTACTCGGCGAAGAAATGGGTTTTATAGGATCTATGAGTCTTATCGGGCTTATATTGGCACTGGTAGTACGTATTTTCATTGTTGCTCATGAAACACGCGATCGTTTTGGTCATTTATTACTCATAGGCTTTGGTTCGCTGATAGCCATACAATCATTTGTTAATATTGCGGCTATTTCTGGCCTCTTACCACCAACAGGTATCGCATTACCCTTTATTAGCTATGGATCATCCTCCCTCGTTGTATTTATGGGAATATTGGGCATAATTAATAACGTTTCAAAGCACAACGACTAAACCCTTAAAAAATGAAGCGAATACTATTAACTGGCGGTGGCTCAGGCGGGCATATATACCCACTATTAGCTGTTGCCGAAAAATTAACAGGGCATACTGTACGCTATTTTGGCCCTCATGATATATGGCACAAACAGGTAGTACGTGCCGGCATTCCTACTTCACATATCGCCAAAGCAAAAATGCGCCGTTATTTTTCGCTTATATATATATTAGACACTATAAAATTAGCATGGAGCTTTGCACAGGCACTTATAAAAGTTGGCTTGTTTCGACCAGACGTTGCCTTTTCTAAAGGTGGGCCATCTGCCTTACCAGTACTCTTTGCATGCAAGCTGTATGGCGTACCTATTATTATTCACGAATCTGATTCCGTCCCTGGAATTACCAGCCGCATAACGGGGAAGTGGGCAACTATACTAGAAGTTGCATGGGACGAAGTATGTACATTTTTTCCGCATGCAAACGTACGACGCGTCGGCATACCACTGCGCACTGATATAACTACAACATCTCTATCCAAAAAAGAGGCGCGTACCGCTATGACATGTTCAAGCAATCTGCCTGTACTACTTATTATTGGCGGCTCGCAAGGATCAGAACGTATTAATACGTTTGTTTTAGAAAATCTTAAAGAGCTTCTCGCTCAATATGAAATTATTCATCAAATAGGATCAGTGCATCATAAAAAATATATGCGCTTATATGAAGCTCGCAAAACAACACTCCCTGCAGAATACGAAGGGCGATACCACCCTCATGCATATCTCGAAAATACTCTACAAGCAGCATACTCTGCAGCAGATTGTGCTATTAGTCGCGGTGGCTCTGTAATATTCGAACTTGCACACTTTGGCATACCCGCAGTTCTTATACCATTACCTGAAGCCGCACATGATCATCAACGTATCAATGCATATGCGTATGCAAAAAAAGGCGCTGGGGTAGTCATAGAAGAGAACGCTCTTAATGCAAATACAGTCTTACAAAAACTTGAAACAATCATGACAGAAACAATGCACGCAAACATGATTGCTGCTGGCCACGCATTTGCACCCAATGACGCTGCAGAACGCATCGCAAACGACATTTTAAGCCTTTAAAAGGCATAGTATTAGTGGTACCATATATCTATGAATGTACGTGTGCGCATGGCGCCGTCACCAACAGGAAATCTACATATCGGCACCGCACGAACAGCGCTTTTTAACTGGCTCTACGCCAAAAAAAATGGCGGCACTCTTATACTGCGCATAGAAGACACAGACACCGAACGATCCACTAAAGAATTTGAAAAAGATATTATAGAACAACTCACGTGGCTTGGTATTACATGGCAAGAAGGGCCGATCCGTCAAAGTGAACGATTGCATATATACGAAGGCTATTTACGCCAACTACTCGCACAGGGTCGTGCGTATTGGTGTAACTGCACAAAAGAAGATCTTGAAATAAAGCGCAAGGCAATGATGGAGGCAGGTATCGCCCCGAAATACGACGGTCACTGTCGCGATAAAAAAATAACCGAAAGCCCAGATGCTGTTATTCGCTTTATAATGCCTGAACGTGTTTTTTCTTTTACTGATCTCGTACGAGGGAAAATCAAATTTAACATGGGACTTGTAGGGGATATAGTAATAGCAAAAAATCTCAAATCACCTTTATATAATTTTGCTGTAGTTATTGATGACCATGAAATGGCCATTACTCACGTTATCCGTGGAGAAGATGGTATAGCAAACACTCCTAAACAATTAGCTATACAAGAAGCGCTTGGTTTTAAACATCCTCACTATGGCCATGTACCGCTTATTCTTGATCCTGATCGTGCAAAAATGTCTAAACGTAATGCAGCGACAGGACTCAAAGAATATCGCGAGGCAGGGTATTTACCAGAAGCATTAATTAATTTTTTAGCGCTTCTTGGTTGGCACCCTGTAGATAATCGCGAAACATTTACTCCCGATGAACTTGCGTATGCATTTGATATAGCGCGCGTACAAAAGGCAGGCGCAGTATTTTCTATAGAAAAATTAAACTGGATGAACGCTCACTATATTAAAAAAATGAGCGATACAGAACTTGCAGAAAAAATAGGTTGGGAGCAAACCGAAAAAAATCTTAAACTCATAGCGCTTTTAAAACCGCGCGCACAAACACTGCTTGATTTTACTGCCCATAGCGCCCTCTTTTTTAATCTCCCTGAATATGAAACAACACTCCTTACATGGAAAGACATGCAACAAAACGATATTATCAAAAGCCTTAAGCGATGCGCGGATGCTATCCATATAGGTAGAGCAGCAGATATTCCCGTACTTGCAGAAACCTATGGTAAAGGGGAAACCTATTGGCCACTTCGCGTAGCACTTTCAGGGCAAAAAGAATCACCAAGCCCTATGGAAATAATTAGTGTACTCGGCAAAGAAGAATCCATACGACGCATAGAGCACGCTATCACCAAACTCTCTACACATGAGTAATACGTTTCGTGTCCTTTGGGCAATAATATTGTTATTGCCATTCATAACGCATGGTCAATTACCACCTGAAGCACTCAATACAGCCATACAAGAAAAATCCCGCATACTGCAGGATATTCAACGACAACTTGAAGAAACACAAAAAAATTTAAGCGCCACACAAGAAGAAAAGCGCACGCTCTCAAACGAAATTGCGCAAATTCAAAAAAATATTAAACAGCTCGACCTCGGCATGAAGTCGAACACTATTAAAATTAGTAAGCTTAATCTTGAACTTACGGATCTTGCACAAACAATACGCAAAACAGAGGAGGAGATTGCAGTAAAAACAAGAGCAACAGAAAATATTATTAAAGAAGTCCAGCAAATGGACGACACAGACCCCTTACTCGTTTTTTTAAAATACGCAACGCTATCGAAAGCCGTTGAAGCACAATCACGTCTTACCGAGATTAATAACGATCTTATGCATATCACAAGAGAACTCACCGAATTAAATAATGAGCGACAAGGAAAACTTAAAAAAACAGCGCAAAAGAAAACGGTTATTGAGGGTGAATACAAAACACTTACCGCACGTAAATCGATTGTAGAAGACAAGAAAAAAGAACAGCAAGAAATCCTCACCGCAACAAAAAATAAAGAAAAGACATACCAAGAGCTCGCCACCGATCTCGCAAAACGCCAAGCTGAAATTGCAGCTGAAATTGAAGCAATCGATGCCGCACTACGTCTTAAAATTAATCAAAGTGGATTACCAAGCGTACGACGTGGTGTACTAGGCTGGCCAACACCTGAAAATACAAAAGTAACCCAAACATACGGTGGCACTGCTTTTGCACTACGTGGTGGCTATAGAGGAAAATGGCACAATGGTATTGATATCGGCGGCCCAGTAGGCTCTATTATCGCTGCAGCTGAAGAAGGTATTGTTGTGGCAGCCGGAAACCAAGACCTATACTGCAGGCGGGGAGCATATGGAAAATTTGTGGTTATTAAGCATCCCAATAATCTCGTGACACTTTACGGCCACATGTCCAAATTAAATGTTACGGCAGGGCAACAAGTGGCACGAGGAGAGACCATTGGTTATATGGGTAATACAGGTTATGCGTTTGGATCGCATTTACATTTTACTTTGTATGACGGAACAACATTCTCAATGGGGGGTAGTCGTAGCTGTGGCCCTATGCCTACAGGTGGTGACCTCGACCCACAACCATATCTCTAGGGGACGACTACATATGCTATAGGGTGCACCGTATTCTATCTGTCGTATAATCATACTTTTACGACAGATACCCTGTAAGACGTTTAGTTGTTATTCAACTAAATCGGCAAACACTACTAAACGATCAGTGTATCGCTTAACAGACTGATCCCATGTTCCATCACATGTTATAAGGACAAGGCGTGCCTTCCCTATACGTACCCCTATGATCTCGTCCATGCGTTCAGTATCCTCGGGATACACTACAGAGCCCGTCACCGTATAATGCCCTATACGGCCGTCTATGGAGACGTATACGGCATCCCCCTTACCCAACCCTTTAAGGCCTCGGAATACCCCAGCCTCGAAGATACGTGTATCCACATGACCAACTACAACGGCAGTGCCTTTAGTAGCTATAGGCGCAGAGCCTGCGAACCATGCAACATTTTTTGCATTCGATGGTATACCAATCGCGCCATTAGGCATCGTGCCAACAGTTTCTATTTTTGCATCAACACCAATCGTAGGGATAAAAAGCCACCTACCCTCCCCCCTCTCGTTTTTTAAAAAAACAGCAGGGGAGACATTATTCTCCGCCACTGCCTTTTTAGCAAATAACAATTCCCCTTCGTTTATAAAAACGAATGCTGTTATTACTATGTACCCTATTACAACTCCTACGAGCCCTTTACGGACGAACGTTCTGCCCATACAAATCCTGCAATCAATGCAAGTCCCGTCATATTAAAGAGAGGTGTATATCCCCCACCAAACCCTGTGTTAGGCATAGTCGGTGCACATTCCCCCCCACTGCAGGTAGATACAACTGGCTTCGACGACCAACCACCAACAGGCGTGTTATTAATCACACATACCACATCATCCCCTGCCTGTAAGACAACACTACCTGTAAGACCATTTTGCGTGCATGCACTAGAAAATACTGGCGCACCATATTCAATATCCGATGTGTTTATTTCACTAACAGTATATGTACCAGCAGCAAACGGCGTCTTCATACCACTTACTACGCGCACACCATTTACAAACGGAATAACTCCCGGCTCATTAACAATTACCGAAAGTAATGCACCGGTAGGCTGTGTTACTACAGCAGTCGAGAAAGGCACTACATTCTGTGGCGTAGGAATAATAGTGGTAACAACCGGCGCTACGAAACCAACGGCAACACGACTCGGAACCGTTACTGTGTTTCCTACCGACCACAAACGACCATTAACCATGCCTTTTTCATCAAATACCGGTGAATCTCCACCGCGACCAAACGAAATCGGTGCCATGGTAATAACCGTACCAGCAAAATCAACACTGTTGCCGAGTGTTACTGCTCCGCCTGCGAGCCAAAAAATATTTTCAGCTTTAGCGCCATTTAAAAGCACTACATGAGAATTTGGCCATGCATCAAAACGACTAGCCATCTTCATAATAAATACAGCATTCGGATTGTTCTTAGCGTCAAAAAGAATCTGGCCATGCAAGAATGTTGGTGTGCCAAAACAATACACACCTGCTTCGAGCTTTTGGTTGTTTAAATTCTGATCCGTCATATTCTTCGTACATGCCATACCAAGGATCTCGTTATACGCCGTTTGCGCATCAGCTTTTGCTTGTGCATTGGGCGTTGCGCTATCAAGAATAGCGTAACCCGATGCAGTGCCAATATTCGGCATTGTTATTGCAAAACTCGGCGCCGCTATAAGCGCTAAAAGTGCACCCACAAGAACAATATCTACTCCGTATGAATATTTTTTCATACATGCAATTATGCCATAAAAATGGTACTTTTAGCAAGCGCTCCCCACCATGCTAGGCTATGTATGCATGCGATACGAGAACATCGAAGATTTTAAAGAACAATGCGGTTACACAATAGACGGCGCGTGGTATCCGCGCGTCACTAAAATTGTTGAAATAAAGGCAAAACCACAACTATATAAATTCTACGCCGAAGTAGGCTTTGATGAGGGAGAAGAAATAAAAGCACAGTCAGCAAGCGAAGGAACACTGATACATGAAACACTTGAAGCGATTCTTGTAGGTAAAAATCCAACAATAGATCCATCTATCGCTCCTGCGATAACCGCTGCGCAGGAATTTATGAAAACAAACACTATACACGTTGACCCTGCGTTTGTTGAACGACGTGTTGTTAATTATGAGCATGGTTATGCAGGCACCATCGACGCCTTAGCGCTCATTAGCGGTAAATTTGGCATATTGGATATCAAAACATCACTTTCTATATATCGCGATTACAACTTACAAACAGCGGCGTATATGGATACGCTCCGCGCACATAAACTACAAACACGATGGATAATGCGTATTGATCAATCGCGCACATGCACACAATGTGGTGCAACACTTCGTGATAAAGGTGGGCGTGAAAAAATTCGCGACCCCTACCCCCGCCCTCTTAACTGGAAACGATGTGAAGAATCTATGCACACATTTGGGCCTATGACAGGACGCATAGAATTAAAAGAATTCCCTTATTGGCAACATGATTTTACTGCATTCCTTGGAGCTAAAAAATTATGGGAATGGGAGAACGATTATTGGCTTAAAAAAATATGAGTATAGTATACTATCTACATGCATAAGCGCATTGTTTCGTATGTACTTTTTCTTGCCACTATTATTGCTGTTATTTTGATAGTGATTGTTCAACCGCGCGCGAACAAACAACAAAAAAAGGCAATGCATCGCAATGCACCCTTCTTTGCAGATACATGTGCAAGTGCCGATTGCCAAAAAAACACTGAAGAAGCATTAGCGGAGCTTGCATGCTCAAATAGTGGCGGTGTATGGAATGGCTCTACGTGTCAGTCAGTTGCAAGCACCTGTGATGGAGAAGCATGTAGCGCAATAACATGTGAAATGGCTGGATATACATGGGATGCAGGTACTGGACTATGTCTTACAGGAGGAGGTAGTGGCTCATCGGGCGTATCATCCGCACCACCTATTATTGATGGTGTAGGAAATAATAATGCGGTTAGCGAACGCATAGAATCACAATGCCTTAATCATGTTGCGCAATCAGGCTACGCAGCAACACTGAAAGAATATGGTTGGTTTGAAAATATCCGCATATATGCAAAAAATGCCTGCACACTCGCTTATCTCGCAACAAACGGCAAATATAGCAGTAATAACGACTTATATTCCGTAGCACGCCTTATAGCAAACGACGATGCAAAACGGCAAGAAGATATCGGCTTACTCTATCAAGCACTTGAAGATGTTCCTGCACAAAAACCCGATCAATCACTAGATGATTATCTTAATGTAAAAAAAGACGGCGGGGCGAAGCGATTAAAAGACATCATGGATATCATGGAAGCTTTTAACGATGCAACGACCGATCAAAAACTCAATCCTTCGTATCTCGCCGAACCACTGCCATATGTACTACAGAAAAAAGCAAAGGTATATAACGAAAGCTATAAAACAAATATAGTCAGTCTTGAAGAACGCTTGCACGATCTCCTACCAAAACCTGCCCCTGTAGTTGTTAAAGAACCTGAAAAAGAAAAAGAAGTAAAAGCTAAAGAAGCCGACAAGCCTTTGCCAATAGCACAAAAAGTTGATGAGCCAGTACAAGAATCTATCAGCACGCGCGTTGTAATTATACTCAATAAAATTGTTAATAGATTAAAAGGAATTCGCGAAACAGGTATTGAAAATGGTATTAGCCGTAAAACTATCACCCCTAGCCTCGGCACACTTCAAAAAGATTTTTTAAAAACACAAAAAATAATAGAGACATTTAATACATGTCTTAAAGAAGGCGTTTGCTAAAAAGATTGCTAGCCGTGCCGTATAACGAGCACATCGCCATCATGCACAATATACTCTTTACCCTCTAAGCGCATTTTGCCTTTTGCTTTTGCCTGCGCCCAACTCCCTA
>Ga0194121_10005009_pt1 | contig 18722 bp, 17 predicted proteins | sample TA2MahCa50mmetaG_FD_148609 | JGI IMG/M metagenome (GOLD analysis project Ga0194121, IMG submission 148609) | Freshwater microbial communities from Lake Tanganyika, Tanzania - TA2015020 Mahale Deep Cast 50m | ecosystem: Environmental > Aquatic > Freshwater > Lake | place: Tanzania: Lake...
AATTGCAGTCTCTGATTCTACTGCATCGACACGCTTTTCTACGCCATCAATCGTGCTCTTGATATCTTCTACAGCCTTTGAAAGGGCTGCATGTTGTTCTGCCAATTCTGAAATACGGCTATCAACGCTCTTGCTGAATGTTTCAACTGTTTCTTTAATAGCTGAAACCTGAACAGCATTTGCCTCTGAAGCCTTATTTAACGTTTCTGAGAAAAAGCCTTTTAGATCGCCAAGCATCTTTGCAAAATCAGGTTCATCAACCACAACTTCGGATACGTCGGCTGCTTTTTCTAGAGTCTCGGCAGAAGCGTCTTCTGATTCAACATCAGCTTCAGCGGAAACTTCTTTAACAACTTCTGCTGCGGCTTCTGCTGGAGCGGGTGCTAGACCAGCTGCTGCTTGCGCTGCAATAACGTCTGCTGCTTCATAAGCTTTTTCGACATTATCAACAACTGTTTCTGTGTTATCTGACACTTCTTTACCTCCTTCTATGTCTGCCTGTTTTGCAATTTGTGTTTCAGGCATCGACAATCTTGACTTTTTATATAAATCAAGAATTCTATCTATCTCTTTCGCTTTGTTAACATCATTAGACTCTACCCATCCTATTAGTGTTGCAGGTTTTCCTGTAACTGGGGAATCATATGACGATTCTGTAGAAATGAATACTGAGTCAGACTCATCACAATAAAAAATGTTTTCGGTAACAATCTCTGCTGCCATTCCTTTAAACACTAGCTGTCCATTTCTTTTTGATATTGATACGATATTGCAGAGTTCGTTTGCTGGCGAATCTACAATTGACAACTCCATTAGGGAGTAGTCCTTAATAAATCTTATAGTCTTTCCTGTTGCCTTATTGACCTCGTTGTCAGAATCAATAATTTTTCCGCCAATAGAAAATCCTTGTAGTGTTCCATCAAGAATCTTTTCCCAGGTGTCTTGAGCTCCCTTTGAAATATATGCATCTACATAAACTCCATTGTAAAACTCTTTTGACTTTGGGTCATAGTATGCTTCTGGTTTAAAAGAAACTACTTTGCCCACCGCAACTGGTTGATGCATCTCTCGTAGGTTTCCACGGAAACTTTCGAATGCTTTAATGCTTGCCTCAGAGGTGACTACGTCGCCAGTCTGATCAAGATTATCAAGCGTTGCAAAACCTGAAACTGTCCGTTTTTCACGGTTAACTTTAGTAAATGGCACGGACAACGTGATGTTGTCGCCATGCGAAGACCAAAGAGATTTCTCAATATTCATATGCTTAATTTTATAACGTTATTGTATATAAGGCAAATAATCAGTTGAGTAGGGTTAGTCGACTTGTCTTCCCTCGCCCTGCGGATTTCTTGCCTCGCCAGAAATATCGGGGGAATTTGCAGACCTCTCAGAATCTCTATTTCTAGTCTTTCCTGCCTGTGCCCTAATTTCTGCCTGACCCTGTGCCTTTAATTCAACAACCTTATCGCCACCCTCAAGAGGGACCATGCCCATTCTAATTCTTATTTCATTTGGGGTAACAACCTGCATCCTTAAATATCTCTCATCAATTTTAGACTGTGTGTCCTCATCGGTCAAGGTAAGCTCATTGAATTTAAGAAGTAGGGCATCTGTCATTTCTGCAATTAATTTATTTAATTTCTTTTCTAAATTCATTTGTGCAGGATGACATACCTGCTCTCTAAATGTTTTATCGGCATCTCGTGCCACCGCTAAATTGACACCCTCTGGGGTTCCAATTTTATTAATTGGCACACGGTGAGATAATAGAATTTCATCTCTATTAGATTTACGATATACGTTAAATGAAGATTCCTGAGTGCCTGCCTCAATTGGCTCCATCTTAAATTCAACCTTAGATTCTGATGAATCTGGTGGAAGTGGAATATATAGGGACCTATGGTTCTTGCCTCTTAGTCCCACCTGGAAGAACTCAAGAAGCTTACGCTCAGACTCTGTAGATAATTTAGCACCCTTCACCGTAATGATGTATCTTGGTACCGCTTTATTCTCAAAGTAATCTAGGTTGTACTTGCCAGCAAACTCGTTTCCAGCCATAGCGTTTGAAGACGCTACAATGTCGGCAATGCCGTAATAGTTATTTGTAGGAGTATATTTCTTTAGATGAATAATTTCATTAGGCCTGTCCAGTCCGCCTGCAATTGGATTAGGTGTTTCCTGATCTCCGAAGTTACGGAAGAATACTGCCTTGCCGTACAGCAGTTGAACAAATCCGTCACGCAATCTGCGTACACGCATTGTCTTTGCAGGTATATGGCCTAGATATCCTATCTTGCCAGAGGTGGTTCTACCAACCTCTATGTAGCCATTTCCTGTTGCCTCAACGTCTGTATAGGCTTTAATTAATGTTTCGGTAAATGTTTCCTCTTCGTTGCAATCTTCTAGCCAATCGTTTAGATCTTGACGTAATCTGTTTAATTTTCTACGTGCACGGTCTAACTGTTTTTCATCTGTAATGTTGTCAAAAGCTTCTTGTGTTTTGCGTGTCTCTACAAAATCATATCCGAGACCTACAATGTTTGAGACCTTAGCATTAATTGCTGCATAGTTGTATGGAGAAATTTCGTAAATAGTAGAAAGATAATCTAGATTATATGGGGGCTCAATAAGGTCAAACATGGCATAGCCAGTAATTGCTTGTGCCAAGAGGTTCTGTTGTGTTTCAGCACCGTCGGTTCCCTGAAATCTTTTTTGCAAATCTCTATTCATCTTTCGACGGAATGCAGGACTTAGCCCTGATATCTTAGTAAGTTCATCTCCGCTTACCTTAAATGTGTCTGTACTAGTTTGCTCAGATATGGTGTTAAATCTCATCCAATCTGTTAAATTAGATATTGCTATATCCCTTGAGCTTTCCTCTTCTAAATTCTCAACCATTGTTACCTGCCCTTAATCTTTTCATGTCATCCTTATAAGAACCAATATCTAAAGGATCGGGAACTAGTCCCCATTTAAGCCTTTGCTGTTGCTCTTCGTACTCTTCATCTGTAATTTTTCGTCTTGCTGAAAGAAATTTAGGCCCGCCTTCATATATGCCGTATGAGCGAACCTCTCTAGCCAAAGCATCGATTTTGGATCTATTTCCTTTTTTGGACGTGACCGAAAGATAATTCCCATCATCATCTCCTATCCACCTTCCGTCTGGCATCTCCCAGACATAGATACCCAGAGGTGATTCTTCTACAAAACTTGTTTTAGCCTTATCTATATTCATACCAGTTTATTTTACCATTCTTTATGGTCTAAGTCCAGCTTTTTGTCAGGGCAATGTACAAGATTATGTACTTTGTAGCACTATCCAGTCATTATTAAAGGCAATAATGTCAGATACTGTCAGGTCAAATTCAGGTTCCGTTAGGGTTGACACCGCTCTTCCAATATATAGCTCGTAATGAGTTTCTACAATATCAGAGGTTAACTCTTTACCGTAGGTAGCAATGTTTTTATATAGATTACTTGGCCCCCCTGAAGTTTCGTAGTTTATTTGAAGGGTTCCAGTCACGGGGGTTGAAAACACTATTACAACGTGGTGAGGCTCATCTGCATTCAAATAAGAAGAAATGTTTGTTTGATTAGTTACATCTACATTATTTACATATAGCTTGGCTATATTGGCCTTAGAAACGACTCCAGAGCCGTTCCAGGACAGCCTGGTAGCAGAAGGTGCGGAAGCATAGAATAGGGTGCTAGCGGCCAACGTAAGGGGCGTAAAGACCATCTCTACAGACTTGATAGAGGACAAAGTGTTAATATTAAATCCTGCACCGTTTTTAGCCCTAATCCCATTGCCGTAATTACGTGAAAGAATGGGGTAATTTAATGATCCAAGGTAATATTCGGTATTAGAGGATATCCTGTCTCCGTAGTTGTCGGCATATATATCTTTATTTGAATAAAACGTAATACAGAAAAATGATAATATGGGCAGATATTTACTGGCATCAGTAGTAGACATCGTTATCCTAATATATAAATTATTACTAGAATCAAACGAGTCTTTTGTATATTGTGGAATTGGGCCTCCGTTGAAGCAAGTCTGATAATTTGTTCCATCTGTACTAGATTCTACTATTACTCCTAAATCATTCCGCCACTCTACTTTCGATGTAACTAAATTTAATTCTGAGGGAATAGAAATAAAATCATTTATAACAAAAGTTCTAGCAGTTATCGTTTCTGTTTCAACAAATCCAATGTGCTTATCAACCAAATCGTAATAAGTGTTGTCGTCTAGCCAATAGGTCCAGGGTACATTTACTGGGTATGAATAATCAAATGCGGGTTTTAAATTAGCGTCTGACCCACTAAACAAAACACCTTCGTCTGGGAAAACTATCTGAATTGCGGGAGACGTTAAATTTCCACTGACATAGTGTTGGGCAATTACCGTATCTGATAATCCGTATCTATATACAGCTGGGGCGTCTACCGTAAAGCTATCTCCTGCCGCAGTCGGACCTATTTGTAAATTCAAATTTGTATTGGTAAATTTAAACTTATTTAAAGATTTATTTTCTTTATTAATTCCATCTATATAGAGAATAATAGATTGTCCTGTATATTTACCTACAACATGAATGACTTTTTTAGAATATGACAATGGGGATATTACAAAATCAGTTTGTGAAACTTTAAATACCACATGGCCATTATCCCAAAATAAACCAATATTGTTTGTTGTATCTGCAAAAAGTGGAACTTGTGAGGTAGACTGAATTAGTGGATATACCCATGCCTCTATTGTAAAATCATTATCTGAAGTGTTGCTAGTTCCGAATCCTGCCCCAACTGTTGCACCGTAATAATCTTTTGTTACTGGAACAGTTATATAAGCCGTATTAGTAATTTTAGTGCCAGAAACCCCGCCAGAAACAAGAGGCAACATGTTTGCCGCAGGCGATCCCACATATGTCGCATTATTACCGCAGCCTGAAATATCGGAGGCGGTAGTACCAGAAGACTCATCCAGCGGCCAAAAGCCTACTGGATGGTCTTTGATTACTTTAAGCTGGTACGACACTCTTTAATTATACACTAATTAAGCTTCTGGATCTTGTTTTTTTGAAGCTGCTGCTAATAGTGCAAGTACAGTGTCTGCTGTTTGTCGAGCCTCTAGTGCTTTTCCAATTTCATGGCACCCAAGGCGGATGTCCTGAAGATTTGCTGGACGAGCCAACTCAATCTTCTGTCCTACATTCGTAATAGCCTTAAACGATCCATCTGTATTTTTTACTACAAAGAATACTGTTTCTGCTTTAATTGTATCATCTGCTGGAGCAGTATTTTCTACCGACCCTGCAGATTCTACGGCGGCAGCCTCTACAGTCTCTACATTATTTTCTTCCATCTTTATTCCTATTCACTAGTGATTTGAGCTACTGCTCTTGCCTATTATATCAAAAAGTGCTTCAAAATTGAAGCGGAAGCTAAAATACACCATACTATATTAAACCAAATAATTGTTGGCAAAGTTTTGATAGTGGATGTTAATATTAATGCCATGCTAGAAGCTAATGCAAATATATATAGCCACCACCATTGTTTACCAAGCAGAAGGCCTGGGAAAATGATAGCAATCTTTGTCCCAAAAGATAGGGCCTCAATCGTATTTACTTTATTCCAATAAGATTTTTCAAAAAATCTTTTACTAGTTGACTTAAAATCATTTACTGTTAGCATTTATACCATCTATCATTTTTAAAAGATCTTGCCAGTCGACAGAACTTTGTAGAGCTAAATTTTGTTTAATTTTAAATAGTTCATAATTTTTATTTTCTTCTTCAGAAAATGAAGAATTATATTCATCTAAATATGGACTATAATCTAGTATACCATTTCCCTGCATTACAAACAAGTAATTTTCTAGGGCAAATATATTAGTGTTATCGAAGTCTTTATACTCTAAAACACTGTGTTTTGATTTATCAAGAATTGGTTTTAGGAAATCTGGTGTTTTATTATTATGTTTAAAATTTTTCCAGAAGTCCGTGTCCACCCTATTTGTCAAATAATGTATATATATGAAACTTAATATCTCCTCTTGATCTCCTCTATAACAAGCATTAAATGTCTCTTTGTTTGAGTCAGAATAATTTAATAAATCATATATTTTTTTTGGTAGTCTTTTGAGACCATGAAGGTTAGATAAAATTGCTGTGGCCTCCATCGGCTCTATAAATCCTGCAGACAGGCCCATAGCTATACAATTTTTAATCCATATTTTTTTATACATTCCTGGATTAAATTCAAAAAATAAACCAGGTTTAGGGGGGCTAACCTCAAAACCAAAATATTCCTCTACCTCTTTCTTTGCCTCTTCTACAGGAATATATGAAGAATCAAATACGTAACCGCATCCATACCTATGTTGCAATGGGGTAATCCACATCCATCCATATTTCATTGCCACCGCATTTGTATACGGTACTACTCCTTTTCCTATTTGATCATGTGATAAAAAGAATGGAAATGCCTTATCTGCTGGCAGGTATTCTGAATAGCTCTTCCATTCTGATTTATAATGATTTCCAATTATGAGTCTTTTAAATCCACTACAGTCAAACACAAAGTCTGATTTAATCCTATTATTTTTGCAATTTATTGCAGATATGTTTTCATGTTTATCTGTCTCGAATCCGACAACTTCATCATCTATATATATAATGCCACGATCTTCTACTGCTACTTTTTTTAAATATTCAGCTGCAAGTCTGGCATCAAAATTTAAAGAAAAGTGACCCAGTCTTTCTGAGTTATATGAAAATGGAAATCTATCGTAATCAGACAGTTTTGAATTAAAATCAAAATCTGACTGCTTTTCTTGTTTACCAATAGAGTATACCATTGCTCTAGAATGATATTGATTTATTGGATCTATAAATGAATTTAATTCTGCAATGGCCAGGTCTTTGTCGGCAGAAAATGAATTATAATAATATCCACCATTTTTATCCCAATTTGTAAATTTGGCAGCAACCTTAATTGTTGCACCACAATTCCTAATTAATTCATAAAATGGTATTTGAACTATATCTAGAAAATCTATAAACATCGGGGTTGTACTTTCTCCAGCTCCTAGAATTCCTATTTCATTACTTGCAACTACCGTGACTATAGATTCTGGATACATGTGTTTTGCGTAGATAGCCGTCATCCATCCAGCAGCACCGCCTCCAATAACTATGATATTAGTCATATGATTTCCTATACCATTTGTTATTTTTATACCAACCATAAACACTTTTTTTGGTTAAAAATTCATTTTCTAATCCTATTTTAATAATGGAATCGTCTATTTCCATTTCCCAATTTTCTCTTTTAAATGGAATTATTTGAAACATTGGCGTACCAGCTGGAATAATTCCTTCAAATCCTTCCTTTAAAAAAAATGGCAAATTCCCACGAGCCATGGTCATGTCTGTATCAACAACTCCAGATAAAGTTATAAATGGAAGATCGTGTCTATTTAATGGATGTGTAATTAAAGAACTATATCCTTTAGGAGTTTGTGTATGCATAATATCTTTCCATGCAAAGTGAATGTCGTAGTGTCCCGCTGGAGTCGGAATTGTTTTGTTAATTTTTTCCCTTCTTTCTGCTGGATCTGGACCACCTCTCCAGCCAAGCCTCGGTCCAAGTGGTGTCTGCTCAACAAGAATATCTATCCATAGATTTGCGGTATAGCCAGCAGTCATTGCATCTAGAAATGGGGTGCATAGCTTTACTCCATGATTACCTTGTCCATTTACAACCTTTATTTTTCCATTATTTCCTACAAATCTTTCTGACTGTTTATACCAATCTGGAACTTGTTGCTTTGCTGGAGTTGGCTTTTCGGCATAATCAAACTCTGGTATAGCAAATTTTATTTTATTTTTTTTGAACATTATATATCCTATCACTTAAATACTGAAACAAACTCGGTTGAGTATCAGCTATAGATTTCCACCTTAACTTATTAGAATTCCATATTGTTTTTAAATTATTAACACTTTCTGTTATATTAAAGTCTTTATATTTTAAATATAGGTATGAAGAAGGGAATATGCTATAGTTCATTCCAGTTGCTATACAATGTAGTCCTTTAGAACCTCCACCAACATATCCTAGAGATCCCCAATTATTAGTATTAAATTTTCTTACAATCAAATCTATTGGTGAAATTTGATTTGTAAAATCATGATTAATTATTTTTGGAAAAAATGTTTTGTTTGTTATGTTTTTCCAATAAGATGTGTCATCTCTTACAGATAAGGCATAGTGCATTGAAACAAATGTAGCGAAGTCATTAAATTGCATAAATGTTGATGTATTATACGCATCTATATCCCATTGAGAAATTTTTTCTCTCTCCAGTGTTGAACATAATTTAACTAAAAACTCGTGTACGGTAAACAATCCATTGCTTTCTAATGGCTCAATAAAGCCAGCTGAGAGGCCTATCATTAAGACATTTTTTTCCCACGTTTTTTTATGTATACCAACCCTAAATGATATATCTTTAAAATCTAAATCTTCAACATTAATATAACTAAACTTATCTGATAGGTATTTTTTAAATTCTAGAAGAGCATTTTCTTTAGAAACAAATTTGTCACTATATACATACCCCGCACCGACCCTTGACCATAATGGTATGTTCCAGCACCATCCATTATCAATTGCAGTACATGTTGTATAGGGCTCCAAATCTATTTCTTTGTTTTCGTATGGAACTCTTGTTGCCCAGGCGCTGTTATTTGGAATTATATCTGAGTAGTCTATGAAATCAGTATTACCTATAGACTTTGACAAAATGTTTTTAAATCCAGTGCAATCTATAAAAAGATCTGCATATATTTTTTTACCATTATCTAGTATTAAAAAATTTATGCCATCATCATGTGTTTGAATATCATTAACAATATTGTCTATAACAATAACCCCATTTGGAATGCATATTTCTTTTTTTAGCCAGTGTGCAAATTTTGCTGCGTCAAAATGTACGGTGGAATCTCTCTCTGGATTAAAATTTTCAAATTTTTTGAATAAATTATCACTATACTTATTTCCATTTATCAATGCCGATGCTGGATAAAATGTATTTACATAATCCTGAACTGAAATTGAGGGATCCAAAGATTTTGTCAACTGCCACTCTTCTGGAGACCCAATATTTTTTTCTGTTTCAAAAATTGGTTGTCCGAATGGGTAGTGAAAACCTTCATCCTTTCCATCATAAAAATTTTTAAATTTTATGCTAAGCTTATATGATGCATCACAGTCTCTCATAAAATCTTCTTTTTTAATTCCAATAATTGAAAGCCAGTCATTCATGCTGCCCAACGTGCTTTCTCCAACTCCAATTGTTGGAATTCCGCTGCTATCTATTATTGTAATATTTTTTTCTGGAAATACTTTTGCAAGTGTGGCCGCTGTCATCCATCCAGATGATCCACCACCAACAATAGCTATATCTTTAATTAACTTCATACCAGCGACCTTTTAATCTCTTTTAAAACTACTTTATTTATTTTTTGATTCTCAAATTTTGAATATAATGAGTTTAAACTATTTTTTCTACTAAATTGCTTATGACCTACTGTTTCTTTAGTTATTTCTTTTAGTGTTTCAGTAAAATAAAATTCTTTGAATAATATTTTGCTTTCAGTATTAAAAGACAAATTCATTATTGGATCTCCTGCATTTATTGAAACATCATACTCTGAATTTAAAAACATATAAGATGGATTTATTGGCCTAAACCATTTTGATATATTAAATTTTCCAGGTATTAAAAAATAATTTGAATTACTATTTAAAATTGGCTGGGTTACAGATACAGATAAATCTTCTTCTGAAAATAAATGTATAGTTAAAAGATAATCCATTATTGAATATTTATCATTAAAATTTCTAAAATTAATTATATTCATTGAATGAGGTTTTTCAGAATAGGCTCGACTATCTGTTTTCATTGAAAATGAAATGTCTATTGGATTATTAATATAATAATTATTAGATAAAATATCTATTGATGATGGACATCTTAGCCAATCTGCAGATTCATTTTCTGTTTTAAATAAATTTTTTACAGACTTATAGGCTTGCTTTGGCTCTAAATCAAAGAGGAAGTCATTAGAGTCCATAGAATATACATTATATTTAGACCAATAGATAGTTGTCATACTGATAATTGTATCAAATTGATTATAGGTGTGTCAATGTTTATGCGTATGATCCCATTCGACTTCAAAACCCTCATTTGGCCTGCCTAAAAATCTAAGAGTATCCATTATCAAATTAGTACATATAGAATAAGCATTATCTAGATTATTGCACAATTCAATTTTATCAATATCAATAAAACTTTTATTTATCAATACCTTATCGCTATATGTATTTAAGGATAGGCTTTCTTTTACATTTTTAAATGTCATATCGCTATCCCATGAATCTAAAAATATTTTTAAAGCGCTGTCTTTTGCCAGAGCTACTAGCCTTGGGCTAAGATAATTTCCCGTATCCATATTATTTATCTTCTGGATGCAATAAAGATGGAAGCCCCTGACTTGGTATAGGCTGGCCAATTAGTTTATTAATAATATCTTCTGTTGGAAGATCTACTAAAAGAATATCTATTTCTTTTTGAGAAAGTCCAATTTTTTCTAATATTTCAGATTTTTTCTGTTTTATCAATTTTAATTCATCTTTTAAATACTCAACATCTCTATCTGATATTAGTGGAACTGGTGGCTCTTGATCAAGATCCTGCTTTCTCCATACTTTTGAATCAATATCAAAATACACTATTTCGGTTTTTGGATTAAACTCAGGCGGAACTATTTCTGTTGAGTATGCTGGCATCAACAATTTGCCAGGCTCTAATGGGGATTCGTCCGCTTCTGAAATACCAATTAATTCTCCAGTTACTGGATTATATGTAAAAACTTGCATTTTTTTCCTTAATGTTAATATCAAATACTATTATTAGTACTTGATGCAATATAGGAGTGCTTTATTTTTAGGTCTAGTATCAGCACCGCCACGATACTTTACTGCCTCATCTCTTGTTTGAGCTCCACCCCAACCAAAGTGTGTGGCTGCAGGTGTTTCTGATTGGCTCCATCCATAGATATACCAAACTTGAATTGAGTGGTTGTGTGAAGCAAAATCATCTGCTTGGTATGATCCAAAGGATCTTCCAGAATCCTGACCTCTTCCATCATCCCATCCACGAATAAATTCTCCACGAAGATCTGGAACATTGAATGTTGTAGACCCATCCCCTGAGCCAAAGGTTGTTCCGATTGCTGCGAAAAGATCTGAGTATAGCCCTCTATTCAATGCAGCACCATTGCACTTGACATATCCTGTAGGTGCAGATGAGCTTGAAAAAGCTACCACAGATCCTGGAGGAGTAATTCCTCCAGTAGTATTGTTTAGTAGTGTATTTAACGTTGCCATTATGCTATGATTCTCCATCCGTAAGTTGTATTGCTATAAACTAATCTTACTGAAGCATTTGCCACGTTGAATGGCATATCTTCTGCAAGGCCCTGGATTAGCTGTCCATTTCGGGCAATTGTTACTGGTGTATTAAACGCTGTTCCAGCGATATCAGTAATTACTACTTCATCTCCGAGTACTGGTGAGGCTGGAAGTGTTAATGTCATACCAGATGCTGGTACTATAAAATAATTTCCTGTAGATGTTACTCCACCAGTTCTAGATGCTCCACGAGCAACTAAAGTCTGAGTGGTTGTAATAATTTGCGGTCTTTGATCAACATATCGCTTTGTAGCAACTGCCAAATCTGTTTCAGCATTTGGATCTTGAGCAACAGTTACCGTATTAGCATTTAGCGTAATTGTACCTGTTGCATTTGCTGCTGCAGATGAACCAACTGAGATATTTGTAGTTGATCCAGAAACACCATTTGTACCAATATTAATTGTCTTGGTTGTAGCATTTGCGGTTGCGCCAGTTCCAATATTATATGTTGAAGCAGTTGTTGCAGATGCTCCCATATTTACTGTTGCAAAGTCTGCTGTCAATGTTCCATTTTGTGGAGCAGATGAACCAATTGTAATATTAGTTATTGAGTCAGAGACTCCATTTGTACCAATATTTACAGTTCTTGTTGCTGCAGATGCGGTTTCACCTGTTGCAAAGTTATATGTTGAGCCTCCAGTTGAAGAGGTAAACATATTTATTGTCTGTGCTGCTGTTGTTACGCTTCCTAGATTTAAGGTAGTTACTGCATTCCACTGATTTACAGTAGTTGCGGCATTACCTAAATTAATTGTTGTTGCTACTGTATTCCACAGATTTTGTGTGGTTTGAGTTCCAACAACTGTTGGGTTTCCAATTTGTAGTGTACCAGAGCCTGAACCCATATTAATTGATGTTGCTGCACGAGCAAGGTTCAATGTGGTTACAGCTGTATCTACAATATTCATTGTTGTATCTGATGAGTAAATATCTCCACCAGTTGTATACAAGTCTCTGATATGTAGATCATTTGTAGCTACTGTAGTAAAGTCAATTATTGAAGTTGGCTTAGATTCTACACCTGAGAACAACCACCAGTGACCAGTTGTATGATCTCTTGATAGACCAGTATATGAGCCACGGAATGGGCTTGTTACTGTTGCTGTACCTTGGTCATTACGAATTGTTGTAGTAGTTCCTGGATTTGGAACACTATCTGTAACTGTACCTGCAGAAGCTGTTGGGTTAATGTTTGTAGCTGTCTGTGAGTAAGAAACTTGATTTGCGGCTGGAAGAGCTGAGATAACGTATGTTCCGTTAAATGAAGCTGATACACCAGCAACTACTATTTGTTGACCAACAGTATAGTCGTGATCTGTAGATAATGTCAATGTCGATACGTTATTTTGACGTGTACGACTTGTTACAGTTCTAGAAGTTAAAGTTACAAGAGTTGTCGATGCATGATCATCTTGTGGAACGTTAAACGATAAGCTATAAGGAACTGATGTTGAAACTGCAGAAACCTGTAATGTATCATTAATTAAAGGATCAACATTTTGAACAACCACTGGGTTTCCAACTGTTTCTATTGGAGGAGCTGTTAGAATAAGTGTTGCAACACCAGCCGAAATAGACCATGATGTTACGAAGTTAACAATTTCTTTATTTGTATTAATTCCAGCCACGTTTGCTGCTGTTTTAGCAAATGAGAAGGACTTTGTTGTTGGAACTGCTGTAATTGTATGAGTTCCATCAAATGTTTCAGGAACTGTTCTTGCCACCTGAACCGAACCAGTTGCTGGGTTTGGATTTTGTGCAACGCCTGCTTGAATATATCGGAATGTTTTTGGACTTGGAACATCCAAGATTGGGAATGAACCATTATATGCTGAGGCTACGCCTGAAACAAGAACTGTTTCACCAGCTAAGAAGTCATGTGGAGCTGTAGTTGTAATTGTTACATAATCAAAGTTTGTTGTACGGGATACTGTTGTTGTACCAGGCGATACATTTGGATTTTCTGGAGTGCCAGTATTTGCAAACGATAGTGTGTTTGCTGTTACTGCGGTAATTGAGAATGTGCCATTATATCCAGTATCTGCACCATCAACTACTACTGATTCTCCAACTAGATAATCATGAGTTCCATCAATTGTAATTGTTGCTACGTTACTTGAATCTCGTGCAACCAATACAATATTCTTTGTATATGGAGTTGTAATAGTAATTGGCTCTCTCTTCTTTATCATTGGGAAGAAGGTTGAGTATGTTGTTAAAGTATCAATACCTTCTACTACTACTGTATCGCCAACCTCAAATTGGTGATTAACGTTTCCTGTAGAGAGAGTTGCTACGTTATTTGTTAAAACTTTAAATGTTGTTGTATGAGGCCCAAGGACTACGCCTGTGCGCTGGCTTCTAGCCTGTCCAAGGAATGCAAAGTCTACGCTATCTCCAATTAACTGTCCGTTAGCTACAAAGATCATAGGATCTGTAACTGCTAGGTTTTCAGTTTCAACTGTAGTGCCGCCCCCTGAAAATGAGATTTGACCGCTGATATTAACATCACCAAGTATGTTCATGTCTCCTTGAATACCTACACCACCGACTACTGTAAGTGCTCCAGTTGTTGGAGAAATAGAAGGTGTTGCAATTTCAATGTGTACGTTTTGATTTGGAGTAATTGATATCTGATCATTACCAGTTCCAAATCCACCAGCGGCAAAAATGATCTTGTTCTCTGTACCATTATTACCAGTTGCGATAACTAGGTTACCCTTACCAGCAGTTCCGTCTGGTGCTTCAAAGAATAAGTATCCGTCATTTGGACCTGTGATACCAAATGAAGGCTGATTAAAGGCGGATCCTGTAATACCCATGTCAATCCAGCCTGAAAGGTCATCACCGTTATCTGAGTAAACAATCAAATCTCCAGATGCATTAGCTGTTGGGTTTTGAATTGCAACCTGTGCATATGGTCCACCATTTACGATAAATACTGCACGAGAATTTGTTAGGTCTGCTGCAGTTTCAAATGCTTCTGCGCCATCTCCGAAGTATAGCTGTCCCTTTGTACGCATCAAACCATCGAATGAGATTTGTCCTGCGATACCAACGCCACCAACGACTGTTAAAGCACCTGTTGCAGCGCTTGTTGAAGGTGTTGCAATTTCAATATGTACATTTTGATTTGGTGTAATTAACATCTGCTCATTGCCTGTACCTAGGCCACCAGCAGCGAATACAATCTTATTTTGTGTACCTGTGTTATCTGTTGCGATAACAAGATTTCCAGCACCTGTTGTGCCAGTTGGGGCGGACATAAAGATGTATCCGTCATGAGCACCAGTTACACCAAATGTTGGATCATTGAATGCGGCATTTGTAATACCCATGTCAACCCAACCAGAGACATTGTTTCCTTCTTTAGCATATGCAATATAATCTGCAGATGAAGAAATTCCTGTTCCAAGGTTAACTAACGCATTTTGTACGAATCCTGTTGAGGTTCCAGCCGCAATAACAACTGCGTCTGTTAATCCTGCGCTTGTTTCAAATGCTGTTGCGCCTGCGCCTACTGGAAGTTTTGTTACACCCTGTAAGTCAACATTTCCAAGAACTGATAAATCTCCAGCGATATTTACATCGCCAGTAATACCAGCACCACCTGCTACTACAAGGGCTCCATTTGTTGCTGAGGTTGAATTTGTTGCAATTTCAATGTGAACCATTGTATCTGGAATAATAATTACTTGCTCATTACCAGAAGTAAATCCGCCAGCAGCAAGTACAATTCTGTTATCGGAACCAGTATCACCAGTTGCTAGTACTAAATTACCAGCACCAACGTACATTGTTACTGAGCCTGTTGTCGCAGCAGAAGCTACGTCACCATTAATTTTTTGATATGTAAATGTTGTTGAAGTTGGAATTTCTAAAATTTCATGTCGACCATTAAATACTGAATCAATTCCTGAAATATCTACTTTTTTACCAACTGTAAATCCGTGATCTTCAAGCGTTGTTATCGTAGCAACATTTGCAGTCAAAGACTTATTTGAAATTGGTTTTGTAATTTTAGGAGCGGCTGTACCAAAAACATATGCGTCTGATGGACCTGTAATTCCATATGTTGCTGAATCAAAATCTGGTCCTGTGAAGCCCATATCTGCAAAACCAGCATCATTTGTTGATCCAGTTGTATATGCAATAAAGTCTGCAGATTGCTCTGCACCGTTTCCAGTTGTAAGATCTAAATTATTTACTACTACGCCCTGTGCAAATGATTCTGAATCCCAGGCAGCTGCTGTTGCAACGTCTGTAAGCCCTGCTGGACCTTCAATAAATGTACGTGCACCATCACCAAAGTATAGGTTTGTTACATCTCTTTCAAATGATGCGATTGATCCATCTGTTGTTAAAACATATCCTGCACGTCCACCTTGTGCTGGAAGAAGACCAGTTGCACCCTTTGCGAGGATATCCCATTTTCCAGCTGTAGTATCGTCAATTAAAAATGCAGAAGATGTATGATCTAAAATTGCAATTCTTGCATTTTCTCCATCATTAACAACATCTCCAGCTACATAAGCAGTTGTTGCTGCCCATTCTCCACGATATCTAATTCCTGAGTTATACTTTGTCCACTTTCCAGAGTTTAAATCTGCAGCAAAGTCTGCTGCTGAAGAGTGGAAAATGTTTGTTAGATATGTGCTTCCACCTCTATTTACAACATCTCCAGCTAAATATTCTGTTGAAGGAGCCCATTCTCCCTTGTAAGAAAAGCCAGACGTTAAAACATTCCAATAAGTTGTATCGCTTGGAGTATTTCCTAATGTATCTCCCTTTGCAATATAAATTGTAGATCCATATACAACAATATCATTAATATGATACTGAGTTGTTGTACTGTATGTACCCATTGCACGAACGCCATCAACAAAAACTACCCAATCGGATGTATTTGTTGAAGGTACTTTATTTACGTTATTTGTATTTGAAATATAAACTCTTGCGCCATATGCAACTAATTGATTTGGAACATATTGTGTTGAAGCATTCCATACTCCAGTCGCATCAATTCCTGAAACAAATTCATCCCAGTAAGTGGTTGCTGTTGGAAGATTTCCTACTCCATCTTGCTTTGCAATATAAACTGATCCGCCATAAACGACAACGTCATTCTTTTGATAATTCTTTGTATCGCTATATGTTCCTTCATACTGAATTCCGTCTGCAAACTGTGACCAATATTGTGTATTTGGAGGAGTTTGTCCAGAACCAGTCTTGATAGAAATATAAACTTTACCACCGTGTGCAACACCGTCACCAACACGATACTCTGTTGTAGGTGAATACTGACCAGTAAACTTTAGACCTTCAATCATTAGTGCCCAGTAATTGTCATTCGTTGGAACATGTCCTTCGGATGCTAGTGCATATGTATATATGTATACGTTACCACCAAACTTAACTACATCGTTAAGTTCATATGTAGCGCTATCGCTCCAGGGTCCTGCAAAGTGGAATCTGATTTTTCCAAGGTCAATAAGTTGTGTCATTATAGTATCTCCATCAAAAGATTAGATTTTGGGCTGGTGTCCCAATCAAATTGTACCGTATGTTTTGTCCAAAACCAAGCTTTATAGTCGGTCTTGCGAATTACTCCATCGGTAGGGAATCTAACGGGGCTACCATCATTTATTACTTCTATTACTAGCTTTCCAGTATCGTTATTATATCTAAACCCATAAAATGTTTTATTTTGAAAACTAAGGTCAATTTCTGCTACATTTGTATAATCGTACATTTTAGATACCATCCAATACCGAGACTACTACATCAAAGGAGTTGGCTGATGCGGCTACAGCCTTTAATGTGTCTCCTGACTGTAAAAATATTTTGTTTCCTGAAATTGCTTCAAAATTATGTCCGCCATCGACAGATCTATCTTTAGTTATATAATAGATCTCAGACTCTGCTGAATCTTCTATATAAAGAGACATAGAGGTTGTCGATCCATGTCTATTTGCAACAGAGCAACCAGAAATTACTGTAGCTACCTGTGCATCAATTAATGTTACTGGGGTAGTACCTACTAGGTTTGCTTTAGCGTTGCTGAAATTGGCCATATAGTTATTATATTACACTTTTCATTATGATAGGGCTATTAGGAGGCCTATATCTGTTTCTCCGCCGCCCCCACCAGCAGTATTTGTTAAAATGATTTTATTTTGAGCATCATTATATGAAACTGAAATTCCTGAGTGACTAGAATGGGCTAAAAGTGGGGCTGCATAATCCTGAACCTCTTCTTGTGTTAATGTTGCCCCACCACCAGAAGACAAAGAGTTCCAAACCGTTCCGTCCCATACATATGTTTTACCATATATTGCGTACTGTTGTCCTATTGTTGGATTTGATGGAAATCCTAAAGCAGATGTCATTGTTACTCCTTTAACTTATATGTTCTAATTTTATCATACATTATACCTGTGCCCAGAAAGCTCCGTCATAAATGTAAGTTCTTGCAGTTGAAGAATTCATCCAAATAGAACCTAGTATTGGACTGGTTGGCGGCACGGAATTAACTGCAGCTACTGCTTGTGAACTGCTTCCCCCAACCTCTATCCAGTATGCACCGTCCCAAATATATGTTTTAGCGTTGTCTGAGTCTAACCAAATGTCTCCTGATCCTGGAGAAGAAGGTGGGTTAGGAGAAATAATTACTGATGCTCCACCACCCCCGCCAGCATTTCCTTGAAGAACTATTCTATTATTAACATCATCGTATGTAACAGTTATATTTGTATGAAAAGCGTGATTAAGAAGTGGCGCAACAAAATCCTGTATTTCTTCCTGGGCCACAGCATGTCTTATTTTATAATCAAGTGAGGTAGTATCTGTAGAATTGTCTACGCCAACTTTTTGTTGAAGTGCTTCAATAGCATCATTGGCGTCAGAGTGTTGAGCGGCATGAGAGACGGCAGCAACTGAATCCGCAGGTTGCGGATTTAAAAAGGAGTCTATCTCCTCTGGAAAAGTTGTTGCCATTTACGTATACCTCTTTCCCAATTATACCTCTAAATTTACTAAAACTATATCCTGGGGCAAAAAGCTTAGCAGGTTTCTAGCACTTCCCCATTTACAAAATCAAGTCCTGCAAAAATGCCATAATCCAACAGGGTTTAATAAGTCCCAAGGTCTCGTATCACCTAAACTTTTTT
>Ga0194121_10005022_pt1 | contig 18693 bp, 19 predicted proteins | sample TA2MahCa50mmetaG_FD_148609 | JGI IMG/M metagenome (GOLD analysis project Ga0194121, IMG submission 148609) | Freshwater microbial communities from Lake Tanganyika, Tanzania - TA2015020 Mahale Deep Cast 50m | ecosystem: Environmental > Aquatic > Freshwater > Lake | place: Tanzania: Lake...
TTCTTAAAGAATAAGTATCCAACCGAAGAAGATAGAGTAATTAATACTAAGGCATTTGATACGGTAAGATTAATACTGCCTGTTTCAACGCTTAGTCAGTTAGCCCTTTTTGCCAACGGACAATCCTTTGAGTACATGATTAATAGGGGGTTAGATCATCAACTTGGTGAAGTAAGATGGTCAAGTCAAGAAGCGCTTAACGAGCTAAGTAAAGTAATCCCATCTTTTTTGTGGAGACTAGAGTCTGAAAGTTCTAAAACATACAGAAACTATCTTTCTCAAAGAAGCAATAATGTGCAATCTGCAATGGACACAGTTGGTCTTGAAAGAAAAGTTTCTTATGCAAAAAAAGAATCAGTAGAGCTTCTTGAATTTGACCCAGAGGGAGAGGATAAAATTATTGCGGGGCTCATTTACGGAGAAACTCATGAGTCTTTTTCTGACCTGCTCGGTAAAGTAAAAAGCATGTCTACTGAACAAAAGAAAAAAATTCTTCACGAAGTTTTAAAGAATCGTAAGGCAAAGTATTATAAAGTGCCTCGTGCATTTGAAAATATTTATTTGAGATTTGAAATTTCAATGAACATTGGAGCTTGGAGAGATGTGCATAGACATCGTATCCAAACTCAAATGAGGCAGAGATTTTGCATTGATAATGGATTTGACGTGCCAGAAGGCTTGGTTGAAGCCGGACTAGATAGTAGATATGTTGATGCAATACTAAAATCAGAAGAGGTTTTCAGAGAAATTGAAAAGCATGACAAAGAAATGGCGCAGTATTGTTGCGCATTGGGTCACCGTGTACGGTTTATGCAATACCAGAATATGCGAGCTTTTTTTTGGGAAGTAGAACTTCGTACAACACCTCAGGGTCACCCTGACTACAGAAGAATTGAGCAGGAAAAAGCCAAACAAATCCAAAGAATTTATCCGTTAATTGGTGAATACTTAATGGTTGATATGTATGACTACGACTTTGCAAGAAGGGGAGATACGGCAAAGATTAGGGCAAAAGAAGAACAGTTAAAGGAAAAATTTAGTAAAGGATAGATAATACAAAGTGGCGTTGAAAAAACACCACTTTTTTGTTATAGTTTTTGAATATGGAATATAAACCAACAATTGGTCTGGAAATACATGCAGAGCTAAATACAAAGAGTAAAATGTTTTGCTCGTGCAAAAACGATCCTAATGAAAAAAGGCCTAATTTTAATATTTGTGAAGTTTGTACTGCTCAACCCGGAACCTTGCCTGTTGCCAATGAAGAAGCCATAAAAAAAGTAATAAAGACTGGTCTAGCTTTAAATTGTAAAATTTTAAAAGAGTCAAAGTTTGATAGAAAGAATTATTTTTACCCTGATATTCCAAAGGGTTATCAAATTTCTCAGTATGACAAACCCTTATGTGAAAACGGGCATTTGGTGGTTAATAGCAAAAAAGTGGGAATCACAAGAATACATTTAGAAGAGGATACTGGAAGCTCTATTCACCCAGATGGGGCAGATTATTCATTGGTAAATTATAATAGAGCAGGGGTTGCACTTATGGAGCTAGTCACAGAACCAGATATTAGCTCTGGCCAAGAAGCTAAAAGTTTTGCTGAAGAATTGCAGTTAATTTTTAGGTATTTGGGAGTTTCTGACGCAGACATGGAAAAAGGTTTGATGAGAGTTGAAGTTAATATTAGTGTAAGTAAAACTAAAAAATTTGGAACTAAAGTTGAGATAAAAAACTTAAACTCTTTTAAAGTTGTACAGAAAGCGATTGATTTTGAAATTGAAAGACAAATAAAATTACTTGAATCGGGTCAGAGTGTAGTTCAAGAAACGAGAGGTTGGCACGATAAAAAAGAAGAAACTTTTAGCCAGAGAGAAAAAGAGTCAGCACATGACTATAGGTATTTTCCAGAGCCAGATTTGCCTCCAATGTCATTTAGTGAAGACTATATAGAAAAAATAAAATCAGAAATTTTAGAGTTGCCTTCTGAAAAAAGAGGAAGATTTAAAAATGAGTATGGATTAGATGAAAAATCAACAGAGGTTTTTGTAGTGCAAAAATATTTTAGTGAATATTTCGAAAAAGTTGCTTCAGAGGTTGACGAGTGGATAGACCAAAAGGATGACAAAGAAATAAAGGGCGCAATAAAGCTAGCCTCAAATTATTTAATATCAGATGTACTGGGAATTTTAGGTGGAAAAGAGTTTAAAGAAGAAAATTTTAAGGTGACTCCAGAAAATTTTGCAGAGTTTATAAAAATGATTCACCAAAGAGAAATTTCAAGTAAGGTTGCTAAAATGCTTTTGGTTGAAATGATAAATACTGGAGGAGATCCATCAGCAATTGTTGAGGAAAATAACTGGAAACAAATAGAAGATAGTGGAGAGTTGGAAAAAGTTATCCAAGAAGTTATCAATAAAAATCCAAAGCCAGTCCAAGATTATAAATCTGGTAATAAAAACGCTATTCAATTTTTATTTGGAAAAGTAATGGCCCAAACCCGAGGCACAGCCAACCCGCAAAAAGTTAGAGAATTACTAGAGAATATGTTAAAATAATTTCAGAACATTGCCAAAGGAGGTTTTAATGAAGGAATTGGGAGTAATGGGAGACAATTATAATTCAAGATGTCCATATTGTGGAGAAATTAGCCACTATGTATGCAATGGAATTAAGATTGAATTTGGTAAGATTAAAGAATTTAAAAAAAATGTTCAAACTGTGGTAAGCTCGTAAAATACTTGGCGCGATATGAAATATGTGTAATAGCAGAAAAATTAAACGACTCAACTAATTCATAGTCCTTGGGAGAATTAAGGATTTTTTATTATGATATAAATTCTTTAATAAGGTTTTCAGCGCTTTTCTTATTTTTTATCCAATGAATTTGTTTATTTCTTTTAAACCAAGTCATTTGTCTTTTTGCAAACTGCTCAATTGATTTTTGTAAATTAGCTACCATCTCTTGGTATGTAATTTTTTCTTGTAAGTATTGGGCAATATATTTATACTCAAGCCCCAGTTCTTCTAATCTTTTGTAGGACACGCCTAATCTGTGAAGTTTTCTGACCTCGGTAATCATTCCTTGATTGAGTCGTTTAATTAAGCGAGTTCTTATAAGCTTTTTCAGAATAGATTGCGGCCTGTTGATTCCAATTTCTAAAGTGCTAAAAGTTTTTTTGGATTTTAAAACCGGTACGGGTTTTTTTGTTGTCATTACAATTTCAATAGCTCTAATTAGTCTGTGGGGATTATTTTTATCAATTTTTTCGGCTCTGTTTGGGTCAATTTTTTTTAGAATTGAAAAAAGTTGACTCACTGATTTTTTAGATAACTTTTTCCTTAATTCAGGATTTGCTTTAACTTTTGGAATATTAATCCCATCAACAACAGATTGTATGTAAAAACCTGTACCGCCAACTAAAAAAGGGACACAGCTCCTTTTATGGATGTCTTTTATTATTTTTTGAGCTAGCTTTTGGAATCGAGCAACACTAAATCTTTTCTTTGGATTAGCAACATTTAAAAGATGATGCTGGACTCCTTGCATTTCTTTTTTTGTGATTTTACCAGACCCTATATTTAGTCCTCTATAAACTTGGCGAGAATCAGCTGAGACAATTTCTCCATTAAACTTTTTAGCAAGTTTTACAGCTAGGTCAGACTTTCCTGAGGCAGTGGGTCCTAGTATTACAATTAACTTCTCATGCATATTATTGGATATCGTCTTTTCTTTCTCTTAAAAAGTATCTCCATCTTTCCAAAAACTCTACGAAGGATGAAAAAGGCATATCAATTAATGCAGAAAAGAAGGCGGCGATTGCATTGTACTGCTTCCATGTATTTGAAAGTAATTTACCGAGCTCTGTAATTGGAAGTATTAATATGTCTGAAATAAACTCAATGAAACCTTCTCTGGTTTCCTCAATTGTTAGTTCTTTAGCCTTTCTTTGAATTGCTTTGCCAGCGAATAAAATTAAGGCAATAAACATTATATTGATAGCAATTGAGGTAATAGGGAAGTGAAAGTAAACAAAAATCCAAACTAATAATCCAAAGGAAATTGTTGCTCCAGCCAAATATATTAAAGAAAGAATCAATCTCATTAAAAGGCTTCTTTTTTTTGATGGGCTTACATCGTAAAAATCCTTCTTTTCATTGTCGTAAACTATTTTCATAGTTTCCATAACGGCCAAGCCTACATTATTTTTTGAAGGCATTTTGACCGTCATTACAAGAAATGTCATCAAGAGAGTTGGTATTAGGACATCAGCAGCAAGAACGATAAAATTAAAAGCTTCGTTAAAAATTTTTGCCAAAATAATCTCAAGTATGACAAGTGAAATTATTTTAGTAATAAAAATAGAGGTAATTGAATAAATAGCAGCCCTCTTTATTTTAAGACCCAAATCTCTTAGTCTAACAAAGTAGGCATTTCTGATATTATTTTCTAGAGCAACCGGGTTTTCAATTTCTTCTGCAATGTTTTCTGATAGCTCTGCAGAAAGAACATCTGAAAGAAGTAGGTAGGGAGTATCAAATCTTTCACAAATTTTGTAAAACCTCTTTTGCATCGGATGCAAAAGAGCAGAATCAATGCTTTTTAATATTTTTTTTATTCCTTGAGATATTTTTAGCAAATCATCTTCTGATGGATTATCCCAGTAAGAGTATTTATATCTTAAAATATTATAACTAATTATTGGTTCATCAAGCTTAAACAAAGACCTCTGCACAGCAATGTATATTTGAACATCTGTATCTTCTCTTTTTAAAAGTCCTCTACTATAAATATTTTCATTAACTCTTATTTTTTTTTGCATTTGAGAAAACATAAAATCTATTAAAGCCATTTCCTTAATAGATGGAGAAAGAGTTTCTTCAATTTCGCAAGCTGCAATTTCAAGTATTTTTGCATAAAACTGCACGCCCGTTTTACCTTTTTTGTATTCTGGATTATTCCTTAAAATAAAAACATACTTGTTTATTATTTTGCTTATATCTGATATTTTGCTTTCAGCTATTTTGTCATTTGAAAAATAACCTCCTCTAATAAGTTCTAAAACCAATGGCTCTGAAATGCTCTGGGCTGAAAAGTCAGAAATCTCCAAATCCAAAAATCTTCTTTTAAGCTTTCTGATAATTGCTGCTCTCCTCATTAAATGTTCTTCCTTCCAATCAATGATTGTACGAATTTGCTCGTAAAAAACAGCAACTCTTGAGGCAACTTCATCAACATGAATTGTGGCTACTCCTTCTTTTGGCTTGAGTGATATTTTCCACAACTGATATTTGTTGACCAACTCTTTTGTTGAGCTTGATAATTCAGGCATGTTATTTTTTATTTTCCATCTCTTCTTTAATTTTTGCACTAAAACTTTCTAGTGACATTTGCCCTAAGTCTCCTTTGCTTCTTTGACGCACGCCCACTGAATTGGCTTGTATCTCTTTTTCTCCCATAATTAAGATGTAAGGAATTTTTTGCATTTCAGCCTCTCTTATTTTTTTACCTAATGTTTCATTTTCACTTCTTAATTCAACTCTCATATTTTCTTTTTCTAATGTAGTCTTTACTTTGTTTGCATAATCTAAGTGTTTTTCAGAAATTGGAATTACAGAGACTTGAACAGGGGATAGCCACAAAGGAAAAGCTCCGGCTGTGTGCTCAATTAAAATTGACATAAATCTTTCAATTGACCCCATAATAGCTGCATGAATCATGACAATTCTTTCTTTTTGGCCCTTTTCATCAATACAGTATAAATCAAAACGTTCTGGTTGATTCATATCGAGTTGTATAGTAGCTACTTGCCATTCTCTTCCAAGCGAGTCTGTAGCCAAAAAATCAAGCTTTGGCCCATAAAAGGCAGCTTCTCCAATTGCCTCATAAAAATCTGTTTTTCTATCTTTAGCCAACTCACGAAGAACTTGCTCTGCATCCAGCCATTGTTCTTTTTTTCCAAGATATTTTTTAAAGTTTTTTGGATCATGCAATGATAATCTTAATTGTAGCTTAAATCCAAAAGACTTATAAAAGGGTTCAACAACTTTATCCCAAATATTTCCCAATTCTTCTTTTATCTGAATAAATCTGCAAAAAACATGTGCATCATCCTGGGTAAAAGCCCTCACCCTTGATAATCCAGACAACTCTCCTGTTTGCTCATCTCTGTAGCACATTGTGCTATTTGCGTAGCGTTGAGGTAATTCACGGTAGCTGAATTGCTTTCTTGAATAAATTTGAGTGTGGTGGGGGCAGTTCATTGGCTTCATTGCAAACTCGTGTCCCTCGCGGGTTTTTACACGAAACAACTCATCTTTGAATTTATCCCAGTGACCTGAAGTTTCATATAACTCTTTTTTAGTAATATGAGGTATCTCTACTTTTTCGTACCCAATCTTATTTCTTAAACTCCAAACATATTCATCAAGCAGGTTTCTTACTAGTGCTCCTCTAGGGGTCCATAATGGCAAACCAGCTCCAACAAGTTCTGAAAAAACAAACAAGTCCAAAGACACACCTAATTTCTTATGGTCTCTTTTTTCCGCCTCCTCCTGCATTTTTAAATAATCATTCAGCTCTTTTTCTGTCTCAAAGGCTACTCCATAGATACGAGTTAACATTTTATTCTTTTCATCTCCTCTCCAATAGGCTCCAGCAATTTTAGTTAACTTAAAGGCATTAGGGTTTATTTCTTTTGTGTTTTCAACATGTCCACCCTTGCACAAGTCCAAAAAATTTCCGTTTTGATAAGTTCCAACAGTCTTTCCCTCAAGCTCTTTGATGATTTCTAATTTATAGGGTGAGTCTTTAAATAATTTTTTTGCAACTATTTTTGAAACTTTTTTGCCAACAAAATTTTGGTTTTCTTTTATTAGCTCCTTCATTCTTGTTTCAATCTTTTGCAGGTCTTCTGCTTTAAAATATTTTGGAAGCTCAATGTCATAATAAAAGCCATTTTCAATTGAAGGGCCAATGGCTAATTTTGCTTTAGGATAAAATTCCATTACCGATGAAGCCAGTAAGTGGGCGAGTGAATGTCTTATTTTTTCTAATTGTGACATGAATTTTGAGTTATTTTATATTAGAATGATATTAACACTTTAATTACCTTTGGTAAATATGAAAAAAATAATTAAAATAGTTATTTTAGGAGTAGTTGTTTTGGTAATTTTTCTTTCATTGTTATTGCTTTTATCAAGTGATAACAGTTTATCTAGGGCATGCCTCAAAGAAGAATGCTTTGAAGTTGAAGTTGCAGATTCTCCAAATGAACAAGAAAGAGGATTGATGTTTTATGAAATCCTGGAAATAAATAAAGGGATGCTGTTTGTTTTTAAAAAAGAATCAAATTATTCATTCTGGATGAAGAATACTCTAATCCCACTAGATATTATTTGGATAAATAAAAACTATGAAGTTATTTTTATTTCAGAGAATGCTCAACCATGTACTGAAGTTTGCGAGCCAATTGACCCAAAGCAAAACGCAAAGTATGTTTTGGAAATAAATGGGGGATTGGTAAGTGAAAAAAACATTAAAGTTGGTGATAAATTATCAATAATTTGGTGAATTTAGTCAAGTTCTGCCACCAAGGACTTGACAAAAAAGCCATAATAGTATAAGTAATAAGTAGGATTAGTTTCGTTTTCGCCCAAGAAAGGAGTTTTCGTGGATCTTGTCCTCAAAAACAAGGCTCGGAGATTTATCTCAGGCGCCGTTGGCGTTGAGATTCCTCTGAAGGTGAGCGCTATTAATCTGATCATGACTGATTGCGATGAATCGCAACTAGTCACGATCAACAGGTGGATGCAGGAATGCGACCACTCAGGTGAACCTCGTAAGACTGTGATCGAGAGGATTCTCAACTACGAATTCAACTCGGTCAACAAACAGGGAGCTGACTGATTGGCTCTCGCAAGGCAAACAATGCCCCGGCTTTCTTTTTGGAGGCCGGGTTTTCTTTTGTGGATAAAATTCTCTTGACATACCTTTTCGTATTTGTTAAAAATATGTTGTGGAATGAGGTGGTTCTTATTCCATTGGATAGTTTCTTTTTCAAGGAGAGCGAAGATGCAAGATAGCACGTTGAAAATTGAACCAGTGAACACCGATAAGAAACCGGGGTTCAGGGGTTATTTCGGCAACCCAGAAGTCGAGACGGTTGACACTGACAACTTTTCGCCCGAAGAGGCCATTATCGCAAAGAGGGATGATCTTCCTTTGCACTCGGCCTAAAAGGCGACTTCAGGTCATTTATAAAATTTACCCTTGCTAAAGGATTAGCAAGGCTTTTTTATTTCCAAATGAATGAGGGAAAAAATTATTAATCGCAATTCATAATTTTATTCCCAAGTGAATGTGGGAAATATGCTTTGCATATTTTAAAGGAACGAGTGAAGAAAATATGCAAAATATATTTTGTATACTGTAAAATTTTATGATTCTTGAGGAGCTATAATTTCTTGAATATCGTCTGCTACAATTTTTATCTCACCATTTCTGTCATCTACTCTTCCTGCAATAAATACTATTTTATTTTCCTGCAAAGCATCTGGATTTTTTTCTAATAAGTTTGGAAAAACTACAATTTCTGTTTTAGCACTCAAATCTTCAAATTTCATAAATAGCATTGGTTTTCCGGTTTTGGTAATAATTTTCTTTACATTATTAATTAATCCGCCCAAAATAATTTTTTTGTTTACAGTTGTTTTGTCAATCTTAGAAATTGGAAAACATTTTGATTCAAAAAGTTTTTTAAATCCGTTCAATGGGTGAGAGCTTACATACAAACCCAAAAGCTCCTTTTCCCAAGTAAGCTTTTCTAAAATCCTAGCTTGAATTGCCGGCTCCAATTTAATATCTGCATTAATAGTTTTTGGAGCAGAGGCAAATAGGCCAATCTGACCGTTTGATTTATTTTTGTTGTTTTCTCTAGCTATTTCTAATAATTTTTCTAAGTTGTGGAGCAATTGGTTTCTTTCAGCAAACTGGTCAAAGGCACCAGCTTTAATTAAGGCTTCCATTGATTTTTTGTTTAAGTCTTTTGATTGAACTCTGGCAATAAAATCTCCAATTGATTTGAACTGCCTTGCTTTTTTTCTTTCTTCTACAACTGCGTCAATTATATTCACGCCAACATTTTTAATTGCTAAAAGTCCAAATCTAATTTTTCCTCCCTTTTCACCTGGGGCATTTGGAACAACAGTAAAGTTTTTTAAAGACTCATTAATGTTTGGAGGCAAAACTTCAATTTCCATTTTTTTACACTCTTCAATTAAAAGAGCAATTCTTTCAACATCAGTTTTTTCAGAGGTTAAAACGCTTGCCATAAATTCAACGGGGTAGTGAGCTTTTAGGTAGGCAGTTTGATAGGCAATTGTAGCGTAGGCAGCACTATGAGATTTGTTAAATCCATAAGCTGCAAATGGCAAAATCCACTGCCAAAGTTCTTCAGCTATTTTTTTAGACGTTCCTTTCTTTACGCAACCGTCAATAAATTTTTTCTCTTGAGCGTCTAGAAGCTCTTTAATTTTTTTACCAACAGCTTTTCTTAAAACATCGGCCTCGCCCAAAGTGAAACCAGCAATTTCTTGAGCTAGTTTCATTAACTGCTCTTGGTAAATCATGATTCCCTGTGTGTTTTTTAAAATTGGCTCTAACTCTGGCAAAATGTATTCAATTTTTTGTTTTCTATGTTTTCTTTCAATATAGTCTGGAATAAATTGCATTGGGCCTGGTCTGTATAGAGCCACCATAGCAACAATATCTTCAAATTCGGTTGGCTTTAATTCTTTTAAATATCTTTTCATTCCGTCTGATTCTAACTGGAAAATTGATGTGGTAATTGCATCTTGCAAAAGCTTGTAGGTTTTTTCGTCATCATAGGGGATGTTATCAATATCTATTTTTTCATTTCTTATGACAAAAATTCGAGCTAAAGTATCTTCAATAATAGTTAAGTTTTTTAAGCCCAAAAAATCCATTTTAAGAAGACCTAAGTCTTCAATGGCATGCATTTCATATTGAGTGACGATTGTGTCATCTTGACCGGGTGGATTTTGAAGAGGAACCAAATCTGTTAAGGGTTTTGCAGAAATAACCACTCCACAGGCATGAGTTGATGCGTGTCTGGCAACTCCTTCAAGTTTTAACCCCAAATCAATTAACTTTTTAGCTTGTGGATCTGTTCTATATAAATCTTTAAATTCGCCAACTTTTTCTAATGTTTCTGATAAATCCATTCCAAAAGGAACCATTTTTGCTAAAGTGTCGCAATAGCTATAAGCATATCCTAGAGCTCTGCCTACATCACGAATTACGGCTCGGGCGGCCATTGTTCCAAATGTAATAATTTGGGCAACATGATCTTTGCCGTACTTTTCTCCAACATATTTTATAACTTCATCTCTTCTTCTATCTGTAAAGTCAATATCAATATCGGGCATGGCAATTCTTTCAGGGTTTAAAAATCTCTCAAAAAGCAAGTCATACTTTAAAGGGTTAACGTTTGTAATATTTGTTGCATAGCAAACTAGTGACCCTCCAGCAGACCCACGGCCGGGTCCCACTACAATTCTGTTATCTTTTGCCCAGTTAACAAAGTCTTGAACAATTAATATATATGGAGCAAATCCCGTTTTGTTAATTACAGAAAGCTCAAAGTCCAGTCTTTCTTTCATTTGAGCTGTAATATTTTCACCAAATCTTTTTTTTAGTCCCTCATTACAAAGCTCTGTTAAATATTGCTCTGATGTTTTTCCTTCTGGCAATGAAAAACTAGGAATCTGAACTTTTCCCAATTCCAAATCAAAGTTGCACAAGTCAACAATTTTTTGAGTGTTTTGAATGGCTTCTGGAAAATCTTTGAAATTTTCAAGCATTACTTCTGGCGAAAGCATAGAAAAGTCATCAATTTTTAAAGAAAGTCTTTCGGGGTCATTTATGTCAGCACCAGTGTTTATAAGCATTAAAACATCTTGAGCTTCTGCGTCTTCTGGTCTTAAATAATGAATGTCGTTTGTTGCAATTAGTGGGATACCGGTTTTCTTTGATAATTCAACTAGTTTTTTGTTTAGGGTTTGTTGCTCTGGCAGGTTTTTGTGATATTGAAGCTCTAAATAAAAACTGTCTTTACCAAATAATTTTTCATAACGCTTTGCGAGGGCTTCTGCCTCCTCAAGTTTGTTTGCCATTAAAAGTTTTGGTATTTTTCCGTTTAAACAGGCAGATGTTCCAATTAACCCTTCGGCGTATTGGTCCAAAATCTCTTCATCTATTCTTGGTTTATAGTAAAAACCTTCAAGATGGGCTTTTGTGACAAGTTTCACCAAATTTTCATAGCCTTTTTGATTTTTTACCAACAAAATCATGTGGTAGCTTTTTGAGTCAATATTTGGTCTTTTGTCCAATCTTGATTCTGTAGCAACATAAACTTCACACCCTATAATTGGTTTTACGCCTCTTTTTTTAGCTTCTTTGTAAAACTCAATTGAGCCATACAAAACTCCGTGGTCTGTTAAGGCAACAGAATCCATGCCCAATTCCTTTACATAATCAACAAGATCTGGAATTTTTGGCAATCCATCAAGAAGAGAGTAGTGTGAATGGGTGTGTAAATGTGTAAATTTTATTTTCTCTGCCATTAAATGTAAGTTTTAATTATGTATTTTAGTTTTATTTTACAATTCAAACAAGCATTGACATATTGTTTTTTTAGTTATATTATTTTAAAAAGCATCTCAAATGAAAGGAGCCTAGCATGATGTTTTTACTGCTCATTGTAATGCCTGCGATTTTGATTGTTTCATTTATTTTTTACGTCTTTTTATCAAGTCATATTCAATCAAAGAGAATAATAGAAGAATCAAGGCACCGTGAAAGAGAAAAAAAAGAATGCTCTGATTGCGGATACGAATCTGACAGCGGAATTCATATGTGCAAAGGGTCGCGCCAAGAGTTTTAGATAATATCATTCTCTAGGAGGTTTTCATGAAAAAGATTACAGCTGAATTTGAAAAATACCAAAAAAGAGAAATTGAACGAATAAAAATTCAAAATGCTGGCACAATATATGAAGGTTATATTGAAGACTTGGTTATTGTTGAATACTATATGGAAGAGGACAAGTCACCCTTTGAATGTGATGGTGATTGTTCAGAAATTGAAAATTTCAAGAAAGATCTTTTTAAAGAACTGCTCAAAATTGATAGTGAGTACCAGTCAAGGTACTACGTATCAGCCAACTAATAAGCCCACAATATGTAGGGCTTTTTTATTATCTCTTGTGTTTGTCCGCGAGCGTTAGCTCGCGGACAAACACAAGCCCGTAGCTCCGCCAGCAGGCGGGGTGCAGGTAATAACATAAATCCGTAGCGTTTTATGCATAAGCGTAAAACGCGAGGTACTCATCAGAGTACTACGGGCTTATGCCCATGGATTTCTATTATTTTTTTGCTAAGATTCAATTATGAAATATCCTAATTTTAATGAGGAAAAAAAATTATGGAATCATGGGTTAAGTTATGTGATTGGATTAGATGAGGCGGGGCGAGGCCCTTTAGCTGGCCCAGTGGTTGCAGCAGCAGTATGCTTAGATTATTTAAAATTAAAAAATTTAAAAATTTTTGAAAATTGGAAATTAGAAATTGAAAATTTAGGGGTTAGAGATTCTAAAAAATTATCTTCAAAGAAGCGAGAATTATTATATGAGACGCTGACGTCAGATAAATTTTTACGATGGGGGATTGGTGTTGTTTGGGAGGACATAATAGATAAAGTAAATATTTTGGAAGCAACTAAGTTGGCAATGAAAATAGCTGTTGATGATATCTTTAAAAAATACGGCAATGAAGCTGAATTTTTAATTATTGATGGTAATTTCATACTGCCTGATATGAATATAAGCCAAAAATCAATTATATCAGCAGATAGCAAAGTTTTTTCATGCTCGGCTTCCGGAATTATAGCCAAGGTTTCAAGAGATAATATAATGAAAGAGATGCATTTGACATATCCAGACTACGGCTTTGATAAACACAAGGGATATGGCACGAAAGCACATATAGATGCCCTTAAAAATCTGGGACCATGTAAAATTCATAGAAAAACATTTTACCCAGTAAGCAGTATTTACAAAAGTCAGGTTATCTGATAAGATACAAATCAATGTTTAGTCTTTAGTGTTTGGTATTTAGTTTTCACTAAATCCTAAGTCCTAAATACTAAATCCTAAAAAAGTGGCAGTTCCAAAAAGACGCAGATCGAGTTCAGCATCAAGACAACGCAGGATGCATATTTTTATAAATCCTGCTGCTTTTACTTTGTGTAAAAAATGTGGTAAGTCAATCAGACCTCACGTGGTTTGCTCGCATTGCGGTTTTTATAAAGGTAAAGAAGTTATAAATGTTTTAAGTAAATTAGATAAAAAAGAAAAAAAGCATAAAGAAAAAGAAATTCAAGAGCTAGAAAAAGTTCAGAAGAAGGAATCTCCTCTAAAAATGGATGACTTATCAAAACAATAGAATTTTGGGATATGGTGTATAGGGTGTAGTTAAAACTAAATCCTAAATCCTAAATCCTAAATCCTAAACAATGGCAAGTAGGCACTTATCACGGTCAATAGTAATGCAAAGCCTTTATGAGTGGGATTTTTACGGCAAAAAAGATGGTAGTCTTAATTTGATTATAGAAAGAAATATTCATGACTTTGGTCCGGGATTAGAAGACTTGGACTTTGTAAGAAATCTTGCCTTTGGAATAAAAAGCCACTTATTAAGTCTTGATAAGATTATTGAAAAGGCCGCTCCCGAATGGCCTATTGCCCAGATACCTCTTGTTGATAGAAATGTGTTAAGAATAGGATTGTATGAATTGCTCTATGCAAATAAAGATGAAGTTCCCCCAAAAGTTGCAATAAACGAATCAATTGAATTAGCAAAAACTTTTTCTGGAAAAGTCTCTGGAAAATTTATTAACGGAGTTTTGGGTACAATATATAAGCAATTAGAAGAAAATAAAAATATAGAAACCTAAAAATTTAAAATTTACTTTTAAGTTTTTAATTTTTTAGATTTTTACTGCTAATGAAAGATTTTTCTCCATTAGAAAAAAAGCTAGGGGTAAAGTTTAAAAACAAGGACCTACTTACTCAAGCATTTGTTCACAGGTCTTATTTAAACGAAAACCCCGAATTGGGTTTAGAGCAGAATGAAAGACTCGAGTTTTTAGGAGATGCGGTTTTAGAACTTGTTGTCACAGAGCATTTATATAAAGAGTTTCCAGATAAAGCAGAAGGAGAACTTACAAACTGGAGAGCAGCCTTGGTTAACGCAAAAATGCTTTCAACTTTGGCAGAAGAATTGGGTTTTAATAATTTTTTATTGCTTTCGCGGGGAGAGGCAAAAGAGTTGGGAAAAGCAAGACAGTATATTTTAGCCAACACATATGAATCATTTGTGGGATCTCTTTATCTTGACTTGGGCTATCAAGAATCAGAAAAATTTATAAAAAAATACTTATTGCCAAAACTTCCAGAGATAATTGAAAAAAAACTTTATAAAGATGCAAAATCATACTTTCAAGAACAGTCTCAAGATAAGGTTGGAGTCACTCCAGCCTATAAAGTAATTAAAGAATGGGGGCCAGACCACAAGAAAAAGTTTACAGTAGGAGTTTATTTAGATAACGACTTAGTTGCAGAGGGTGAAGGATACTCAAAGCAGGAGGCAGAAGAGGAGGCAGCTAAAAAAGCATTGGAAGTTAAAAAATGGAGCTCAAAGTAGCATCCTCTTGAAAATAGTAATAAAGTATTATAATATATCTTCATGCTTACAATAAGACTTACAAGAAAGGGAAAAAAGAACCAACCATTTTTTAGGGTGGTTGTTGTTGATAAAAAAAGATCTTCAAAGGGCGGAAGAGCTGTTGAGATTTTAGGATATGTTGATCCACTAACAAAAAAGAAATCATTTAAAAAAGACAGAGTTTTGCACTGGATTAAAATGGGGGCTCAACCTTCACCAACAATGCATAACTTGCTTGTTTCAGAAAAAATTATTGAAGATAAAAAAATAGCAAAGTTTAAAAAGACTAAAAAGGCAAAAACAGCAGAACTTGCCAAAAAAGCAGAAGAGGTAAGGGCTCAAGTAGCAGAATCAGCTCCAGTTGAGACTCCTGCAGTTGCAGAAGAGCCAAAAGTAGAAACTCCATCCTCCGACGCCAAGGCTATGGAGGACAAGGAAGAGAAGCCAGTAGAAGCACCAAAGGAATAGTAATTACCTATAAATATATGTAAAAAGCCTCCTTCTGGAGGCTTTTTTGTGGGTATTGTAAAATGGGGTAAAAGACTTGACAAGGTATTATATAGGTGGTATAACAGAGCTACAGGATAAATAAGTAAATACCCCTTGTCTGCCGATATGCAGACACCCTTTTTTCAGATCACCGTTGGTCTACGCTTAGCTATTCTAATAACGGCATGCCGTCATTAGATATAAAATAGCGAAGTCGGGATTGAGGATGATTTGAAAGAAGGGAATTTTTAAAAAAGAAAGGAGGATTTCATGGAAGAGTATGTTGAGCTTTTTCCGGAGGAGACGGAAGAAGCAAAAGAGGTTTCTTTTAAGGCTCAGGATGAGCCAAAATTGGAACCCGAAGATGTTGAACGCCTGAAGGCGTTTAACAAAAAGTGGAGTGAGCGCCTACGAGGGCGCCCATTTCGCAGATAAAAAGGGAAACATCAATGATTGTTTGTTTCCCCTTTCCCCAAGATTATAATCAGTTATAATTTTAAGGAAGGCACTTAACTCAAATGAAAGGAGGAAAAAGTGTCTGATTCACAAATGCTCTACCTCATGATCTTAGTTGCCAGCTGGATTATTTTCCAGCTGGCAACTTGGAAAGTTGCAGAGCTTGCTCTGAAGCTTTCCCGAGAGCATGGAGCTCGCCGTGGAAGGCAAGGATGTCAGCATGGAGGTTGTTCTTTAGGTGGGGGTGGACTACCATCCCGCCAACGTTGACTCAAAAAAAGATTCATGGGGAAGTTGAAACTTCTCCGTGAATTCAAGTGATATGCTGACTTCGTTCAGCGTATCACCCCTTTTCTAAGATTATTAATTTAATATTTTTAGAAAAGGGGTGCCCCTTTACCCTCGCACTTTGGGTGATAAAAGTGTGCATGGCAATCTTGGAGATAAGCCATGGGTTCATTTGCGGAGCGAATGGTTAACGGGATGAGGGCGAGGACGGCGGAGTTCTCGCGTAAGTCCATGGTAAAGGCGGTTCAAACTGAATCGCCGAGGCGGGTGGTAATCATTTTCACCCCCGTGCACTTGCCGATGGGAGTGAAGCTCCCACGGCATCCCAAGTTCGTAAGTTGGACCGGCAAGCGTTGCCGGCACATCAGCTAACAACATGGCCGAGCGTCGCGACAAAATCGCAGACGCTCGGCCCCTACTTTCAAATCATTAACTGAATGAATAGATATCCATGTTTAATCTGATTTTATAGAAATAACAGATGTCGCGAAATTAGTGGTTTGAAAGAAGGGAGTAATTCATCAAGTGGTCTTATACGCGTGTATGAGAATTTTGATGAAGGTTTTCTTTCGGGAGTTCTTTAATGACAATGTCTCAAGTGGTCGCGGTGGCGGTTGCGTTGGTTGGAGTCATGGTCCTGGTAGGGTCATTTCTTTTCAAGAAGAAAAGACCCGCACGCTCTGGAGAGCGTCGGCAACTGCCTCAGACCGCATCGGTCCTAGCCGGCTACTTCGGAACGATGCGTTCTGAAGCATTTAGCAAAATGGATCCCGTGAAAGCGGGAACGGGAACGCTTGAGCTCTTGGATTCTCTCCAAGGCGAGGGAGTTAGTCTCCTTCGGGCTATCGCTAGTGACGCGATGGCTCGAGAACAGCTTCCTGAAATGCACGATCCTGGAACTCAGGCTTTTTCTCAAGTCAGCTCTGCCATTGGCGACGTTTGTCGCCAGTTGCAAAAAGCTGGCTATAATTAACAACACATGGCCGAGCGTCGCGACAAAATCGCAGACGCTCGGCCCCTACTTTCAAATCATTAGTTGAATAATTAATCACTGACTACTCAAATAGAAAAGCAGTAGAATTTCAGAATGATAGAACGATTTAGTGGTTTGAAAGTAGGGCATGGTGCACTACAATAAAAAAGGAGGCAGAAATGCCAAGGATTTCCTACAATGGTCGGCGTCTCGTCGCCGTTGTGAAACAGGCGCGTGCTGTTGATGCTTTCAAACATCAACAGCAAAAAAACCTCGCCGACGAGGCGAGGCGCGAATTCTCCGACATCTTCACGGTGTCGGAGTTGAAGAGGTTGACTTCGTCGCCTTCTTTAAGGCCAATCGGGAAGACCCCGATTGGTAAGAGTTAATATGGGGCATGGATGAAAATCCCTCTGCCCCTTTTCTTTTATAGAAATTTGACAAGAATGGTAAATTAAGTACAATGATAATTGAATTGCAGAATGTCGAACTGCAGAAAGATTATTAACAATTAACAGAAAGACAATGGCAAAAGATTTTGATGTAGAGTTTCTAGAATATGTTGTCAAAGCTTTGGTAGACAACCCAAAAGATGTCAGCGTAGAGAGAAAAGTTGACGAAATGGGAGTATTGCTTTCATTGAAGGTTAACCCAGCAGATATGGGTCAAATCATTGGAAGAGAAGGATCTACAGCTAAGGCAATCAGAAACTTGGTAAGAATTGTTGGCTTGAAGAATCACGCTAGGGTAAACCTTAAGATTGAGGAACCAGAAGGCGGAAGAGCTCCAAGACCAGAAAAGAAAGAAATGTCAGACATTGATAACATTTCACTTTAAATTTTAAAATCAAAAAAGGCGCACTTGCGCCTTTTTTGATTGTATTGTATTATTGTAAAATGATTAAATTTGATATTATTACAATTTTTCCAAAAATTTTTGACTCTTATATCGCCGAGAGCTTAATTGCGCGCGCCCAAAAAAAGAGCTTAATTAAAATAAATATTAATAATTTACGAGACTTTACTACAGATAATCATAAAACCGTTGACGACAGGCCTTTTGGCGGGGGTTTGGGGATGGTTTTAAAAGTAGAGCCAATTTTAAAAGCAGTAAAGAAGATAAAAAAGATCAAGAAATCAAAAGTTATTTTGTTTACGCCAAGGGGGAAAAAGTTTACGCAAAAATTAGCATATCAACTTTCAAAACAAAACCAAATAATTTTTATTTGTGGCAGATATGAAGGGGTGGATGAAAGGGTAGCAAAACATGTTGCAGATATGGAAATTTCTATTGGAGATTATGACTTAATGGGGGGTGAGCTTCCTGCAATGGTGGCAATTGAGGCAATTTCAAGGTTAGTTCCCGGAGTTTTGGGAAAAGAAGCTTTACTTAAGGAAAGAATCACAAAAAGCGGGGGATTCATAGAATATGCTCAATATACTAGGCCTGAAATATTCAAATCAGAAATCAAAAATCAAAAATCAAAAATTTGGAGGGTGCCAAAATTATTGCTTTCTGGTGACCATAAAAAAATTGAGGAATGGAAGAAAAACCACGGAAAGACTATTGAGTAAAGATAATTTTTGTGGTAAAAATCAATTCATAGACGGGCGCGTGGCTGAGCAGCAAAGGCATCAGACTGTAAATCTGACGGTCCCTGACCTTCGTAGGTGCAAGTCCTACCG
>Ga0194121_10005042_pt1 | contig 18646 bp, 14 predicted proteins | sample TA2MahCa50mmetaG_FD_148609 | JGI IMG/M metagenome (GOLD analysis project Ga0194121, IMG submission 148609) | Freshwater microbial communities from Lake Tanganyika, Tanzania - TA2015020 Mahale Deep Cast 50m | ecosystem: Environmental > Aquatic > Freshwater > Lake | place: Tanzania: Lake...
CTTTCTATAACTTGCCTATTAGCCTTATCCACAGGCTGCAACCGCTCTTCCGGTTCCACATGGGAAGACACCAAAACACTAGGCCATTATATTCAACGCGGCTCCAAGCTTCTATTCAAACAAAACCCCGACTCCAAACTGATTAGCTCCTCTCATGAATTTAACGGTCCTTCGGAGGCGGATTTCATTCCTTTGAATACCAACGAGCTTTCTCCCGTACTCTCTCACTTATCCCAAGAGGAGTTCGAAGAAGCTAAAGCCATCCCTAGCGCCTCTGAATCCCACCTACCTGCTGTAGACGGTTTTAAAAAACCCACTCATGAACTTGCATCCATCTTTAAGATGGTTTACTTTAAAACCGATGAACACATCATAAAAGACCCACAACATCTAGCGACCCTCAAACAAATCGCCGGTTATATGAAGCAGCATAAAGACCTTTATCTTTTTGTTTTGGGCCACTGTGACGAAAGAGCTTCAGAAGCCTATAACCTCGCCCTTGGCACCAAAAGAGCCGGCTTTGTAAGAACCTTCCTTATCAATCAAGGTGTCGATGCTAACCATGTGCTAACGATCTCTTTTGGGAAAGAACTTCCTATAGAAACAGGACATACGCCGGAAGCTTGGGCTAAGAACAGGCGCGCCGAGTTTAAAATCTATGAAAAAACCTCCACAACTATCCGGTAGTTGTGCTACACTCATTGGACATGAGAGGGTTTTGTTATATGAGATATTGTAATTATGTCCTTGCTTCTTTTCTACTTACCGGTTGCAGCAGCTGGAATGCTCCCCGTGAAGAACGCCATAAGACGGAAGTCACGCTGCACAAAGTTCGTACAGAAGTAGAGGATCTAAAGCATGATCTTAACACCTCCGATATTGAACTCCATATTTTGGAGGGAAAACTGCTAGACCAAGAGGAGACTCTAGCTCACCTTAAGGATGAACTTTTGGAATCACAATCTTCCAAGTTGGAGGAGCTGCAACAACTGATTTTGAGCTACAACAAAAAAATAGCTTCTCTAGAAAAAAAACAAGATGAAATGCTCACCGATCTAAGACAGTTAGCCACTCATGCCAACGAAACCACCACAGCTCTATCTCAATATAAAGACAAGCTCTGCGAGATGGAAAAATCTATTTCTTTCCAAAATAAAAAATTCGACGAACTGGCCAAGATCAAGAAAAACTTGGAGGCTTTAGCCTCAGAAACCCCTACACCCCCTTTACATTCTTATATTATCAAAGAAGGCGACTCTTTGCAAAAGATCGCTAAACAATATAATCTTTCTGTAGAAGAACTTAAAAAACTTAACCACTTGAAAGATGATCTCATTTTTTCAGGGCAAAGTATCCTGGTACCAAAAAATCAAGCCTCATGATCCTATTGCTATTTTCGATTCCGGAGTAGGAGGACTTACTGTTGCTAACGCTTTAAAAGAGATCCTCCCGCACGAGGATATTATTTACTTTGCCGATACTGCTTCTCGCCCTTTTGGCCTTAAATCGGAAGAAGAACTTCGTCATATTTTAAAAAAAAACTTCCAAAACATTCTCTCTTATCCTGTAAAACTCCTCGTCGTCGCCTGCCATACAGCATGCACGCTTCCTCTAGAAATCCCTTTTTCTATCCCGGTCTTGAAAATTCTACCCATAACTTTAAAGCTCTTAAAAAAGCTGCCTACCCTTTCCTCTCTTCTTGTACTGGGAACGCAGCGCACCTTACAATCTCAGCTGTTTCAAAAATTTCTACAAGAGCATTTTCCCTCCACCCTTTCTTACTTTATTAATGCCTCCTCTTTAGAAAAATTCATTGAAGAACCCTCTTTAGATAATGCAAAAATTACTGAAGAAATCCTGCACCTATTATCTCCTTATCCTTTATCCTCTCTTCGTTATCTCCTACTCGCCTGCACACACTTTCCTATCTATAAATCCCTCATTACTTCCCTGATACCATCCTCTACCCAAATTGTCGACCCCTCTATTTACTTTGCTCGACAAATACAACAAACCCTAAAAACTCGCCATCTACTTCATCCTCCTCAGAAAAGATCTAAAGAGCTGTATTACACTACAAGCGATTCCCAAGCCTTCCAAAAAAAACTATTCCTCTATTTCCCTCACATCTTTTTGCGTTCAGAGATAACTTTCCAGCAGCTTGATAACTCAATAATTATTTTACAAGACAAATAATCAACTGCTTGCTAAACTGCCGGCTCAAAAATTTAGTAAAGAAAACACGCTATGAGTCTTTTAGAAGTCGCTTCTTCATTCAATCCCTTTTTTACCTACCTATTTTTAAATCCCACAACGCACCCTTGCGAAAAAACGAGCCTTCCTTCCTTGGAAGAAAAAAGTTTTTTAGAAAAAAAAGTGAAAGAACTTGCTGGAAAAATGGGCCTTTCGAAACCCGTAGAAATTGTCTATACAGCAGTAAGCCTTACGCCTTTCTCTGTCTCTCCCCAATCCATTTTTTCGGACAAAAATATTATCCATATTGCACCTGAGACCATAAAAGCAGTCAATCTTGCTCCTCCGGAAATGGAGTTTCTTTTGGGTCATGAGCTTGCGCACATCAAAAAAAACGACATCTTGACGACTTTAGCTTTGCGGCTCACAGTAGCAGCCATTTGTACAGTAGCGTTCGCCTGGCTATTTCCGGCGGCAAACATCTTTTTTGTCTCCACACTGATGGCTCCTCTGGTTCCTATTTCTTGTGCCGCTCTTGCCGGCCACCTATCAGGAACTTTGGCAAGCGCTCTCTACATGCGATTTATAGAATCCAGGGCAGACAAGTTAGGATGGGAGTATAGCTCCCTAGAAGGCAAACGTGCTGCCCCCTCTTTTTTCAAAAAAATCATCGATTTCCAGCTTAAAACCCGTAACAACTCTTCTACCCCACTTTCTCTCTTCATTAGAAAGCTTTTGATATCTGAAGAAGGCAACAGCCGTATCGATATCGTGCACCCCCCTCTTACGGAAAGAGTTCGCTATTTAACCGAGCTGAATAATGCTACTAGACATGCAATGCAAGCGCCTGCTTATTAAAAGCTTCTAATGAAACTATTTTTCTATAAAGAAATCAGCAATTCCCGCTATTAATTTTCTTTTTCATTTTTGTCAAAAACAGCCCTTTTCATAGAGCATTTTTTGATAAATTTTATAGTAGAAAATACCACACATCATAAAAACTCTACGAAAACATTATAGACAATACGCCCTTACAACACATCTTGAGGGCTTAAAATAAAATAGCGGGAATTGCTGTAAAGAAATTAGCTAGTTCTGTACCCATTATTTTACAAGAAAATACACCACCGAAAAAGGGAGATGAAACTTAATTTTAGCCATCCTCCCCTCACCCACGAGTCCGATATTTGGATCACATAGGTATCGAAAAATTCGCTTATTAACAAGTTTTCTTTAATTTCTAATCTTTGTATACTAGACTTCCATACAGACTGTTCTAATCCCAAGGTTGATTCATGTCACAAAAAAAACGTATTCTGCTTATAGAAGATGAGGAAGATATTGCCGCTTTGATTAAGCTTCATGCCGAGCTTAATGGTTATAAACTGCATGTAGAAGTGGATGGCATCAATGGCTTTCTAGCTGTGGAAAGAGAAAAGCCCGATCTTGTTATCTTGGACGTTATGCTGCCCGGGCAAAATGGTTTTGATGTCTGTAGAAAAATCAAAAACAATGCCGAATTGAAAAATATCCCTGTTGTCATGCTCACCGCTAAAGATGACGAAATAGACATTGTACTGGGATTGGAATTAGGCGCTGACGATTACGTCTCTAAACCTTTCTCTCCCAAAATACTCTTTTCTAGAGTTAAAGCTGTATTAAGAAGGGGAAAAGACCTGGAAAAAACTCACAAAGTTCTTGGTTTTGGAGACTATCAACTGGATGTAGAACTCTATATCCTCAAAAAGCAAGACAAACCCATCACCATCACTTTGTCTGAATTTGGCATTCTAAAAAGACTCCTATCTCACCGAGGTAAGGTACTTACACGCAATCAACTCCTCGATGAGGTTCATAATGACGACGCCTTTATTGTCGACCGCAATATCGACGTTCATATCGCCTCCCTCAGAAAAAAAATAGGGGGTGACTTTAACTGGATTGAAACCGTCCGAGGGGTAGGGTATCGCTTTAAGGAAGAAACCCAGCCTACAGCTTTGCTATAGCCCGGTTCTCTAAAGTACTCTTTCGCCTCTATATAGGGCTGATACAACCTCTAAACAACCCAACTCTTTGATCCTTATAGGAATGCGCTTCTATTTGCTTTTATCTCCTTGGTAATAAAGGTGTTATTACCAAAAAGAGGACATTTTTAAAAAAACTCTAACATTAAAAAAAATAAACTATTGCATTGTGTGTCGTAATTTTATATAATTATATTTATAATTTTTAAAACAAAAAACCAAATAGGTTAAATTATGGCCAATTCTTTACCTCCATTACACGAACCAATTACCTACAACACTCCATTGCATAAGCTTGTAATACTCAAGCGGATGGGTGGGTCAACCGCTCTAGATCGTCCTCCAAAAGCTTTTCGAGAAAAAGTTAGTAAAGAGGTTCTACTGGCCTGTCATATTCTAGATAACTTTTCTTCTATATAAAAAAGATTAACACCCAAGTCTCCTTTCGTGGTACTAAGAGGTCAAAAGACTTTAATAGAGTACAAAGGAGCTTGTGTGAAATCCCCCATCCTTCTTAGTTTACTGCTTGCTTCTATCTTACTTTCTTGTGAATCCAAAGCCGGAACAGGCGCCCTTGTGGGCGGCGGCCTTGGCGTGGGAGCCGGGGCTTTGATCGGTGGAGGTCAAGGAGCTCTCATTGGAGGTGCTGTCGGGGTCGTAAGCGGTGCCATTGTAGGCCACATCCTTGACGAAGAGGATAGAGCAAATGTCAATTCCACAAGTCCTAACACCTCAAAAAAACTCGACCGAGGAGAAAGGCTATCTGTTAACGATATCATCGCCTTGCATGAGGCCGGTATTTCAGACCAAAAAATTATAGCCCTCATTGACAAAACTGACAGCCATTACACCCTCTCTACTTCAGATATTCATCGTCTAGAAAATGCCGGGGTGTCCGATAAAGTCATCAACTACATGATGGAGCATTAAATGAAGCACCACTTTTCTTTTGCAACTACCTAAAAAAACCGCTATTCTAAGAAAAGGCTATTTTATGAGAGTACTTCATGTCTACAACCTCCTTTCAAGAAACTTCTAAATCTTTCGCCAAGATTTTAGAGCTCCATTGCCTTAGCGGATTTAAACATGTAAAAAAAACTCTTTTTTCCTATGTGCTTTTCCATGCATTATTTGTCGTTTTCTTTTTCTTGCAAATCACTATTTCCTCCCTTTTATACCTTTTCAGCAAAACCCCTACGGTACTAGCCTTCAGCCTCTTCTTTTTTATCTTCAGCGCCTTTACCTACCTTGTCCTGATCTTCTATTTTCAAACTAAAAAACAAGATCGACTAAAACTTTTGAAAGAATGGTTTCTCTCCATATGCAAACAATCCGTGGGAGAAGGACTAAATGTCATGGACTATCACCTCTACCTGGCCGGAGCTCTTTATTCTTTTTCTAATATGTTTCACCTGAAAGATCTCCCCGTGTACTTTTCCTCCGTCCCCATCCTCTCTTGGCAAAGGCTTATGAGAAAATGCAGCTACCTTTGGCACTGGAAAGATTTTCAAACTATGCGAAAACTTCTTATTCTAGATTGTATCTACCAACACCTTGCTCTATTGAAATATGAACCCACAAATCTTGAAGTCCATGGCTCCTTAGCCAACACCTACCTCACCCTTGCCTCCATTTATCAAATGTCTTACCACCAAGACACTTCTCGCTTTTCTAGTGACGATCTCTCCGCAAAAACTTTAAAAGCTTTTAATCATGCCGTCTATAAAGCCATAGAAGAATATAAAATCATCCTTTCCTCCGCACCTAACGACCCTTGGGTGCTAGCCCAACTGGCTGCTTGTTACCATGAACTCCATCTCTATGCAGAAGAAATTTACTACTTCGAAAAAATCTTAGAAATCACCTCCCCCAATCTGGATATCCTCTATCGCTTAGCCTATCTTTACTTTCAAGAAGGTCATAGCGCCGAAGGATTTAAACTCTATAAACATATCAGAGATCTCGACGAAGCCAAAGCAGATGCTCTCTTTGAATACTATCTTTCTAAAGCTCAAGAATCCTTCTAGCGATCCCATCAGCTAAAAGTTTCTCCTTAAAAAAATCGCATTATAAAAATGATTGAGATTAATACTCTCATCGTTTATGAAAAAAGTTTAAAAATTAAAGCACTAGCTTCTTTGGCCCATTAGAACGCAAGATTTTAACAACCCTTTCTCAATAAGGATGCTGCGATGATGCAACGAGATCAATTTCATGGATTCATAAGAAAATGCTGTATTGCCGTTGCTATAGCAACTTCCGTACACAGCTACGCCAACCCTTCTACCACCTCAGATGAAGAGGCGTTTCTCATCCGAAGAATCGCCGAATTCTGGAAAGATGGAGATTACGCCATCGTAAAATCGCAAATTCATGATTTTGTAAAAAAACATCCCCAAAGCGGATTGAAAGACTATCTTCATGGAATATTGGCCGATCTTTTTCTGCAAGAGGGTCAATATGAACAAGCGCTTAATCTCTATGTGAACCTTTCAGAGCCCACTATTCAAGATAAAACTCTCCTCAACCGCCTTCAATGCTACTATGAACTTAATCGCTATGAAGATCTCTTAAGAGACGGAGAAAAACATCTTGTTTCTAATAATTTCGGGGATAGAAAAGAAGAATTTCAGTTTATCATGGCCGAAAGTTATTTTCGTCTCGCTCTTAACTTAAAAGAGGACACTCAAAAAAGCACTCTTCTAACTAAAGCGCAACCCCTCTACGAAACCCTTGTAGAAAGCGATTACGGCGATGTCTCCTCCTTTGCCTTGGCAGACATTTACCGCATGCTTAAACAGAATGTAAAAGGCGTCGACCTCTATCTATCGCTAGCTGAAAAGCACCCCGAACAAAAAGAAGCCCTTCTTTTTAATGCCGCCTTGTTAGAAGCCAATATCAACAAACAAGTCTCCGTGGAGATTTTCGACCGCGTTATTGCTTTAAATGGCCCGAGGGCCGGAGACGCTTCTTTTAATAGACTTCTTTTGCAGTTTCAAAACGAAAACTATGAAGAGGTCATTAACGAGTACCGCTCCGTATACCCTCACGTGCCGGAAGATCAGATGCCTTCTTTCCACTTCATTGTAGGCAAAAGCTTTTATCTCCTTAAAAATCACGAAAACGCCATCACTCCCCTTGAAAAATATATTTCTGACCAAAAAACCCCCTCTCCTCAATATAAAGATGCCCTACTTCTACAAATGACTTGCGCTAATCAAGTAGAGAACGAACCTTTATTCGATAAGACCTTAAATCGTTTTCAGGAAGCCTATCCAAGTGATGCTGAACTAGCCAAAGCCCACTTCATGCATGCCATGCTTTTAAAAAAACAAGGCGATTTTGAAAAAGTAGAACAAAAACTGGAACTCCTTTTTGATCCCGGCTTGGCTTTCAATGACCCCGAAAATCTTCTTTACGAATACTCTGTCGCTACCCACCAAAATGCCCACTATACGACAAGCTACGGAGCTCTCCAACAATTTCTGATAGATTTCCCTAGCAGTTCTCTGAAAGATTCCGCCTGGCGCTATTTTCTCTCTTGCTGTCTACATCTTTCTCAAGCTGCCGAGCAGGAACCTTCGGCCTACTCTAAAGACCTTTTTTTAACAGACTTGCAAAAAGTTCTTAACAATAAAAGCTGCCTGTCCGAAGAAGAGAGTAGAGAGTATAAGCTGCTCTATGCAAAACTTGCTTACGAGCTAGCTCATTACAACAATGCTTTAGAGAGTCTTAAAGAATACATTCTTGATTATCCTAATCACCAGACTCTAGGAGAAGCTCACCTTATTATAGCTCTTAGCTTAAGCAAACTGGATATTGATCCAGAAGCTTTCTGTACCCATCTGGAAACTGCCTTACAACTCAATCCCAATCTTTATCATACAGGTTCTGTCTATCTTCAGCTTTATAATGCCTATATCACAAGAGCACAAACAGAAGAAAATCCAGCGCTTTTGATTGATAGAGCGGCTTATTATCTCTATGCAGCTTTGCAAGATAATTCCCAGCCTGTCAAAGTAGAAAATCAGCTCTGGCTTGCCGGTTACTACTATCAAAAAGCTAAAGAATATCTAGAAGAGCATTGGACACATACCGCAGGAGATAATAATGACATTTCCCTCTGTATCGACAGGGCCTTGGACCTTTATAACCGTGTACTCAGCTCTGATAAGGGTGCCTTAAAGACTATCGATGGCAAACATCTATATCTGGAGGCAGAAGCATTAAAATTTGCTGAGCTTGCAGGACTACGCAGCCACATCAACAAAAAGATCGCTATTTTGGAGTCTTTAATAGAGCAACAAAATGCGCGCCCCTCCTGGGATTGGCAATTCCAAAGACAAGCTATCTTTGAACTAGCCAGTGCCTACGAACGTATTAACGACTTAGAAGCTGCTCTTGAAACCTACGACTTCATCAATGAATTTCCACAAGTGACGACCCCCCTTACTACAGCCTGTTCTCTTAAGACAGCCAAACTCCGCTTTGAGCTGCTGGACAAAAAAAATAAGACAGAAAAAAATGGAGATGTCATCCAAATCCTCAACCAGCTCAAAGACCTTCAAATCCGCAAAAATCCCCTTTCAGAACCTTGCCACCTGGAAGCAGGTCTTGAATATGCCAAGCTGAGAATGACTTTAGCACAAGATAGCGCCAAGGATTCTCGCTACCTGTTTTTCCTCATACGCCTTAAAGAAGATTTCACTTCTGAAGAAGACCCTATGAACCAATCTTATTTCAAAGTTTTGAAGCAAGAGCCGACCCAAGCAAGTTGCTATACCGCCTACATGAAATATGTGGAAGCAGAAATTCTTAGAATACAAGCCAAGCAGCTTCTGTCTGAACATAAAAAAGAAGAAGCAGCTGAATACAAACAAAAAGCGCTTGCCCTTCTTACGGAACTAGATGGGGCCCAAGCCCCTTCGGAGTATTTGCATCAAGAAGTGGTTAAAAGTTTGAAGTTATTAAGATAGTGGCGCTCTAGTTATGAAACGCAAGCAAAAAAACACCTCTTCTTTTCCAACGATGGGTATTTTTTTGCTATGCCTCCCCCCCCTGCAGGGACTTCAGCTAGAAGAGATTTGGCTACCTTCTCCTACTTTACAACTCCTTGCAGAAACAAAAATTTCTTCCTGGGTCTCCCCTATAACCGAAGGGGAAGTTCCTGTTTTTTTTATCCAAAACAGTTTCTGTAATGCTCTTGTCAGTATTTGGAATACCGACTCCTCTTCCAAGGAATTGGAATTCAATCCCACTTATGCTTTTTTTGAAAGCAGCCTGCACGAAGGAGCTGCTCTTTTACAAAAGAAACAACTTTTATCTTACCACCCCACCGCTTTACCCCTTTCTCAAAAGCCCCTAGCCTCTCAACTGCAACAAGAGGCTATCCCGAGCTCTCTTACTCCCGATAAAGAATCCCCGCTTTACCCCGTGTTCCCTCTTCACTCTTTGCACCTGCTGCTTACCCCTCGTTTATCTTCTTCGACACAAGCGCTCTCCTACCTCTCTTCTTTGAAAGAACCTTTGCCTATCTCGCTACACCCCTATCCCGATACACTGCCTTCCAAAACCCACTCAAAATTCAAGACCCCGACTTTATCTCTTCCTTTATCTCCAGCTATCCGTGCTAACTGTTCAAAAGACAAATCCCTTAACACCCTCCCCTTAGCTCCTTTACCCGCCGATAGCACCTCTAGGCTACTTTTTCCGCAATCCCCTTTTCTTCTCTCTCTTTCTTTACAAGAGAGTCCACAAACTCACCTTTTGACCGTTCCTGATTGGGAAACACCTATTTCCTATACAAACTTTCTTTGCACCTTGGACAAAACAAGCTGCGCCTATATCCCTTCTGCCTCTCTTCCATTATCTTTTTCTTTTAAAATCAAAATAGATTTGGATCCGCCCCTCTCCGATACTCAACGCCCTCTAGAAGAGCCTTGCAATTTTGACAAATTGGTTTACGCTCTACCTTCAACTCCTTGCGTAAATCCTTTGCAGATAACAAGTCCTCTAAAGACTTTACAAAGTACTTCCTCTTCTTTCTTTGTCTATTACATCGACTTCGAAGAAGCTCCTTTTTCCCCTTGGGAGTTTACACAACCTATCCCTGTTTTTGACTTACGCCCTCAGGCTACCTCTCTTGTTTTACACAAAGAATCCAAACAGTCATCCAAAAGCCCCCTATCTCCCCTGCAAGAAACTCCCTTGGTTCAAGAATTCCCTATCTCTTATCCCTCGGACCTCAACCTCTCTTATTGCTTTATAGAAGCTCCCCCTTTATCCATTGCCTCTTTGGACTATCCGATAGACATCAATAGCCGACCTCTCCCCCTTCTGTCTTCTTCTTTCCTTCGCCCTGTAAAACATTGTCCGGCTTTTTCCTATACTATCTCCTCTACAAAAACCTTCCACTCCCAATATAGCGACGATCCTATCTTCCTAGCACCTATCGCAAGTACGGTCATAGACTGCCGCCCTATTCCCTTCTCACTAGAGCAAGATTTTTCCTCAATTTCCCTTGCTATAGCGCCGGAAAAACCATCTCCTACAGTCCCCTTGCTAACCGAAAAGGTCTCTTTAGAAACTCTTATTGGTCTCAAAACACCTGCTGCTCCTAACCCTCATACAGTTCTTTTTCTCAACAGTTCCCGTATAGATGAAAGCCAGGTAACCTTCTTACTTCATGCTCTACCTATTGCTAACCTCGATGAGCAAAAAGAGTCTTCTCCTTCTCTAGTTTGCTCTTCTCCTTCTTTTGAATCCCCCGCGATATCTAACCCGCTGACCTTGGGTTTATATCAGGAACTGCATCCCACCTACACTCCAACTCCCACGCCCCGCGGCTTCACTGCCTTTTCAGAAGTCGCTCCTCTATCCATGACAAAGAACTTCTTTCATCCCCCCTTATGTTGTTTCTTGGACCGCGAAAAAGCTTTAAGTAGCACCTTTTCTTTAGTAGACTCTCTCCCTTCTTTTTCCCTAACGTTCCCCGAATATACTGCCTCCGCTTCTGCCCCTTTATCCCAGCCTTCTCTCTGTGACAGTCTACCTTACCCAGTCACCGCAGACTTTTCTTACAGCTACGAATCCTGCAAGCGCTATCTACCCGAGCCGCCGACTTTTGTAAAAGTCTATTTTAAAGAAAACCCTCATCTCACTTGGCTATCTTATATCCCTCACGCTCCCCTTTCTTTTTATAAACAGCCCTGTAGAGACTATCCCTTTGCCTTAACCCCTCAGGAACTGTCTTACAAATATCGCTACCTCATCACACTGCATCAAGATTCTTCTCTTCTATTCCCCAAGGCTCTTTCTGAGCAAGTTTCTCTATCTCACCTCCCGGGCACTGTAGCCTATATCCACCAAATGCCGGGAACTCCTAACCCTTTTCTTTCCTCTTCTCGCAAAAAAACCTCTACCTTCAGAGCCTATTATCAAACCCCTTCCCTTGTTGTAAGAAATAAGGAAGTGACCCCTTCTTATAAAAGCGCCCAAACCCTCAACACCTCGCTACGCCGCAATACCTCTACTAAAATAGAAGTACCTACCCTGCAAGAGCTTCACACCTCCACACTATCAGAGGATTTTGAAGTTGCGGTTGAAATCATCCCTTCCCCTAAAGAAAGCAGTTATTTGTTTGCTATCACTTTGACCCCACCCAAAGAGCATGTTCTCCCCCATGCTCCCCAAAACATTATTTTTCTTCTCGATCGCTCTTCCGGCATCGAAAAAAATCGTTTCCAGGTATTTAAACAAGCCATCTCTAAGGCTTTAATGTATTTGCATGACGGCGATACTTTTAACATCCTCTCTTTCGATATGGAACTTAGCAAAATGAGCCATGACAGTGTCTTTGTCACCGCTTCTTCCAAACTGGCAGCCAAACGTTTCTTGGAAAATCAACGCCGCGGCTTCAAATATGTCCTTCCTAATCTTTATGAAATTCTCTTAACTACTCACGAAATGTCCAAAGCCTCTACCCTCCCTACAACAGTTGTTTTATTGACTAACGGTAACAACTTAGACAAATTTAATGTCTACAACGATCGCTTAAGCTATCTGGTATCCAACAACAAAAGCAACTTCTCCCTCTTCACCGCCTGCGCAAGCCAAAACAACAACTCCCTCATGCTGGAAATCCTTAGCACCCTCAACAAAGGAGAAATCCTACACTCTCAAACCCATGCTGCTTTTCCTCGTAAACTCGCCTCTTTCGTAAAACATGCAGGTAGCCTTATCGCGCAAGATGTCCATGTCACAGCTATCCAACCCCAGGGAAATGCTTCCATAGAACTTTCTGTAGATTCTAATCTTTTCCCCAACCTCTACTCCGACCGCCCCTATACCATCTTAGGAAAAATCGATAGCCTGCAAGACTTTGATCTTGTTTTACAAGGTAGATTTTGCCAAAATTGGCTCAATATCACGAAGAAGATCTCTTTTAAAAATGCCCAGACAGGCAATTACAGCATCTATAAAAGATATTCTTTGGAGACGGCTTATAACCAGTATAGAGAGTTTCTTAAAGAGGGAAATACCGCCTATTTAGACTCTGCCACGAAAGTCCTTTACCCCTTTAACTGATGTCTTTGAAAATCGCAGGAGGTCTTTATAAAGGCCTCCGCCTAGAAACCCCTTCCAGCCATACAACACGTCCTACACAGGAAATACTAAGAATGGCTGTTTTTAATAAGTGCCAACATAAAATTGAGCAAGCGAGCTTCCTTGACCTCTACGCCGGTAGTGGTGCTATGGGGTTAGAGGCTTTCAGTCGAGGCGCCAAAAGTACCACCTTTGTAGAAAAGGACAGAAACGCCCTTGTAGCCCTCAAAAAAAACATCGCCAAATTCCCCCAAGAAGCCGCTCTACATCTCATGCCCTACGATGTAAAAATAGCCCTTAAAAAACTCCAAGGTCAAATCTTTGACCTTGTCTACATTGATCCCCCTTATGGAGATAAAAAGCTAGAAACCCACTTTGAAAAGGAATTAGAAGATCTTCTCTTCTATTTAGACAGCTCCCTACTCCTCGCTCCCCGGGCCTGGGTTTTTGTAGAATTTTCCTCCTACTGCAAAAAAGACTTCACCACCCTACCCCTCACCCATCTAAAAGGGGAAAGCAAAAAATCCTTTGGAAGATCTCTTTTGTTTGTCTTTAAATCGATATAAAAACAAGTTGAGTTTGAATAAATAGCAGCATACATTGTAAAATAGTTTTTATTTTTAATAAAAACATTGCATACGCATGACAAGTAAAATAGAGCTCTCCCTTCCTATACAAGCCCCTGCCTTTGTTTCCAAGGAGCTCAGCCACCCTCTTACAAACTTCTTCCATAAAAGATTAAGTCAAGAAATCTCGCCGCCGATTTCTTTAAGCCATCTCACCTTGATTTCTTTAAGAATGTCTAAAGAAGACTTTCTTCAGGATCCTCTATTTAAGTACGCTAAAGAAGCTTCTAACGTTTATGACACTTTGATTGAGAAACAGCAAGACACCCTTTTTAGACAACACTACTCTACATTCCTAGCCTCCATTGAAGAAGAAGACTGGTTTGAAACCTGTCGGCGAGAAGAAATAGAAGCCCTGGAGCTAGGCTATCTCTCTTTGATGGCTTATCTAGAAGGTAAGATCGACAAAGAGGACTTATGCACCCTCCACATTCTAGCCGATGCCATGCATGAAAAAACCATAAATAACATTACAGACTACAAGGTTTTAACTCTTGCTCCCGATGTCATCGAAATCTATCTGAAAGAATTTCACTATCCACTGTTTGATAAGGAAACCGTCCCCTTTGGAGGGATCATTCACTCAACACTATCCACAGAAGAGCTACAACAAGCTAAAGAAGCTATCTCTAAAAGCTTTTCCTCCCTTTCGCCTCTAAAAAGGACTTTTTTACTATATGACATCGATTTGCAAGGACTGAGCTTAGAGTATTTCTTATATAGAGCTTCACTAGCTACCGGCTATCTACTACCAGAATGTGATAGAAAGAAACAAACTATCCGCGGTACTTTGTGCTTAGCACCACTCAATATGGCCGTCGAAGTTGCCCGCGCCTGTGTGCAGCATGAAACTCTGCCTCTATCTGAGCAGATATGCATGTTCGGTTATGGAGAAGATGCAGACACCAACCGCTTATTTGCAAACGGAAGAAGGCTTGTCTCCATTGCTTCTCCTCTTTTCGGAGTCCCCCGTGTACATGATGCAAGAGTAGGACCGAAAGGTTTGGGTATCACACTGCATGACCTGTATCATCTCTATACAGAGATAGCTAATCCCGAACTAAAAAATCTACTAAAGCTCTATGAGAGCCTTTCTACGAAAATTTCAAGACGCTCAAGAGCTTTTTGCGCTGTTTTATTGGATAGGGATTACCACTATAGAAAAGAGGATATCCTGTCAACGACCCATGATTATCAAACTCTGAATGCCGCCATCATAGACCTTATCGCGCATATTTGTAAAAAAATGGGCGAACAAGAACAGGGCTCATACTGGAAAAGGAAAAACCATAGTTGGATCACAAAAGAAATTATCCCCGTACTACAATCGTTTCCTTCCTGGGACCGCGAGGTCTTTCTTGCAAGCCTACAAAGCTATGGAATAGCCTATCTCTTTCCTAAAGACTCTCTATAGCTTACAACGTGGCAATTATTCTTCCGTCCGCTTCCCTTTTATTGTCTTTAAAAATCACGCTCATCACAAGTTTACTAGCCCATCTAAACGGAGAAAGATCTCTTCTATTCACCTTTAGCTTCTTGTAAGACATCCTCTAAATTTAGTTCTGCGTACAATATCTCTTCAAAAGTCATCTGTTTTTTCAAAACGAGATAACGCACAGCAAACCAATACTTGAAATATTCCAACAGAGGACCCCATTCAATTGAAACTTCGTTATTTAACATCTTTAAGCCATCATCTAATGATAGTGAAGAGCCTCCGGCAACGTATTCGGCATAACCCTCTTCTTTCCATGAACCCAACGCACTGTCTTTAAAAAAATATTCTCTTTTGCTTTTGAGCAACCATTTGTTTTCCACAAGCACATGTGTAAGTTCATGTGCTAGAACATTCGATAATGTGCGCCTATGTCCAAGATGAGTATAGCAAGCATTATCTGTTACAACAGCTTTGTAAAGATAAATATTCTTGATCAAAGGAATAGTTTGTCCAAATCCTCCACTAGGAAATTGACACGGGAAAAGATTATATTTACTTACATTGTTGCGGAGAAAAATTTTGAACTTTAAGTGAGGATCGTAACACTCCGATTGGCTAATCAATCTGTCAACTTCATCTAAAATTGGATAAATTTGATCCGGAATTTTTATATCGCAATATACTCGAAAATTTTTGTACTCAATTTTGTCCTTAAAATAATAAGCCTGAGGATATAGGATAATTGTAGCCAACAAAAAAACTAAGGCAATTAGCACTAAAAAGATCCTCTTCGGATACTTTTTCATTCAAGAAGCTCCGGTTGTACTCAATCCTCTGTTCTCTTCCCTTGGTGATAATGGCTTTCAGCTACCGTACCGTCTTGGCTATGCACCTTTTTGATACCCTCTAGAAGATCTTGGTGATAGTTTTGTTCTATATAAGGACTGCCGTCATCATAGTATTTGTTAAAACTGCCTTCGCGAAGTCCCTTGACATAAGTCCCTTCAAAAACAAGACCCCCTTGAGCATTCCAGCTTTTGGCCGGCCCATCTAAAAGATTGTCATGGTACTCATACACATTGGCTAAAGTACCGTTATCAAAATAAGTGGTTTCAACCCCTTCTTTCTTATCATCCACATAGGGCGTCTCACGGTATACCTTCCCCGTAGGAAAATACTGAACAGAAATCCCTTCTCTCTTGTTGTCTTTAAAAATCACGCTCATTACAAGCTTATCATAGCCATCAAAAAGCTTAGCCATTCCCTCCTTCACTCCATGGCGGTAAGGGGTAACAGAAACTACATGCCCGGTAGGATCATATTCTGTAACCTCTCCTTCCAAAAGATTGTTAACATAATGAGCTTCCAAAGCCTTCACCTTGCCAACAGAAGGATCATAAGGATGATAAATGGTGTACGGGCCCTCTTTCTTGTTATTTTCATAATAGTAGACAATCTCTCGACCCTCTTTATCCTTTTCAAAAAATCGACCTTGCAACTTGCCCTTATCCATGGTCGCCTCTTCTAAGAGATTCCCTCCTTCATCCCACAAGGCCTTCATCCCTTGCAACTCCCCTTGCTCGTAGGTTAATACACTCTGTATCGTCCCGGTAGAATAAAAAGTCTTTTGAGGTCCTTCCATCTTCCCTTGCTCCCCATAGTTAAAAAGACGATAGAGCTGCGGACTTTTGGGATCTTTCCACTTGTCTTTAGGATAGTACTCCTCTTGCTTGCCTAAAGGCATGCCCTGTTTAAAATGTCTAATATAATGTAACGTGCCATCTTCAAACCATCCTTTAGATTCCCCTTCCAAAAGATTGTCATGGTAGTGAGTTTCTGCTTGCAGTTGCCCACTTTCGTAAAAAAGCTGCGACTTACCCTCTAACTTGCCTTCCTTAAATAAGGACACCTCTTTGGGATGCCCCTTGCCATAAAAGGCAGAAAAGACACCTACAGGTTCGTCTTTCACATAAGAAGCAGAAACTAAAACATTCCCCTCTTCGTCCCACATGCCGTAAGCACCTTCTTTCTTGCCGTCTTTATAAAAAATTTGCAACTTCTTCTGGCCATTACCATGCCACTGCATCTGCATCCCTTCAAACTGATCATTAGCCAGATGCCAATGTGTCTTGAGCTGTTTATTAGGATAATATTCAAAAAGCTCCCCTTCTTTTTTGCCTTGTCTATAGTTCATCTTAAGGGAAAGCGTTCCATCCTCATAAAATTCGGTAAAAACCCCCTCTTTCTTCTTGTCTACATAATTAGCCTGTAGTTTAAGCCTTCCGGAAGGGTAATATTCCATCTGAGCGCCTTCAAACTCCCCTTTGTCGTAATGGTAAACAAGTTTCGCCGTTCCGTCAGGATACCAAAGTGCATACTCTCCATCATATTTGTCTCCTACTAAAGAATACCTTTTAATAAGCGTCCCCTGCTTATCATATTCTTTAATAGGCTCTAAAAGCTCTCCCTTCTGGTTGTACTGTGCAATAAAGCTAAGTGTTGTCTTGTCATGATTTTTCCAGTGCTTTCCTATGGGTTTTCCCATCTCGTACTTGCCTTCACCGATAAGCAACCCTTCTTCGTCAAAAAGCTGCATCTTCCCATGCATTTTCCCCTGTACAAACTGTACACGATAACTTTCTCTGCCATTGCCATAATACTTGATATGAACACCTACGGGCACTCCTTGATCAAAACCTTGCACCTCAACAATGCCATTTTTTTCGTTGTATACAATATGGGCAGGCTGATCCGATCCCGAGTGCAACTTGCCCCCTACATAATTTTTAACAGACTTAAGCGCCCCCGATTCGTACCATTCCAAGGCCTTTCCTTCCGGAAGACCAGCAACATAAAGGGCCGAACCGCATTTAACCCCACTCGGATAATAACGCACATACTCACCTTCTAAAACCCCTTCTCTGTAAATAGCTTCTTCCGATTTGGTGCCATCTTCATAAAAAGCTAGCGAAGGCCCATGCTTCATCCCATGCTCATAACTCACACTCTCTTCTGTCTTTCCTTCTTGATATAGGGTGCTCGATACCCCATGCAAAAGCCCTTTATCATAGTAACTAATCTTCTTAAGCTGTCCCGTCTCAAAAAATTCTACAGAAACTCCATGAGGCACTACCTCATCCGCCCACTGCTTATAACCCGGTTCCTCTTGACCGATAACAATAAGATCGGTCTCTTCTTTCGTCTTGCCATTAGGGAAAAAAACCACTTTCTTCGTCGGCCGCTCCTTTCCATCAACTTCACTAAAAAATAGCACTAGCGCCGGCGTCCCTTCCGTATACCTCTCCATAATCTGAGGTCGCCATTCCGGTTGCCGAGCTCTGAGTTCTTTCGCAACGGGAACCGGTTCTTTTTCTTGACCCACTACCCCTACAACAGCCATCCCCACGACAATTGATAATATCCACTTGCTCATCTTCTTAACCAAAAATAAATTTTTAAAAGCTCATTGTATGTCACTGCCCTGTAATAGTGCAAAGAAAAATCACACCCTTCTCAAAAGAGCCTAGTGATTATTTTAAAATTGCTTTTAAATCTAAAAACGGGCAGTTTTACTATGCAAAAACCTTTTTTAGAAATATCCGAAATTTAATGGAGTTAATTATGCTAAAATTACTTTGTTGTATCCTAGCTACCACCTTGGGTGTTGTGGGTTTTGCCGAAGAACCTAACCAAGCGGTTTCTTCTACAGAAATCCTTACAGACACCTCTTCTTCCGATAATGATTCTTCTCTATCCCAGGA
>Ga0194121_10005048_pt1 | contig 18632 bp, 24 predicted proteins | sample TA2MahCa50mmetaG_FD_148609 | JGI IMG/M metagenome (GOLD analysis project Ga0194121, IMG submission 148609) | Freshwater microbial communities from Lake Tanganyika, Tanzania - TA2015020 Mahale Deep Cast 50m | ecosystem: Environmental > Aquatic > Freshwater > Lake | place: Tanzania: Lake...
ATGTGCAAATTGTAACTGGATTAAAAGATATGAGAATGATGAGGTGAACTAAAATAGTTTACGGATTATATCTCAAGCCTGATCAAGTGGTTTGGAATAGATATGACTTTTCAACAGAAAACAAACTAACTGGAACAATCTATACAGACAAGGCTTTATCATCTGCGAAAAATCTAACAGGCTACACACTAACAATACGTCTGTCACATCCTAATTCTTCAGGTGACGTATTCAACAAGACAGGCTCAATAGTTACAGCATCAAGTGGAACGTGGTCCTACACCGTTGCAAGTGGTGAAATGCCAGCAAATGGGATTTATGTTCTTAAAGTTGATCTAAACAAATCCGGTGTTGTTGAATCTACATTAAATCGAGTAGAGTTTCATGTAAGGAACACACCATGAAAAAACCAACCATAACAATCAGCAGAGGTAAAAGAATTGAAACAGATGAAGAAGCAACACATGGAAAGTATGGAGAGCATGGATTTCGTGGTTTAGATGATGATCTGGTCCTAGGGGTTACAGATGATTCTTAGAAGATTAAAGGAAGCGTTTATTGGAGAAAAAAGAGGCGACACAAAACTTGTTTCATATTATTCAGAACCAGATGGAGAAGCACCAGAAATATCATTCAAGCAGTTAATAGATTATCACAACAAAACGCCACAAATACAGATAGCAGTATCAAGTTATGCAGAAATGATAACAGGCACGAATATTCAGATCAACGCAGATGACGAGAAAGCCAAGAAACTGATAGAAGAATGGAATCGTAAAAATAATTTTTATGACAAGTTTGAAGGTGTTGTGAATACCACTTTGATTTGTGGTGCAAGTATGTTTGAGAAGCTTGATGAGAATCTACTTGAAGATATTATTGAAGTTGATATGAAAAGCATAAAAAAGAAAAAAAGAAATGTTTACGGAGAAACAGAATTTTATGAGCATGAAACAGATAATGGACAAATAGTAAGAATAGATCCTAAAAAGATCATTGAGTTTAATCTTACTTCATTCTCCCGTTCTGCCTGGGGCAATTCCTTATTTTATCCTCTAGTGGTATCTCGCAGAGTCGGAAACAGAACAACAAGACCGTTGGTGGAACAGATGTGGGCTATTGAAGATGCCATGTCTGCAAATCTTCTGAATTATAGTTTTCCATTAGAGTATCATGTTTTTGAAGGCGCAAACGATGAACAGTTAGAAAAAGAAGCTGTAAAGTTGAGAAGCTACAAACCAGGTGATAAATTCATTGTATCAAGAGAACCCAAAGTAATACAACCAGACAGAAAACAACCACCAAGATTTGATGCAGAAATAAGACACATAGAAAAAGTATTTGAGTTAGGTACACAGTTTCCACACGACATATTAACAGGTGATTTTACTTCTAGGGCTTCAAGTGAAACAACTGAGAATATAGTATTGAAAAGAGTTAGGGGTTATCAAAGATACCTAGCAAACAAGTTAAAGACAGAACTTTATGATCCTATCTTATCACAGAATGGTATTGATCCAATTACTGCCAATCTTTCTGTTTCATTTACTGCACAAAATATTGTTCATCTAAATCCAGATCAGATGCTAGCAAACGCAAACGCTAACAAAGTTTCTGTCTGGGAATACAGGGAGTGGCTTAAAGCTAATACAGGCATTGATTTGTTTGATGATGATGGCATACAAACTAATATTGATCAAAAACAGCAAATAATCCAGCAAAAGACAAACAATTTCAAACAATCACAAAATCAAGAATCGTTACTTGCAAGGTATCGTTTAATAGAAAAGAGAGCAAGAGAAATTAAAAAGGAGTATAAGAAAAAATGCAAATAGTAGAACAACGACCAAGACTTGCTCTAACAAAAACATCAAAAGAAGCAGACATCTTAATAGATCAGTTAAACTCCAGACTGTTAAAAATCGGTGAATTATTATTTGGTCGTGATATAACAAAACTAACAGAAGAAGACAGGAACAAAATCATAGCGTTAATTTATCTTTATATACAAAAATCTTATTTTTTAGGACAAGAATATAATGAAAGAGTATTTGATGAGGAAACACTTGTTGCATTAAACGACATAGAAAAAACCAAAGAACTGACCAGGGATTTTATTCTGTTGTTCTTTCAAACATTTTTATCGTTTAAAATTCAAGAAGACTTTATTGATGATTATGAGTTTTACGATGAATTAGATGATTTGGATTTTGATTTGCTTGACTCTGATGATTTGGATATAGACGATCTTGATTATTTGCCATTCGATGAACTAAACGATTTAGATTTAGACTATGAAACAATATTAAACTTTGATCCAGAAAAAGATGTTACCAGGGATAATGCCTTTCAATATACAATATCAATCACTGGTCCACGTGGATTCTCAAAAGAGTTTGTCGTATCAGAACAACAAATGGAAAGACTTCTTGATCTTCACGTTAGAGCAGTAAAGTTAGAAGCATCAATTAACATGGGTTCCGCTGATCTTGTTACACGATCACTTAACAACGGTGTCATATCAAACAGCAGTGATCAGGTGCAGTTTGTAACAAGACGGGATGACAGAGTGTGTCCAATATGCGAGGATTTAGACGGTGAGGTTTTTGATGTAGATCCAATCACACGAATCATTGATGGTCCGACAATACCAGACGATACGCATCATAATTGCCGTTGCCGTTACTTATCTCTAGATGATGATGGAGAGCTGTTAATAGGTTGAATCAAGGTTACATACTATCTTACTGCCAGTGTTATTGCAAGTGCAAGCATCCGGCCTTTTCTGATATTTGTATGACTTGTGAAACATTCTGTCATGTAAGAACAGAAAAGGAGAAATGGAAATGAATTGTTGTTGTGCTAATCCAAAACACTGTGATGAGTTTTGCTGTATAGAAGCTAATGATCATAAATACTGTATATGGTGTACCGAAGGATGTGTAAAAAGAAATGAAAGCTAACTATCAATTAGGAGATGATGATAGATATCCAGATAATAACAAAGTGAATTTTAAAACTATACTAGGTTGTGCCGCTTTTATGCTAATAGTCTGGATTCCAATCGGCTTTTTTATATTTCAGTGGTTAAAATGAACGCAGAACAAATAGACTGGAACCCAATAATACAGGGTCTTGCAACGGCAATTCCAACAATAGTGATAACATTAGGCATACTATACAAATTTAAAAACGAGTTATGTATTCAGATTTCAGAATTAAAAGCAGTTATAGATTCACACATAAAATTCTCAGAAAGATTAGAAACCATGTATGGTAACGATCTGACATCAATTAAAGAAAGACTTCAAAATATTATCTTGAGAAATAATTTAAAAATATGACGGATGTTGATCTAACTTCAAAAGAGTTTACGATAATAATCAAATGGTATAACCAAATCTTTAATGCCAATCAGAAAGAACCACAAAAAGACGAGATAAAGTTATTTCATAAACTCGAAGTATTGCTAGAAGCCACAAAACAAGGAGAGGATTTTGTAAATGATCTTACAAAATAGTTCTCTTTTTTATTCATTTTAGAATTTTTCTATGCTAAAATATATCATCGAAACTTTCTCAAAGGTTGATGAACAAGCAAAGATAACAGGTATAGCGGCAATTCCACGAATTTCAAGAAATAACAGATTATACTTAAAATCAGAACTAGCCAAAGCAGATGGATTAAGAGTTCCGCTAAACTGGGAACATACTGACAAGATCGTTGGTTATGTAACCTATCACTATAATCCAGAACTGGAACAGTTATACTATGAGGGAATTATAGAAGATGAGGCAACCGCAACACTAGCCAAAAATAAAATGTTATTCACATCAATAGAAGCAGAACCAAGAGAAGTAAAGAAACAATGTTTTACAGCTCAAGATTGCATGGAGATTCCAATAGGTCTTGAAAGATGGCAGTTAGCTCTAACTGAAATGCCTGGCATACCTGAAACAAGTGTCCGTGTCATTGAAAGCGTAAAAGAAGACTGCGTATCTGATTGCATTAAAGCCAAGAAAGACTCAGGAAAGGAAATAGACGATCAAGCAGTAGCAATATGTCATTCAGAGTGTGGTAATAAAGAAATGAATTACTCAGACGATTGTCCCTCTGGTCAACATAAAGTGGATGGAAAGTGTATTGATATGGAAGAAAGAATCAGTAAACTAGAAAAGATATTTTCTGAAATCTACTGTCAGAAACACAAAAGATTGAAAAGATAGTTCTATTAATAGTTCTTTTTATTATTTTTAAATTCAATTTTTTTAATGACAGAAACTTCTACAAATAATAAAGAAGAAACTAAGGAATGTAGTTGTAATACTAAAGAATCTGAGCAGGTCGATGATTGTCCCGCTAATCAACATAAGGTAGACGGAAAATGTGTTGATAAAGAATCTAAAGTAGAACAACCAAAAGAAACATCAAAAGACGAAATTCCATCATGGGCAAAAACATTACAGGATTCATTTACTAAAATCCAAACTGATTACGCTTCTTTAAGCGGCACTCTAGAAAAACTCAAAACACTTGAAACACAAACAGGTGTTAGAGAAAAACCAAAACCAACCACAACTATTGCATCCGATACAGAACCATTCTCTCTGAAAAAGGCAGTTGAGAAAGTTGTAAATTGGATTCAATCACCAGAAAGATCAGAAAGAGGTTGTGCAATAGAAATACCAGTTGATTTTCTAAGAGATATATCAATTAACAGAGTAAAGACTCCATCAGGTGTAATGGAAACATGGAAAAATCCCTACGCATCTTCACAAAAGATCACAGAAGCATTAGGATTCACTGGAACACAATCTATTTTTGGCGTTGATACAGATGTGGCATTAGAGCCAGGTTCCGTATCGAGAGTTCCAACAAGACAGTTTGCAAAACAAAAGGTCCTGGGACAAGGTGAAGACAAAGCAAGATTCTTTAAACATGACTTACCAACAACGGCAACACAAACCGCTGGTACTACTGCAACAGAAGCAACAATGGACATTGAAGCAGTTGAAATTAATCCATCAACGATCACTGGTGTTTATTTCAAAGTTGACACAGATGATATTGAAAATAACGCTTATGACACATTAGGTGTTGTAACAAATGCAGCCGCATTTCGTTATGAGGATTTTGTTTCGACAGATATGCTTGATACTGTTTCCGCTGAGGGCACACTAACTCCAGGTAAATGGATAAGAGCAGATACAGGTGCAACAATAACACATTCAGATACTGCCTCAATAGCATTTGATCCAACAGGTATTGCAACAGGTGTTGAATATCTAACAGAAAAAGGCTATCTATGGGGTGGAGTAAAACCGGTAGCGTTCTTGCATCCTCAACAGTTCAAGGAACTTATTGAAGACACAGAATTAACCAATTATATTGCCTTCTCAGAACCAAACGCTTATAGGAAAAACACACTAGCAGAACTTTATGGATGCCAAATTGTCGTAACAAACACAGTTGATGAACAGGATAACACAACAACAGATGCGTATCACGCAATCATGTGTATTCCTCAACATTCTTACGGTATAGCATACAAACGAAATGTTAGTTTGAAATTCCATGAATATCCAGAAGACAATCAGATCAGAGTAACAGCCAACTGGCGTACAAAATCTGGTGTGATTGACGGAACTTCAATCGTTAGAATGACTTCAGCAAAAGCTTAGTTCTCTTACTATTTTTTTCTTTTTTTTTATTCAATGTTACTTTAAATAACCACTTAATAATAAAAAAACATGAATAAAATCGAAAAAGCGAGATATCAGTATAATTGGTATAGGAATCATAAAAAAGAAATGAAGACATATCAAAAAAGATGGATTGAAGAACATAAAGACTACCAGAAAAAATGGACTGCTGCCAATCGTGATCATGTTAATGATTATCATAGAAAATATTATTCACAACATAAAAAGAAAATTAATGCGACAACTTTGAAATGGATGAAAAAAAATCCAGATAAGATTAAAGAGTATAATAGAAAACAATACTGGAACGATCCACAAAAACACACACTGCGTGCTAAAAATTATGTAAAAAGAATCAGAATGGAGTTGTTTGAATTATTGGGAAGTTCTTGTAAGATGTGTGGTTTTTCTGACATGCGTGCCTTACAACTAGACCATAAATATGGTGGTGGAAAAATCGATCGGTCTATGCATGGCAGCTATTATAAACTAATCAAATTCTATTCTCAGAATAAAAATTTAGCCAAACAAAAACTCCAAGTTCTTTGTGCTAATTGTAATTGGATTAAAATTCATGATAATGATGAGCGCTTTCATAAATATTAGGTTTTGATAGTTCTATTCAATAAAAAAACCAAAAAATCATTATGAGTTTGGGTGTTGGATATTCTTTCTATCAGGATCTTAAATCAATACAGAGATCAATTCCAAGCTTCATAGATGGTGTTGATGTCGTGTTTGCAATAGATGGAAAATATGAGGGAAATCCAAATCCTAAGAATTATTCAGATGATGGTAGTATAGAATATCTAAAATCATTCGATAAGGTTGTTCTTGATAAGTTTGTAGGAACTGAACAAGATAAAAGATCACGTTATCTAAAACTCTGCAAAGAAAACAACTGTGATCATCTGCTCATTATAGATTCAGATGAATACGTAATAAAGGCAGATTGGGATTTATTTAAAAAAAATATGTATGAAATGACAGAAAGATATTCCAATCAAAGTTTTTTTGGTGTTGGTTTTATCGTTGATGGTGCCGGTGGAGTTTGTGCATATCCTAGATTATGGTACAAACCGTACTGCATAGAATATTACAAATCACATTGTATCTTTAAGGACAATCGAAATGGAACTATAACAAGATCAAGTTCTGCTACAGCTTCAAAATTTCTAATAGATGGTATAACATTAACAATGGATGATAACTTGAGATCAAAAGACTACATACAGAATACGTTTGAGTATCAAAAAATAATGATTGAGAAAGAAAGACCAATAAGGAAGTCTTTGCATTGATTTATTCGCTCTCAAAAGCCATTTACCATATAGATAGAATCAAACAACTACAAATAGGAAATCCAATAGCACCAACTCTTTTACAAGTTGATTTGGAAGCTTATTGTAACGATAACTGCAATTTCTGTTCATATAGAAAGGAAGAAGGATATAACGAACCAATGCTTGATTTAATCCAGGTAAAAAAAACAGATGATAGGACAACTTTCAAACCTTTAGGAAAACCATCTAATAATTCAGGCTTGGAAAAAATCTATTCTGTATTATTACCAGGCATGATGAAAGAGGCAAAGATTCCAGCCATTGAGTTGACAGGCGGTGGAGAACCCACAATTTGGCCGTTTTTTGATCTTTTATTAGACAATCTCATAAAAGGAAAGATAGAGATTGGTCTTGTCACTAATGCTTCTAACCTACATGAAAGTAGAATTGAGAAACTTGTTAATCACGCTGTATGGGTTAGATTCTCTTTGGATGCATCTAATCAGGAAATGCACAAGCAGATTCATAGAACTCCTAATAACGATTTTGAAAGACGTATAAACAACATTAGAAAATTTGTAGAAAAGAAAAAACTAAACAAATCAAACATAACTCTAGGTGTGTCATTTATCATTAATCCCGTAAACAAAAATGATGTTGAACCAGCTTGTAAGTTCTATAAGGAACTAGGCGTTGACAACATTCGCTTTTCATGGATGTATGATAAATCGGGAAGTGCTGGTTTAACAGAAAATGAGATAGAAGAATTAAAAGTAAAGCTTGATGTCCTAAAGGCTTTACATGAAACTAAAAACTATAAGATATTTTACGAAAAAGATAGAGTTGATCTGTTTTCAAGACCTAATGATGATTTTAAAACCTGTTATATGCAGAGATTTGTTTGGGCTCTGGGTGCAGATCATAAGATATATCCGTGTTGTATTATGAAATATCAAAAGGATTTCGCTTTAGCAGATATTAGAGAAAAGTCATTAAAAGATATTGTTTATGATGCAAACGTTACTGCAAAAATGAATAACCTGGATGTAAGAAAATGTTTTCCATGCTGGTTAAGAAGTAGAAATATAGCAATCTCTCAAGCAGTTGAAAAACCACCCCACGTGAATTTTATTTGAGTTACATATCTTTTACTTGTCCTAGTTGTAAATCAAAAAAAACCGATGTTAGATTAGGCAGAAGCAAATTACACGATGGTTTTATGTTTTGTTACAAGTGTAAATGGTTGGAGATTTTATAGATGATCTTAAATGAGTTAGGACATGATTTGGAAACTATGGTTTCTATCATCATACCTGTTTACAACTGTGAAAAATATCTTGCTAGTGCAATACAATCAGCTTTAGATCAAACTTATGAAAATAAGGAAATTATAGTCGTTGATGATGGTAGCACAGACAGAACAAAAGAAATAATATTAGAGTTTAAGGGAATCAATCAGATTTTTAAAACAAACGGTGGTACAGCTTCAGCTCTTAATTCGGGTATTAATAACAGTAAGGGAAAATGGATAAAGTGGTTATCAGCGGATGATGTTTTGTATAAAGAAGCAATATCAGAAATGATGAAAAAAGTATTGGATAAAAACACAATATATTACACACATTATGACTGTATTGATGAATCTGGTAAAGTAACAAGCGAGTTTATGGAGCATGATCGGCCTGAATCAGAACTATGGAATTATTATTATAGCAACGGCTCAACGTGGTTATTTCATAGAGATTTGATAGAAAGAACAGGTTTGTTTGATGAGTCGTTAAAACACTCGGAAGATTATGAATTTTTGCTTAGAACAACTCAGATTTTTGGTTGCAATCTACAACTAATTCCTATTAAATCTCTAAAGTATAGAAGGCATCCAGATCAACTAACTCGGAAGGTAGGTGGTGCGTTTAACTCTCTTATCAAAAACAAAATAAGGAAACTTATGAAAGTTAACTTGTTACTGGCTAGATGCTCACCACGATCAGATATTCAACAGGTAGAAAGTGAAAATATTAATCTACCATGTGATAAGTTAATAGCTAGATATTATTTTGAGTATGAAGCTTACAAGACTGTTAGGAACTTTTTTCTAAAACAGAAGGATTATACGCATCTTGTATTAGCAACTGATGATATAGTAGTAAAGCCTGAACACATTATACAGCTACAAAAAGACCTGGAAGATCACGATTATCCGATTATTTGTGGCATGATGAACGTGAATCAAGATGAATATTTGCAACTAGATGGAAATCTAAACATATCTTATGAGCTTGGATTAAAAGACAGAAAATTACGACATTATAATTGGATTAAAAGAAAAGATCTGCCAAAAGATGATATTTTTTCAGTCAAGTTTAACGGGTTTGCACTTATGGCGATTCGCAGAGATATAATTCAAAGAACAGAATTTCCATGTGATGGTATATTTCGACTAAAAGGTGAAGCGTTTGGTGCATCGGTTGATTTTGTCTTTTGTTGGTGGTGCCATGAGAATAATATCCCAATATACACAGATAAGAGGATAGATATGCAACATTTGAGAGCTATGGGCAGAATTAAACATGGTGAGATAACAAAGAATCTATACTTTATACCAAAAGAGGCAAAAGAAGAAACAAAACTAGACAAAAAACTATTTGAATAATATAGTTCTCTTTTTAAGCAATTAAAAAATTATTTTATGACCAGTTACTCATCAAACGCAAACGTTCAAAATCTCGTTTATGGCACGACAAACTCTGATTTAGATACAGTTTGTTCTAATGCACGTGATGTTTCAACTTCAATAATCAACGCACATCTTAATTTAACTAACGATATATCTTCTCCATCAAACTCTGTTACTAGATGTTGCACTCTTTTAGCTTCTGGTATAATCTCTACTTCTCCAGAAGATAAGGTAGAAAATAATACATATTGGAAAATGGGAATGGAACTTCTAAAGTCACTTACTGGTGATGTGACAGAAGATGCAGAGTATTGGAAAAACATAACAAGCGAGAGATTCTAGTTGGCAAACAAACTAATTAACTCCAGGTTAGGAACTGTTTTTACAACTGATCCAGCAGTTACTTTGTGGACCGTGATTAAAAATAACTGGACAAACTCAACAGGTTATACAGTACCAACACAAGCAACAGTAAAATTTGATACAAAGTTTGGTGAGTTTAAGGGATTTTTTTATTACGTTATTATAGAAAATATGCCAACTTTTGTTACATCACAAATTTTAGGTAATTCTAGATATTTATATGAAGATAAGAAAAGATTGCAAATTCTAGCCATCGGTTCTGATGCCAAAGACAAGAAATGGAAGATGGAACGACATATAGAATCAATAATTAACGGGAATCCGACACTCGCACAAACAACGTATGGTATAGATGTGGTGACAATATCAGAGTTTACAGAAATTCCAACAGATGAAACAGAAGCAACAACAACAAATCTGAATCCAACTAAGGGTTTTCATAAGGCACGATCATTCGCAACTGTAACTTTAAGATGGGAACAAGAAGCGACAGCTATTTAGTTTAATAGTTCTCTTTATTATTTTTTATTTTAAATTTTTCATTGACTGCTAAGCGAGGAGCTTCAGGTGGTAATTCTGAAGATAATTTAGAGGCTAAAGGATATTACATAGCTACAACCGTCACAGAGGATGATGGTGTAGAATACAATTATTGGTATAATCCAACAGAAAAAGATACATCAATCTCCTGGCTTAAACGAAAGGTGTCTAACTAATGGCAATTACTACAACACCACAACTGATCGTAAGACCACCTCAATATGTAGAGGAATCAACAGAAGGAACAACTCCGACATCTTCTCCAAGTTTTACAATTTGTGGTGTACCAAAATCCCTATCATTTAAAATTAATGGAAATTTCTTTGATGTAACTCAGTTAGGTGATGAGGACCTAGTAACTCACGCACAAGGTCAACAAGAATATGAATCAACTCTAGTTTTTACGCTGGTAAGCTCTACTTTTCTAAAATACGGTGTCAATGATGCTAACTATGCAACACCAACAGGTACAGTTTCAAAATCACTCTCAATATTATTTTCTTATTATCTAAATGGAACAGAAAACTTTGTTATTTTGAAGGGTTCCAGGGTTAAAGACTGTTCAATCAATATGGAAGTCGGCAAGGAAATCGAAGTAACATTTAACATGATACATACATCAATTTCTACACCAAGTTCCTCACATGGTCTTACTACGCCAACGCTAGTATCAACTGCAAGTGGTTCTGTTTGGGATTGGATAGCTGGTGGAACAACTCCAGTTTCTTGGAACTCCGTTGCACAAGATTGCAAAAAAATAAAAATTGACATAAACAGAAATACAAAAGCAGATCACACATTAGGAAATCTTGATCCTCATTCTTCACAACCACATGGAAGAAGAATCACTGGTTCATTCACAGTTCTGCATACAGCTACAACTTTAGAAACTGATTTTAAGGCTGGAACTGCACGTACATTAGCCGTTGTTTTGAAAAGTGCCACATCAACTTTGACTATTTCTAATGCTAAACTGAGATCATTTTCAACTGAATTTGTAGATGAAGACACAATAGTTGAGGACTATGATTATGGTGCCTTAACTTGCACGGTGACATAAAATGTTAGGCGATACTTTCACATTTAATGGAAAAAACTATGAGATTAAAAAAGAAATCACTATGGGTGAATATAGAAAAATAAATAGAGTAAATTCTAGACTTACAGAATTAAGCCAGAAATATTCAAACGAATCTGATCTAACAAAAGTACCACTAGAAGAACAACAGAGAGTGATTTTAGAGTTTTCAAAAACATCTGATGAACAATTAGATACGGTTGCATCATTTCTAGAAAATACATTAGCTCTTACTCAGGAAGACATTGACAAACTATCACTAACGGAAGCCATTCAGTTATTCAATGAGGCTTTTAGAAAAAGTTCAGAAATAAAAAAAAACTCAAACGTGCCTTACTCCTAGCATATCTAGCAAGTCCTAACTCTCCAGAAGTATTAGAAGAACCAGAAGCGATAGCAATTTTACAAAAATATTCCATACTAACTAATCTTGGTTCTGCTTACACATTTTCTTCTTTAGATGATGAGCCTTTTCTTAACATACAATATATGATGATCTGCATGGATGGAGAAGCAAGAGCTCTAAAGAGAACAACAAACAAGAATACATTTGTTACAAAGGATCAAAATGAATATTAACATAGTAGCACAGGGATTTAACGAAAATAAGAGCCTTATCGATCAGTTTACAAGGAATTATGACGATGAACTGAATAAACTGTTACAACATATCGGTAAGGATATAATTAATGAGGCTAGATTCAATTTATCACTAAAAGATCATATAGATACAGGCGGCTTAATGGGTTCATTAAAAATACTACAAACAGGCGACAAGTTTATTGTTGTTGGTAGCGATGCACCCCACGCATGGTATATTGAATATGGTCGTGGACCGGTAAAACCAATAAACGCACAAGCATTGAGATTTTTTGATAAAAAAACTGGCAAACTTTGGATTGTAAAATCAGTTGGACCAACAGAACCAAGTCCCTTCTTACAACCTGCCGTTGAAACTTCAACCAATATACTGCAAGGAATACATTCAGAAATGGTAGATGCAAGTTTTCTTTAAAAATATGATAAAGTTCTCTTTATTTTTTAAATTGTTTTTTCTCTTAGACGAGGAGTCATGGCAACAGCAAGTTTAAGTTGGAAGTTACAGATTCAGGGTGCTGAACAGGTTAAAGCTAAATTACAAGAGATTAATTCAGAATTTGAACAAGGTAGAATAACATCTGAACAATGGTCGGCACAAGTTAATCAGCAAGGAAGGGTTCTCAGAGGATTTAATAATAATTTAAATATTTCAAAAAATCTTTTCTTAGCACAACATCCAGCGGTGCGAAATCTAACTAGAGCCATGTCAACTTTTGGCTCTATTACGAGAGGTGTTTTGGCAATTACAACAGCTCTTAATGTTGCTAGGATGCAGGGTACAACTCTAACGCAAGAAGAAACCGATTTAATGCTTCAAGAAGTGGATATTATGAACAAACTTGCAAACACTCATGATCCTGAGTTAATAAGAAAATATTCAGATGAACTGGTAATTATACGAGAACGTTTAGCGGCAATAAAAAAAGAAAAAGCTGATCAACAATTTACTGAAATTGCAAACTCGATTGCTTCTATTGGATTATCCGCTTCTATGGCAACAAAATCCATTGTTGATCTACTTCCTCACTTGAAAATGTTTAATACTAAAGGTGGAAAGATGCTTGCTGGTGGTGGCTTAATTGGTTTAGGTGCTGGTTTGTTTGCAACTGGTGGAATAGATGCGTTAATAGGAAAATCAGATAAACTCGAAGATAAACTAAAAGCCATTGGTGGTATTGCCGCTATGGGTATTGGTACAGTTATGTTTTTACCGCCAGGCGTACAACAATTCGCATTAATAGCGGTAGCCGTAGCGACTGCAACGGTAGCAATTTTAGTATTTAGAAAAGAGATTGAAGGATTTTTTGTTTGGTTAGGTACTGTGTTGGCACCAGTTGGAGAATCTTTTATGAACTTCTTTACAGTTGATTTACCAGGCTGGTTTGCTTTAAGTCTTGAAACATTAACTCCGCTTTGGGATGCTATCAAAGGTGGTTTTACTAATTTTGGAAATATAATAATTACTGTGATAAACTTCTTAGCGGGTGGAATAGTTTCTGGTCTTAATGCTATTGGACAAACAATCGTGGATTTTGTAAATAGTTTAATATCAAGATATGAAACAATGAGAAAAAGTCTTGGATCTATTGGCAAAGCTTTACCACCACTGAACCCATTAACTTTCACACCGTTAAAAATTACACCAATCCCATTAATCGAAGCCGCCACAGGTTTTGAGGGCATGGTGAACAAACCTACAATGTTTTTAGCCGGTGAAGCTGGCTCAGAGATGGTCAGTATTTCTTCAAGAAATAGAGGTGGCTCATCAATGACGGTTGTGATCAATAATAATATTGGTGGCTCCATACTAACAGAAAAAAAAGTTATTGATATTACATTAAATTCATTAAAAGAAGAATTAAGACGTAGAGGATTTACGGGCTATTAGTATGCCTTCAGTATTAGACTATATTACAAAACAACCACTCTTACCGGTAGTAACAATAACTAAAAACGATTCTACAACATACACATTTAATCACTTTACATCAGTTTTTGATTTTAGAGTAAGAAGATTACAATGTACGCCACCATTTGATCAAGTTGGTGGCAAGTTTGAGATTATTTTTACAAGCGGAGATGGTACTAACTCATCAACCAATACTATTTTAAATAACATAAATGAAGGAAACGAAATTAACATTTGGATAGGAAAATCAAACGCATCAAAGATAAAAATTTTCAATGGTGTGATAGAAAGAACAGAGATTAACGAACCCAACAAAAACTATATGGATATTAAGATTTCTGGACCAGATTGGGGGTCAGATTTACTTCGGTCTAAGATAATGAATAGATCGTGGATTCAAACAAAAAATAACGATGGAACACTAAATAATACGGATAATAATGTCTTGCTTTCTCAGATTTTCTCCGACATAATAACAGACAATACAACTCATGCAACGGCCGAATTTGCACCTGATGATCATGGTATGGTTTATTCTTCTGCTAATGTAGTTGTTCCGCAAATAAGAGTGCCACAATTTGAGGCAAACTATGAGAAATTTGCCGACAAACTAAAAGAGTTAGTGGATATATTTGGTGGAACTTATTATGTTGATGCTGACAAAAATTTCATAGTTAGAGATCCAACTTCCACTGCGGCTGATTCTGGTATCTTGTTAATTGATGATTATACAGATACTACTACCTGGTCTAGTGGAAAAGTGGGACTGATTGCTCCAAACTCAACATATATTAGAACTTTAGAAAATCATTATAGAAGGATTTTTGGTTTAGGTGGACAACTAAGAGAAAAAGATAAAACACAACAAACAGATAATACAAGCAATACACTACAAACAAACTGGTATGCTGTCAAATTTAGACCGACTAATAATAAAGATACAATGCAAATTGCGGTTGGTGTTTCTAAGCTTGGCAGTCCAACTAATAATCTTGTGGTGCAGTTAAAAGAGGATCTTAGTAGTGAGCCAGTAGGATCTACAATAAGACAATGGGCAATTCCACCAGCAGAAGTGGCATCAACGATAGTTTGGAAATATTTGGATGTTAATGAAGAAATACGCACAGACAGAGATTATTGGATAGTTATACCAAGTGTTGGAAATGCTTCAAACACATATCGTTGGCACAGAGCAACAGGTGGAAGTAGTCTAACAGGTGGCACAAGCACAACAGGACTAGCTAGTAGTTGGACAGTTGATACGTCTAATTACAGATTTGCTTTTGAACACTATGTTTCAGTACCAGTTCTTACAATTAGAAGTGATTTTAGCACGGCATCACAAAAACATTTTCACGAAGAAGTTGTAAAAAGACCAGATATAACAGATATGCAAACGCTTCATATTGTTCTAAGAGATGAGTTTGACAAACTAAACAAGAAAAAAGAGATTTTCAATGGAATGATTTTTGCGCCTGACACATTATTACAAACTGGTCAAACTGTAAAAATTAAAAAATCAACATCTGGTTACACATTTGATGCCAGTTTTGTCTTAAGTGAGATCGAGTATATTTTTGAAAGTACGGAAGAACAAGGAACTGGAACACTATACTATAATATTGAAGCTACCAGATACACGACTTATTAGTTCTCTTTTTATTTTATTTTAAAGCGAATATGTGAAGGTACAGGTGAGGAACCAATTTTTAATTAAAGATAATGTAAAATTATATGGTTTTGATGCTGAAAAAGTTCCAAACTATCAAGAATATCTTAGACTAAAAAAAGAAAATAAATTAGAAAAATATATTGTTTTCAAAGATGTTGGATCTAACCTAGTAGTTAACGAAGGTCTTAATTTTATCAGGGATGTTATGACTGCAACAACAACGGGAAGTATTACATACTCTCATGTTGGATCTGGAACAACTGCCGTAAGTGTATCAGATACAGCTTTGGCAACAGCGATTGATTCTAGACTAGCCGCATCCACACGATATTCTGGTGGAAATGGTATTATCAATATAGATACTTTTTACACGGCTGGCGACAATAATGGAACGTGGGCTGAGTGTGGTTTATTTTCTGCTTCTTCTGGTGGTTCTATGATTGCACGAAGATTGTTAACTTCGACTTTTGCAAAATCTTCTGCTAACTCTGCGTTACTGGCATGGACTATAACCATGACTTCAAGTTAAAATGTCAAGCGTTAATTCTAGAAAAGACACAACTGCCGCAGATATTCTAAATCAATTAAGACAGGACCTATTAAGAAGTAAAGCGGGAAAAACGGCAAGAGAAAATATAACACCTGCTTACATCATACCAGCTAACGATTCAATAGCATTTACAGATTCACTAGATGAAGATCCACCATCAGCTTTAGGTCTTGTCTTCAAATGTACCAATGATGCAGGTGCTGGAGTAACACCAACATCACAAAGAGGAATAATAGGTGCATCATGTATAACTGATGGAAATTGGTGTCAGATTGCTAATAATACAGTTGATGGTTATGGTCAGAATATCCACGTGCCTGGTATTATAGATACCGGTCAAATACACGCTTAAATAGTTCTCTTACTTATTTTTCTAAATTTTAGTTTAGACGAGGAGTTGAGTTATGCAATTAACAAAAGAAATTCAATCAAAAGTTAAATTAATTCAACCAAAAAGAACAAAACTAAAAAAAGAAAGAATTACAATAAAAACAAAATTAACTCTTTTTCAAGAATTACATTCAAAAATTAATCATAAATTTGCAAGGGGAATTAGGGAAACAATCCCAACTCCAAACTATATTAGAAATCTATATGTGGAATCAATCTCATGTGATCAATTTCGTTGTTCTATATGTAATCAAGTCTTCATGTTGGAAGTAACTTTCTGGGATCACAAAGAAAAATTTAGAGGTGATTTGAGTTAGGCAGTAATGGTGAGGTCTGGGATGTAGCGGATGTTATTTCTGCTTCCAGAATGAATAGAAAAACCTTACAGGTTGATACGGGTGCTAACATTTCAAGTGCTACAACATATCCTGGTAAGGTAGCCTTTTGTATTTCTACCGGCTCTGGTTTTACTGCTGGAAGATTATACCGCAGAAATAACGGTGATACAGCTTGGTATATTGACTCAGTTGTGGGGCTTCAGGACTTGTGGATTCCAGCGACAGCGATGTGGGCTAGAGCAACAACTGGAGCTGGTGGATTAACCAGAACTGAATTAGCTACAAACAAGATTAACATTCAAACATTTGATTTTGATCAAACAACGTCAGAATTCGTACAATTTGGTTGGCAGCCACCACGAAATTGGGATAATGGAACAGTAAAATTCACACCTTATTGGACAGCAACCAGTGGCTCTGGTACTTTTATCTGTGAATTAAAAGGTGGTGCATATTCAAACGATGATGCGTTAGATACTGCTTTGGGTACAGCTCAAAGTTCAACAGATACATTAATCACAGCGAATGATCTTCATGTCGGTCCACAAAGCTCAGCAATAACAATAGCCGGAACACCGGCAGATTCTGATTACATTCATTTCCAAATTGACAGAGATATATCGGACACATTAAGTGCTGATGCCCTATTGATTGGAATAACTTTAGAAATAACACTGGATGCTGCATCCACTGGATGATCCCAACACTACTAGCACCTATTAGTTTCTCATTTGGCTCATTAAACCGAACAATCGTTGCAGATTTAGAAGATCATTTTACAGTAGATAACTGGACAGATACAAACACGCAGATTGTTGTTAATACTGGAACGGCTGTCATGGACTATGCCGCGAAAAGTGCATCAAATCAAGCATGTCATTATGACTTAACAACAGTTAGTGACACGGCTTGGGTGTTGCGTTTTAAAATCATCATATCTACCATAACGGATGATATAAATAGTGTGTGGTTAGGCGTTGGTATTTCTAACTCTGATGGTGCTACCACTGGAACGTCTGCACAAGAAGCAATCGCCTTTAACATACCTGCTGATACGAGTGTAGCGGGCTATCGACTATGTTGTCCAGAAGGAAGTGGTTATGTTGATAATACTGCAAATTCAACAGCTTTTACTAGAGCCGCACAAGCAGAAACACTTTATGTTGAATTATCAAGACAGAGTGCAACACAGGCAAAATGTGAGTTATTTAGTAATTCTGCATTTACAACGAGTTTAGAATCACAGACAAAAACAATCAATGCCACTTTAGCTGGTTTACGATATATTAAAGTGCAAAACAAAATTCAAAGTGGTGGTTCTGGTGTATTGAGTGGCACGATAGATGATATTTTATTCTACAATAACAGGACAACGGTTCCATAATGCAAAAAATAAGATCAAACAAGTCAAATATTTTTGACTAACTATAACGTTTACGATCATAACTAACTTTATAAATACGTACTACTAAATTCTTATGCTTCACATGAGTTATGAAAAATCAAAAAATTCTAAATTAAAAAATCATA
>Ga0194121_10005061_pt1 | contig 18598 bp, 18 predicted proteins | sample TA2MahCa50mmetaG_FD_148609 | JGI IMG/M metagenome (GOLD analysis project Ga0194121, IMG submission 148609) | Freshwater microbial communities from Lake Tanganyika, Tanzania - TA2015020 Mahale Deep Cast 50m | ecosystem: Environmental > Aquatic > Freshwater > Lake | place: Tanzania: Lake...
ACTGAAATAGCGCAATACCGTGTTTTTCTCCCCATTCCTTAGCTGTTGCTGCGTATGAACGGGCAAAGAAAATTGGGATTTTGCGTTCAGCTGCTGCAACTCCATTCAGTTGCTGAAGCATCGGCCTTGTCGCCCCAGTACCCATGTCTTTTACCTGGGCGATTGCTTTGCGTGAATCAATATCTTTGCCTTCGTCCGCTCCAGCTCCTGTGCGTTTGGCATCTGCAAAGCCGAGCCATTTCATATATTTCTCTGCGAACAGTTCGGCGTCACTCCAGTTTTCGATATCCATCCTCGGCAGGGCTCCTCTTTTGGTGCTGTTGAGAAGCTTTACTTCGATTTTTTCAAGCACACTTAAGTCTTCTTTTAAGTTGGTCAGGCGAGTAAGAGAACGCTTAACTTTTTTGATATCTTCTTCAATATTTGAGATGAGAGTTCTTTTCTCGTCAAGCAACTTTTTGTATTCAGCATGTTTTGCATCCATATTGGATAGCGGTAAGTAAACATGCAGACGATTTCCTCTCTTCAAGCGCAACAAAACTTGGTCGGGTGACAGTTGTCTAAATTCATGATGGAAATTCTGGTTTGAAGCTTTTTTATTCTTAATCCATCTAGTAATTGAGTCTTGCAATAAGTTGCACCTATTTTCTAACTTTTCTGAAGCAGTATTTGCGGCATGCAGTTTTTTTTCTAAATCAGACAAACTGTTTTCTGAAAGATATAGCGTCAGCTTTTCAATATTTTTTTCAATTTTTTCTATTTCCGATTGCTGAACTAATCGTTTTCTTTCCAGCTCTTGTTTCTGCTTGGCCACGAATTTAGCTACACGCGGGATTAAGAGAGACTCCTCTAGAGACTTTTCTTCCTTAAATTTCTCAGTCAAATCATCTAAAGCTTTGTTTTTAGCAGTTAAGGATTTCTCCTTGGCGCGAATTTTTGCTTCAAGTTCCTTAATGTGACTATTCCCCCATGCAATATATGAACGTAACCGAATTTTTTTTTCGAAATCAGTTTTTGTCTGCCGAAGAGCTTGATTTGAATTTGCTTGACTCAATTTTTGGGTGTCAATTTGCTCTTTTTTATTCCTCAAATCATTCAGCAATAACCTACAGTTTTCACGTTGCTGCTTTTTGAAAAGCTTGTTGCCAAGAGCCTCTAATTTAATCTCAACTTGCTTTATCTTGGTGACAACTTGTTTGTATTTGGTCTCTAACGACCGCAACTCAACATTAGATGTCGAAAGTGAACGCTCTACGTCGACGAGCTTTGCTTTTAGGGTTTTAAGGTTTAGAGCTTGATTATCCACTCGTTCAATCGCTTCAACCTCCGGTTGAATTTCCTGTTCAAACGTCGATTTCTCCTTTAGAAGCTTTCCAAGCTCAACTTGAAGAGCCTTGACCGTCTGTCTCAACTCTTTAATTTTTGACTCAAATTTGTGGTTTTGTGCCGCCACGTAAATGTCAATTTGCCTCCTTGAAGGCGCTTGTTTTTTCGTCTGTGAAAATGTTTTCACCACAAAAAGAGTTTATAAGTCACCGAATTTACCGAGGGTTCTGGAATAGCTAATTACCGTAAACACTATTTCTGATAATCGTGAGATATCCCATTACCTATATCCGCTGAATCCAAAAAACAAAGAAGGCTACATACTGCGGCGCGGCGGGAAGTCGGTAGTGTAACTTGGGGATTCGTTTAACTTGCGCTCTGGAATTTTCGGAGAACACAAAATACCTCTACCCTCAATATGCATGCCTCGAAGTTTGTGGTTTTAGGTTCAGCCGGCCCGGCGGGTGCCGATGGTTGGCAGCATGTCGCCCAACCTCTTGCCGCTTTCGCCTATCGTGCCGGGTTTTGGCTTCGGGAGTTGGGCGAGTTTCGGCACCCGAGGGCGTTGCGGTCTTTTCTTCATCGAAGAATTATCTCACACAGCCCACCGTTTCAGGTAGTAAATAGCGGGCTTACTTAATTTTATTTATCCAACTTTATTTACCAAACTTTTATTACCTAACCGCTTTGCAGAGGTGATATACACGCAAAGAAGCGACATGTTTACCGGGCATCTTCGCCGGCCAATTAGTCTCAACGACCATGGTCTGAGCAAGGGAAAGATATTTGGCGTTGTTGCTGTGCTGGTTACGCTCCTCGTTGCAGCAGTAACTCAGACGAATATGCAATTTGGAAAACTTGTCGAGTCCATCGAACTATCGGAGTCACAGATGTACGAGATGTTTGACGAATTGGAGCAGGCCACTGATGACCTGGTGGAGTTGGAAGGCATAAGTGACAGTCAGCGACTGGCGTACTTTCGAGAAGATGTCGCCAGAATCTCAGGAAAGTATGAGAGGAAGATTGCAACCACAGGAAAAGCAATACGGGGAATCTTACTTCTTCCGTGGAACTCTTCCCATCGAAACCTTAAGACTGCATACCTGAGGCACAACGATGCTTGGGTGGAACATCTTGCTGAAAGAAGCCAGAATCCCACTTTGCGGCAGTCAACACCGATTGAAACTTCATGGGAGCAATTCTGTTTTCAAGCCGCGAAATCTTCTCCAGTGCTTGCGTTCGGAAGATATGACACTCGCTTTACGCAGATTTGCACCAAAGGAAGCAATTAGGAATCGCTCAAACGATTCACGATTATCCAATTTGGAGTCGTGGTCAACGCCCTACACGCCACTATCGCAGCAAGCGTGGGGTGAGTGTCACCAATGCGCCCTTGCATTGCCTCGATAGTGCCAGCAACAGGCGGCGGCAATTGCGGAAACACAGGTTTGGACTTCTTGCGGGGCATCTTTCAATAGTCCCACGTAGCCAGGTGTTGTAGTGCAACTGCGCACAGCAACTTTGCTGCGCCTGTTTCGGAGAGATTTCTCTACGCCCTGCATCCGCGGAGCGCCGCAGTCACGGACGTGAACCTACCAGTATTTCATGAAAGTATTTTGGTTGGCGGGTTTACCAGAGTGGAACTACGTATCCACCATCATTATTTTTGCAACGCATGTCATCTCCTGGTGAGTACACACGTGTACTCCACGTTGAATGGCAGTTGCTGCAATACCAACCACGGTTTGGCAGCCTGGCCCCGTACGGTTTGTGCTTTAACTTCGGTCGTCCATCTTCGTCGAAATCATCTTCCATTTCCCCACTATATCAAATGCCCTCAACGCCGTTCCAGAAGGAAACCAGCGATGAGAAATCCACACGCTACTTCTTGTGGTAGTTGAGTATCGCCGTCACAGCGACCCAGCACACGGCGCCCAGACCTGTTATCGCAATGCCAAAGGGCGCACCACCTGGCAGCGAGAACAAACCCAACCCGATGACTGCCACCACTGCAAACAGAACCTGCCAAAGGCGGGCTTGTGCTTTAGCGCTTAGTGCCATTGCCCGAACTTGCCATCTTGATTCAGGCAAGAGAATGGAACAATTCAATGAGCCACGGTGAATAGCCCCCGAAAGGCACTGTGTCCGACGGGAATATGGGCTGCGTTTGAAACGCTAAATGGAATGATATGCTGGTAGTCTCATTCCAGAAAGAGCAAGCCATGACACTAAGCCGAAGCAAGAAGACCCCCAAACCCCGTTCATGGGACATCAACAAGACCGAGTTCGTTGACTCGAACGGCGACCGCTGGGTGCTGTCCGTGGAGTTCAAGACCGTCAAGGGGCGCGTCGCGCCAGCAGCGCTGCTCATCGAGCCGCTCGGTGGCGTCGTTGAACTCAAGACGGAGTTACTGCAGGAACTCTCAATTCAGAAGATTGTCAAGCCATGGATAGAGCAAGAACAAATGAGGCTGGCACGACACAACTTCAATAGGCAGGTAAAGGCGCACAGCGGCCGTCCGCACTCCGATGATGAGTTGCAGTCTGTCGCCAACGTCTATCGCATCGCCTACGCAAAGTCGCTTCCCGTACAACAGACCGTGGCGAAGACGCTCGGAATCCCATTGTCGACTGCGGCCAAGCGAATCATGGCTGCACGGCGACAGGGGCGAATCTCTCAGACGATGAACCGAAGGAGGTCTGCATGAACAACGACATCACGGCGCTGACGACAGTTAGTCCAGACGACCCGCTCCTTACCGTTGCCGAGGTGACCGACTACTTGCGCCTCGGCGAGACAGTGGTGAGAGAAATGATTGCCGACGGTGAACTTCCAGCCGTGAAGTACCACCGAAAGACACTGGTGCGACAAAGTGAGGTGGAGGACTACATCAATCGACACCCATTCCCAACAAACAACCAAGACAACCAAGGAGAAAAATGAGTATCAAGAAGAATCCACGCCGCCAGAAGAACCCATGGGAAGTTCGCTGGCGCGAACGAGGCCGCCAATACTCACGGTCATTCGCAACCAAGGCTGCAGCCGAGATGTTTGATGCCAAGCGGCGCGACGAACAACGAACGGGCCGATACATCGACCCCACTCGCGCAGCCGTGACGTTCGGAGAGATGGCGAAGCGTTGGCAAGCCTCGAAACGACACCGAAATTCCACCGCCGTTCGCAACCAGGGGATTCTCGACATTCACTTGATTCCCGCGTTCGGTCACCTACCTCTTTTGGACATCACGCGAAGCCTCATTTCCAAAGAAGTCAAGAAGTGGGAGGCAAATGGTTTGAAGCGTCGCACCGTTGACCGACACCTCGCCGTGCTCAGCGGCATCTTCAACATGGCGGTGGCAGACGACCTGCTCGTCAAGTCACCCGTCCGACAAATCGACCGAGCAAAGGCCGAACGTCCGCACCGACTTGCGTTGGAAGTGGAACAGCAGGCGGCCCTGTTGCAAGCAGCACGTGGCCACTATGAGCCGTTTTTCTATCTCGCTCTCTCCACTGGCTGCCGAATCTCGGAACTCTTTGACCTTTTAGTCGGCGACGTCAATTTCTCCGACCGAACTCTGCGGATTCGCAACTCCAAGACCGAGGCGGGAGTTCGAGTCCTGTCCCTCTCGTCAACTGATATCAAGAAGATTCAGCATCATTTGGCCACCACGGGTCGCCTCGGCGCCAACCCAAACACACCGCTATTCGTCACACCGAAGGGTAGGAAACTCAATTACAGTAACTTTCGCAACAGGGTGTTCTGCCCAATTCGAAAGGCCGCAGGGCTCGAAAACCTCCAGGTTCACGACCTGCGCCGCACCAGCGCCACGACCTTGATAAAGGAGGGTGTGGCACACAAGGATGTTCAGGCTCGTCTGGGCCACGAGGACATACGTACGACCCTGAACATGTATGCCGAGAGCACCAGGGAAGGTCGTCAGCACGTCGCCGCCGTGATGGAGGAAGCCCTGAGCAAAGCCACCAGGGCCAGTCGCCACCTAAACGCGGTGGTCTGAAATGGCGACGAGTGTGCGACGAATGTGCGACAGTTCGTCCGTGGACAGCACGAAACCCAGAGCCCGAGGCGGGAATTGGACCCGCGACCTACGCATTACGAGTGCTATCGGACCGTTTCTCGGCGATGCTCAACGATGCTCGGCGTCAACAGATTCCGACCAAGTGGGGACTAGGTGGAACTCGGCGCTACTCAACGATTCTCAGCGGACGTGCGACACTTCGTGCGACAGCCGCAACCAAAAATGACCAAATTGAAGAGTCGATGTATACCATTTCCCACTAAACGGGACTACCGAGCCTTTTTCGCTATCGTTCAGGGTGTCCGCGCCCGGATATCGGTTTGATGTGGGAAAATTGCATTGCATGGACAACAACAGATATCCACAGTTCACTGTTCGACTTTCAGATAAATCTAACCAACAACTCCGAAAGCTGGCATTGATGCGCTCAAAGTCGCGCTCAGATATCATCCGCGAGGCAATTGCCCATTATTCGAAGCTTTATTCTGAGACAACTCTTGACAACAGACATCAAAAAATTGATTCGAACTTGCCTTAAAATTTGGGCTACACAACGTGTAACTGGTGCGTTTTTTAGCGGTTGAATTCAAGGGTGTCTTTTGGTGTTTCACCCCCAGGTTCCGGTTTACCCGACCTACCTTGCCCATCGGGTAACATAAAAACGCCATTCAGACGGGTCCTTTTGGCTTACTCGATAGAGCGAATCAAATTCCGCTCAGAAGGCGATATCCCCCGGCGTAGTTTGCAGCAGAAATTCAAACGCACTAATGGTCGTCTAGTTTCTAAACATTTAAAGGCCCTTGTGCTAGAGGGTTGGTTAAGTGAGCGAACTAAATCACGAGGTGTATACGCGACCCGCTATGCCTTTGGTAGACGCTTCAACCGGTCACGTAAGTTGCGCGAAGAATGGTTACAGCTATCCACACGCCTATTCGGGAACCCAGGTTTGCTTTCAGGTCTGTTTTCCCGTGATGCCTTCGGCCCCAACTTCCTTGGTCTAAACGGGTTACTTGTTGTTTCAACCCTTGACAACTCCAAAAGACCTTTATCGGTAAAAGAGTTACATCAATATCTTGGTTTTTTTATGAGTCGTCAAACAATAAGAAATGTTCTTCTCAAACTGGCTGAGCAATCACCCGCTCTGGCTATCAATGTCGACGGGTTTTGGGATTCCCCAAAAGACCTTTCTTTGGCTCTGGAAATATACGAGAAAACGAAAGGTGCACGTGCACGCAGCAAAAAGACCGACAGAATGATTTCGCGTGAGCGTGCCAAGCATCGCTTGAGAGTAAAAGGCAGCGTGTTGACTCCGGCGGAAGAGCGGAGATTAAAAACTAGTTGTATCAGAAACAAGACCCACAAAAAACCTTTCCAAATCGAACACTTCCCACCTAGGAAATTTCTTCGAAAATGGCAGCAAACAGACCACATTGACTTGTCCTGGGGTATCTGCACTAAATGCAACAATAAATACGGCCAGTGGGTCAAAAAGCACGCGGCGCCGAAGCTTGACAGGTCAACCCCGATTAGAATCACAATAAAAGCAGGTTTAGATGTACGAAGAGCAGTACTGGCCCATTTAGAAACAAGCCTGCGACAATTTTTTCAATCAGTTGACAAGGGTGATGACGTTAAGGCGCTGAGACTGATAGCTGACGCTTATCGGCTGTGGCTAGCAGTCACAAAAAATGAAATTCCCCTTCATGTCACACGGATACGCGCCGACGGCTCAGTCAGAACCAAGTTTGTAGACATCGGCAAATCTGTGAGAAAAGGAACTGGGGAAATAGGAAAACGAAAAGTTAGCTCAAACCTTACGCGTGACTGGCCAGACGGTCCAGCAAGACGCTTCCTAAACAAATGGAAAGTTTGAGTTTTAGCCTTTGGTCAAAACAAAACTGCAACCTAATTCCTAATTGATTGCAATTAACTCAAAACTCAAACGTTACCCAAATTTCATCAACAAGTTCTTACAAACTATTTTGTGGACTCGTGCTACTCATCAATGCATTTTAAGCCAAATCTATCATTGGATAGTTACAGACGTAATTGATACCGAATAATTTTAAGATTCAAAATCTTTTTGTCCACAAGTTTTGCGGGATTTTTTATTCTTTCGATTTTTGGCTTTTTTGAAAAAACATTTGTGACAAGATAAATGAAATACTTGTCATTTTCGATACATTTTCTTGCTTCTGTCCACTCTTTGATTGTGAGCTCAACATCATTTATTGTTTTGCCTTCAGACGCCTTGACTTCAATAAAGATTTTGTGACCGTTTAGGTCGTAGGAGGTGATGTCCCACCCAGGGGTTCTATTTGTCGCATCGTCTCGATGCCAATTGACTTTGGCCGCGAATTTAGGTTTACCAGTGTCAATCAGTTTTTGTTTTTCGTTTTCAAACACAATTTTCTCACCAAATTTGCCAACAATGTCAGATTTTTTTGAGTATCTCGGTGAAGTTGCTGACTTGCCTGGTTTGGATTTTGATTTTGGTTTTTTGGGTTGGCGAGGGACAAAGTCGCGAAGTATCACTTGTGTTTCCTTTTCCGAATAAGCTTTCACTAGCCCTTGACCTAATAGGTCTTGGAAAGAGAGCTCTCCTTTATTGCAAAGCAGTGAGTAAAGCTCTCTTGAAATTTCGGTCAGATACAGTTCTCTGCCTTTTCCGTCAACATTGAGTGGAGAGTGCTTCGATGGCAGTAGTTGTCTGATTTCATTCATGTGCTCTCGCGGCTCAAAAGGATTGTCGAAGCTTGTGAAATTGACGTCAACGAGCCAGCCTCTTTCAGACCATGTCTCTCGTGTTCGATAAAAAGGCTTTGGGGTAACTTTCGGAGGTTTTGCCACTATGCCAAACCCCTGAACTCTTTTGTCCCAGTAACTGATTACACAATCTCCTGGTTGAGTTTCGCTCATGAATTCGTAATAAGGATTTGAAGTTCCATCACGTTTGCTCAGAGGTGACCACATGTAGCCGTCGAAGAATTCTTCATGAGTTTTGTTTTGGTTAACCCACCAGTAACGATTACCAGTTTGGTCCTTGTCGCGTACGATGAAACCCAAGCGACGAAGTGGACGCGCAATGGTGTTTTCGTTGCCGTCATACGTAATACCGGTTAAGTCAGGAAATTTTCTTCTGAGAGCAAGGTCGACAACTGCTTTTGCATCAAATTTTTTTCCGTTCTCAACGATGACATATTTTTGCGCTTGATTCAGGCCGTGAATTCGCAAGAATGAGTCCTGTGGTTGATTGCCCCACTCATTTATCACGGCAAGGATGTCGTCATAAGTGAGTTCAGTTATTGACGAAACCGCATTCCTGAATATTCCACCGTTGCCTTCCAAGAACTCAACAAATCGGGCAGATTTTTCTGCATTGAGTATTCGAAAACCCATGTGGTTATTTTTTGGGTTGTCACCAACTGCACTATTGAAATCGGTGTAGGAAACATCTGTTTCACGTACGTCGCTGAGCGTGTACATGTATTCCCAGGTCTGACCTTTGGAGTCTTTACCCCATAGTTGCTTGGCAAGTTGTGCGTTTCGAAATTTTGAAACAACGATTCCCATAGCGAACATTTTTTTCTTGCCACTGAACACGACCATGTCTCCAGGGTTTATCGAATCCCAACGAGAGATGTTTATTCCGTTATCTCCTGGAACAAGACCCCACATTGCCGCTTGCCCGTCGCCAAAGTCAGAATTGAGGGATTTAAGTTCTGCAGAGGTGAGAACATTCAAATGTTCGGAAAATCGTACTTTTTTTCGAATCGAGGTTTCGTAGTGCTCTTTTGCTTCTGTCCCACCGGAAGGTTGAACCAATACAGCTGTCATAACTAATTCAACTTGTTGTATTTGAGGGCGTTACCACGAGACTTATCAATCGGATACTTTTCAGAATTCTCGCTCAATTTTTGGTCGATTGCCTTACTGAGGTCAATCCCCAACACATCGGACAAACGAATCAAATAGAGAGCGATATCAGCAATTTCATCGGCAAGCGCTTTTTCACCTAGTCGTTGACTCACTTCTTCTTCGGTAAGCCATTGAACCTCTCCCGCAAGCTCTCCCACCTCGCCCACCAAGGCCAAAATCAGATTTTTGGCAGTATGGAACTGATTCCAATCTCGGTCTTGGCTGAATCGGCGAAGCTGCTCAGCGACTTGTTCAAAAGATGACATCAAAAACAGAGTAGGTCGATTAACAACTAAACCATAAATTTGGCTGCTTCTTAGTTTGTTTGCCCGCTTGGATGTTGTTCGAAACTTTTCAGTTCGGCCTCTGCTTCACTCAATTCGGCTTTCAACAAGTTCATAAAATCCTCTTTCCTGCCTGTGGCTACCGCTACACCGAACGCGACTCGCTGTTGCACCTGCTCGATGGCAGCCAGGTCGGAAGCAACCCCTGATACTTTCTGACGATTCGACACAGGGAGGTAAAGAATCGCGTTTTTTCTCCCGAGCATTTGCATGTCATAGGAAAGCAGGTTGTTCCATTCGAATTCACGTGACTGTTTAGTGCCTACGAACATGGCGCGTTGGTCAGAGATAACAAATTTGCCTTGGTCAATAACAGTCGGGGTTTCTTCCCCGGGCACCGCTCTGCCACGTATCCCTGACTTGCGGACCGATATGCGTTTTGTCAACCTGAAAGATACACCCGTTGACCCGCCTTGAAACTCGGTTGGACCACGCCGACTTTCAATTAATCCAACTTCGGAAACAATCGCGATGACATGTTCGTCCTTTTTAGCTATTACGCCACCAGGTTGAGCCTCGTTGTATTGGTTTTCGTGGTTAGAAAAAAACTCGATTGTCTCTTTGAGTTCGTTGATTTCCTTCTTAAATTTTTCAACCGACGGTCTAGCCGCCGCGACAGCCGCTTTCTTCTTTTTTCGAAAGCGCAAAACCAGATAAATCGGGAAAGCTATTACCGGAATCCAAAGAAGGACTACAGGTGAAGTTGTCTGGGCATCTGGGGCAGGTTCTTGTTCAGGCAAAACACTGCCAATAGCTGATAGCAAAACGAGCACGAGGACTACCCATTGCCATTTCTTGAGCTTTGGCATTTTCACTCTCAACCCCGCAACCGACCCTGCATAGTAAGCAAACTAACACTCACTGTTACTTTGGCTTGAATGCAGGGAAAATCTAGATTTTTAAGCCGATGTACCATACGTTAGGTTGACACCCAAAACGAAAGCAGGTCATATGAAAATCAAAAACGCAAAACGCAAACTGGTTTTTATTGCGATTGCATTAACCCTCGTCCCTGCACCCATGATGGCCTCCGCACAGCCATCCCACTCGGGAGGCACAGACAAAAACGGATGCCATAGATGCCGAACTAATTGCGCGAAGTATGGAATGAAAACTGGCTTCTACCATCGCCACAACCCAGTGAGACCCTGCAAGTAGAAGTTATTTACAACCTGTTCTTTTTCCAAACAAACAAGCAATCTTGAGGGCAAGTTCTGTTGCTTCTTGGTTAGCCGCATTCCTCGCATACTGCTGATGAACTCATTTAACCCCCCACTCAAAGACTGTTATGTTTTAACCTGCGCGTGACATGTAGAAACCTCTTTGAATCATCACGGCACACGCACTACCAACAGAATCGTTTTCGGGATATTCCTTCTGTAGTTTTTTGACTGCCTCCTTGTGAAGCCCAAGTGCAACTACCGGCCTCTCCCCTCGTCTATTTAAATCGTGCTTCCCCAATGCCGCGCCAAGGGCAAAAGCCTCCAGAAGCTGAGAGAAACTTGATTGAAGGCCAATCTGACCTTGGTGATTGAAAGTGGCAAGAAGCGCTTTGTTAGCCAAAGTCTTCAACTCGGCATTAATACTTGTTGAGTCAAAATTCGCCTTAACTGCATCAATTATTCTGTCTACGTCGGCAAACATTTTCTCTAGAAAATTTATGGCCTTTGAATTATTCTTTCGAGTCATGAAAAGCATCAACATTGGACTTGGAAGTTCAAATTCGTTGGGGTTGTAATCGTGAACTTCTACATACCCGTAATACTCTTTCTCGACTCTCTTGCTGAGTCCAATTTGTGCCTGCCATACTTTCATCTAAATTTCTTTTCTCAAATCACACTACCACTCAAGTCTTAATTCCAAATTCACAGAAATTTACCCTTGCCAGCTCTATAGACACCTTAAGGCAATAATCCGTATCTAATTCAAGTTATTACCCACCAAGACGTATGTGGTATACTGAAAACTAATCATCTAGACGACTTGAGGGACCTAGCCCGTTGAAAGTCACCAACCGACGAAAGTTCGGTGGTAATGCTGGGAACGATGAGGAGAAATAATGAGTGGAAACAACCCAAATGAACGCATCTATTTGCGTCCACCTAAACCGCTTAGCGAAATGAGCAAAGAAGAGATACGGATGTTCGCCGAAGAAACCTACGAGCAAATAGTTCGTGCTCTCGGCAACAAGAGACAGACCGAAACAAAATAGCCAAACAACATCTCAAAACCTGTCGGCAAAAAATTTTTTTAGTACCTACGTAGTAGGTACTAACTCTGACCTGATGTTGCAAACCGTACAAGAGAGGTGCTTATAGTGCTGACCCCAATCAACCAACCACAAGAATTCACGATGCTTCACGAACCGATACCTAGACGCAACGACATATGGCGATGCCCACAATGCGACAACGAAATCATTCTGCATGTCCGAGTATGCGAACCGCCAGTATGTCGAAACAAAAACGCCCACAGCAGCAAAAGCTATGCAATGGTCAAATTCAACCCCAAGAAAGGACCACGATGATAAAGAACTATCTAACTGTCGAAGAGATAACAGAAATTCTCGACGAATTAGAAGTCGAATACGAAGTCGAAATAGATGAGGACAACGACCCGTGCATCAACTGCACCATGTCGGAAGAACCGTTCTGCATCCGCCCACTCGGACAAGGGCCCTTTTACGAAGAATTCCTGCTACGAGCAGTGTTCTTCCCCGACCTGGACCCGGGCGAAATGTGCAACCAGTTCAACCGCACATACCACTACTGCAGCTCATACCCTGCGACGATTTACACGGAGTCAACCGACGAAGACGAAAGAACCATTGTCGCAGTCGAACGAGCTGTGATGCTTTGTGGTGGAGTTGCACGCGACCACATAGTCATAACAATCGAAATGTGGGAAGAAATCATGCTGCTTGCGGCGAGCTTCTTTAACGGAGAGAACAATTTGGGCGATGAAATGGAGTAAAGCTCGCTGAACCTAAGCTCGGATAGGGTCATTACATGGCTAATCTCGGGCGCCTAGAAAAAGTCGATTTAAGAAAAGTCTGGGAGCACGAGCAAAAAGACTTTAGCGACTGGTTAATTGATGACGGAAATCTTGAATTGCTCTCCGAGGAAATAGGAATCGAGATTGAAGCTGTAGGCGCTGAAGAAAGTTCCGGTCGATTCCGAGTAGATATTTTGGCAAAAGAAGCAAACTCAGGTGACTACGTAATAATCGAAAACCAACTCGAGGCAACAAACCACGACCACCTTGGCAAAGTAATCACCTATGCGGCAGGCTACGACGCAAAATACATCATTTGGATTGTTCGAGAAGTTCTCGACGAACATCAAAAAGCTATCGAATGGCTTAACGAGCATCTTGATGACAGCATCAGTTGCTTTCTTGTCAAAATCGAGGTCTGGCAAATTGGTGACTCCAAACCAGCGCCGCGATTCGAAGTTATTTCACTTAAAAATAGTTGGGCTGCAACACTCAAGCGCGCAATTAGCTCTGACGAACTCAGCCCGAACAAACTTAAACAACAAGAATTCTGGGGGGCACTTAGAGAGAACTTTAAGTCACGTGATACCAATATGCGGGTCCAATCACCACTACCTCAACATTGGCTCAATTTCAGCTTGGGTAGCTCGTTTTGCCATCCTTACTTGACAATCAACTCGAAAGAAAATTTTGTCAGTTGCGACCTATGGACCAACAACAAAGAATTCTTAGTATTTTTGCAAGAACGAGAGGAAAAAATACAAGAAGACCTTGGTGCCAGTTTTAACTGGTGGGAGGCGAACAAAACTGGTGGACTAAGAACAAAACTGAACGTTGAAGACGTTTATGACCAAACACAATTTTTAAAATCATTTGATTGGCTGTATTCAAGCGTCAAACTATTCCAAAGAGTCTTTAAGACCTATGTTGATGAGTTCAAGCAGCTATAGACTCAGGTGTTGTGAGCAAAAAGAGCATTTTTCCTAAATTAATCATTTCTTTGGGTGCGCTTGGTGCGCTTATCGGTGCGTGGTTTTGGCAGAAAGAAAACGCTTATGCTGCCGAAACAGGTGGTGAGCTCGCGTCGATACTCCAATGGGTTGGTGTCGGTTTGATTCTTGTTGGGGTGGCTGTTGTTTTGATTGGAGCCGAACTCAAAAAATAGTCAAGGCAATCAACTCACGTGCAAGATTGCAAAGCGGGCCACCTAAAATTTTTTGAATGCTTCTATCTGCGATGAAAAAATGTGGGATTTATCAAAACTCAGTTGTCGTCGAGCTCCTGCTGAATCGCCCTGATTACAGCGTCGTTTGATTTCTGCACAGGGTGCGCCGCCATGTCCTGGCTAGCAATTTCAGCCCAGTCCACTTGATTCGGGGTTGCGCTGGCAGGCGGAGAATCTGTATCTAAACCTTGTCCCTGAATTGCTGTTGGGCTGCTCGGCTGTCCGCCACTTGCCAGAGAGCCCCTCTTCGACTTTGACCATCGTCGATTGCCGCCGTCATCCAAGTAGCGGAAGAATCGAAAGCCCAAGATGTTGAAGTATCCCCACCAACGACCATTGGGGCTTTGACCGACTCGAAAGAGTCTGCTTCCCCAACTTACGCCCCATCTTGGCATCTATCCCCCTTTCTTGTTTCTTAGACCTGATGATAACTCAGCCAAAGAATAAGTCCCATAACCCTTGAAAAAATCCTTTTCGCTGTTTTTTCACATTCTGTGTTCGAAGCCCTGTCGGCGGAGAATAGCTTGGTGTAGGAACTAGTACCGCTTTTTTTGCCGCTGCCGCAATCTGACTGTTCTTGTTCATCACCGCACTTGGCGGACTTTGCACAAAATTCTTGTTTTTGGAAGCAGTGTTGTTGGAAGCCAAACGATATTTTGCTTCCTGTTCAGTTATTACTGAAATCATGTTTGCCTCCGCAACAGTGATGCCGGTTCGTTGCCAAGTCGGGTAGCTGAATGTTGCGTCGACGAAGCCAGTGACACTTACCCATTTCCCAACGAGAGTCGAATCGACACGAAATCCTGCGGCTGACAACTTTGCGAGTCCCTCTTTCCACACGGGGATATAAACAGCTTTGCCTTCTTTAGGGCCAAAAAGAATATGTACGAATGGCTTTCCGTATTTCGTTTTGCGCGGGTCTGCCGATAACACTTTTCCGATGATTTCAACATGCTGCCCAGCATTTTGGAGCACCAAAGAATAGTTATCCCCTGGCAAAACTTTCGAGGCGCGAGATTGGTAAGCCGTGGTGAAAACCTGGCTAATTGTTGGTTGTCGAACGAAGGATGAAATCGGCCTCAAATTAAGCGCTGACGGCCCTTTGCCAGCAAGGAATTCACCGAGTGTCGGGACGTCCTGATATTTGCCCTCACATATTGCGGCCAACCTTTTATATGTTGTGCCTACTTGTGGGTCTAATGCCAACGTATGGAACGCAACCGACGCATGTGGGGCGGCAAAGTCTGATGCTCTAACGAGCAAACATTGCGGGTCGGCTCCCACCTTTTCCCAAAGACTTGGATTTACTAGCAGCGTATGAAGAGCACTATCAATCACTAGAAATGAAAACCTGTCAAGCTTTTCGTCGTAAGGCCGAAGTTTTTCGCGTTCCGGATGTTGAAAACTTGGATACCCGACTTCAATAGCTCCCAGATTTTTTATCTCGGGAGCGTAAAAGGCGTCGTAGTCCACAAATTTCAATGACCCGCCGCTAGAAACCAAGAGATTATCTGTCTGTAGGTCCCCGTGCGCCAAACCTGCCCTGTTCATATCCGCCGACAGCTTTTGAATGCTCTGCCTTAACTTTTGAAGCATCTCTTTGTCGCGTCGGTTCTTTTCGATATATGTCCCGAGTACAACTCCCTCAGCCCATCCCATCTTGACGCAGGAATATGTCTGTGCTTGTATCGAAATGCCTGCTGGCAGGAAAGAAAATTCCACGAAGTAAGGAAGCGCCGAGTTTCGTATCGCGCGTGAGATTGCCCCGTACCGTTCACCTAGTTTGTCTCCGTCACGATTTTTCTGAAATAAACGCAATGCCCAAGACTTGTTTTGACCAATCAACTTAAATGTGACTGCGAAACCGCCAGTTCTCGCAAATGGCAGGCCCATTCCTGTTGTCTCAACTTTCGCCGCGGCAAGCTCCGGGTCCTTAAGCACCTTGCTCGGGAATTGAAGCGCGTCGACATATTGCTCGAAGGTAGGAAATGGCATCAGTCAAGCCCCAACAAAACAATTGTGCTGTCATCAATTTTCATAGCATTCGTCTTTCGTTCCTCGATTACCAGTTGACGAAATTCATTGGATGTCTTACAGCTGAGAAGCTGATGCAATCTTTGAAGATGAAGCAAAATGTCGTCGGACAGCAACCAACAAGAGACTGCATCGGTTGCGAGCAAGACCATGCGCCCCCCTTTTGCATCGACGAAGGGGCATTTGCGTCGACCTGAGTGAAGAGAATCTCTATTTTGCCGACCAAAGTCTTCTCGTGATGAAAGAGCGGTAGGCGCACTGGTGAATTGAGACTCAGACTGAAAAGGATAGGACGCCTTCAAACCCCACGAGTCAATGAAAAATATCGAGGAATCTCCGACGATGCACAAATCCAGTATCCTGTCTCGCACTTCGACTGATGCGATTGTTGAAAAACTTCCGCGTTCCATTGCGGCCTCTTGAGCCCAAGACAAATTGAGCCCACTTAGTTGCTCCTTGTAACGAAGTTGCGCGTTCTCAAGCCAAATTGGACTTACTTCGCTGCCACGACCCCATTCGTCGGCGAGGATTCGAGACCATTTTCGGGCCGCAAAGGACTCCGACGCTCCGTCAAACACTGCGGCTCGTTGGACGTCGCCGCGAAGTCTAAGTACTACAGAATCTTCATTCGAGCCCTCTATCGAAGGGTCTTTAGAAATGGTCGCCTTCAAAATCTTGGTGAGGCGCACCCCTTCTACCTCATTGCTGCAGGACGTGACCCAATGTCGAGGAATTTAACCAACTCTTCAGCCTCCGCATTGAAAACCATTCCGCGACTCTCCGCGACAAGAGTTATCCCATGGGCGTCAGCCGCGTATTTGCGCACATGCTCCGGAAAGAGGCTCGACATTCTAAAAAGCAACTTTGCGTGCTCGTTCGGAAGAGCAGAATCACTCACGGGATACCGAACTGGTTCGCCACCTGCACTGCTGACATGCAAGTTAAACAGCAGGACACCGCCATCATTGGTGGAAATCTGCTGCAGCATTGATGCGATGTTTTCTGGGTCACCATCGGTCGATTCACCATCGGTTATGTGAATGACCGTTGGAGGAAAGCTGTTTGGGTTAGTGTTACACCAATCGGCAAGCACCTCGGATGCCTTTGCGAGAGCGCCGCACATTGGTGTGCCACCATCCGCTACCGGGTCAAACCAAACTTGAAACTTGACAGCTTGCGGAGCCACTCCCCCCGCTCCGTCGTCAATCATTTTCTGACGCTCTTCAACGCGCAAAGTTCCTTTCTCCACCTGGCTGATTGGGTTAAGCCATTGATTTGACAGCGCACCTGTTAAGCCGTTCGTCGCGCCACCTTCCCCGCCGTAACCAATTACGCCAACATCGAAATAATCCCGAACACCCTCATCACGGGTACACCTAACTACAAGCTCCCACAAAGTTTTATTCAACACATCGGCAACATATTGGGCTTTAGACTTTTTCGAACCGGTCATCATGTCAGCCATGCTTCCCGATTGGTCAACCAAAAACAAATACACGGTTGGCTGTTTTCTTCTTATTTCTGCTGAATACACCTTGCCCCCAATCGCCTCGCAAAACTGTTTAGTTCACCTCAAGATACGACACTTTCTGAACGATTTGCAACTCTTTTTTGTGGCTCGTCAACTAGACGCCAAAACTCAAAAAGAGCTACTTGACCCATTCTGTAGATATTCGTATCAGCTGCGTCTAAGGCTCAGAACTGCAATAGCTACACCAACTAGAACCATCCCTAAACCTGCTAACCAACCTGGAAGAACGCCACTGGAATCTGCGAAACATTGCGCGATTACGACTCGACTCCCTTGCCCGTCAAAGGAAACTGTCTCACAATCCTCGGCTACAAGTAGCGCAAACCCATTGAACGCAGCAACACCACCAAGAATCAAACCAATTGGCTTTCTTATGGCGACACTGTAACCCATGCCAAGTTTGGTGCAAAATAGCACTTCGTCTTGTAAAAACTACCAAAGCCTCCTAATGTCCTCCGAAGGAGATGGGGACTTCACTTTTAACGGCTGAAAACTGTCCGCACTTAGTAATTGGCGCACCCTCAAACGTCAAGCCCGAGGACGCTGTCGCAGCATTTGCGCGCGCATCAAAACGCGTCAAATCTAACCCTGACGCACCTTTTCAAATCGAGGACCTTACGAGCGCACTCGCAACAGTTCAAGCGACCAGCAGGTCAGATGAATCCGGTTTGAAGTACTCGATACCCGCAAACCCTGATGCTCTGATAAAAAAAAGATTCTTCGAATTTGGCGGTTCAAAGTTCACGGCCGAAAGCGACCTTTCTCAGATTGATGTCTCAAAAATCGAAGCGCTCAGCAAAACACCAGCAGGGCAGGTTTTTCTTGGTGCATCAATACACAAAATTCTTCAGTGGGATTGGTCGAAGGCAGCCGAATACGCGCGAAATTGTCTGAGACTTTCAGAGATAGAAGAAGAACGCGACGAAGCTCTGAACGTTCTCGCCGCTGCTCTAGCTGCTCAAGGTGACGGCCAACGTGCACTTGACGCATTAAGAAAAGCGGTTGAGGGCAAGTGGAATCTAGCTTTGCAAGCAAACCTTGCACTGCTTGCGGTCGATATAAACCCATCGTTAGCTATCGAACACATGTCATTTCTCGTCGATGGAGCAAAAACCTTCAACGAAAAAGTTAGAGCTTTCAGTACAGCAATAGACGTCTGGAAAAGAAGCCAAAGTGAGGAAACAGGTT
>Ga0194121_10005067_pt1 | contig 18587 bp, 21 predicted proteins | sample TA2MahCa50mmetaG_FD_148609 | JGI IMG/M metagenome (GOLD analysis project Ga0194121, IMG submission 148609) | Freshwater microbial communities from Lake Tanganyika, Tanzania - TA2015020 Mahale Deep Cast 50m | ecosystem: Environmental > Aquatic > Freshwater > Lake | place: Tanzania: Lake...
CAAGCAGCATCCGCGCAAAGACAGCATCGCCCGCAAGCGCAAAGCCGCCGCCCTAAATGCAGATTTTCTCGCAGAAACGCTGGCCGGCGCAGCCAAGCTGGAGAGAATTTGACGATTTCGCCCTGCACCAGCAAGGAAGTCCTCGTAGGCGAAGAACAGCGAGGCGTAGTTGATTCGCTGGGTTCCGAGAATGCAGAAGTGGAATTCCTCCATCTCAATTAGGGAATGCCAGTACCCGTCGATGTCGAACCTCGATTTTTCCTGCGACACTTTCATGGCGTCGTAGGCTTCTTGCTCAATCTTGGCAACGACGCGCTTCAACGCCGAGCGTTGGTCGATCTTCAGGCTGTAGTGCATGCGCTTGTCAATCTTCTCGACGACGCCTTGGATGACCCTGCCGGCGTGACGGTTCCGGAAGTTCACGTCCCCTTCCTTCTTTTTAGCTCGGCGTCCGCAAAACTTCGGAGAGATTCGGCCATGAGCCAGGGCAGGAGGTGTGCGCCGTTGGCCGAGCGCCACGAGACCATTAGGGCGTCGAACGGTGCCGCCAGCAGAGAGGTTCCGACAAGCTCGGACATCTTGGTTGCCCAAGCATGGTCAAAGAATTTCTTCAAAGACCCAAGATACTTCGTGGGCCGAAAAACCAAGATCGGCCAGCACAACCGCCACAAAGATTCCCACGATGAAGGCGAGAATCGAAAGAGCCCCAAACAGCAATGCTCTCATGTCGTCGCCTCCTGCCTCGTCTCCTGCTGACTCTTCTTCAACGCAGCTTCGATGTGGTCGGCCACGAGTCTCTCAATATGTCCTGCGTACCTGTCGCGTTCGGCCTTCATCCGGTCCAAGTCGTCTATGAGCAGGATCGCCACGATGGGCAGAATCTCGGCCCACGGTCGGCCTTCTTCGGCGCACTGCCGGAAAGTGGCCTCGCTCTCGTCTCTGAACCTCTTGGTCATCATGGCCTCACCTCTGTTCGGTGCTCTTGTTCGTCCTGACTCGTCGCGTCCAGCTTGACCGCCTCCAGGTCACTTTGCGCGGCTCGACCGCGACTCGTTTGCTAGCTGCTGCTCCACTACCCTCCCGGCAGAGTTTTTTTCTGTCTCAGCCAAGCTCGCGAGAACCGCAACCCCCAAGAGCGACACCGCGTGCAAAAGAAAAGGGAATTATCCCGCTAACACAGGAACGTAGCAAGTCGGCCAATCACATTGGCCAGTATCAATATGATTGGACTAGCTGATTTTGCAAGTCGCTAGACTTTCCTGGTTTCATGGGCATTCTGGCTGGTCAGCATCGCTGGTCTTTCGGAACTGAGCGAGAGCGCCAAGCCTTTTTCTTGTGGTCGAATACGACCCGTCTCTCGGGAGTGGAGGCCTCCGGTTGAGGCCTTTTTTGCTCCCGAGAGGCAGGTGGTGCAATCGGGCTTTTTTCGGTTTTTCACAACCCCTTTTCCCGTCGATTGGAGGTGCCAATGAGCAACCTGACACGGGCCCATTTCGAGCTGTTCCGCAGGACCCCGGACGAGTGCTTCTCGTCTCTGCGGGAACTTGGCGAACACTGCCGCGCACAGAAGGAGCAGTCCTTCGACCGCTGGCATCTGCCCCAGGCGATCCGGTCCCGGCCGCTGGCCCACGAACGGCTTCTCCTGGAGGCCGGCGCGGACGGTGCGTTTGAGATGAACGCCTGGTCCTTCGGACAGCTCTGTCAACTCGCGAAAGTGAGCAAGGACACCGTGAACCGGCTGTCCGCAGAGACAGCTGCGCGGGTGTTCGAGGAGACGCTGCCGGCCGGCAAGAAGCCGCTGCAACTCCTCACGGAAGGTGAATCGGTTCGGTCGATTCACGGGACCGCGTACACGAGGCTGCACAACGCAGACTTGGTCGCGATCCTGCATGAGTTCGCGACCGATTTCGGGCCGCCGCAGAAGGCCATGAACGGCGGAACCGGGCTCTACTGCGGGGAAGAAGACATGTTCTGCTTCCTCATCGACCCGCTCGGCTGGGTCGAGATCAACGGCGAGGCGTTCGCCCCCGGGTTCTTTCTCTGGAACTCGGAGGTGGGCAAGCGCTCGCTCGGCATCGAGACCTTCTGGTTTCAGGCAGTCTGCCAGAACCACATCGTCTGGGATGCCATCGAGGTGATCGAGTTCGCGCGGAAGCACACGGCCAACGTTCACGAGTCTCTCTCCGAGATTCGGCGGATCATCGAGGCCCTCGTGCAGAAGCGTGACGCGCGTCGGGATGGCTTTGCGAAGGTCGTCCGCAAGGCGATGGAAACCCGGCTCGGAGACGACGCGGAAGATGTCGCGGAAATCCTTGCGAAAGCGGGCGTTGGCCAGGTGCTGCGCAAGCAAGCCCTGGAACTCGCACGCGCGCAGGGGCGCTTCACGATCTTCGCCTTGGTGGACGCCCTGACCCGGCTTTCCGGCGAGTTCAACAACGCCGGTGACCGGACCGAGGCGGACCAGAAGGCGGGGCGACTGCTTCAGCTGGCCGCGTAAGCGTTCGGCTTCTGTGACTTCAGATGTTTCATGTCCCATTCACTCAGGAAAGGTAGGTACTTCACATGGCAACGAAGAACGGTACGGCTCAGGGTCGCGAGGCTCCCAAACAGGAGCGTCAGCGGCCGGCTCACGAGGTGCGTCTGGGACGCATCAAGGGTGCCATCTGGGCCAACACCACGGACCAGGGAGTTCGCTACGGCGTGACGCTCACCCGGCTCTACAAGGACCAGGAGAGCGGCGAGTGGCGGACCTCGACGAGCTTCGGGCGGGACGACCTCCTGCTCGTGGCCAAGGTCTGCGAACTGGCGATGATCTGGATCTATCAACAGAACCAGAACCAGAGCCAGGGCCAGAACCAGGACGGCGAGGACATCCCGTTCTGACCACAGGTTTTTCCCCAGGTTTTGAGGCTCACCGCACCACCGAGCCTCTCTACCAACGACCTTCAATCGGATGCAGGGAGGGGCCAGGAGCGAACCCAATTCGGGTCCGCGATCCAGGTCGCGATCAGCCGGAGGGAGGCATTTTATGGGAGTAAACACAATGACAAACAAGAGACCGTTTCACGAGATAAGCCGCGGCCGGGTGAAGGCCACGATCTGGCACGAGGTGCTGCACGGGATACCGCGGTTCAACGTCGCCTTCACTCGGATGTTCAACGACGCCGAGAGGTGGTGGGACGCGGCATGCTTTCAACGCGACGACATGCCGGTCCTTGGCCAGCTTGCCGACGACGTACATGAATGGATCTGGCACCAGTCCGCAAGGCTGATGCGCAGGGACAGCGAGGGAGGCGTTGACGGGACTTCGTGAGTAGACAGCCCACGGGTACGAGCTGTCGCGGGGCTTGCGCCGCGCGTGCCTGCGAGCGAAGGCCCGTCCCGCCCAGGCGCCGGAGACACCCGCCGGGGTGGGTCCGCGCCACCGGCCGTTTAGGCGCCGGGAGGCGCGTTTCAAGCATCGAAAAACCGACTGAGAGGCAGAGCCGACTCGGTCCTTTTAAGGAGAACGAACATGACCAACCAGAAACCGATTAAAGAGATTAAGCTAGGCAGCGTCCGCGCCGCCATCTGGCAGAACACGCTGGAGAACGGCCGCGTGATGCACAGCGTCAGCTTCAGCCGCCTTTACAAAGAGGATGGGGCCTGGCGCGACTCGACCAGCTTCGGCCGAAGCGAGCTTCCACTCCTCGCTCGGGCCGCGGAAATGGCCCTCGACTGGATTTATGCGCAGCCCAGCGTCGAGAGTCCACAAGCAGCTGATGAGTAGTCATCCTCGTGCCGGCGTTCCACCCGAAACAATCGCCGCGAGGCGACCAGAAACGGGCAGGCGCTGGCACGCAGGGCTCGGATGCCGGGCCACTGTTCCAGGCCGGCTTGTTCGACCTCGCTACACCCTCATTTCCTGAAGGAGACCAGGATGCAGTACAAGACGATTATTCTCGAACTCCTCCAGCAGCACCCGGAGATTCACCAGCACCTCCAGAGCAGGCGGACGCTGCTGGTGACGATGGAGCTGTACGCCAGGGAGTTGAAGACCAGCCACAAAGCCTGGAAGGCCCGTCTCTCCCAGGCCCTGCCGGGCAGCAACCCGAGCCAGATTGCGAGCGAAGCGCTGGAGATCGCGCTCTGGGAACTGGAGCACGGTTTGCACTCGGAGTTCCCCCCGGACGAGAGCGAGCCGCTAACCGTGGAGGAAGCAATGGAGTTCATCCGCGGTCACAGTCCGCCCGCGTAAAGGCGTCGCGAAACCAGCCGACACTGTTTGACTTCGTGACCACCAACCCGGTCGCCGACGAGCTGCCGGCACCGGAGGAAACACCTGCCCCCGCGGTCGCAAGCACCCTTATAGCGACCGAAGCCGCCAACCCTTCTGACGAGTCCCCTTCCCGGCCGGAAAACCCCTCGCCTGCGACACCCATCACCATCGCCAGCGGCGAAAAAGCAAAGGCCCGCGACATCCTCGCCGCCATCCGCGTTGTCAAGGAAATCGACCGCGAGTTGCGGCCCGTTACGGACGACGAAAGGCAGACGCTCACACGGTTCGCTGGTTTCGGTCCCGTTGCCCTGTCCATTTTCCCCGACCCGGTCAACGGCCGCTACAAGGACGCCACCTGGCAGGCCTTGGGCGAGAAGCTGGAGACCCTGCTCTCAGCGGAGGAATACGCCAGCGCGAAGCGAACCACGTTCAACGCCTTCTACACGTCCCCGACCGTCATCGAAGCCATCCACGACGCGATCTCCCGCCTCGGCGTGCCCAGGAACGCGACCGCGCTGGAGCCCGGCTGCGGCATCGGCAATTTCATGAGCATGGCCCCGGCAGACATGCGCTTCATCGGAGTCGAGCTGGACCGCATCTCCGGCCGCATTGCCCAGCTGCTCCACGCTGGCCAGGACATCCGCATCGAGAACTTCCGCGACACCCGCCTGCCCGAAAACAGCATCGACGCCGTGATCGGCAACGTACCCTTCGCTGACCTCAAACTCGACTACGATGGCCAAAGGCTCTCGCTGCACGACTATTTCTTCGCTAAGTCCATCGACACCCTCCGACCCGCCGGCGTGCTGGCCCTAGTGACGACGCACTTCACGCTCGACAAGCAGAACGCCGCGATCCGCGAATACCTGGCCTCGAAAGCCGATTTCGTCGGGGCGATCCGCCTGCCCTCCGACGCCTTCAAACGGGAGGGCACGGCCGTGGTGACGGACATCCTCATCCTCCGCAAGCGGGCGGCGGACGAACCGGCCCGGCACGCCGATCCCGACTGGCTCGGGGTCGCTCCGCTGGCCGTCGAAGGCGTCGAAATCGCCATCAACCGTTACTTCCACAACCACCCGGAAATGGTCCTGGGCATCTGGACTCGCGAATTCTCGTGGTTCGGGACGATCCGGCCTCGGCGAAAGAACGCGCCACGCAGCTTCGGAAAAAGGGACACGAGGTCGAAATCGCCTACGACGGGCCGAGTGCCCTGGCGTCGGAGCCGGCGTTCAGGCCGGACATCGTGATCATTGACGTTGCCTTGCGGGGCGTGGACGCCTGCGCCGTCGCACGCTCCCTACGGGCGCGGATGAACCGGGACGTGCTACTGGTAGCCGCGGGCGACTCCGAGGAAGGCCATGCCCGCGCAGAGCAATCGGGGTGTTTCACCGACCACTTGGCCATGTGGAAAGGCATGCCCTTCCTTCCACGGCTTCAGCTGAAACTGGCAGACCAATCGGTGGAAGACTGGATGGCGTTCGAGCTTCACGGCTTGTCGAATGATGACTTTGCGCTCCGGATGCTCGCGGCGGCTGCTGGGCAGTTTACGCCGGACGAGATGGCCCCGCTGATTCCGGACGAGCTGCTCCGCGAGATCCGGACGTTGGCGGAATCCCCGCCTGACCTGAAGAATTACTTGGCGCTCGGAGCGCGGCCAGCACAGTCGGGTGAGCTTTTTCCTGAGCAGTGCGGCGGGGCCATCCGCCGACTCCTTGACGATGATCGGGAAGGTGTCTTGGCTGGCGCTTCTGTGTGGTTCCGTTTCTTCAACCCGTGAGCATTCCAACCCCCCTCTAGCACCGGCCGTCACCCGACTCCCCCATCGCAGGCGATTTTTCCATCGGCACGCTCGGCTCGAACGGCCGGCAAACGCGACGCACGAAGCGAAAGCAGCTCTTCGGCACCGGCTCGAACCCCGCCCGCTTCCGCTCCCGGTTGACGGCCCGCAGCACCGCGAGCAGCTGCCCCCGGATCGGTGCGTAGGGCTCGAACGGCAACCGCGCCAGTTCGCTCCCCAGCCGCTCGGCCGAGCGGTGCGGGGCCAACTCCAGGAAGTACGCCTTGAGCCGCTTGTACTCCTCCTGCTCGATGCGCACGTGCGGGTGCCCGTTGCTGTAGCTGATGGCGTAGCCGCGGAACCGAATAGGCGTCTTCCGCGCATCCCGGATGGAGGACGCCTCTTCCTCAAAGAAGGGGTGCGTGCCGTGTGTGGCCAGCAGGATGAAGAAGCGGCCGAACCGCAGGTACTGGAGGGCGACTGGTGGGCGTTGTGGCGCTCCAGCCAACGAAAGAGCTTCTCGACGAGCGGCGGAAAGAAGATGACCCTGGGCTTGCGGACTTTTTGGCTGTGGGCGGTCTTATGGCGTTGCAGCACGAGGCAGTGGTGCTCGAAGTCGATCATCGGCCAGGTGAGTCGGCGCATCTCGACCGGGCGAGCCCCCGTGTAGCGCAAGGCGAGGAGCATGCGACGGAAGATCGGGCGCGAGCAGCGAAGCAGCGCCTGAAACTCCTCTTGGGTCGGAAGGCGCTCGCGACTGTCCGTCTGCTCCAGATGCAGCTTGGTCCACGGGTTCCGGGCCGGGATCAACTCCACGTCGATGATCCACTTCCAGAACTGCTTGATGATCGCCAGGCAGTGGTTGGCGGTCTTCTGCATGATGGGACGGGCCTCGCCGCGCTTGACGTAGGTGCTGTTCTGGTAGGCGTTGTAGAACTTCTGGGCCTCGAATGCGTTCAAGCCGCCGTCCTTGGGCACGCAAGAACCGAACTCCATCGCCAGCTTGGCGAGGCAGAACTGTTCCCGCTTGTACATCTTCTTGCACACCGCGCCGACCCGCGACTCCAGGTAGAGCGCGATCAACTCGGTCAGCGTGAGGCGCTTGAAGAAGCGGCCCCCCGTTTCGTGACGCTGGACCCTCAGCTTGTCGAACGCTTCTTCGGCTGCGGCCAGACCCTCCTCCTCGCGGCACAGCGCGTGACGCTGGCCACCCATCTTGGTGATGAACCAGCCCTTGTGGAGGAACGGTTTCGCGCGACGTGGCATGGATGCTCCTTTCCCGAAAACGGTGAAGTTTTAGGTGAAGCATCCGACCCGGTGTTTGGTCCTGGGATTGGCGTTTCAGTCGCCAAGCACCGGGTTGGTTCTCAATTCGACTGTTCTCGAACCGGATTAGGGGTCGAAAAGTGGCAAGGTCGCGACCGTGGCCCCTGTTCTACCCGTCGTCATCCTATCCAATCACTCGTCGGAATTCAAGAACCATCATGGTTTTACGTCCTTTTTCCTGATCCCGTGGCTCCTCGTGGAAGAGGAGTCGGCTGGACAGGACTTGCACCCACCTCATCTCCGATCAGCCGCCACTCGCCAAACCGCCGAGCGAGTGATTCAGGTGGCAAGGGTGCGGCGGTCATCGCGAAATCGATCGAATTGAGATGCGCTGATGCCGTTTGCCACAGCAATTGACTTCATCCCTCTGTGGTTGTTGTTGGGCACGATCGTGATCGTCGTGCTCTCTGTGGAAGCCGGTTATCAGCTCGGTGGCTATCGACGGCGTCGTTCCGAACAGGAAAAGGAAGTGCCTGTTGGCAGTATCGTCGCGGCCACCATCGGCCTGCTGGCCTTCATGCTGGCCTTCACGTTCGGACTGGCGGCGACCCGCTTCGAGGCAAGAAGGCAAGTGGTCGTCGATGAAGCAAACGCCATCGGCACGACCTTCTTGCGAGCCGGACTGCTCCCCGACCACCGCGGGCCCAAGGTCCGCAAGCTTCTTCGCGAATACGTGGATGTGCGACTGGAGGCGATCAAGCCCGGCAAGCTCGAAGCGGCCCTGCAACGCTCCGGGGAACTGCAGCGCCTGCTGTGGGCCGAAGCAGAAGCCGTCGGCGTCAAGCACTCCGGCTCGATCACGGTCGGCCTGTTCCTGCAGTCGTTGAACAGCACGATCGACTTGCACGTAACGCGAGTGCAGGTGGCCATTCGCAATCGCATTCCCGGCGTGGTCTGGGCGGTGCTCTACCTGATCACGATTCTGACGATGGCCGGCGTCGGCTATCATAGCGGTCTGACCAGGACCACGCGCTCCCTCGCCATCGTCGTCCTGGCCGTGACATTTTCGGCCATCATGCTGCTCATTGCGGATCTCGACCGCCCTCAGGAGGGCCTGCTGCGCGTCGGCCAGCAAGCTCTCATCGATCTGCGCAATACGATGAACGAGCAAGACTGAGCCGAGCAAGACTGAGCCGAGCAAGTGGCCAAGGTGCCCGCGAACCTGGCTGCTCAGCGCGGCCCCGCGTCTCGAAGTGCCAAGCAGACCAGGTTGCCATCCCGGTCCTTGCAGAAAAGCCGGCCGGAGGCGAGTACTACGTGCGGCCAGGCCTGTGCCGGCAGCACGTCGTTTTTTTGCGTCAGGATCGCGAGACTCGTCGCGTCCCTGGCATCGACGAGATAGAGCTGACCGTGGCCGGTCCAGCAGATGAGCCGGTCATCGCCGGTGACGATGCACGAGCCGGGATAGCCGGTGTTGACACCTGCCCACAGCCGCTTGCCGGTGTCGAAATCCAGGCAGCGGATGCCGCGCCAGGCGAAGTAGACTCTTCCCTTGTGAATCACGGGGCTGCACACGCCGGATGGATTGCGCGATTCCCAGACCTTCTCAGCGCCGCGCAGCGTGATCTTCACCTTGCACATCTTCATCTGGTTATAGGCCGACGTGACGAGCACATGAGGGCCGTGGACCGCCGGAGTCGGGATGCTGTTGGCGAACTCGGTGACCCACGGATAGCGGGCGACAGTCTTGCCTTCGTTGCCGTCATCCAGACGCATGACCGCCAGGTGGAAATGCGTCAGCACGGCGACGCAGGAGACCTTCTCGATGGTCATCGGCACGAGGCCGCCGGTGTGGCCCGCGGGTTCCTTCAATTCGGAGCGCCAGGCTTCCTTGCCAGTGCGCTTGTCGAAGGCCAGCACGGTTCCCTCGGCGGCGCCGGCTTCCACCAGCACCTGATCGCCGGCAACCAGCGGCGCCGTGGTGAAGCCGTAATCGCGGTGTCCGCTCTGCGCCACCCGCGGCCGCTGCGCGACGCGGTAGCGCTTGTGCAGATTCAGCCGCCAGACGTTACGCCCTTGATTGTCGGTATCCCAGCAGTTGAGGTCGCCGTCGGTGCTGAGCGTGTACGGGAAGCGCGTCGCCGCATCGAATTCCGGCGTCGAGGACGGCCCGGCGTACTGGTCCTGATCGCCCAGTGCCTTGCGGCCATATTGCGGGCAGTTGTAGGCTTGCGACCAGATCTCCTTGCCGGTGACGGCGTCATGACACGAGACGAAGTCCTTGCCCGCTTTCCAGCCGGTGGTGTAGACCTTGCCCGCGACCACGAGCGGCGCCGAGCAGCCGCGCCCCACGTTGACGCGCCAGACCGGTTTCAAGTTCTTCCAGGCCCCGGCATCGAAACCGGATGATTCCGGCGACGTGCCGTCACGGTTCGGGCCACGCCAGTGCGGCCAGTCCGCTCCCTGGCTGATTGACACGACCAGCAGCGCCGCGAGCAGCAATGGAACTGAGCGGAAACGAGCGTGGCCAAGCATATGCGCCTTTCGCGATGATTCTGGCGGGCCGATCCATTCGGTGCTGGCGATGATGTCACTTTAGGAGCAAGCCGGCCGAGTGTCATGGCGGCTGGCGTCATGGGCAAGCATTCATGGGCAAGCGTTCATGCCGAGCACGCAATCGAGAAAACCGCGGCTGGGACCATACAATGTGCCGTGGATTCGTGCAGCCGAACCGACGAGATGCCATGACCGACACGGCCCTTGCTATTCTGGCCCATCCGGACGATGCGGAGTTCTTGTGCGCTGGCAGTCTGATACGTCTTGCCAGGGAACATGGCTGGCGCGTGCACATCGCCAGCATGACTGCGGGCGACTGCGGTTCGGCGGAACTGCTAGCCGACGAGATCAGCCGAATTCGCCGCCAGGAAGGCCACGACGCGGCCGGCGTGCTCGGCGCCAGCTATCACTGTCTCGAGGAACGCGACCTCCTCATCTTTTTCAATGACGGCACATTGGAGAAGGTCGTCAGGCTCTTGCGGCAGGTGCAACCCAGGATCGTCCTCACGCATAGCCCTGCCGACTACATGGTCGATCACGAGATGACGAGCCTGATCGTCCGGGCAGCTGTGTTCGGCGCGCCGATCCCGAATTTCCTGGCAGAGCGCGATCCCGGGCCGCCATTGCCGCACATTCCGCATCTATACTATTGCGATCCGATCGAGGGCAAGGACCCGCTTGGCCGCGACATTCCTCCCGGTTTCTGCATTGACATCAGCAACGTGGTGAACATCAAAACGGAGATGCTGACCCGCCATGCCAGCCAGCGCGAGTGGCTGCTCAAGCACCACGGCATGGACCAGTACCTGCAAGCGATGCGCGATTGGGGACGGCAGCGCGGCACATCGTGCGGCGTGGCATTCGCCGAGGGATTCCGCCAGCATCTCGGGCACAGCTATCCCCAGGACAACTTGCTGGGAGAAGTCCTGGGTGCCTTGGCAAGCTAGCGAGTTCCGCTACAAGCCCGGACCGCCTGAAGGCGGACTACGAACCAGGTCCGGTTCGGTGCAAGTCGCGGGGATCGCCAGCGAGCAGCTTTCCTTGAATCTTTTTGGCCCGAGACTCGGTAGGATGAGCGTATGAGCGAAGAGCCGGATGGTTTCGAGTCCCTGGGAAGCAATGCATGTTATCTGTTTATCGAACACTTAGCGTCCGCTACTTACGAAGACGCTGGGTGCGGGCGGCGCTGATCGTCGCCTGTATCGTGCTCGGCGTGGCCATGCTCGTGTTCACGCGCTCGCTCAACGAGACCATGAACCGGGCCGGGCAGGCGACCGTCAACCCCATGCCTGGCGTCGCCGATCTGGTCGTCAGCAACGGCGAACTCACCATACCGGCCGATCTCGCCAAGACGCTGTCGCATATCCCCGGCGTGCAGCAAGCCTGGCCGCGCATCTTCGAAAACGTACGTCTGCCCGATCTCAAGAACCGCACCGTCCTGCTCATGGGCATCGACAAGCAGGAGGCACAGAACAACGACGAACTGGATATTGCCATCAAGCTCAACCCGGACGTGCAGAAGGCGCTGGAGACCTTGAAGCGCTATCTCACGACCGACCTGGGCAAGCACATCGATGCCGGCACGGGCGCGTTTCTGCTGCAGAATCTGCAGCCGCTCGTGGACAAGGAGACGCAGCGTGCGCTGGCGGATTATCTCAAGAATCCCGCGTCAAAGAACGCCGACAAGGCTCTCGTGGACCTGATGTCACGCTTTATCGTGCCCGTGCTGGTCGGCGAGGAACTGGATCGCGCGCTACAGACTCCGGCCCAGGACGAGGGCTTCTTCAAAATGGTGCGCTTCGTGCTGCCGCTTTTCCCACGGGACTTGAAGGAAGCGGTGGAGGTTCTATTGCCGCGGCGCGTGATGGTGCAGCGCAACGCCCAGAGTCCCAGGATTGAGGTGATCCGCGTGGGCACCGTCAGTGCCAAGGGCATCGCCTCGGCGCTGGCGGGCAACACACTCACGATGGACCTGGCCGATGCCGGCCGCGTCCTTGGTCTGGAGAAGGGCAAGGTCAACCGCATCGACGTGACCTTGAAGCCTGGCCCTGGCAAGAGCAGATCGCGCGACGAGGTCATGGCCGTCGCCCAGGGGCACGGCGAGGTACGCACTCCCGAGGAGCAAGGGCAGGCCATCGGCAACGTCATGTCCGGCATGCAGACCGGCTTTGCGCTCTGCGGCCTGGCGGCGCTGGTGGTCGGTCTGTTTCTGGTCTATAGCGTGCTTTCCGTCAGCGTGGCGGAACGCCGCCACGAAATCGGCGTCCTGCTCTCACTGGGGGCAACTCGCCAACAGATTCGCATGCTGTTTGCCGGCGAGGCGGCCCTGCTGGGACTCACGGGCTCATTGCTCGGCATTCCGCTCGGCATCGGCCTTGCCTACCTGCTTCTGCAGCCGATGCAACAGATCCTGAGCGAGATTTTCTTCAACATCGAGGCCCGACAGGTGGCAGTCGGCTTCGGTCTGATCGCACTGGCGCTGGTGGCCGGCATCACGACGGCAGTGGCGGCGGCACTGGTGCCGGCCGTGATCGCCTCGCGCGACATCCCCGCCGAGGCGGTTCGTCGCGTCGCCAAGTTGCCTACCTGGCGGTTTCGCGCGGCACAGGTTCTGGCCAGCGGCATCATGCTGATCGCCGGCGCCACCTTCATACTTCTGCGTGGCGAGATGGCGCCGCGCGTCGGCACCTACGGCGGCATGATCCTCGTATTGCTGGCAGCCCTGGTGGCCGCGCCGCTGCTGGCCGCTGTCGTGGCGCGCGCGGTGCGGCCGCTCGCGCAGCGATTCTGGGCCATCGAATGGCGGCTGGCGGCGGACAACCTGGTGCGCGCCCCTGGACGAACCGGCCTGGTCATCGCCGCCCTTGCCGCCGGCGTCGCCCTCGTCACGCAAACCTACGGCACGATTGTCAGCAACCGCGGCGCCTTGCGTGACTGGGTCCAGGAAGCCATCGCCGCCGATCTCATCGTCACCGCTGGCAGCCCAGTGGGCGCCGGCGGCGGGCAGACGGAGAAGATGAACGAGCGGCTCGGCGACCAGCTTCGCAGCATCGTCGGCGTTGAGTCAGCCCTGCCGATGCGTTTCGCAAAGGTCCCCTATCGAGACACCACGGTCTTGCTGTTCGCCATCGACGCTCCAGAGACATATCGCATCGAGGCGCAGCGCCAGGCCGAGCCCAAGGCGATCGATCTGTACAAGACCATGGCCGAGACGCCGCGGACTGCAATGGTCTCCAAGAACTTTGCCGCGCTGCACCACGTTGCCAAGGGGGACTCGCTGCTCCTCAACAGCCCCAGGGGCGGCATCCGCTTCCTGGTGGTCGGCACCATCGAGGATTACTCGTGGAACCACGGCACCATCTTCATCAATCGCGCCGACTACCAGGAGCACTGGGCGGACCGGGAAGTCAACGCCTTCGACGTCTTCGTCGCCGACGGGCATGACGTGCTGGCGGTGCGCGAGACGCTCCTCAAGAAGCTCGGTGCCGAGAACAGCCTGGTCGTGCAGACGCGCACGGAATTGCAGGAACGCATCGACGGTATCATCGAGCGGCTCTATGGGCTGGCACTGGTGCAACAGTTCGGCGTGATGATCGTGGCCGCTCTCGGCGTGGTGGCGGCGCTGTTGATCTCGGTGCTGCAGCGCCGCCGCGAGATGGGGCTGCTGCGGGCCATCGGTGCTTCCCGCGCCCAGGTGGTCCGCTCGATCCTCGCCGAGGCCTGCCTGATGGGAGCCATCGGCACGGGCATCGGCTTCCTTGTCGGCATACCCCTGGAATGGTATGTCCTCAAAGTCCTCATTCTGGAGGAGTCCGGTTACCTGTTTCCCGTCTACATTCCGTGGAAGGAAGGACTGATCATCATCGTCGCCGGCCTGCTGACGCCGATCCTTGCCGGCCTGGGCCCGGCATTAATCTCGGTACGACAGGGTATTCCCGAATCCGTGGCGTACGAATGACTACGAGTGACGCCGTACCTGGGCGGCAACTGTTCAGCAATCCGTGATTTGCTCAGCGTGGCCCGCCGAAGCCACCGCCAAAACCGCCGAAGGAGATGCCCCGTTGCTGCAAGCGGTTGCTGAATTGACGACGGTATTCGACAAACCGCGCACGGGATTCGGGAGAAGTGGAATCGAGCATGTTTTTGCGAAACTGATCGCGCTGCTCCTGTGAGCGGCCGCGTCCAAACCCACCCGGGCCGCCGGGACCGCCCGGTCCGCCTTTACCGGCGACTCCACCAGGCGCACCGCCGGGCCCAGGGCCACCGGTACCTGGACCGCCAGGTCCGGGACCACCGGGACCGGCTCCACCCGGTCCCCCGCCAGCCGCGCCGCCGCCGAACGGAAAGCCGCCCTTGCCGGCACGCTCCAGCCAGCGCTTGCTTTTTTCCAGCAGATCGTCAATATCCTTGTCCAGTTGTTGCTCCTGCTGTTCCGGCGTGGACTTGAAGAATTTTTCGAGCTTTTCGTCCATCTTCTTGCGGCCGTCCGCAAAGACCTCGCTTTTTTCCTTTGGAGAAAGCTTGTCCATCTCCTTGCGGAACTCGCCAAATCCTTCCTTGCGCTGCTCCGGGGTCATGTCCTTGGATTTCTCCGAGAACAGCTGGTCACGGAGCTGCCGAACACGTTCGACCTTGGACGAGCCGGAGGCGAAGTACCAGGTACCGAGGACGGCAACGAGGAAGAACGCTGCCCCGACGATGTAAACGCGCTTGCGATTGCTGAACACGCCCTGCCTCCATTCGAAACCGGCGACTCGGTGGTTTCCCTAGTTGGCCATTTCATAAGCTCCACGGCTCGGCAGGAGCCTCGCCCTCCCACCGCCGACCGCTGCTCAGGGACTCACGAAACAATCATCTAGTTGGCCACGTGGCCATCGGCATACACAAAGTTGCGGCTGGTGCCAGTGAAGGGCTCGCCGTGGAACGGGCCAAAATCGTAGGCCATGTAAATCTGGCTGCTGCCGAGCTTTGCCTTCTTCTGGATGTACGGCAAGGTGTTGTTGGCGAACAATGACGAGCGGTATTCATAGCTGATCTCAACCGTCATCCAGTAGGGCGTTCCAGGCTGACCGGGGTAGCCGTCGTCGTTGGGGCAGCGCCAGATCTCCTTGTTGTTCTCGATGAATGGATCGATCACCGCCTTGAGTGACGGCAACGGGCCGATGCCCGGAAACGCGGCGGCGTTGGGATAGGCGCCCTTGTTCACATCCGCGCAGTGAATGATCGCCAGGCCAATGTTCTTGAGGCTGTTGGCGCATTGCGTCCGGGCGGCCGCACGACGGACGGCTTGCACGGCAGGCATCAGCAAGGCGATCAGGACTCCGATGATCGCGATGACCACCAGCAATTCGATCAACGTGAAACCGCGGCGGTTCGACTTGTGTGCCATGACCGTCTCCAGGAATCTAGACCTAAATCCGTCTCAATCCTGAAATTATAAAACCGAGACATTAAATCTCTGTTAAAAATGCAAGTCAAGACACGCTGTTTGTGAACCTGTGCAGGACCCCACGCGAAGCCCTCCCGGGGCGGCGAGGCCTGCAAGTTGGCTCGAGATCGGCTGCCCGCAATCATTCCTGCCGGATCACGACCGGTTCGTAAACGCCGTTGCGGAGCTGGAAGTCGAACCAGGTGGCCGTGACGTTTTCGAGCGGCCGGCTCAGCCGCTGTGCGAATCGCTTCTCAGCCTCAGCCATCTTCTCTTCACGATCACGGGGAAGATACATTGCCACGAACTTGGGCACAAACGGCAGCTGCAGCTCACGAGCCAGGATGAACACGGAATCAGGCTTGTAGTTGTTCCAGCGTACGGCGTCCTTGAACTTGCTGATGTCCCCCGGCCTTGCCTGAACGGGCCGGCGCTTCAGATCGCGAATAAACAGCGGATTGCCGTTGGCATCGGGCACGGCCAGGATGACGCCGATGGCGGCGAGCTTGTCCGCATGCTCCTTGCCATCGCCGGACATGTCGAAACGCCACTTGCGAGCCAGAATCTCTTGGCGGGTCGCGCCGCGCGGGACACCGAACCGGCCTTTCTTCCCAGTGTTCGGTCCGACGCCGTCGCCGCCGCCCGAACCGCCCGAGCCCTTGCCGCCGGGCACGCCCTTCTGGTCGCCAACTGTGCCGACGACCTTTGTCTTGTCCTTCTTCACCGGCTCCTTGCCGACCTCCTTTAGCGACCTGGCAAGCTCCTGGAACGGATCCGCCGCGTCACCCGGCTCGAGCAGCGGCGCATCTGGAACATTGAGCAGTGGAGTCTTGATGTCCTGAAATTCGGGCAGCTTCTGTGCGAGGGTCTTCGCTTCGTTGGTTTTCGCCAGGATAGCCTCGGCCGGAGTGCCCAGGGGCGCCGGATCGCCGCCACCACCGCCTCCATCAAAACCGTCGCCGGCCGGCAGCTGCACCACATCCATGTTGGGCGGCCGCGCCGATTCGCTCCGGCCCCAGCTGATCGACACCAGGCCCGACAGGATCAGCACGCCCAGGACCAGGCCGTGACAGGTGACCGAGGCCACGGTGGAAAGAAGGCACTCGTGATGAGGCGAGTAACGCCTCCAGAACGTGTTCTCGTCAGGAAGGTCTGCGGGCGGTTTCTTGCTATGCGCTTGCACCATGGCATGTCACCGGGAAGAACATCGATCGACGTTTTCAGGCCGACCTGATTGCCGGGCAAGGTGAGTCCAGGCATGGACCAAACCTACCTGAATTTTATCGCTGGAAATGCCCGGCGGCAACAAGAATCGACGCTGCGCCCGTCCGAAGCGTCGACCGAGGTCAAGGATCACTCGTCTTCCATCTGCGTGAGGAAATCGCGGAAATCGTCGTTGGAAGGCATGTGCCAGGACTTCTCGCCGTCGAGCATTGCAGCCACGTCGGGATCGAGAGAATCGTCCTGTGGCTTTGATGGTTTCTTGTCTTTCTTCGCGGGTTTCTTGACTTCCTGCGTCTTGGCCGCTTTCTTGGAGGGGATCTTGGGCGCTGGCTTGACGGCCGCCTTTGCCGGCGACTTGCCGGTTTCCTTGCCCGTGGCGGAGCGTGGCTTCTCGTCAGTGTCGTCTGCGCTTTCCTCCGGCAGTTCCTCGACGTCGATCTCCGGCACTTCTTCTTCGTCCACCGGTTCGACGTCCACTTCGTCCTCGCTCTCGTTCATCAGCCGCTCGATGGCCGCGGGCGTGAGCTGGTATTTGACGAGGAACGTCACGGGCCCCACCGCGAGTCGATCACCCGGACGCAGCACGCGCAAACCTGCGATCGGCTCGCCGTTGACGCTGGTGCCGTTGGCGCTTTCCAGATCCTCGACGCTGAGAACGTCGTCGCGATAGCTGAGCCGGCAATGCTTGCGGCTGACGGCGCTGGACGGGATGCGCAGATCGCAATCGTTCTGCCGGCCGATGATGGTCTCCGCGGACTTGAGCCTGAAGACCTTGCTCGAGTCCGAACCTTGCTCAATTACCAGCTTTACGTCCATCGAAGTGCGTCCAGAGTGCATTCATTCGCATGTCTAACTTCAAGATACCAGGCTCGCATCGTGGAGCAATGCGAAAATCGCAGAAACCGGTTCTGTGGGTTCATCCGTGAAATAGCCATGACATGACCCGCCTTTCACGGAATTAACCAGCTGCTTACATGCCAATTCACGCGAAAAAAGAGGTCGTGTCAGGGCTTTATGGACATGCGTGATCCGTGTATCGGGAAAAGGCAGCTGATCGACGGTGTAACGCGGGCTGCGCAGGTAGCGCTCGAACATGCGCGCCGAGCCAGGATCGAAGATGCCGGCGAATGGCTGCGAGATTGAACTCGGGATGAAAATACTGAGCGAAGTGCCAGGTGTGACCGTTCGTGCGTTGCGGCCGGCCAACGATGATCGCCGAGATGACGCCGATGCGAAACGTGCGGTTGGCGCGCGGTTGATTTGCTGCGGCAGGCTCGTCGGCAACGGCCAGGGCGCCGCCAGCGGCGGCAAGATCGTCACGGCGGTTTGGCTAGTTGTCCATTTTGCTCCTCGTCTCGTCCTCGAAACCTGAACCCGCTACTCGATCACGTTCATAGTTCCATGACCTTCTTGCTTGATGAGCTGAGCAATGCGTGACAAGGTTGGTTCGGACAGATCGTCAGGGGAAATTGGCTCGCTGGCAATGCCCTCATCCGTCCGCACACACAAGCATGGCTGCCGGGGTCGAGAAAGATCTAGATGATAACCTTTTGGCTCATCCGGGTTTCCGGTGGGTAGAAAATAGCCTGTTTGGGCGATTGGCCGCGGAAAATCAAGGGTTTTCGGACTCTGAAACAGATGCAAATCGAGCTGCCCCAGTCGGAGTCCGTTGGCCCTCAAGACAGGTCCAACAGCTTCGGCTTCATGCTCAGCAGTTTGGTGAGCAAAGAACTCTCGAAATGAAGGAATGCCGACAAAACACCGATTTTCCTGCAACCCAACGTCATCGCCGGTCTGTCTTCCCCTCCAAGGTTTTTCTTTCGCACAAGGTCCGAAAGAGCCAGCTTCGTCAATGGCCCTCTTTTGGCCCTACTTTTTACCCACCGGAAACCCGGAAGAACCAACCTTTTTCCAGCAAGTCCACGTTGAATTCGACGTTCTTTTTTACTTGGGCATTCCGTTCCCGGGCGAGCAGTTTCTTAAGTTCGGGAACGTGTATTGCTAAGGGTTCCTGGGAATCGGCGTGTGTGAGTCTTTGGGCGGTGCGGATAGACTATGGTCACCGAGCCCGAAGGAGT
>Ga0194121_10005070_pt1 | contig 18565 bp, 15 predicted proteins | sample TA2MahCa50mmetaG_FD_148609 | JGI IMG/M metagenome (GOLD analysis project Ga0194121, IMG submission 148609) | Freshwater microbial communities from Lake Tanganyika, Tanzania - TA2015020 Mahale Deep Cast 50m | ecosystem: Environmental > Aquatic > Freshwater > Lake | place: Tanzania: Lake...
TACGCCAGTCCCGGCTGCAGAAGCAGCTGAGAAGCCGCCACGTCGCCTCGGGGTCTGAGCACAAGGATTCCGTGAACCGTTGAGGCCGCTAATACGGTCTATCGTCTCGTTTTCAACGATCATGGAAGGCGCTCCCCATGTTCGCATATGGACGAACGCGACTCCAGAAGCCCGCGCTCCACGCGATGTGGACTGTTGCCAATGCCAGTATGGCAGCGATGGGGTTCACACCACGGACGACGCTAATCCACAGCCCGCCAGCCGCGACTCCCAGGGGGTAAATCAGCGCCAGCGCCGCTTGAGCCAATCCCGGCACCAGAAGTACTGCCAACACCGTTAGGACGAGCCAGGGCGCCAGAAGGATTGCCGGTATTTGCCGGCGGTGCAGCGCCCGAGAATCCTTCCGCAGCATTTGGCGCTTCCAAAAGCCGTAACGTCGATACTGACGTTTCAGCGCTCCCAGAGTTGGCCGCGCGAAGTACGCCGCGCGGATCGCCGGATCGAACACGACGCGGTACCCTGCTCGCCGAGCTCGATAGTTGAAGTCAAAGTCCTCGTTCACGGCAAGTGTTTCGTCGTAGCCCTTGAGGGCTTCCCACAGCGACCGGGGATATGCTCCGAAGGGCACCGTCTCAACGTCGCGCCCCGCACCACCCTGTCGATACGCAGCGCCACCTGATCCCAACGGATGCGACACGACAGCCGCGACGGCGGCCGCCATCGTCGAGTCGGCACCGGGGCTGACCTCCCACAGGCCTCCGACGATCGCGTTGTTGCCGGCGGTGACGAGTGTGCGCACACACTGGTCGACGTAGTCAGGAGCGGGGAGCGAGTGCCCATCACACCTCACAATCGTCTCCGCGTTGGTCGCGCGAATCCCGGCGTTCATTGCGCCGGCCGGCCTGCGAGCAGGTCCCGGTACAACACGCACAACCAGCTCTAAATGCTCACGAGTCCACTCCTCAACCACCGCAGCCGTTCCATCCGTCGACCCATCGTCAACAATCACGACCTCGTCGGGTGGTCGCGTCTGCGCGGTGAGTGCATCCAGGAGGCCACCGATGAACCGGGCCTCGTTCCGGCACGGCACGACAAACGCGACCTGGTCAGTTGGGCCGATCATTGAAGGCGCCTCCCAATGTCGTCGCCAACCACTTGGGTGGCCTCGAATGGCGTGTCGACGATCCCGTTAGGCCCTGCCGACAGCAACCAGCGATCGGTCAAGAGGAAGCAGCGCCCCCATGCGTCGGTCGGCATCCCGGCGCCAAACGGTTCAGGATTTATCAGAGCCGCTGACACCCACGCCACGTGGGTGGGTCCTGCGAAACGTGTGTCAACCGGCGGCAAGCGTCCCGGGCCGCACACGACCGTACGTCTTGCCGCCGGCGTCACGCGCCCCTCGGCGCTGACCAGTCGATCGGTGGTTTCGGCGACACGGCGCGCGTTGAGCCACCACGCACCGGCGGGCGGGAGCACAGCCGTCGCGAGCACCGCGAGGAGCAATACAAGCACGACCTGCCCTCCCCGGACTGCGGACCGCGGACTGCGGCCTGTCATCTCCCCTTCCATCCCACCATGCGACCGGCAGTCCTGGAGATGATGTTCAAGTCGAACCAGAAGGACTGGTGTCGCACATAGTACAGGTCGTACTCCAGCTTCCGTGTCGCATCGTCAACCGAATCACCGTAGGCCGTTTTGACCTGCGCCCACCCTGTAATTCCCGGCGCGACCGTGAGCCGTGCGCGGTACAGCGGCACCTGGTGTTCGAGCATTGAGACAAACTCCGGTCGCTCCGGACGTGGCCCGACCATGCTCAGGTCGCCGCGCAGCACCGCCCACAAATTCGGCAGTTCATCGATGTGGGTACGACGCAGGATGCGGCCGACACGCGTAATGCGCGAGTCATTCTCCGGGCTCCATTGGGGGCCCGCCGCTTCGGCGTCCTGCCGCATCGTACGGAACTTGGTAAGCGTGAACGGGCGGCCGCCGCGGCCGAGGCGTGTCTGTGAGTAGAACACCGGCCGGCCCGACTCCAGCAGGATCGCCACGCCGGCAATCACGCCGAGTGCCGCACCACCGATACCGATGCCGACGGCGCTGACAAGATCGAGCAATCGCTTCGCCAGGGGCGACGCGTCACGAGACGCCGCGCCGGCAAACAGTTGCGTCAACATCCAGTCGTCACCGACAAAGCGGACCGGCACGCGACGCTGGGTCACCTCGTAGAGGTGCGCGAATGTGATGACGTCGAGTCCTCGTTCCTGGTACGCGAGGAGTTCATCCAATGTCGCCTGCGGCACCTGGCCGCTGACCGCAACCACCACGTCCGTGGCCTCGTCTGGTGACTCGACGATGACCACATCGGCCAGAGCCCCGCTGGCGAGCAAGTCCCTGGCTGCAGCCGCGGTGGGACCATCCCCGACGATGAACATCCGACGCGCGAACGACTCCCGGGTCAGCGCCCACAAAAGGGTCAGGCGGCCGGCGTAGGTCAGCCACGCGGCATTCCACAGGACGTACAACGCCACAAGCCGCGGCAGGACGTCCGGTCCGAGAAAGAAGTACACGACGAGGTACGCGGTGAGCAGTACGCCGCAGGCTTGCGCGACGCCCCGCTGAACACGCTTGAGATCAAGAGCGGTGCCGCGCGTTCGCGTCGGCGCCAGCGCGATGGTCCACAGGGGGACGGCCATCATCCAGGGCCAGTTCACGGCGATGAAGGTCGTGGACAACGCGAATCCGGCGGTCAGCGACCACGTCCACAGCGCCAGCACCACAGCCACAGTCGCGGCGGCAGCATCGGCCACCGCAATGACGACCGTGCGTTCGGAGGGACGGAAAAGACGTGCCATGGGCAGGGCGATGTTATCGCTTCAGGTGGGCCATCGACCACGGCAACATGGCCAGCTTCGGCAGGCGCGCCACCAAATACAGCACCAGCGACAGGGCAAACGCCTCAGCGACCGGCACCTGCCACAGCCCCAGGGTCTTGACGGTCACCAATTGCGACACGCCCAGTCCACCGGGGACGGCGACGATTGTCGTCCCGACTTGCAGGGTGATCATCAGCAATACAGCGGCAGACAGGGGGACGGTCACGTCACAGGCCGCGAAGACGAGGGTGTTGGTGAGAACCGAGCCCGCCGCGACGGCACCGCTGGTGACAACGACGGCCGGCCACACACCGGGTGCCGGCAACCATCCGACGAGGTTGTGCTTGCGCGCCATCCGCAGGCCGATGAGGCCGACAATCAGGACCGCAAGCACGCCGCCTCCGACCCACGCCAGATTGGTGACGGCCGTTGCGGCCCACCCCGGAACCAAACCCAGCGCCAGCACGGTAAGGGCCACAGCCGCGGCCGTGATGACCTCGGTCAGGCGTTCGAGGACCGTGGCACTTGTCGCGCGGGCCACGCCAAGCCCCATGGCCTGACTGGCGGTGACAACACGAATACCGTCGCCCAGCCGCAGCGGGATCACGATGTTGGCGACGTGGCTGGCGATGACAGCGTGGAACAGGAGGGCAAAACGTGAAGGGGTGGGCCGATCGAGCAGCAGCCACCAGCGCGCCGTGATCGCGGCCGCGGTAAACATCGTGGACAGCACCGCAGCAACGAGCCACGCGGGATGGACCTGCCGAAGTGCCGCGCCGAGGGCGACCGCATCCACGTCGGCCATCGCCCACCACAAGGCGAGCGCAGCGAGCAGGAGTCCGAGAATGAGCTTGAGGCGGGGGGTCAGAAGCGATCTCGCAGCCAATAATGGGCGCGGCCGTAGAACTCGCGAATCGCGGTTTCGGAATGTCGGAGAGCAACCGTGGTTGGAAACAGGTCGCGCACGGAATACCGCCGGTCGGCAGGGGAACTGAAGCCGACAGGAAACGCCGTGACAACCATCCCCTCCTGCTGAAACATCGCACGAGCCCGCGGCATATGGACCGCGGAGGTCACCAGAAGGACACGTGGGGTTGTGAGTCCTCGTTCGCGCAGCGCAGTGGCGGCCTGACGGGCTTCATCAGCCGTGTTCTGCACGTAGCCGGTGACCAGCATGGATGCGACGGGAACGCCCAACGTGGCAGCGAAGTCCGCAAGCACCTCTCCTTCGGTGGGTGCGTCTGGAGTGCCGATTGACCGTGCCCCGGTAAAGACCAGCCATGGGGCCTTGCCGGCGCGAAACAGCTCAAGGCCACCGAAGAACCGGTTCGCCTCCGTCCACTCACTCGCCCGATCCGGCCCGGGTGCGACGACCCGTCCTGCACTGAGTACAACGATGGCGTCGGTGGCGTCCACCGATTGGACCGACGGACGGTGTGCCGACTGTTCTGCCACCCGCATCAGTCCTCGTCCGACGGGCGGCAAACTCGACACGAACAGAATGAGGACACCCGCGATGACGACACGCGGCTTTCGGCGCAGTCCGCCCCATAGGCACAGCATCAGGCTGAGCCCCAAAGGCAGAAAAAACAGGGGGAGGATTTTGCTCAGGAGCAACACGCCGGCTCAGCCTGCGTGTGGCTGCCGCGCTGAAACGGTGGCGGAGGGGATGTGTTCGCGGATGAGTCGCGCGATGCGTTCGCTGTCGTCGCATGCGGCGGCGTTCACGAGTTCCGCAACGAGCTCCTCAAGCCGCACCGCATCGATCAGGTGTGGTTCGGTGACCCGCCGGATGTCGCCGCTCGTCGTGGGCTCCACCGTCGCGCCTTCTTCCCAGAGAGTCTCGTCAATCTTTTCGCCGGGCCGGAGACCCGTATACACGATCGGAATTTCCAGGGGTTCGAACCCGGACAAACGAATCATGTCCGCCGCCATGTCCCGCATGCGGACCGGCTCGCCCATCTCCAGCACGAACAATTCGCCGCTGCGACCGAGGCCCCCGGCCTGAAGGATCAGGTGCACCGCCTCAGAAATCGTCATGAAGTAGCGGCGCACCTCCGGGTGAGTCACGGTCACAGGGCCGCCCGCTGCGATCTGAGCCTTGAAGATGGGCACCACACTGCCGCGACTGCCGAGGACGTTCCCGAACCGCACCACTACATAGGCCTTCCCGTGTCTGCTGGCGGCGGCGCGTACCACCGCCTCTGCGATTCGCTTCGAGGCCCCCATCATGTTGCTGGGAGCAGCGGCCTTGTCGGTGGAGACCATCACGAGCCGGTCCACGCCCACGGCCAGAGCGGCGTCGACGACGTTCCCGGTCCCCACGACGTTGTTGGTGATCGCCTCAGCCGCGTTGTTCTCCATCAGCGGCACGTGTTTGTGTGCGGCCGCGTGGAAGACCACCGTCGGGTTCGTCGCGCGGAAGACCCGCATCAGCCGCTCGCGATCACGGACGTCGGCGACCACCGCGCGGACGACGATCTGCGGGAACCTGCGGGCGAGTTCCCAGGAAATGTCGAAAATACTGTTCTCTCCATGCCCGACCAGCACCAGCGTCGAGGGGCCGGCCAGCGCCACCTGCCGGCACAACTCCGCGCCAATCGACCCGCCGGCACCAGTCACCACGACTCGGGCGCCTGCCAGGTAGTCGGCGCCGGACAACTCGGCCGTCACCTGCGGGCGACGCAGCAGGTCCTCGATGTCGACGTTGCGAAGCCTTGAGATACTGGCGTGCCCATCGAGCAGTTCGTAGAGCCCCGGCATGACCCGTGATGGGACGTCCAGTTCCCGGCACCGCTCAACAATGCCTCGCACCATCGGTCCACCGGCCGTCGGAATCGCAATCACAACCTCGTCCACACGATGGGTATCCACGACACGGCCGAGTGACGCCACCGTCCCGAGCACGCGGAAACCGTAGATCCGTTTGTGTACTTTCTCCTGGTCGTCGTCCAGGAACCCAACCGGTTGCAGACCCAGTTGGGGGTTCTTCTCCATCTCCTTCGCTACCAGCGCTCCCGCGTCGCCGCCACCGACGATCAACACGCGGCGCTGCCGTCCGGTCACCGGGCCCGCGCGCTTCGACGTGCGTTCCGCCACGGCGCGCAGAGACGCCCTCAAGCCGGCCGTCATCCCCAGCGCAAGCAACCAGTCCAGCGGCATCACGGATCGCGCCAGTTCGGGAATCCAGCCGGCGAGCCGGCTGCCCACCATGACTGCTGTAAGCACCACGGACGCCGCAGAGTTGGCGAGTACCACCGCCACCAGATCCCAGAACCCGGCGTACCGCCAGTAGCGGCTGTACAGGCCGAAAATCAGGAAGGCCGCGATCTTGATGACGACGGCACACACGAGAAACGGGACAAACTCCTCACGCTCCTCGCGGAAGAGCCAACCGAACCTGAAGGCGTAGGCCGCCCAGGCCGCGATTGCCACAACGACCACATCGGCTGCGAGCAGGTAGCGGTTACGCACGCGCACCTCGTGCCATGATGCCGGTGTGGCGGCCATGTACGGCCAGGATCAACCCGGCGTTCAGCCAAACGAACATCCCAACTTTCGCGCCAAGACTGATCGCATCCGCCATGCCGAACAGATGCACCGCGGCCAGCGAGACACCCGCACCGACCGCCAGGCGCTCGACCGACAATGGCACGACACCTCGGCGCGCCGACAAGACCAGCAGCCGGCCCATGAACATGACGTACGCCAGAAGCCCGGGCACACCGAGATCGAGCGCGACCTGAATGAATGTGTTGTGTGCGTGGGGTACCGCCGGCGGCACGCCCGAGCCTTCAGGCGACGGCACGTCTTTGAAATGATTGATGCCGATGCCCGCCCAGGGGCTCTCCTGCAGGCGATCCAGCGCCGCGGACCAAATCACGCTGCGGGTTCGCGCGGAGTCCGCCACCAGTCCGAATTCCCCACCGTAGGTCGCGCCGTACACAGCCAATGCTCCCATGCCGCCCACAACCACCACAACTGCCGGCAGCGAACGCCGCATCTTCCAGACCAGAACACACACCCCCACCACAAACACGGCAGCAAGGGCCGTGCGTGATCGGGTCACCAGCAAGATGAGCACGCCCAACAGTGTTGCCGAAAGCGCCACGGCGCGTCCCCCTGTCCACCAACCACCCCGCTGAAGACTCCGAAAGACCGCCCACACCGTCGGCAGGACCATCAACACGACACCACCCAGGGCGTTGGGATTTACAACGCCGTCCTGGACCCCGGGCAGTGGCAGCTGGTAGTTGGGCAGCGAGTCGGTCAATGCGACCGGCACCTCACGCAGGACCCCAACAAACTTCCCCGTGTTAACCGATACCGACGCGAGTCCCACGCCCAGAATGGCAAGGGCGCCGGCCGCAAACACCGCCCCAGCGGCGAGAATCTGGCGTTCGTCGACCGCGCTCGCCGCCAGCACTCCGCACAGGAGGATGCCCGCAGCCAGCCCGCCGAAGTGTTGCTGCGTGTCGGCCAGCGAACGGTCGTGCGTCCACCAACTCAGCACAGCCAGCGCGGCAACTCCGGCCACCGCCAGTCCAGCGGAGCGGTCCTGGAGCCAGATCAGCCACGCGCCATATCCCAACGCGAGAAGTGCGCCGAATCCAACGAGAAGGGCGCGGCCACTCTCGGGCAGCACGTTGGGAAACACCAGCCACGGCACAAGGGCCGCCAGCAAGGCCGCGCGGCCACCGAGCACGCGCATCTGCCCAGACCCGATCTCAAAGGCCATAGTAGGCTCGATACCACCCCGCAAACTTTGCGACGCCCTCGCGCAGCGGGGTGTTGGGCCGATACCCGACCCAGCGCTCCAGCGCAGCGGTATCGGCATTTGTCATCAGTACGTCTCCAGGCTGCATAGGAAGGAACCGCTTTTGGGCCGGGCGGCCCAGCGCGGACTCGAGTGCGGCAATGAAGTCCATCAGCGGGGTCGGCTGACTGTTGCCGATGTTGAAGATCGCGTACGGCGCGTGGGCGTCTCCATCCCGGGTCTCGGGCGGACGGTCAAGGACCCGGATCACCCCTTCGACCACGTCGTCCACGTACGTAAAATCCCGGACCAGGTTCCCGTCGTTGAACACATCGATTGGGCGGCCTTCAAGGATCGCGCGGGCGAACAGGAACGGCGCCATGTCGGGGCGCCCCCAGGGTCCATAGACCGTAAAAAACCGCAGACCGGTCGTCGGGAACCTGAAGAGGTGGCTGTAGGCATGGGCCATCAGCTCATTAGCCTTCTTGGTCGCCGCGTAGAGGCTGACCGGGTGGTCGACACGTTCCTGCTCGGAAAACGGTGCCTGAGAATCCAGACCATACACACTCGACGAACTCGCGTAGACGAGATGCGCCAGGTTGGAATGACGGCACGCCTCGAGCACGTTCAGAAACCCGGTGAGATTTGCTTCACCGTACGCATGAGGATGGGTCAGCGAATAACGGACCCCGGCCTGGGCCGCCAGGTGGACGACCGTGTCCGGCGCGAAACGGGCGAAAAGTTTCTCGAGCGCCGATCGATCCGCGATGTCCGCCTTGACGAATTCAAACCCGGTCGACGGGGTGAGCCGACCGAGCCTCCCTGCCTTGAGCGCGGGCTCGTAGTAGTCCGTGAGGCTGTCAACCCCAAGGACGACGTCACCACGGCCCAGGAGGCGCTGGGAAACGGCGGCTCCGATAAACCCGGCGGCGCCGGTGACGAGGACACGCATCGACGTCCGCCGTTACGCGCGCTGGCGCGCTTCGATGTAATCGCTGGCAAGCGCCCGGATCGCGACAATCAGGAACGCAAAGAAGAAAATCGTGACCAGAAGCGTCCACAGGTCTCTTGGGGAGAACCCCCGTTCGACCCGACTCATAACCGGCGACTCGAACGCAAACAGTTCCGCCTCGGGACGATACACAAACGTGTCGTAGTCCGCGAGCAGCACGCTGAGCTGTGCGATCAGCGCGGTGGCGCCCGCCATGTTGCTCTGCAGACCCGCAGCCACGGATGCGGCAGACGTCTGTGACCCCGGCGTTCGGGCCGCCCGTGCCAGGCTCTCGTAAAAGCGAGACCTCTCCAGCTCCGACTGGGTGGCCAGAGCCGCTTCTTTCAACTGCTCCGCCAACCCTTCCCGGAGGGGGTGGTTAAACACACTCATCTGGATCAGTCGGTCGACGAACGTCTGATCCAGTTGCGGCGTGACCGCCGGGAACTGTGCGGATTCCCCGATGACACCCGAGCCGGTTCTGCCACCGACACGTGTGCCCGCGTTTTCGCCTGAGAACTCACGCAACGTCAGTTGGTATGCGGCCTCGCGCCCACGGAGCCCTTCCAGTTCACGTGCGGAGGAGTCCGCCATCGCCTGCGCCCATGCCGCCACCTCCCGCGGCGCACCGGCCGCCGCAAGCATCATCAACGGCTCAACCCGCGCGCGCTGGAGGCGCTCAAGAGCCAAGCGCAGTTCGACGAACGTGGAGGGGGTGCCCTCGACCCGCACCGCCGCCGACGCCGGACGCGCCAGCACGGCCTCGACCACCGCCCCTACCTGCAAGGTGACGTTCCGAAGGCCGTCGAGTCGCAGCACCGGATGCAAGGAGTCATCGTCACTGGCCGCGACCATCTCGGGCGTCAGGCGCGGAATCGTCAGTGCCAGGACGCCGCGACGGATGTCGCTGTCACGTCCCCACTGCGTGAGAATTTCGGTCATCGTCTTGCTCAGCACAGCGCCAGGCAGCCCGGCGCACGCCGTCGACCGCACAAACACCAGCCGGAACGTGCGTGGCAGCGCCGCGAGGCGATCCTCCCACTCGACCCGGAGGCGTTGCCGCTGGTCCGCGACCAGTTCGGCTTCGATTCGGCCGCCGTAGTCCGCATCGAGCAACTCGCGTCGCGTCGACCGTTCCTCGACATAAAACCCGTTGGCGAACTCGTCGCGACTGCAATAGTCTTCCAACTCGTTTGCGTCGTACACCGCGTCCAGAATCGACCGGTTGGTGATGTCGGAGAGCGCGAACGACGTACCGTTGGGATACGACATTCGAAGACCGACAAGCTGCGGCCGGAACTCCAGCACCGAGGTCAGGTGTACAGGCTGCAACCAGACCAGATAGGCTCCCGCCAGCACGCCAACGATTAGGGTGACCAGCGCAGGGATCATAAGCAGCGCCCGTCTGTGGCGCCGCACAACCCCCACTAAGTCGATTCGCACTCCGCCGTCCTGCTCAAACTGTGGTTCCGACACGTATTAACCGCCTTTCAAGACATTCGATCTGATTCCAAAGTATACGCCAAGGCCGCGAGCCCGATCCCCGGGACAATGAGCACGGCGAGCAGCACTACCGTGGTCCAGGCAGGCCTGCCGACGCCGATCGCCGCAGCCACAACGGCCGCCGCCGACCATGCGTAGTAACTCCACGCCACGTGCGCGTGACTCCAGCCACGACCGACCAGTCTCTGGTACACATGCGAGCGGTGAGCCTTCCACACGATCTCTCCGGCCCGGAACCGTCGCCAGAGTGTGAATCCCGTGTCGAAGAGAAACGGTACGTAGACCAGCAGCACGACAAGCGCGTTGATGCCGGCTCCCACGAGCACCACGCCCTGCGCGGCAAGCACGAATCCGAGGAACTGACTGCCGGCGTCTCCCATGAAGATGCGTGCCTTCGGATAGTTCCAGACCAGGAATCCAGCGGCTGCCGCCAGAACCAGCGTCGACAGTGCCACGACCCCGCTCTCTGCGGCGTGCCAACCAAGCCACACGAGTCCTGCGCTCGAAATAACCGCCACTCCGGCAGCCAGACCGTCGGCCCCGTCCATGAAATTGAAGGCGTTGGTGTAGGCGAGCACAAACAGCCCCCCCACAACGACCCACGCCAGCGACATCGCCGGAGGTGGCCACAACATGATCACGGCAAGCACAGCGAGCCCCTGGCCGCCGAATTTCACCACCGGCGAGGTACTCCAGATATCGTCGACCAGACCAACGAGGGCCGCGATCACACCGCCGGCGATCACCGCAAACACAGGTGATGTCGCCTGCGCCGGCCCGCCCGTCACCCAGACACCCACAAGTGTCGCCGTGACGATCGCGATGCCGCCGAGCCGTGGTGTCGGCACCTCGTGCAGGCTTCGTTCGCCCGGAAGGTCGAACCATCTGCGCGACCGAGCCAGCCTGAGGAGGCCCAGCGTCAGCAACGCGGACAGCCCCGTAACTCCAAGGGCAATGGCGCTCATGCGCGCCTTCCCAGCATCGCGGCCTCCGCACGCACGCCATCGCGAAACGTCCGCGGTGCGAATCCGAAATCCAACGCGGCGTCGTGGTGATCAAATGCCTTGTCTTCGCCAATCCTGCGGATCTGCTCACCTGATAACGGCGGCCGGCCGACTCGCCGCCAGACATCAGCGGTCCAGGCGATCGGCGCCAGCGGAATCGGCAGCAATATGGGCCGCCGGCCAACGGCCGCCGCCGCCTCAAGCACCAGTTCGCGCAAGGTCAACGGCGCAGCGCCGGAAATGTTGTACGCCCGGTTGATCGTCACGGGTGAAGCCAGCGCGCCGGCGACTGCCTCGGCCACATCTGCAACATGCACCGGCTGCTGCCGCGCGCTGCCACCAGCGAGGGGCACAATCGGAGACTTCGACACAAATCGCAGGAGCCGAACGATGTTGCGATCCTCAGGTGTCCCGTAGATCATCGTCGGCCTGAGGAGGGTCCATGCCATGCCGCTCTCCTGGACTAACCGCTCCCCCTCCTCCCGCACCGATCGGGAAGCGACGGCCAGCTTTGTCAGCATTGCGGTGGTTCCGATGAAGATCCCGCGCTCAATTCCGGCTGTTCGGGCCGCTCCAATCACCGACCGGTTCCAGTCGAATCCCAGCGAGGCCACGTTGACGAGTACATCGGCGCCTGCGAACCCGTCCGCCATGGCTGCCTCGTCCCGCAGATCTGCGGTCGCGACCTCAAGTCCGGGCGCGCCAATACGATCGACGCGCGAGGGATCACGCACGACCACACGCAGCCGTGCATCTGGAAACCGGTGCCGGAGCGCGCGGATGACGAACGGGCCTGTGAACCCCGTCGCGCCCGTGACGACGAAGACCTGCGGCACTGACGTGGTCACCGTACGATCACTCCCTCAAGCAGCTCAAGGTATCGGCCGGCCAACGTATTCCGGTCATATTCGCGACGGACGAACTCGGCGCCGCGCTCGGCCAGCTCCGTACGCAAAGCCGGCTCCGCGCGCAGCCGCCGCAGAGCCTGTTCCATCGCCTCGACGTCTTCGGGGTCAACCACAAGCGCACCGCCGGATCGCTCGAGAATGCCGCGGGCTTCGCCGCGGACGCTTGCGAGGATGGGGCGCGCGCTCGCCAGAATCTCAAACATCTTCGATGGAATGAACGTGTCGAAGACCGGAATGTTTCTGAGCGGAACCAACACGACATCCGCCGCCGCGTACCACGCCGGAACCGTCGACCGTGGCTGGCTGGGCAGGAAGCGGACGTTGGTCAACCCCATCGCCTCAGCGCGCGCGACCAGCGCCTGTTTTTCAGCGCCGTCGCCGACAAACTGGAACACGATGTCGTCGGCATCGTGAAGTCGCGTCGCCAAATCTAGGAACCGGGAGAGGGCCTGGGAAATCCCGTGTGCACCGATGTAGAGCACGACGAATTTTTCGTCGAGATGCTGGGTGGAACGCAGCGCGCGGCCGGCGTCCGGATCGGGGCGGAAGGCCTCGGTGTCCACGCCGTTGGTGATCACGGCCACATGCGACTCCGGCAGACCGCGTGCGACCAGCACGTCACGAAACGACTCGGTGACCACCACCACCAGTGCCGCACGCCGATAGAGAAACATCTCCAACGCTTCGAGTGCCCTGATGATCCAGCGATTACGAAGCACACCAAGCTCGACGAACACGCCGGGCCACAGGTCACGCACCTCGAAGATGAACGGCCGCCGCCACACCCAGTGCGCAAAGCACACGGTCATCACGACGAAAAACGACGGCGAAGAAACAACCATGACGTCGGTCCCACGCAGACGGGGCACTGAGAACACCAGCGTCGACACCATGAACGACAGGTGACAGAGTGCCTTCTTCACGAAGCCCTCGTTGGGCGTCGCATACAGCCAGTTCCGCCACACTGCCACCCGTCCGAGTGTTTCGCGCCGAAACCAGACCCCACGATAGGCGTCGGGCACCACACCGGTGGGATGGTTCGGCAACCCGGTCACCACGGTCACCTCATGACCAGCGTCCGCCCAGGCGCGCGCCATCTCACTGACACGCGCAGCCGGCGCGGCAGTCTCGGGCACAAAGTACTGGCAAAAATATGCGATGCGCATCACGACACTCGAGCGAGATCAATCGTTCTGGATTCAGCACCGCTCGTCACCTCGATCACATCATCGCGAACCGCGAGGGTCATTGATTCCGGTTGTCCTCCAGGCACCAGCAGCATCACACAGCGCGCCGATCCCGTAAACGCCACGCGGCCCACCAGTGTGTCGTTGGGAAGGTGTCGGCCGAATTCGGGAGCGTACCATCCCTGCCGGGGCTCCATGACACCGCGGACGACTGCGACATCATCGACGCCTGCCCACACCACCGCCATATGTGATCCACTGCCGTCGCTCAGTCGCGCCCCGGCGGCCCCCTCGAGCGTCAGCGCCACGTCGGGTGCGGCATGCAGACACACCTCCGCGCGCCTGGGGCCAGCGGCCACCACATCATCAACGATCAACCAGCCCAGTCCCTCCAGCGTCAGGAAGGTCCGCCCGACGTGTGCCGGCGTCGACAGACGGCGGTATCCGTCGTGCCAGGCGCGCACGCCGATCGCTCCAGGCTGGCTGACCGTCTGTCTGCCGATGATGCGCGCGCGGCGGGCGACGCGGAAGCTGCCCCAGCATTCGATCTGATCTTCGCCATCGATCGAGAGGGTGTTGTGCGCGCGTGTGCTCCGGTAGTAGTCGCGCCAGGGGCCGGCCGCGTACTCCCCCACACCAGAGTCCACGATCCACCGTCGACCGCCGGCGCTCAACTCGAAGCTGAAAATGTCCGCATGCGCGTGCGCGGGAAGGTCGTCGGGACACGCAACGCCAACGTCAGCAATCACGACGTCGCTGCCGGACCCGAGCGGCAACCGTACCAGCCCACCGTCCACATCGGCGGTGAGTGGCTCGTGAGGAGCCGGCGAAACGCTGACCGAACGATGGCTCAGCGCGGCGCCGAGCACCGCGTGCCGCAGGCACATCCCGACGCCTGGTTGACCGTCAAGCGCCACTGCCACCGCGGCACGAAGCGCGGCAGGTCGCGGCGCTTCCGTCAGCACGCTGTCGTTGAAAAGGGCGAGGTCCCCATCCGGATGTGTGACCACAGCCAGATACGCGGTCATACGCCGGATGGCATCAACCAGCCCCGATGGCACCGTCTCGCCGGCGAGCCGCAGAACCAACGCGACATCAAGCGCATCGCCCAGCACCAGCGCGTGGTACATGGGCGATCGTTCGTAGTGGGCACCGTCACTCAGCAGCTGAGCGCGCAGCTCGAGGGTGAATTTGTCGACGTATTCCACACGCCATGCGCGTGCGGTGCCATCGTCCCAGAAGCATCCCGCGATGCACATCGCGCGATAGTTCTTCAGGAGATGATTGCCACCGACATCCAACTCGAGGTTGCGACTCACCAACACGGCCTGCACCGCCAGCGAGTCGAGCATCGCGGTCGGCCACTGAGCAGGGACAGCGCCGGCCTGGATCGCCAGGATGGCGTTCACCAATCGCTCGGACACCACAAACGGATGCCACGCGTCCCGATGCGCTCCCAGAGGGCACGCGGCCTGCCACTCTGCCCACAGCGAGGTGATGTCGGGGAATGGGTCTTCACCGACGGCCGCCAGATCGACCAGGTAGCCGGCGTACTGGAGGTGATAACTCCACAACTGGGGCACGTCGGGACGCCATTCGATTGGGCGGCCGAGGTCCCGGCGATCATCGAGAAAGGTGAAGCGACCAGCGCGGGCGTCGGCTGCGGCTTCGACGGCCCGAGCCCAGTCACCAGGGTCGGTCAGCGCCTGCAGAACGGCACGGTCGACCGCCCGGAGCCAGGGCCGTTCGGTCGGGTGCAACGTCGCTGCAGCGGCCGCGTACCGTCGCAGTGCCGCGGCGGGGAAACGCCGGCGCACCTCGACCGACGCGCGCAGCTTCGCCCTGTGAGCCACTTGCGCCCAGCGAAGGTGTCGGATGGTGTGAACGTAGCGTGAGATCGAGGACTGCCCAGGCACTCAGAATCCGCGCTGCACCAAATCTCGTGCGATGCGGTCACCGGCCGATCCGTCCCAGAGCGGCGGCACCTCTGACGGACGTGTGGAACCCCCGGCGATGCGAAGAGCTTCGGCCACGAGCCGCGCACGGTCATGCCCGACCAGCACGTTTGATCCCATCGTGACGGTAACAGGACGTTCCGTGTTCTCACGAATCGTCAGGCACGGGACCTTGAGGTATGTCGTTTCTTCCTGAACACCACCCGAGTCGGTCAGCACGAGCACTGCGTGCTCCTCAAGCGCCAGAAACGCCAGGTATCCCTGTGGTTCGAGGATGCGAACCGCGCTCTCCTCTTCGCGCCACCCTAGATCGGCGAGCCGCGCGCGTGTCCGTGGATGCATCGGAAACAGGAGCGGCAGGGCCTGCCCGATCTGCTCAAGCGCCGCCATCAGGCTGCGCAACACCACAGGATCATCCACATTCGACGGGCGATGCAGTGTGACCAGACCGTAGCGGGGCGGCAGTGTCGGCGCGAGGGCCGCCCATCGCGCCAGCGCAGCCGGGCGCAGGCGGGCAAGCGTATCGATCATCACATTCCCGACACACACAATCTTTTCTTTCGGCACGCCTTCAGCCAACAAGTGCCGGTCGCCGTCCTCCGACGGCGTGTACAACACATCAGCGAGCCGGTCGGTGACGATGCGGTTGATCTCTTCAGGCATCGTGCGATCGAAGGACCGCAGGCCGGCCTCAACGTGCACGACCGGCACGCCGAGCTTGGCGCAGACCAGAGCTCCAGCGACCGTTGAATTCACGTCGCCATACACGATCAGCGCCTTCGGACGCCGGTCGAGCACGACGCCTTCCACACCCGTCATGATCCGCGCGGTCTGTGCCGCGTGTGATCCCGACCCGACCTCGAGGTTGACGTCGGGACGAGGCAGGCCCAGCTCATCAAAGAACACGTCGGACATGTTCGGGTCGTAGTGCTGACCGGTGTGCACGATCATCTGCGGCTGCCCGAGTGCTGCGAGCGCGCGGTGCACCGGCGCGACCTTCATGAAGTTGGGCCGCGCGCCGACCAGGTGCAGGTACGGAACACTCACGCTTGGCCCTCCTCCGTGACGACGGGCACAGGTTCGCCGGTCGCCACACTCTCTGCGGCCGCCAACGTCACCCGCGTGCTGTGCACGATTGAGTCAAACGACATGGGCTCCGGCGCGCCGGCGCTCAGGTGTGCGGCAAGCGCAGCCCATTCCGCGGTGTGTCCTTTGTCCTGTCGCAACCTGGAGCGGCGGGACATGGGACGGCCGCCAAACACATCGAGTCTCCGGTAGTCATCCAGGCGCACGGTCACGCCTCCGCCCGACACCTCCAGCCATTCCTTCCCGGCGTCTTTCGCGCCGTTCGCCAGATACGCGACCAGGCCCAGCGACCCGTCCTCGAAGTCGAGCGCGATCGACACGTTGTCGCGCTGGTATCGCCCGCTATCGGGCAGGGCGCGCCCTGTGACGCGGACCACCTTCCGCCGCGCGAGATGAACCAGCAGATCGATGAAGTGACAGGCTTCACCGATGATGCGGCCTCCCTCGCCGGCGTGTTGTGTCCAGTGCGAGGCTGGAATAAATCCCGCGTTCACGCGATAGTGCAGCAGGAGCGGTTCACGCACTTCGCTGAGTGCGCGCGCGGCGTCCACCACCATCGGGGCAAAACGCCGGTTGAAGCCGACCATGACCATCGGCGGACGGCCATCACGCGTCGCGGCGGAGCGTGCCGCAATAACCTGCGCGAGTTCATCCGTTGTGACGCACAGCGGCTTTTCCACGAACACATGTTTACCCGCTTCCAGCGCTCGCGTCACCATCCGGGCGTGCGAGCTGTGCCGCGTCAACACGGCCACCAGATCGATGGCGGGATCGGCCAACACCTCGTCGGCGGTTGATGCGGCGTGCCGGAATGCGAATCGCCGCGCAGCGGAGACCGCCTGCAACCCTGCGCCGGCCGTCACCACCGCGCGATCGAACACGGGCACCTTCCGAATCACCGGCAGCATCGTCGCATTCGCGAACAGGCCCGCACCGATGACGCCCAGCGCGATGCGCGCCTGGGGCGCGCGGGGGGCATCGGCCACGGCGATGCGGGTTCGAAGATCGACGTCTTCCGGGTAACCGAGTACTACACCCAGAAAGGACTCGGACGTTCTGCCGGTCACCATGTCGAAAGCCTTGAGGGCCTCCGCGATCGGGAACCGGTGCGTCACCAACGGCGCCGCCGCAAGACGGCCGGCTGCCATCAGCTCGATGACCGCTTCAAGATTCCGCTGCTCCGTCCAGCGCACGAAGCCGTATGGATAATCCTGCCCGCGCTCTTCATAGTCGGGGTCATACCGGCCCGGACCGTAGGATCGGGAAACACAGAAGCGGAGTTCCTTGTCGAAGAACGGTTTGCGCGGCAGGTGCATGCCCACGGCGCCGACTGCCACGACCGCGCCCTTGTCCCGAGCGACGCGCGCAGCCAGATCCACAGGTTCGTCACTTGGTGTGTCCGCACAAATCAACACGGCATCAACACCACGGTTGCCGGTCATGGCGGCGACAACCGCCTCAAGGCCTTCGCCGGACGCCGTGGCATCTGACGCGCCAAGACGAAGGGCAAGGTCAACACGGTCCGCCTTCGGGTCGAAGCCCGCGACACGCACCCCGGACGCGACCAGCAACTGCACCGTCAGTTGTCCGAGCAATCCAAGACCGATGACGGCCGCTGATTCTCCCACCCGCAAATCGGCCAGCCGAACGCCGTGCAGCGCGATGGCGCCCAACGTGGCAAAACACGCATCGTCGAACGGCACCGCGTCGGGTACCCGCACCACAAGGTTCTTCGGAACGGACACGACATCCGCGTGCACCGCCTGATTGGCACCCGCACACGCGACGCGATCGCCAGGTTGAAACGGGGCTCCCTGTCCGGCGGCCAACACCACACCGGCGACCGAGTACCCGAGCGCCATCGGCTGATCCAGCCGTGACGTAACCGCGTCCCAGGCGGTCAGCACTCCCTCACGCCTGGCCTTGTCGAGGACCTGACGCACCAGATCCGGCCGCGCGCGAGCTTTCTGAAGCGCGCTCTTGCGTGCGAACTCGACGACCATGCGCTCTGTGCCCGCCGACACGAGCGACGCCACGACCCGGACCAGAACCGAACCGGGACGCACGACCGGCGCCGGCACTTCGGCGACTTCCGTCGTGCCCGTGCGAATGTGCTGAAACACCTGCTTCACAAAACTCCTCCGTCGCCCGGGGACTCCGACGGCCCGAGCAAACGATTCGCGCGACGGTACTCGTCCCACTGGCCGACATCTACCCAGGCCTCTGAGGACACGGGAAACACAGACACGGGCCGTCCCGAGGCCATCAGGTCCGACATGAAGATGTTCATGTGGTACACGTG
>Ga0194121_10005071_pt1 | contig 18554 bp, 14 predicted proteins | sample TA2MahCa50mmetaG_FD_148609 | JGI IMG/M metagenome (GOLD analysis project Ga0194121, IMG submission 148609) | Freshwater microbial communities from Lake Tanganyika, Tanzania - TA2015020 Mahale Deep Cast 50m | ecosystem: Environmental > Aquatic > Freshwater > Lake | place: Tanzania: Lake...
CTGTTGGTTCATTGTCAATTGGATAGCCTTAACAAGGATGAAAAAAATATATTTCAAAAAGTTAATTACCAACAAATTCAGAATCGTGAAACCTCCACGCTTCGGCTCACAGGGACTGACCCTTCTAACCTCAAGACCTCCCTCTTTCACGGTTCCCTCAAGACTTCGGACGATCAATGGATTTTGGATATTGATACCCTTAGGGCCAGTGTAGGAAATCAAGTTTGGGCTTCTGAGGATGGAGGTAAAATTCGGAAATATGGGAAAATTTGGGACTTGGATTCCGTCACCTTCGTGCATGATTCGTCCAGACTCATGCTGAACGGCTTGATCTCCGACAAGCCTGGAAACCAAGTTAAATTAGATATTCACCACCTGAGCCTGGAACAGGTCATGGCCGTCTTGGGCCAAAAAAATCGTCTCTTGAACGGAGTCATCAATGGACAAATTACGGGGGACGGTATTTTGAATCAACCCAACTTCACCGGTGAGCTTCGAATTCCTCAAATTCGGTTAGATAGCATCGTTTTGGGAGATTTGACCATTCAATCATCCTTTCTACCACAAACCAACCGCCTTGTCCTCAATGCTCACCTGGACGACCAATCCAAACAGCCAGCTTCTGTAACCGGCTGGTTACAAACCAATGAATCCAAGATCCCTTGTGACCTTAGTGTCAAATTGAACGGAGCTCCCCTACAACTGCTAGAATTGGTCTTGCTGCCTAAATTGGACAGTATACGTGGTAATGCTAATTCCGATATTCGGCTCACCGGTAGCCTGAGCGAACCTCAAATGAGAGGAACCCTAACTTTGAATGAGGGTCGTCTTCGAATTCCATATCTCAAAAACAGTTACCAAATTACTGGATCTGTTCGCATTGAACCCAATCAATTTGTTTTTGAAAACAATGAAGCCTTCGACCAAGATCATGGGCGTGTCAAAATATCCGGCTTTGTTAAGCATCGCAACTTCAAAGAATGGACCTACCGATTCCAAATGGATAGCGCCAAGAACCTTTTGGTACTCAATGAACCGCGTTTGCTCAAAGGAGATTATTACCATGGCCTGGGTCGTATTAACGGCCGCAGTCTCATTTCAGGGGATGAAAAGTCAATTCAAATTCAGGTAGCCGCCGAGGCCGTCAAGGGAAGTCGTCTGGTCATTCCTTTGGATGATCTTAATGAGGAAAGCGCCTATGATTTCATTCGATTTAAACAGCATAAAGCGGAAAGTACCACGACCGTTAAAAATGACAACGAACAAACGGTCTCCTTGAGTGGTCTGGAACTTAATCTGGGCCTCATTCTTCCCCCTGAATGCGAGGTCAGCCTCCTTCTAGACCGACGTTTCGGCGATCAAATCAAAGGAACAGGAAACGGAAATTTGAATCTAACCCTTACTAGAGAAGGCAGCCTAACGCTGACGGGGAATTATATTTTCGAACAAGGCCATTATTCTTTCAATCTTGTGAACCTCGTCAACAAAAATTTTGAAATCAAGAGTGGTGGCCGGATTGACTGGAATGGCGATCCATATGCAGGAAACATGCAAATTGAAGCCGTGTACAAGCAAAGGGCCTCGGTTCGAAATCTTCTGGGCAACACCCTTATTAGTCAGACGGATAACCGTAACATCTTGCCGATAGAAACCTATTTGAACCTCTCGGGCCCCATTCTGCAACCCGGGGTGAAATTTCGCCTCAATCTACCAACCATTAACAACAACCCCAACGATGTCCTTGTACAACAAATTACCCGAATCAATAATAACGAACAAGAATTAAACAATCAGGTCCTTGGTTTATTGGTATCCGGGCAATTTATTCCTTCTGAAAATTTAAATTCTACTAACCTAGGACTATCTACAAGTGCAACTGCCTTCAATTCAGTCACGGAAATGTTGACCACCCGGCTTAGCAATCTTCTCAATAACTCGCTTGGAGGTGGAGTCAACTTTGGGATCAATTATCGCGGAGACTTGGGCACGGGTATCTTGAATTCCGGGAACAGCCCCAACAATGCCCTTGCAGACAGCAACCGAAGAGACTTCAACGTGGCCTTGAACACAAGCTTGTTTAACAACAGGCTGGTTATCGATGGAAACCTGGCCATGGGTAACAGTCTTCAAGTGAATTCACGCAACATGGCTGGAGAAATTAACCTAGAGTATCTCATTAACCCCAGCGGAACGATACGAGCCAAGGCTTTCAATCGTCCAGACGATGGCATTCTCTTCAACCAAAGTCAAAACCTGAATTATCGCCAAGGTATCGGGATTACCTACAACCGTAATTTTAATCGATGGACTGAACTCCTACGAAAAACCCCCCGTCAATGACAAGGGTTTCCATTTGAATTCATTCCATTCTTAATCTTTGCTTTCGAATCCTTCCTCGGAACCCGCTTGTTCCTCAGGAGCCGCAGAAGCATCCTGAACTTTAAGCTTGTTCGTGGCTTCCCGGGCTGTCTTTTTTTCACCAGCGAGGATTTGTTCGCGCAAATCCGATAGCGCACTCAGCTCACCCATGATCCCAGAGTCATTGGAACTGTTTTGTTTGGTCTTGGCCTGGTATTTGGCCACTTCCTGCTCTTCTCCAGAACGTTCTTTGTCTTTGGCCTCCTGCCAAGTTCTGGCGTGGGAGGCCACAATGCGACGATTCTCCTTGTTGAATTCAATGATTTTGAAGTCGGCTTTGTCCTCTAAACGGAGCGATTTTCCGTCAACTTGTTGCAATTGTTTCTTGGGCACAAAAGCCTCTACACCGTAGGCAAACTGAACCATTCCCCCCTTTTCATCCGTGCTGACCATGGTGCCTTGATGGACAGAGTTCTCGAAGAAAATAGTCGAGAATGTATCCCACGGATTTTCTTCAATTTGTTTGTGACCCAAGCTTAAACGACGAGCCTCGACATCGATATCCAGAACGATCACGTCAAGCATTTGATCCTTCTTCACAAATTCAGAAGGGTGGTTGATTTTCTTGATCCAGGACAAATCGCTCACGTGCACCAAACCGTCCACCCCTTCACCAAGTTCCACAAAAAGACCAAAGTTGGTGAGATTACGAACTCTACCGGTTAGACGGGTGCCGACCGGAAATTTCTCGCGGATGGTAATCCATGGATCCGGCGTGAGTTGCTTGATGCCTAAAGACATTTTACGCTCCTCCTTATCAATGGATAGGATAACCGCTTTGACTGTCTCCCCTTGTTTGATGAAATCCTGTGGATTGCGTAAATGCTGGGACCAACTCATTTCAGAAACGTGAACAAGGCCCTCTACGCCAGGGGCGATTTCAAGGAATGCGCCATAATCCGCTACAGTCACGACTCTCCCTTCAACAATAGAGCCTGACTCCAAATTCGAGGCCGCTGCTTCCCATGGATGAGCCGTCAATTGCTTCATACCAAGGCTGATGCGTTTACGTTCATCATCGAAATCAATGACCACCACTTGTACTTTGTCGTCCAATTTGACCATTTCCGAAGGATGGGAAATACGTCCCCAACTCATATCGGTGATGTGAAGCAAACCATCGACACCGCCAAGATCCACGAACACCCCAAAGTCGGTCATGTTCTTGATGGTACCTTCCAGAACCTGCCCTTTCTCCATCCGGCTCATGATCACCGCTTTCTGGGCCTCAATATCGCTCTCGATCAAAATCTTGTGCGAAACGACAGCATTCCTGAGAACCGGGTTGATTTTGACCACTTTGAACTCCATAGACTTGCCGACATACTGATCGTAGTCGCGGACAGGCTTGACATCAATTTGCGAACCGGGAAGGAAGGTTTCAATACCGTCAATTTCGACGACCAAACCACCTTTGGTGCGGGATTTCACTTTGCCTTGAATCACCAAATCCTCTTCATGAGATTTGACAATTCGCTCCCAGGCGTTCATGACCCGAGCCGCTTTGCGGGATAACAACAAATGACCATTCACATTCTCGCGATTGATGATCAGAACCTCCACCTCATCGCCCACCGAAAGGTTGGGCATATCCCGGAATTCGGAGCGGGCCACCATGCCATCGGATTTGAACCCTATATTGAGGATGACATCCCTCTCGGAAATGCCTGCCACCACGGCTTTCACCAGTTCATTGCTCTGAACTTGCTTGAAGCTCACAGAGTACATGGACTCCATACGACCCCTTTCTTCGGAGCTGTAGTTAGTGTATTTACCAGAGCCTGAGCCAGTTGACCAGTCAAAATCGGCCAAGGGGGATTCGGATGCCGCTGAGGCAGAATTTGGTGTAAATGTTTGGTTTTCAGTCATTTAAGTGGTTTCCTTCCTGCTTTGGTTAAAAGCGAGCGCAAAGATAACCCGAATGCTCTGATTTGGGCCACTTTGCTTGGATCATCTTGGAGCAGTTCTATCCTTAAACAAAAGAATTGAAAGGGGAATCGTTGCTAAATTTCGGTCATTTTGACTGTAAATACTGATGTAAGCGGCCAAAATGACTGATTATTAAGGCGAAATTCAATTCGAAAACCATGGCAAGAGATTTGAGACGATGAGGGTATGAACAGCGACAAATTCACCGACAAAGTCAAACAATGCCTGCAGGAGGCCCTTCAAGCCATGGAGTTAGGCCGTCAAGACTCAATTCAAACCCCTCACCTTTTGGAGGCCTTGTTCGAAGTGGACGAGGCCTGGATGAGGAGCTTAGTTCAGGAATTACCAACGAAGGCGGACGATATCCGGCGCAAGAACTTAGCCCATCGCCAAGCATTGCCTGCCAACCCCAATACCAAACCCGCTCACGACGCACCCGTTCGCTTGGATGCCCTGGCCAACCAAGCCTTGGTTAAGGCTCAGGCCCATAGCCAGGCCATGGGCGATCAGTTTTTGGGGATGGAGCACTTGCTTATGGGGCTTGCCGAAAATGCCGATGCAACCGGAGAACTTCTCCGAAACTGTGGCCTAAGTTCCACCTTTCTCCACCGTTTATTTATCAAACTTCGCAAAGGACAAACCATCATGGAGGCTTCTAAAGATACCGAATACCAGGCCCTTGCCAAATTTGCCCGAAACCTCAATACCCTTGCTGCCGAAGGCAAATTAGACCCGGTGATTGGCAGGGATGAAGAAATTCGGCGTATCATACAAATTTTGACCCGTCGTACCAAAAACAATCCTTTGCTCATCGGGGAACCCGGAGTAGGCAAAACAGCCATCGCCGAGGGCATTGCTCAGCGCATCGTGAAATCGGATGTTCCCGAAACCCTCAAAACCAAGGAAGTCTATGCCCTGGACATGGCAGCATTGGTTGCAGGAGCCAAATACAAGGGAGAGTTTGAGCAAAGGCTCAAAAGTGTAGTCCGCGAGGTTACCCAAAGCGAAGGACAAGTCATCTTGTTCATCGACGAGATCCATACCCTGGTGGGTGCCGGAGGGGGCGAGGGGGCCATGGATGCTGCCAATATTCTCAAACCGGCCCTGGCCAGGGGAGAATTGCGGGCGATCGGTGCAACCACCTTGGACGAATACCGGCAATATTTCGAAAAAGACAAAGCCCTTGAACGACGATTCCAGCAAGTTTTGGTGGAGGAACCTGACCGTGCAGACGCGATTAGCATCCTTCGCGGCCTCAAGGAGCGCTACGAAAACCATCACCGTATCCAAATCCGCGATGAAGCCATCATCGCCGCCGTGGATTTGTCCGAACGCTATATCCCCCATCGTTTCCTTCCTGACAAGGCGATTGACCTGGTGGACGAAGCTGCATCTCGGTTACGCATTCAAATTGATTCCATGCCCGAAGCTTTGGACGAGCTCAATCGCAAACTCATGCAGCTCGAAATTGAGAAGGAAGCCATGCTAAGAGAAAACAACCAGGACAAGGTCCAAACCCTTGAGATGGATTTGAACAGTATTCGTCACCAGGCCGATGAACTCACTCAACGTTGGCAAAGCGAAAAGAAAGTGGTCGAGCAAATCCAACAATGCAAACTCAAACTGGAACAACTCAAGTTACAAGCCGAGCAAGCTGAACGAAGTGCCGATTATGGCCTGGTTGCCGAAATTCGATACGGAAGAATGAAAGCCGTCGAAGAAGAGCTGAATAGCTACCTGGAACAACAAAAAAATGCCGAAGTCGATGGCAAATTGCTGCGAGAAGTTGTTGAATCCGAGGATATTGCCGAAGTAGTCGCTCGATGGACCGGAATCCCCGTGCAGCGCATGTTGGAAAGTGAAAAAACCAAATTGCTCCACCTCGAAAAGGAACTACACCGCCGTATCATGGGCCAAGACCAAGCCGTGAAAGCGGTTGCCGAAGCGGTCCGTCGAAGCCGATCCGGCTTGCAAGATGAGGGCCGTCCGGTGGGAACTTTCCTTTTCATGGGCCCCACTGGGGTGGGTAAAACAGAACTGACCAAAGCCTTGGCCTTGCTGCTCTTAAACGATGAGCAAGCCATCGTCCGCATCGACATGAGCGAATACCAAGAAAAGCATAGTGTTTCTCGCCTTATCGGATCGCCTCCGGGTTATGTCGGTTACGAAGAGGGTGGACAATTGACGGAAGCGGTACGCCTTAGGCCCTATTCCATCGTGCTGCTGGATGAAATTGAGAAAGCCCACAGCGATGTGTTCAATTTGCTTCTTCAAGTCTTGGATGAGGGTCGTCTCACAGACAACCACGGGCGCACTGTGAATTTCCGCAACACCATTCTGATCATGACCTCCAACCTTGGAGCAGGATTGGAGGCCGAGGATGAACTTGGATTGAATATACCGGTCTCCAAGAACCTCGATGCGCTGCTTAGAACCCGATTCCGACCAGAATTCATCAACCGCATCGACGAGGTGGTCGAATTTCATCCCCTTGCTTCGGAACATCTTCGGGCCATTGTGACCTTGCAATTACGTGAATTGCAAAAGCGGTTAATGAGCCGTCAGGTGCAGCTCAGCTACACCGATGCCGTAGTGGATTATTTGGCCCGTAATGGATACGACCCTCACTACGGTGCACGCCCCCTGCGACGCCTCATCCAAAAAGAGGTCATCAACCGCCTTTCGACGGCTTTGATCAGCGGAGAGGTGCATACCCCGGACGCCATTCTGCTGGATTGGTTTGAGGAAAGCGGCTTGGTGGTCCTGCCCAGTTCCTCGGTAAGACTGGAAAATCTGGAGCAATAAAAAACCCAAAGCTGAATTTTGGCATAATTATTGCGTAATTCTGGATTTGGAACGAAATTTACCATAACCCCCATATCCATCATGAGCCTGTACGAAGACGATTCCGAATTTATTCCCATCATGTCCTTCAACGAGGACGAAGACGGCTCCTTGGCCGAGGTGTACAAAGAACCCATACCCATCCTGCCGCTTCGCAATACTGTGCTCTTCCCGGGGGTAGTCATCCCCATCACGGTAGGACGGGACAAGTCCATCCGGCTAATCCGCGAAGCCAACAACAAAACCAAGACCATTGGGGTCATTTCGCAACGCGATACCTCGGTGGAAGATCCCGGTGCCGATGACTTGCACCCCATTGGGACCCTTGCCAAAATCCTCAAAATGCTGCGCATGCCCGATGGCAACACCACGGTCATCATCCAAGGGCGGCAACGATTTGAAATGCGAGAGGTGGTGAAAACCGAGCCTTACCTCAAGGCCCATCTGTCACCCAACCCTGATCTCTTGCCACATCCCAAAAACAAGGAATTCAACGCCTTGATATCCACCATCAAGGATTTGGCCCTTCAAATCATCCAACTCTCCCCCAACATCCCCAGCGAAGCTGCACTAGCCCTTCGTAACATCGAAAGTCCTACTTTCCTAGTCAATTTTATTGCCAGCAACCTGAATATCGATGTAAGCGAAAAACAAACCCTGCTGGAAATTCACGATCTGCACGAACGATCTACCAAAGTCTTGGAATACCTACACAAGGAACTCCAGCTTTTGGAACTCAAAAATCAAATCCAATCCAAAGTCAAAACCGATTTGGACAAGCAACAGCGGGAATACTTTTTACATCAGCAGCTCAAAACCATCCAAGAAGAATTGGGGGGAGCCACCCCCGATTTGGAGGTTCAAAATCTCAAAGAGCGCGCCAAATCCAAAAAATGGAACGAGGCAACCCGCAAGCATTTTGATAAAGAAGTGGACAAACTCCTGCGCATGAATCCGGCCGCAGCCGATTACAGCGTAGTTCTCAACTACGTTGAACTTCTGTTGGATTTACCATGGGATACGGTAACCAAAGACCGCTTTGATTTGAAAAAAGCCCATAAAATTTTGGACGCCGATCATTACGGTCTCGAAAAAATCAAAGACCGTATCCTGGAATACCTGGCGGTCCTTAAACTCAAGTCCAACATGAAAGCCCCCATCCTCCTTTTGGTGGGTCCTCCCGGGGTTGGTAAAACCTCGCTGGGCAAAAGCATCGCCAGGGCTTTGGGCCGGGAATATGTCCGTATGAGTCTGGGTGGTGTTCACGACGAAGCTACCATCCGCGGTCATCGCCGCACCTACATCGGTGCCATGCCGGGTCGCATCATCCAAAGCATCAAAAAGGCTGGATGTTCCAACCCTGTTATGGTTCTGGACGAAATTGACAAAGTTGGTCATGATTTCCGGGGTGATGTTTCATCAGCCCTGCTCGAAGTTCTGGATCCGGAACAAAACAACGCCTTCTTTGACCATTACCTGGAATTGGACTACGACCTCAGTAAGGTACTTTTTATAGCCACAGCCAACAGCCTGGCTCCCATACAGCCGGCCTTGTTGGATCGTATGGAAATCATTGAAATTAACGGGTATACCCTCGAAGAAAAAACAGAAATCGCTCGCAAGTATCTGATTCCCAAACAACTGGAAGCCCACGGTTTGAACCGCAACGATTTGCGCATTCCGCCCCCGATAATTCGGCATCTCATCGAGGCCTATACGCGGGAATCGGGGGTGCGTTCCTTGGATAAGAAAATTGCATCCTTGGTACGGGGTTACGCCAAACTTAAAGCCTTGGAAGAGCCGTACGAAATGCAAGTAGACCAAGAAAGCACCACCCGCATTTTGGGGGTTCGGCAGTTTGAACCGGAACTCTACGAAAATAACCACCATGCGGGCGTTGTTACCGGATTAGCTTGGACCTCTTCGGGTGGCGATATTTTATATATCGAAAGCAGCCTAAGCCAAGGCAAAGGAAAAATTAACATTACGGGCAATCTGGGCGATGTCATGAAAGAATCGGCCAGCATTGCCATGGCTTATATCCGTTCCCATGCCAGCGAATGGAACATCAAACCCGAACTTTTTGAACATTCGGATATTCATATCCATGTCCCCGAAGGGGCCACGCCCAAGGATGGGCCTTCCGCCGGGGTCACCATGTTGACCTCTCTTTTGTCAACCTATACGCAGCGCAAAATCCGCAAAAAACTGGCTATGACGGGTGAAATCACCCTGCGCGGTAAAGTTCTCCCGGTTGGGGGAATTAAAGAAAAGATTTTGGCCGCCAAAAGAGCCGGTATTTCCGAAATCATCCTTTGCAAAGGCAACCGCAAGGATGTCGAAGAAATCAAACAAACCTACCTCTCAGATATGACCTTTCATTACGTCGATCGGATGGAGGAAGTCGTTTCCCTGGCCTTGCTAAAGGAAACCATCCCCAACTGCAAAGACTATTCCCAGTTCTACCGGAACACGACCCAAGCCTAGGTGAAGGGATTGGTTCTGGAGTCCCACGGTCAGCGGGTGATGGTCCGCTTGAGCTCGGGTGATCATGGGGTGGTACAGGCCACCCTTCGCGGGAAAATTCGCCTCCAAAAACTCAAATCCACCAACCCGGTTTGCTGCGGAGATGTGGTGGATTTGTGTTATCAACCGAGCACCAACGATTGGACCTTGGAGGGCGTGGAAGAGCGACGCAATCATATGGTGCGCAAGGCCACCAACCTGTCCAAACAGACCCATGCCCTGGCCGCCAATCTGGATAGGGTCTGGGTGGTTTGCTCCCTTTTTGAACCCAAGTTTTCGGGGGGATTTGTAGATCGAATCGCCTTGACCGCAGCCGCTTTTGAGATTCCTTGTCATTTGATTCTCAATAAATCCGACCGTTGGCACGCGAAAGACCGGGCCGTCGCTGAGCATTGGCGAGAGGTGTACGCCGCCGCAGGATTGGAGGTCTGGTTCTGCTCGGCGTTGAGCAGGGACGGCCTTCCCGAATTAGCTACTGCCATGAACGAAGGCACCCAGCTGTTGACCGGGTATTCCGGTGCCGGCAAAAGCAGCCTGATCAATGCCCTCTTTCCTGGATTACAAGCCGCAACCGGTACAATTTCCGAATCCAGCGGCAAAGGAACCCACACCACCACCACCGCCACCCTCTACGAAACCGGCACGAATACCGCCGTGATTGACAGCCCGGGCATCAAGGAATGGGGAATCTTGGATCTGGAACCTTACGAAATCACTTATCACTTTCCTGAAATACGGGAATACGCTCCTCACTGCCGTTATCCCAATTGCAGCCATACCCACGAACCCTCCTGCGCTGTTCAGGAAGCGGTTCGAGAGAACCGTATCCACCAAGAACGTTTCGTCTCCTACCTCAGTATTTTGGCCAACGACGATCAATACAACTAACCCCCATGCGCTTGTTGTTACAAAGGGTGAGCCATGCCAAGGTCGCTATTGATGGCCAAACCCATGCCTCCATTGGACCCGGCCTCCTGGCCTTGGTGGGGATAGAACCCGAGGATACGACCGAAGATTTGAAGTACTTGGCCGGGAAGATGTTACGGCTTCGCATTTTCGGCGATGAGGAAGGGCGCATGAACCGTTCGGTTCAGGACATCGATGGAGAGTGTTTGGTGGTATCCCAGTTTACCCTTATGGCCGATACCGCCAAAGGTAACCGACCGGGCTACAGCAGGGCAGCTCCCCCCTCGGTGGCCGAACCCTTGTTCCTGGAATTCCTCTCGATCTGCCGTGAAGCCTGGCCAGGCCGTATTCATGCCGGGATCTTTGGGGCAGATATGCAAATCACCTTGCTGAACGATGGACCGGTAACCATCGCAATGGACAGTCGGGAACATGGTACAGAAAGCACTCAAAGACATCCAAAATAACAAAAGATCTCTAAAAATTGAATAATCGACGCCCAGCCATGGATAACCCCAACCCATCCCTCTTCGCTGACCCTCAAGGCCTCCAAAACGCCCAAAACCAAGTCCATGCCTGGATACAACAATACGGCGTAAGATATTTTGACCCCTTAACCAACAACGCGGTACTCATGGAGGAAGTCGGCGAAATGTCCCGCATCATGGCCCGAACCTACGGAGAACAGTCCTTCAAGACTGGGGAATCGGCCGAGCAATTGGGCTCGGAAATGGCGGATGTGTTATGGGTTCTGCTTTGCCTGGCCAACCAATGCGGTATTGACCTTGAACATGAACTTCAAGAAAACCTAGCCAAAAAAACATCCCGCGATCAGTACCGGCACCTTGACAACCCCAAACTGAAACCTTAGTTACCCAAAACCAGGTCCTCGCCCACCAAGCGTCCAAAAACCGGACAAGCATCAAGCTGCGCACAAAAGGCTATATCCTCCTCCAGACCGGCAGAGGCCAAACGGGCATAATGCGACGATAAGCGTATAGCCGCCTGCAGGTCATGCCGATGGTTGAGCCATAAGGAGCGCGCAGCCTGTACCCGGTCGTCTTGGACCCTGTACCTTCCCTGCTCGTCATTCTGCAAGAGATGCTCTGTGCAATGCTTCCCCGCCAATAGACCATCGGCCAAGGCGCCGGCCAGCAGGGTATCCTCCCAAGAGAATTCGTTCTGCCAACCCGAACACAGAAGAACGGTAGGGCAAGGTTGGCGCAAGAGCTCTTGAACCAAGACCTCCAAGCCCAAAAAAGAACCCACCAAAATTTCGACCGCCCCGGCCTTCTTCGCAGCCCACAAGGCCCGTGTACCGTTGGTAGTGGTCAGGGCAATCTTGGTGCCTCTGAAGCGCGGTTCCCTAAACACCAAAGGCGAATTTCCGACCTCAAAACCAGGCGCTACCAATCCTTCCCGTTCTGCGGCCGGAATAAAACCCTGTTCTGCCAAAGCCAAACTTTCTTCGGTGGTCAAAACCGGTCGAAAGCATCGAATACCGTTGTGGAGGCCTGCGCAAATGGCCGAAGTCGCTCTCAAAACATCCAATACCACCACCCGAAAACCTTGAACTTGGGACTCGCCCAATTCTTTAGGAGTGAATGCCACTTGCAATGCCCATCCTCCATGAAAGGTATTAACGTCGCGCATTCGATGCCTCAAATAAAAGGAGGACGAACCAGGCGAGCGCTCATAAGGCGATCACGAATATCAATCTTCACCGTTTGTCCCTTGACTGCATAGGCAGAAGCGACATAACCCATTCCAATCAAACGGCCGGTGGATATGGACTCCGAACCGGAGGTCACCTTGCCAATGGGCTCCCCGGTCTCGTTACGGATTAGGTAGCCCTGTCTTGGGATGCCTCTTTCTTCCATAACAAAGCCCATCAATTTTCGAGAGGTCCCTTCTGTCTTTTGTTGCAACAAATATTCTTTGTCCACAAAGTCTTTGCTGAAGGAAGTGATCCAAGATAAACCAGCCTCGATGGGTGAGGTCTCTTCATCGATATCATTCCCGTACAAACAAAAGCCCATTTCCAAACGAAGCGTGTCCCGGCAACCCAGACCGCAAGGCAATAACCCATGCGGTTCCCCCGCCTGCATCAGCGCATCCCACAGGGCCTGAGCCTGCTCCGCTGGAACATACAATTCAAACCCGCCGGCTCCGGTATAACCCGTGGCCGATACCAAAACAGAACCCAAATCGGCTATCGTGGCATAGGTAAAATGGTAGTACGCCAATCCAGACAGATCCGAATTGCAAAGCGGCTGCAAAATATCCAAGGCACGAGGACCTTGCAGGGCCAACAGCGCCATGGTTGACGAACGGTCTTCCAAGACCACGCTTTGATCCGCAGGCAAGTGTTGGCATAGCCAATCCCAGTCTTTGCGAAGGTTGCCGGCATTAACCACCAGCATATAGGATTCAGGGCCAAGGTGATAAACCAACAAATCATCCACCAAGCCCCCCTTACCGTTGGGCATGCAGGAGTACTGCACCCGGCCCGGGAACAAAGCGGCGACATGGTTGGAAGTTATCTTTTCAAGGAAATCAAGGGCACCGGAACCGTTGACCATAAACTCCCCCATATGGGATACATCAAACAGGCCGCAGGCCGAACGAACCGCCAAATGTTCTGCCTTAATCCCGCTGTAACTAACCGGCATATCAAAGCCGGCGAAGGGAACCATTTTGGCATTGAGGGCCAGGTGGGTCGAATGCAGCGGGGTGGTGCGAATGGGGGTGGATTCCATCATACTTTGGGAATATCGATGAACGACTTAGCCCTCAAAAGTACATTCAAGACCAGACTTATCTTTGAGGTCAAAACACCAACGCCCATGCAATTAGCGGAAACCCTGACTATCCCCCCCTTGGCCACCGACCTAGGCCTTGAAATCATCGGAGATTCCACCCTAAGAATCACCGGCATTAATGAAATTCATAAGGTAGTTCCCGGTGATTTGACCTATTGCGACCATCCAAAATATTATACCAAAGTCCTGGCATCGCAGGCCACGGTCATCCTGATCAATGCACGGATGGATTGTCCACCCGGAAAATGTCTTTTGCTATGTAAAAGCCCTTTTGATGCCTACAATGCTTTGGTAAGACGGTACAAACCCTTCTCCAATACTATGGGACACAGTTACTATGCCGGTCATGATGTGAAAATTGGCGAAGACTCTGTCCTGATGAATGGCGTTGTGTTAGGAGATAGGATACGCATTGGTAAATCATGCGTGATTCATCCCAACGTGGTGTTGTATTCCGACACCATTGTGGGAGACAACGTGGTCATTCATGCAGGTACGGTAATTGGTGCAGACGCTTTTTATTACAAAAAACGACCGGAAGGTCACTACGACCGGCTCTTTAGTTGCGGCAGAGTGATCATCCACAACAACGTTGAGATTGGTGCGGCATGCACCATTGACAAAGGGGTCTCGGGCGATACCATCCTTGGCGAAGGAAGCAAATTGGATAACCAGGTTCATTTAGGACACGGGGTGGTCGTGGGAAAGAACTGCCTTATCGCAGCACAGGTTGGAGTTGGTGGCAAAACACGAATTGCCGACGGGGTATGCCTGTGGGGCCAGGTGGGAGTTCAAAAGGACATTGACATCGGTCCAGGGGCCAATGTTCTTGGGCAATCAGGGGTCACCAAATCCATACCCGGCGGTCAAACTTACTTTGGAACACCCGCAAGGGAGGTCCGCGAAGTACACCGTGAAACCATCAGTTTGAGACGTCTTCTGGACCCCAAGGAAGACGAACAGAAAACAAATTAAAATTTGTTATTAATTTTCAAAGAGGAACGAAGCATGATCCTCCGCGGTGAGGCGAAAACTAAGGCGATGCCAAGGGGATGGTCCCCATTGTTGCACAGCCTTGCGATGGTCCATGGTGGGGTAACCTTTGTTCCTATTCCATTGATAACGAGGAAATTCATGATGGGCCTCTATCATTAACAAATCTCTGTGGGTTTTGGCCAAAATACCCGCTGCGGCTATGCTGCAAAATCGACCGTCACCTTTGATTTCGCATCGATAAGTCACCTTGCGCCAAGGAATAAAACGATTCCCGTCAACCAGGATAATAAGCGGTGTTACCGTTAACCCATCAAGAGCCCTGTGCATTGCCAATATGCTGGCTTGCAGAATGTTTATTTGATCAATCTCCAAGGGACTGCAACAACCTACCGACCAAGCCAATGCGCCATCACGGATGAGTGCAGCCATGGATTCACGCTGACTTTGGTTGAGCTTTTTGGAATCCCGTAACATCGTCCAATCCTTAGCAGGATCCAGAATCACTGCCGCAGCCACCACAGGGCCTGCGAGGCAACCCCGACCTGCTTCATCGCAACCAGCCTCTCCATGTTCCGCTACAATGTACCCTTTCGGTACAAGCAATTTCGTCTGGTCCATCAGCAATCTCTCGAGCGTTCTCGTCAAAGATCCCCTTGCATGGGACGCAAAAGAATTTCCTCGAATACTATACGAGGCGAAGCGTTATAGGCGTGAAGAATGGCCTCCGCCACATCCTTAGGAGGCATAAGGCGATCCTCAGGCCATGAACTTTTAGCCCAAGAATCGGTGTAGACGGCCCCGAGTAAAATTGCAGAAACCGCGATGCCATCGCTAAGCCATTCAATCCTCAGCATTTTGGTCAGGGCTAACAAAGCGAATTTACTGATGCAGTACGATGCGCCACCGGGATAGGCTTTGAGGGAAGCTACAGAACATAAGGTGAATACATACGGCCTGTTGGATTGACATAACATCGCATGAAAGGACCTGCTTAAACGGTAAGCGCTGTACACATTCAGGGCCATAAGGTCTTCCATTTGCCCATCTGGGGCGTTCAAGACCGAATCCGAAACAAAGGCGCCTGCATTATGCACTAGCAAATCCACTTTCGTGGTTCTTTCCCGAACAAATTGCGTCATGGCCTCACAACCCTCAGCCGCGGCTAAATCAGCGGAGAGGTAATGAACGTTATTGCACCTGCTCATCCAAGACAATTGCTCTGCCTTCGTTCGGCCGCAGCAATATACCTCCCATCCCATACGATCCAAGAGTTCGACTACCGCCAAACCAATTCCACGGCTGGCACCAGTGACTACGGCAATTGCATTGGGGTTGGCTCCGTGGGTTGTAGGCATATATACTTGGTTTTGGTTGGATTTTCAAATGTATGCGCTCAAATGGTCAAAGCATGTAAATTTGAGAGGTAAATGGACACGATTCTGTTCCATTTTGGCCTGACTCCCACTACTTCCCTCCTTCGGATGACCTTTTTCTATCATTTCGGACGCTACCTGATGATGATGCGCCAAATGCTGCGCAGGCCAGAGAATGGGCGAATGTATTGGGAAGAAACTGTACGACAAATGTCCTCCATCGGATTGGGGTCGGTAGGAATCGTTGCCTTTGTGGCAGTGTTCATGGGTGGAGTATCCGCTGTCCAAACGGTCTATCAACTGGTAGCTCCCTATATTTCCCTGACCGTCGTGGGTTCGATTGTAACCAATTCCAGTATTCTGGAATTAGGGCCAACGATCACCTCCTTGGTCCTTGCCGGCAAAATTGGCTCCAACATAGCCTCTGAGCTGGGCTATATGCGTAGCTCGGAACAAATCGATGCCCTCGAAATTATGGGAGTTAACCCTGTGGCTTACCTGGTCGGACCCAAGATGGTCGCTTGCCTCACCATGATTCCTCTTCTGGTCATTACCTCCATTTCCATGTCTATCCTGGGGGGCATGGTCATCTGTCAACTCACCGGACTTATCACTTACGATCAATTTATCGAAGGAGCTAGATCCAGCTTCCTTGCCTACGATGTGTTTTTTGCGATGTGCAAGGCGGTCACCTTTGCTTTCTTCATTTCCTCCGTTTCGGCCTACCACGGGTACCATGTTCAAGGCGGAGCTTTGGAAGTGGGCAGAGCATCGACCAAAGCGGTGGTGTATTGCTGTGTGCTCATCCTTTTGGGGGATTATGTGCTGGCTCAGTTGTTGTTATGATGCTTCGAACCGGTTTGAACCTCATAAGCAAGCAATGATCCGACTACAAGGAATATCCAAACGATTCGGAGACAAAGCCGTCTTGGAAGATATCCACGCCACCTTCCTTCCGGGCAAGGTCAACATGGTGATTGGTGCCAGTGGTAGCGGAAAATCCGTTCTTATGAAAACTATGGTCGGTTTAGTGAAACCCGATGCAGGTCACCTCTATTACCAGAACTTGGAACTTGGGGAAATGGATATGGAACAGCGCAATGAATTACGACAAAAAATTGGTATGCTTTTTCAGTCAGCGGCCCTCTTTGATTCCCTGACCGTGCAGGACAATCTCCTTTTCCCGTTACGGATGTTCCACCCAACGCCCAGCGCGGAAATGCTGACAAGGGTTGCCTATTGTTTGGAACGGGTAGGACTGGCCGGAACCGAAAAACTTTTTCCCTCTGAACTCAGCGGCGGAATGAAAAAGCGCGTTGGGATCGCCCGTGCCATCGTGTTAAAACCCAAATTCCTGTTCTGTGATGAACCCAATTCAGGACTAGACCCCAAAACCTCCATACGCATTGACCATCTTATTCAGGACATCACCAGCGAATTTCAAATTACGACGATTGTGAATACCCACGATATGAACTCGGTCTTGGAATGTGGGGAACATATCATTTTTCTTAACAAAGGTCGCAAGACCTGGGAAGGCGACCGAGATCTCATTCTGCAGAGCGACAACGAGCCGCTGAATGAATTGGTTTATGCGTCTCGATTCTTGCAACAATTCCGCGAAAAAGCGTCTTAATCTTGGTAGGACCTGGGGGCTGGCCTATTTTTGGGGCATTCCGCAAAAGGCGGTCAACCCCATCGTATGAGCATACTTGTTAACGAACATTCCCGAATTTTGGTTCAAGGCTTCACCGGCACCGAAGGAACCTTTCATGCCGGTCAAATGTTGGAGTACGGCACCCAGGTTGTCGGTGGAGTGACCCCCGGCAAAGGAGGGACCGAACATTTGGGGAAACCGGTCTTCAACGACGTTCGTTCGGCAATGGAAGCAACGGGCGCCAACGTCTCCATCATCTTCGTGCCTCCCGCCTTCGCTGGGGATGCTATCATGGAGGCGGCTGATGCCGGCATTCCGCTGATTGTTTGCATCACCGAGGGGATTCCCACTTCGGACATGGTCAAAGCAGCGGCGATGGTCCGCCGCAGGAACTCGCGGTTGATCGGTCCCAATTGCCCCGGCATCATCACCCCTGAGCAAGCCAAAGTGGGCATTATGCCCGGCTTTGTTTTCAAGCCCGGCAAAATCGGGATTGTCTCCAAATCCGGTACCCTGACCTACGAAGCTGCGGATCAAATTGTCAAAGCGGGCCTGGGGATTTCAACCGCGATCGGTATTGGCGGTGACCCCGTCATTGGAACCTCTACCCGCGAAGCCCTGCAATTGTTCATGAACGATCCCGAAACAATGGGCGTTGTCATGATCGGAGAAATAGGAGGAGGCATGGAAGCCGAAGCCGCTCGCTGGCTGCGTGATGCCGGGAACCCCAAACCGGTCGTGGGCTTCATTGCCGGACAAACCGCTCCCCCTGGCCGCAGGATGGGTCACGCTGGGGCCATCGTCGGTGGCAAAGACGATACTGCCGAGGCCAAAATGCGCATTATGTCCGAATGCGGCATCCATGTCGTCGCATCACCCGCGAACATTGGCCAAACCATGGCCAGTTTAGTCTAGATTCTAATCCAAATTATTGCTGGGCACGACGTTGCCTAAAACTCTGTATTTTTCGCCTTGTCATGAGAAACTGATTGGCACTCATGCCAAAATCTGATGCCTTGGCTTCAAAGATCAAAGGATCAAGTACTGTTAACGGCACCTTGATGTTAGCGGAAGTAGTTTTAT
>Ga0194121_10005072_pt1 | contig 18550 bp, 18 predicted proteins | sample TA2MahCa50mmetaG_FD_148609 | JGI IMG/M metagenome (GOLD analysis project Ga0194121, IMG submission 148609) | Freshwater microbial communities from Lake Tanganyika, Tanzania - TA2015020 Mahale Deep Cast 50m | ecosystem: Environmental > Aquatic > Freshwater > Lake | place: Tanzania: Lake...
CCGAGGCGAGGCTGCGCACGCGCTCCTCGTCCGTCAACGCCTGAGAAATCGTCAGCTTGCCGGCACGCCTGCGCGGCTCGCCGCGACGCGCGCTGGTGGGCGCCGGACGTTTGGCCGGGACATGACTGGGGCGTTTGGCCCGGCCCGCGCTGTCTTCTTCCTCCTCCTCCTCGATCGCCGCGCGACCCTTGGGCGGCGCCACCGGAAGTGTCGTCGGCTTGGCCGTCGGCGTCACCTTGGGAGCCGAAGGCTTGGTCTCGACCGCCTTCGCTTCGACCGCCGGTTGCGCCGGGGCGGGCGCGGGAGCGGGCTCGCCGGCTTCGCCGCGACGCTTGGCCTCGGCCGCCGCGGCCCGCGCGCTCGTATCGGCTTCGGCCCGCGCCTGGGCCTCCTCCTGCGCGCGACGCTCTGCTTCGGCTTCAGCCGCGACCCGGGCGATCTCCTCGAGACGCTTGGCTTCCTCCAGCGCGCGGACCCGCGCGGCCTTCTCCTCCGCCGTGAGCGTGCGCGCCGCAGCGCCACGGCCTTTGACCGTCGTGACTTCCGCGACCGGCTCCGCCTCGACCGCGGCGGCCATCTCTTCTTTGCCTTCGACCGCCTTGCCCGACGGACTGGTGGCGATCTTGCGCGTCTTCTTGACCTCGACGGTGACGATCTTGGTACGACCGTGCGGGAAGCTCTGGCGAACCTGACCGGCCTCCACCGTCTTCTTCAGCTCAAGGCGCGGACGCGACAAGCTCAACGTCTTCTTGCGGTCCTGTTCGTTCGTTTCGGTCATCGCCCGCTCATATCCTCGGAATTGCAGTCGTTGCTCATCGTCATCGACGCGGCCGAGCCGCGCAGCGGCGCCAATCGCTCGGCGGCCGCAAACAGCAAATCGGCCAGGCGGCCCGGCCCGACCACGGCGTGGACGCGATGATCGGCGCCAAATGCCTGGCCCAACTCGTGACCGTCAAGCGCGTGGATCTGACGCGCATCGGGCGCGCGGGCGGCGAGCTTGCCTGCCCCACCTGCAGCGGCATCGGTTGCGGTCAGCAGCACGCTGCCCGGCCGATCCCGGAGAAACTCGCTGACACGCTCGTAACCCGCCACCGCATTGCCGGCACGCCGAGCCAATCCCAGCAGTTCGACACAGCGGCGCACCAGCAGCCGCTCCACCTGGTCGACCAGATCGTCATCGACCGCGACCGCGCGATGCGCCGACTTGGCGAACAGACGACGATCGACCGCGCGCTTCAGCTCGTCGCGCCCCGCCGTCACCCACAGACCGCGGCCGGGTAGCGCGCAATCCAGATCCGGAACCACGCGGCCGTCCGGACCGATCACAAAGCGCAGAAGTTCGTTCTTGGGTCGGCTCTGGCCTGTTACCAGGCAGCGGCGGAGGGGCGCCGTGCGATCGTCGTCGCCGTGCTCGGTCGCGACGGCGTCGGCCGCGCCACGCGGCGCGCAACGCATCGCTGCGTCACCCTGGATCGCCGTGTGTCGTGCCGCCTCGGCCATGTTTGGCCCCGTCCCATCGCTGTCGCTCAGGCGCTTGCGCCGGCGCCCTCGGCGCCGGCCGCAGCCGCCTGATCCGGGAACCAATGCGCACGAGCCGCCATGATGATAGCGTTCGCCTCTTCCTCGGTGAGAGCGATCTTGTCCTTGTCGAGCATCTCGCGCAGCTCATCGCTGGCGAGATCGCCCAAATCGTCGAGCGACTTGACGCCCGCCTTGCCCAACGTCACCAGCATCGCCGGCGTCAGCCCGGATATCGCGGCGATATCGTCGGCGACGCCAAGCTGCTTGCGTTCGCTGGTCAGCCGTTCGTTCTCCTCGGCGATGAAAGTCGCCGCGCGCTCGCGCAGCTCGGTCGCCACATCGGCGTCAAAGCCCTCGATCGAGGCCAGATCCTCGACCGAGACATAGGCGACCTCCTCGATCGAGGTGAAGCCTTCGGCCACCAGCAGATGGGCGATGACGTCGTCGACCTGAAGCGCGCGCACGAACATCTCGGTGCGCGCCTTGACCTCGGCCGAACGCCGTTCCGATTCCTCGGCCTCGGTCAGGATATCGATCTGCCAACCCGTCAGCATCGAGGCGAGGCGCACGTTCTGGCCGCGCCGGCCGATGGCGAGCGACAGCTGATCGTCGGGCACGATGACCTCGATGCGGTGCTGATCCTCGTCGAGCACGACCTTGGCGACCTCGGCGGGCGCCAGCGCGTTGACCACGAAGGTCGCCGGATCCTGCGACCACGGGATGATGTCGATCTTCTCGCCCTGCAGTTCGCCTACGACGGCCTGCACGCGGCTGCCGCGCATTCCGACGCAGGCGCCGACCGGGTCGATGCCGCTGTCGTTGGAGATGACGGCGATCTTGGCGCGGCTGCCCGGATCGCGCGCCACCGCCTTGATCTCGATGATGCCGTCATAGATCTCCGGCACTTCCTGAGCGAACAGCTTGGCCATGAACTGCGGATGCGTGCGCGACAGGAAGATCTGCGGGCCGCGCGGCTCCTCGCGCACGTCGTAGATGTAGGCACGCACGCGGTCGCCCTGGCGGAAGCTCTCGCGCGGCAGCAGCTCGTCCCGGCGCAACACCGCCTCGGCACGACCGAGGTCGACGGTGACGTTGCCGAACTCGACGCGCTTGACCAGGCCGTTGACGATCTCGCCGACCCGGTCCTTGTACTCGCGGAATTGGCGCTGGCGCTCGGCCTCGCGCACCTTCTGAACGATCACCTGCTTGGCGGTCTGCGCGGCGATGCGGCCGAAGTCGATCGGCGGCAGCGCATCGACCAGCTCGTCGCCGATCTTGGCGTCGGCCTTGATGCGCTGGCCCTGGGCGAGCGTCAGCTGCGTCGCCTCGTTCTCCACCGTTTCGACCACCTGGCGATGCCGGGTCAGGCGGATGTCGCCGGACTGCCGGTCGATCACGGCACGGATGTCGTGCTCGTGGCCGTATTTCGAGCGACCGGCCTTCTGGATCGCCATCTCCATCGCGAGCAGGACTTCCTCGCGCTCAATGCCCTTTTCGCGGGCAACCGCGTCGGCGACCTGGACGAGTTCAAGACGTGTCGGGATCGTATCCATGGCAAACTACTGCGTCCTGGTGGCGCTGTGGGCGGCCAGCAGGCGGTCATTGAGAACCAGCTTGGCCCGGCTGATGACGGCGAGCGGAATTTCGATGGTGGCGTCCTGACCGCTGTGGCCACCGGGCGGCACGACACCGTCGGTCGGCCGCAGGCGGACCGTCTCCTTGTCGAGGCCAAGCAGCATGCCGCGGAACCGCTTGCGCCCGGCAATCGGCGTTGCGGTCTCGACCCGTGCTTCGAAGCCGGCGAAACGCTCATAGTCGCGCGGGCGCACGAGCGGGCGATCGATGCCAGGCGAGCTGACCTCGAGCGTGTAGGCGTCTGGCAGCGGATCCTCGACGTCGAGCAGAGCGGAGACAGTGCGGCTGATCTCGGTGCAGTCATCGACCGTCATGGCCCGGCCGTCGACCGGCTCGGCCATGATCTGGAGCGTCGGATGGTGACCACCCATGATCAACACGCGCACGACCTCGTAGCCCATCGCGGCGAGCGAGGGTGCGACAATGGCTTCAATCCGGCGGAGCGGATCGGCGGCCCTGCGGCCTTCGTCGTTCATCTTGCCTTCAAATGCTGATGCAACAAAAAAGTGGGCCAGCGGCCCACCTCGAAACACGATCCGAGGCTAGCCTCGAACCCTATACACGGGCAGGACTATAGCGATTTCGCGGCCTGCTTCAAGTCATTTCGGCGGGTGTGACGAGCCGGCCCGACCGGCGACGAAAGCGCATAAATGCAGGCCGTCGGCCGGCCGCCAGGGCCTTGGCTTCATAGCGCGTTTCCGGCCAATCGGGCGGGCGCTCGCGCCAGTCCGTCGGGCGCCGAGCCAGCCACTCGAACTCGGGCCGGGCAGCCAGCTGCCGGAGCATCCAGCGCAGATAGCCAACGTCGTCGGTGGCCGTGCGCAGCTCGGCGCCGTCCGCCATGACGCGTGCCAGTGCCGGCAGGTTTTCCGGGCCGATGAAGCGGCGCCGATGGTGACGCGCCTTGGGCCAGGGATCGGGGAAGAGCACGAACAGACGGTCGATCGACGCGTCCGGCAGCGCATCAAGCACCTGGCGGGCGTCGTCGGGGTGGATCCGGACATTGTCGAGCCGCTTCTCTTCGATCAGCGCCACGAGCTGTGCCACACCATTGATGAAGGGCTCGCAACCGATGAAGCCGATATCGGGACGGGCGGCGGCCTGGGCGGCCAGATGCTCGCCCGCGCCGAAGCCGACCTCCAGCCAGAACGCGCGCTTGGGCGCGCCGAACAGACCAGCGAGCTCGAGCTGCGCGCCCGTTTCGGGCAGGGCCAGCTGTAGCTGGGGTAATTGCTCGCTGAGGCGACGCCGCTGCGCGGGCCGCAGGGGCCGGCCAAGCCTGCGGCCGTAGAGGATGCGCCCGCGCTTGGCCTCGGCGCCCGGCGGATGGCCGCTCAGGCGAAAGCCGACCGGATATCCTTGACCAGGTCCAGCCGCTCCCATGAGAAGCCGCCATCGGCCTCCGGCGCGCGGCCGAAATGGCCGTAGGACGATGTCCGCGCGTAAATCGGCTTGTTGAGGCCGAGATGCTCGCGGATGCCACGCGGGCTGAGATTGACGAGCTGTTGGAGGACGCGGCTCAGCTTGTCCTCATCGACCTTGCCCGTGCCATGCGTGTCGACATAGACCGAGAGCGGGTGCGATACGCCAATCGCGTAGGCGACCTGGATGGTGCAACGCTGCGCGACACCGGCACCCACCACGTTCTTGGCCAGATAGCGCGCGGCATAGGCAGCCGAACGGTCAACCTTGGTCGGGTCCTTGCCGGAGAACGCGCCACCGCCGTGCGGCGCCGCACCGCCGTAGGTATCGACGATGATCTTGCGACCGGTCAGCCCGCTGTCGCCATCCGGACCGCCGATCACGAACCGGCCGGTCGGATTCACGTAGAACTGGTCCTCGGGCGGCATCCAGCCATCAGGCAGCACCTTCTTGACATAGGGCCGCACGATCTCGCGCACATCGTCCTGGTCGATCTTGTCGCTGTGCTGCGTCGATACGACGATGGCCGTGGCGCGCACCGGGCGGCCCTTGGAATATTGCAGCGTGACCTGGCTCTTGGCGTCGGGGCCGAGCATCTTCTCGCGGCCCGAATGGCGCGCCTCGGACAGCAGGCGCAGGATGCAATGGGCGTATTGGATCGGCGCCGGCATGAGCTCGGGCGTTTCGTCGCAGGCATAACCGAACATCAGGCCCTGGTCGCCGGCACCTTCGTCTTTGTTGCCGGCTGCGTCGACGCCTTGTGCGATGTCGGCCGATTGGCCGTGCAGCAGGATCGTGGTCTTTGCCGTCTTCCAATGAAAGCCCTTCTGCTCGTAGCCGATCTCCTTGACCGCACGGCGCGCCAGCGCCTCGATCTTCTCCTTCTTCACCTTGCCCGACTTGTCGACCAGTGAGCGCGGCCCGCGAACTTCGCCCGCGATCACGATGCGGTTGGTGGTGACCAGCGTCTCGCATGCAACGCGCGAATACGGGTCGGCGGCAAGAAATGCGTCGACCACCGAATCCGAGATGCGGTCGCAAACCTTGTCCGGATGGCCCTCGGAAACCGATTCGCTGGTGAATACATAGTCAGTCTTGGCCACGTGCGCCCCCGATTTCTCGTCATCGTTCCAGTGTCGGAGATGTCCAACTGGCGGCCGGCGCTGCGCAGGCTTACGACGCGCGCGCAACCGCACTTGCCGATCGGCGGCTACCGCCCGACAGGCGGGTGACTAGTGACTAGGTTTATCCGCTGGGTCAAGAGAATTTGGCCGCCGCGCGCCGGCGCCGTGGAGTCGCGCGGCGTTCCCACAAGGAGATCTGGGAATGCGAATGGGAGCGCGCGAAACCGTCGCGCGCGGTCACGATTTGCCGAGGCTCGACTTGGCCAGCGACTTGGTCAGTTCGAAGAGGCGCTTGCGGACCGCGGCCTCGTCGATCTTGTAGTAGGCGCGAACCAGCTCGAGGGTTTCGCGGCGCGCCATCGGATCACCTTCGAATGCAGGGCCGGTCTGGTAGGAGGCGGCGCTCTCGGCCAGTCCCGTCGGCTGTGCGCGTCGATTGGGCGCCGGTGGTGTGCCGGTCATATCGTCGAAGAAGAACGACACCGGGACGTCGAGCACACGGCTCAGATCGAACAGGCGGCTGGCGCCAATGCGGTTGGCGCCACGCTCGTATTTCTGTACCTGCTGAAAGGTCAGACCAAGCGCCTGGCCGAGCTTTTCCTGACTCATGCCCAGCAGGACCCGACGCAACCGGACGCGCGCACCGACATGGGCGTCGACCGAATTGGACCGACCTATGCGCCCGGTCTGCTCGGTGGCGCGTCGACCTCTTGGCATGCTGCACGATCCTTATGCTGGTTGTCCCGCATACATCGGGAATTCAATTTGAAATTTAAAATAATCCTCGGCTTTCGGCGGGTCAAGACATTGGAGCAATCGTTAAGGCCAATTTAAAGTACAGTCGAATGCCCTTTTTAATGCAGCCAATGGATGCCCGCCTAATTCATCAATTATTAATACGTAACCTTCGGCGAAGCCGAATTCCACCTATGACAGCGAGGCAAATACCAATGACGGGAGAATTGCCTATTGCAGCGTAGTATGTGGGACTTGGTAATGCGGCAGGCAAGGGAACATCGACGACTCCGGCCTTGTTAAGCCCGAGTCGGGCCACCACGCGACCGTAGCCGTCGATCACGCCGGAGATGCCGGTATTGGCGGCGCGCACCATGGGAAGACCCTCTTCCACGGCCCGCACTTGCGCCATGGCGAAATGCTGATATGGGCCGGTCGAGGTTCCGTACCATGCGTCATTGGTGAGATTGACGAGCCAGCGCGGCCGCTGACCGGAACCGACGACCTCGCCCGGAAAGATGACCTCATAGCAGATCAGCGCTCCAAGCGCGGGCAAGCCGGGCACGATCAAGGCCGTCGGGCCCGGTCCCGCCGAGAAGTCGACGGCACCGTAGGTGATCTTTTCGATGGGTAGGAAGCGGCGAAGGGGCACGTACTCGCCGAAGGGCACGAGGTGCGCCTTGTCGTAGGTGGCGACGATCGCTCCAGCGCTGTCCACGACATGGAGGCTGTTCCAGAGCCGGATCTCGTTGCCCGGCAGCCGCTCGATGCGGGGAGCACCAACGATAGCCAATCCGCCGGTCGGCACGATCTGCGCCAGCGCCGCACGAACCACGGGCTCTTCAGTGAGAAAATAGGGCACTGCGGTTTCGGGCCAGATCACATGGGTGATCCGTTCTGCGCCAGGCGCCGCCGATAGTTCGAGGTGGCGCCGCATGTGCGCAGCGCGCAGTTCCGGATCCCATTTGTGATGTTGCGCGATGCCGGCCTGGACGATGCGGAGAACGACGTCCGGCACGTTGGCGCGTTCGACGAGAGCCAGACGGAGCGCGCCACCAGCCCAAAGTCCAACAAGGACGAGTGCCGCGCCCGCGATCGCCATCGGTGCCCGGGCCGGTCCGGCCAAGAGCGCCGGCATGGCGGCGAGCGCGACCGTCAGCAGACTCAAGCCATAGATGCCGGTCACCGCCGTGCTTTGCAGCATGGCATCCGACGCCGTCCAGGCATAGCCGATCAGATTCCACGGGAAGCCTGTGAACATGATGCCGCGCAGATATTCGGCAAGCGTCCAGCAGGCCGCCAGCGCCAGCGGGCCCGCGATTCCCCTGTCGGCGACCCGACGAGCGAGCCAACTCGCCGCACCCGAAAAGATTGCGAGCACGGCCGGCAGGGCCAACAGGGACAACGGCACCATCCAAAGAAAGCGCGTGCCCTCGACGAGGAGCGCGTTGGCGATCCAGTAGAGGCCCGGCACATGAAAGCCGAGCCCGAACCACCAGCCATCCCAGAATGCGCGTCGCCCGGCGCCCGATCCCGACAGAAGCCAGAGCAAGCCGGTGAACGCCACGACGAGCAACGGCAGCGCGTGAAAGGGCGGCAACGCGGCGATCGCCGAGCAGCCGAGAAGCAGGGCGGCGGCGACGCGGCGCCAGCCGGACAACCCCGCAAGGTTCCCTGCGATGCGATCGATCGTGTCGATGCCGCCTGCCGTGATCGCGCTCACCGCCGATCGTTCACGAATCGAGATCGAGAGCCGCCGGCGCATGGCGTGGCACGTTGCGCACACGCACGTGCTTGACGCGCCGTGGATCGGCATCGAGTACCTCGAACTCCAGCCCCGAGCCATGGCGCACGACTTCGCCGCGTGCGGGCACGCGCCCCGCCAGCCAGACCACGAGGCCGCCAACCGTATCGGCGTCCTTGCGCTCCTCCTCGGTCAAAGTCGCTCCCAAACGCTCCTCGAATTCGTCTATCGGCGTGCGCGCGTCCGCCAGAATCGAGCCGTCCGGCTGGTCGCGCAACTTCGGCGGGCCGGCGACATCGTGTTCGTCGTCGATCTCGCCGACGATCTCCTCGACGACATCCTCGATGGTGACCAAGCCATCGATACCGCCGTATTCGTCGACGACCAGGGCCAGATGAATCCGGGCGACGCGCATCTGCAGCAGCAAGTCCATCACGCGCATGGATGGCGCAACGAACAGCACCGGACGAAGTAGCTTGCGCAGCTGGAATGCGCCTCCGGCCGCATTGGCAGCGAGCAGGTCCTTCATGTGGACCATGCCGAGCACGTCGTCGAGCGTCTCGCGATAGACGGGCAGCCGGGAATGCGCCTCGCGGATCATCAGCTGCATGAGCTCGGACTGGCTGACGCCGACTTCGACCGATACGATGTCGGCGCGCGGCACCATCACATCGCGCGCTGCCAGGCTGCGCAGCCGCAGGATATTGGCGAACAGCACGCGCTCGGCCGGCGCGACCGGCTCTTCGGCTTGCGGGCTGTCTTCGATCAGCTCTTCAAGCGTGTCGCGTAGCGTCGTTTCCTGCGGCCGCGCGCGAAACAAGCCGACGAAGCGCGACCACCATGCCGCCCAGTGCGGCTTGGGCGGAGCCGATGGCGCTGCGGTCGGAGCGGCAAGCGGCGTTGGCGCAGCCGGCGCTGTGGCCGGCGGCGCGGGCCCGGGCGACGGTGCAGGCGCAACCGCCACAGTGGACGCGCCTGTCGCCTCGCGGGCTGGCTCCGTCCGCGACTCGGTCTTCGGATTGGACGCCGGCGTCACGACACCGCTCCGGCGCGGTAGGGATCTCCGATGCCGAGACCGGCGAGCACAGCGATTTCCAGCGCCTCCATCTGACGGGCGCGACGGACGCGCTCATGATCGTAGCCAAGCAGATGCAGGACGCCGTGAACGACGAGATGCGCGGCGTGGTCGGCCAAGGTCTTTCCTTGCGCACGTGCCTCGCGCGCGACCGTCTCGAATGCCAGCACGACGTCCCCCAACCCCACGGGCGCGCCCGGAACGACCGGCGTCTCGGGGCCTTCGCGACCGGCGAAGGACAGCACGTTGGTCGGCCGGTCGCGGCCGCGAAAGTCGCGGTTGAGCTGGCGCATGTCGGCGTCGTCGACCAGCACGATCGACAGTTCGGCGTCGCGTGGCACGCCCGGCACGGCGGCAAGTGCGGCCCGCGCGACCCGTCGGCACAAGCCGGCGACGCGCGGCAAGCGCCTGCGCCAGGCGCTTGCTCGAACAAGTACTGCGATTGCCATCCGCGATGTCATGGCCCTGCGGCGTGCCGGCCCGCGCGAGGCCGGCTTGCCCGTCCGTTTGCTCATGGCTCAGTGGCGGTCGCCCGCCTCGGCTCTCGCGACCAAAGGCCGCTCTACGGCATCATAGGCACGCACGATGCGCGTGACCAGCGGGTGACGCACGACATCGACATCCGTGAACGTCACAATCGTCACGCCCGTCACGGCCTTCAACGCCTCGACCGCCTCGCGCAGCCCGGATTTCTGGCCGTGCGGCAGATCGACCTGGCTCGGATCGCCGGTCACCGCCATTCGGCTGTTCTCGCCCATCCGCGTCAGGAACATCTTCATCTGCGTGGGCGTCGTGTTCTGCGCCTCGTCGAGGATGATGAACGAGTTTGCCAGGGTCCGGCCGCGCATGAAGGCGAGCGGCGCCACCTCGATCTCCCCCGAATCAAGCCGCCGCTGCACCTGGTCGCCTGACATGGTGTCGTAAAGCGCGTCGTACAGCGGGCGCATGTAGGGATCGACCTTCTCCTTCATGTCGCCCGGAAGGAACCCCAACCGCTCTCCCGCCTCGACCGCCGGACGGGACAGAATGATGCGATCGACTTTGCGCTCCTTGAGCATGGCAACGGCGATCGCGACCGCCAGGTACGTCTTTCCCGTTCCGGCCGGGCCGAGGCCAAAGACCAGCTCGAAACGGCGCAACGCCTGCACATAGGCGAGCTGGGTCGGCGAGCGCGGCTCGATCGGGCGCTTCCATGTCTGGATGGCGGCGCTCGAGAACTCGCTCATGCTGCTGCCGGACCGGTCAGCGGAGACGGCCCAGCGGATTGCCGCGTCCACCGTCGCCTGATCGAGCTCGTCGGGCACATCGCCGCGCTTCTTGTTTTCGGCGAGCCGCTGATAGAGCGCCTGAAGCGTCGCCTGCGCCGCGCTCGCCGAACCTGGAGATCCCGAGATCTGGATCTGATTGCCGCGCGAGGCAAGCGTGACGTCGAGCTTCTGCTCGATGCGAACCAGGTGACGATCGTGATCACCGAACAGGATGGGCAGCAGGCTGTTGTCGTCGAAGTGCAGGCGGATCGGTTGGCCGGCTGGAGCTGCGCTCACGCAACCACCCTTTCGTCGTTCGCCGCGGGCGTCGGCGCCGCGAGACGACCCGCGAGACTGTTGGGTTGCACAGATTCGATCGCTACCTCGACGACCGTCCCGATCAATCGAGCCGGCGCAATCGCGTGAACCGGCTGGAGATAAGGCGAGCGGCCGACGAGCTGACCCGCATGGCGGCCCGGCCCGGTGAACAGGACCGGGAGAGTGCGTCCGCGCTGATCGCGGTTGAACGCGGCTTGCTGCGCGCGCAGCAACGCCTGGAGCTGCGCCAGGCGATCCTCCTTGACCGCATCCGGCACCTGATCCTCCATCATCGAGGCTGGCGTACCTGGCCGCACGCTGTATTTGAATGAAAACGCCTGCGCGTAACCGACATCGCGCACCAGGCTCAGAGTGGCCTGGAAGTCCGCATCGGACTCGCCAGGAAATCCGACAATGAAATCGGAAGACAGAGCGAGATCGGATCGGGCGGCGCGCAGACGATCCACCAGCCGTCGATAGTCGCCGGCGCCATGCTGGCGGTTCATCGCCGCGAGAATCCGGTCCGAGCCGGACTGCACGGGCAGATGCAGAAAGGGCATGAGGCGCGCTTCATCGCGATGCGCGGCGATCAATTCCTCGTCCATGTCTCTGGGGTGGGACGTGGTGTAGCGAATGCGCGCGACGCCCGCGATCTCCGCTAGGTGGCGGATCAAACGGCCAAGGCCCCACGTCTCGCCCGATTTCGTCTCGATGCCGTGATAGGCATTGACGTTCTGACCGAGCAGCGTGATCTCGACGCTTCCGGCTGCGACTGCGCGCTCCGCCTCGGCAACGATCTGCCCGACCGGGCGCGAATACTCGGCTCCGCGCGTATAAGGCACCACGCAGAAGGTGCAGAACTTGTCGCAGCCCTCCTGAACCGAAATGAACGTCGATACGCCTTGCGTGTGAGTTGGCGCAGGCAGGTGATCGAACTTCGCATCGGACGGGAAATCGATATCGATGATGCCGCGGCCGCGGCCATCGCCGGCGGCGCGTCTGCGCTCGGCGCGCGCAAGCAGTTCAGGCAGCCGATGATAGGTGTGCGGGCCGACGACGAGATCGACGACCGGCGCGCGCTCCGTCATCGCTTCACCCTCGGCCTGCGCGACGCAGCCGGCGACCGCCACGACCATGCTGCCGCCCGACTCCGCCTTCGCACGCTTCAGCGCCTTGATGCGGCCGAGCTCGGAATAGACCTTTTCGGCGGCCTTCTCGCGGATGTGGCACGTGTTGAGGATGACCATGTCCGCGCCATCGGGCGCGTCGACCAGACGATAGCCAAGCGGCGCCAGGACATCCGCCATTCGGGCGGAGTCATAGACATTCATCTGGCAGCCGTAAGTTTTGATGAAGAGCGTTTTCGCCAAAGCTGCGGTCTGATCGGCCCTTCCGCGGGTCGCCGCCCATGCGCGCGAGCCCGGATTCCACGGGCAAACAGTAGCATCATGCCCTGGCCAGTCAAGGCACTAGCCCCGGCAAGGCACGGCTTGCGACGCCGAGCGACCCCTTGCCGCACGCCGATTTGCGGGCCGCGCGGGCTGCGGCGCGGCAGACGCCGGCCGGACGAGGTCGACGGGATTGCTCGCGGCCGCGGCCGGCGCGCCGGCGACTGGCGTCTGCAGAGCCGCGCGGGCAGCATTCACGCCACCGGCGACAATGCCTTCGCAATCAGCCGCCAGAGCTTTTCGCGTCGAAAAGTCCGACGGCCGGACGGGCCGGTTGACCAGTCAGGACCGCCGCTTGACCTAGGCGATTCGCCCCTGATCGACCGGGCTAGTTCCGCTCCCGTTTGGAATTGAGCGGTACGGCGAAGAGCTCGAGCCGGTGCCCGACCAGTCGGTAGCCCAATCGCTCCGCCACCTTGCGCTGCAATTCTTCGATGTCGTCGTTGTGAAATTCGATAACGCGCCCGGTCTCGACATCGATCAGATGGTCGTGGTGTTCGGACGGGGCCTCCTCGTAGCGCGACCGCCCGTCGCCGAAGTCGTGACGCTCAAGGATGCTCGCTTCCTCGAACAGGCGGACCGTCCGATAAACCGTCGCGATCGAGATCCGCGAATCGATCTCCGTCGCGCGACGGTAGACCTGCTCGACGTCGGGGTGATCGGATGACTCGGATAGGACGCGCGCGATGACGCGGCGCTGATCGGTCATTTTCAGGCCCTTTTCCAGGCACAGGCGCTCAAGGCGCGAGGGCTGATCAGTCGACATCGGCGTGACCGGAAGCCTGCGTGCAGTTCCGTACGACAGTCTAAACGAAAGGGCGCCGCAAGCCTACCCAGGTCTTGCGGCGCCCTCGCGAACGCAAGCTATGTCGTGTTCAACTTGAGCGGCGGCGACGCGCCCGCGTTCCGAGGCCGATTTCCTTCGCGAGCCGGCTGCGCTGTTTGGCATAGTTCGGCGCCACCATCGGATAGTCGGCCGCGAGTCCCCAGCGCTCCCGATACTGCTCCGGCGTCATGTTGAACGCGGTCTTGAGATGGCGCTTCAGCATCTTCAGCTTGCGCCCGTCCTCGAGGCACACGATGAAGTCCGGCATGACCGACTTCTTGATTGGAACTGCAGGTTGCGGCCGCTCGATCTCCGCGGTCGCCGCCGCTCCTCCGACGCTCGCGAGCGTGCCATAAATCTGCCTGATCAATTGGGGCAACTCACCGACGGCGACAGAATTGTTGGATACATGGGCTGCGACAATGTCAGCGGTAAGGGCAAGCAAATCGCGGGATTGCGCTTGTTCAGTCATAACCTGCAAAGCCTCCAGGGGGTATAGTCCTTGCAAGCTACTGTAGCATCCCAATGAATTCAACCATTCTCTTTGGTTTGCGGTGGTTCCGTCATGAGATGATGTGCGGGATAACTTGGCGATTATCTATGTTTTTCCATCGGAGCGGGCAAGACGACCCGCATGATCAGAGCATCGACCGCCGCCGCGGGCGGGCGCCGATAGTAACCGATGCGGCGCCCGACGATATTGAATCCCCGCCGCGCATAGAGCGCGCGCGCAGCGGAATTGTTCTCGGCGACTTCGAGCAGCATGGAGCGAGCGCCGAGCGCACACGCCCTGCTCATGGCGGTCACGAGCATGCGGCCGGCGAGACCCTGGTTGCGCCAAGCCGGCAGCACGCCGATCGTAAGCAATTCGCCTTCGTCCGCTGCGACGCGCGCAAGTGCAAATCCGACCGGTGTGCGGCCGGCCGCGCTGGTGACGCGCGCGATCAGCCCGAACACGCCCGGCATCGCCACCGTGCGCGCGACGCCGTCCATACCCCACGGATCGCTGAAGCAGGACTCCTGCAACCGAGCGACGAGGGCGTGATCGCCGGGCCTGAGCAGCACGACTGCTGGCTTGCTCATGGCGTGCGCCTGCTCACTTTCAGCGTGACGTCGGGAGCCCGCAGATAGATCGGATCGGCGGCAAGCGACGTTCCACTCTTCAGCCAGCGTTCCGCGGCGCACGCGGCGACGTGCGCCGCATCCGGCACTCCCGGGCCGGGGCCGAGCCGATAGCCAGCTTCAGGACTCGCGGCCAGGCCGATCCGGTTGGCAGCGTCACCGACCAGCACCACGTCTGAACGACGCTCGGCGAGGGCGGCCGCGATGGCGTCCGGCAGGTCTGCGCCGGCCTCGGTCAGCGGCGCGAGGCCAGGTTCGAACGCCTGCCAATAGACGTCGCTTCGCTTGGTCTCCAACGCAACCACCAGGCACTGGCCACGCTCGCCCGCAGGCACGCCAGCCGCCACCGCCTCCAGCGTGGTCACCCCGGCCAATGCCACGCCAGTCGCCAACGACAGTCCGCGCGCAGCCGCAAGACCAATGCGCAGACCTGTGAATGCCCCCGGACCGACGGTCACGGCGATCAGGTCGAGCTCGTCGAATGGCTGCCGGTGCTCCGGCATCGCTTCGGCACCGACCGTCAGGGCCATCGGCATCAGGGCCTCTGCCTGTCCGCGCGACATGCCGGCAAATCGATGCGCAAGAATTCGGCCGTCGCGCCACCAGGCAACGGAACAGGCCGACGTCGCGCAATCGAGGCCAAGCACATTCATGGCAGATTGCGCCGCGGAAGACGCTGTGCCGGTCGACGGGTCGTGTTACAAGCCGGCCTGCTCTGGTCACGGGAGGATGGCGCGTCATGGATTTGGTGGAGATCACGCCGGAAAGCCACGGCGTCGAGCTGGCTCTCGCCTATGCCAGCGCCGACAATCTGACTGGTGCGCCAGTCTATCGCCGCGCGCGCTGCTATCTGCATCGCGATGCAGCCGCCGCGCTCGCTCGCGCAGTCGGCATGGCCGCCATCCAAGGCTTCAAACTGCGCATCTTCGACGCCTTCCGGCCGACCGAGGCTCAATGGCGGCTGTGGAATCACAATCCCGATCCCGTGTTTTTCGCCGACCCGCGCCGGGGATCGCCGCACTCCCGTGGCGTTGCGGTCGATCTCACGCTGGTCGAACAGTCGACAGGCCGCGCGCTCGACATGGGCACCGGCTTCGATGCCTTGACCACGCTGTCCTATCACGGCTCGACCGAAGTCTCACCCACCGTCCAGCGCAGCCGCCTGATGCTCCTCGGTCTCATGACGGCAGCAGGATGGGACTTCTACAGCAAAGAATGGTGGCACTACCAGCTCTTCGATGCGCGCCGCTACCCGCTGTGGAGCGACACGGCGCTGCCGGATGGATTGATGTAGTGCCGAGGATGCGCCGGTTTGCACTCTTGTCCTGACGGCCATGACTTGAGTTCTCGCTCGAAACCGCCTCATAATCTCCGGCATATCAGGCCAGAATGGATCGCTGACGCCATGGTCACAAGACCAATCACGCCACGTGGGGGCATGGCATGCTTGGTCGCCGCATACATGCTGGGTGCTGCGATGAACCCGGCTGATGCCGCGGATTCAGCGGTGATCTTCATGTATCACCGCTTCGGCGAAGACACATTCCCGTCGAACAACATCCCGCTCGACCAGTTCGAGGCGCACGTCCAGGAACTCAAGTCCGCGCCGTACAAAGTGATGCCGGTGCCTGCGATCATCTCCGCGCTGCGCGAGGGCCGGCCGCTGCCCGATCGGACCATTGGCATCACGGTCGACGGCGCCTACCGGTCGGTCTACGCCGAGGCGTTCCCGCGCTTCAAGCGCGCCGGACTGCCGTTCACGTTGTTTGTCGCGACCGACTCGCTCGATCGCGGAGTCAGCAACATCATGAGCTGGGACAATCTCCGCGAGATGCAACGCAGCGGTGTGACCGTAGGCGGAATGACCTCGTCACATCCGCACATGACTGACCTCAGCATGGCCGAGAACCGATCCGAGCTCGCGCGCGCGCGCGCGCGTTTCGAGGCGGAGCTCGGCCGCAGTCCCGAGCTGTTTGCCTATCCCTACGGTGAATACAGTCTCGCCGTGCGCGAGCTCATCGTCCAGGCCGGCTTCTCCGCGGCGTTCGGACAACACTCCGGGGTGGCGTATCGACGCGCGGACTTCTACGCCATACCGCGGTTCGCGCTCAACGAGTCCTACGCCAGCATCGAGCGATTCCGGCTGGCGGCCAACGCGCTGCCGCTGCCCGCCCAGCACGTTACGCCCGCCGACCCCCTGTTGCGCGACAATCCGCCGGCGTTCGGTTTCTCGGTCGATCCCGACATCGGCGATCTCAATCAGATCGCCTGTTTCGCCTCCCAGCAGGGGCGCACGTTGATCGAACGGCTGGGTAGCGATCGCATCGAAGTGCGGCTCAACCAGCCCCTGCCCCTCGGCCGCTCGCGCATCAACTGCACGATGCCGGGCCCGGATAACCGTTGGCGCTGGCTCGGCTTCCAGTTCTATGCCCGCTAGAGAGGGGCCATTGCGCTGCGGCGACGGCATTTACGCAAGGCAAGGTTGTGTTACTATCAAGCCCTGATCTGCGGGGTCATGTCGCCGGATAGCGGCGCAAGGGACGACCATGCTCGCCGTCGCCGTCCTCGACAACGGTATCTCCAACAACTTCAACGGTGCGATCAAGCGGTCGATCTTCGAGCGCGACTACGTATTCAACGACAACGAGACCGATACGGGGGATCCGCAGACACATGGAACGCGGGTCGCCGATTCCGTGGTGCGCACCAACGATCGGCTCGACCTGATCGATGCGCGCGTGGGAAATGCCCAGGGAACCTTACCGACCGACGCCGAGGAAGGTCTCCAGGGAATGATCGACCTGCTGAACCAGGGTTACCGGATCGGCGCGATCAACTGCAGCTTCGGCAGCGCCAGCGCCTCGTTTTCCTCCGGGTTCGACGACGAGGTCGACCTGCTCGCGGCCCGCGGGACTTTCACAGTGTGTGCGTCCGGAAACTCAGGCTCGCGAACGGGATTGGAAGCGCCGAGCTTTCCCGCCGCACTGCAGAATGCCATCGCCGTCGGCTCACACGACGGCGGCGGAAATCCGTCCTCGTTTTCGCAGCAGGGACGCGGACGTGTCGTCGTCCTCGCCGACGGCGAGGACTTTCCCAATCCGGGCGAGAACGGCACGAGCTTTGCCGCCCCTCAGGTGGCGGCAACGGTGGCGACCGTGCAGGGCAGCTACATGGCCGCCACCGGACAGTCATTGACGCTCAACCAGATGATCGACGTGTTGCAACAAGGCGGCCGCGGCCCGCTCTCCGCCGTCGATCCCGCGGATCGGAGCACGCGCTACTTCCTGCATGATCACGCCGGTTCGGTGAACTATGCGATGCAGGCGTATGTCGAACCGAACTTCAACGCCTTCGAATACCTCGCCACCTACAATGACCTGCGTGCGGCATTCGGAATTGATGCCGTTGCCGCGCATGATCACTTCGTCAACTTCGGCATCTACGAAGGTCGCAGCAGTACGTTCGATGCGGCGTCCTACGCGGCCTCATACGCGGACCTCACGCAGGCATTCGGCACCGATCGAAACGCCGCGGCATTCCACTACCTCACCGCGGGATTGAGCGAAGGCCGGCAGACAACGTTCGATGCGAACGCCTATCTGGACGCCAACGCGGACCTCCTGGCCGCGTTCGGCAATAACACCCGGTCCGCCGCGCTGCACTACATCAGCATGGGCCGGTTCGAGAGTCGCGTTTTGGCGATCAACCAGTCAACCAATGAGACGGGCGCCGATTTTGCGAGCTCGGCCGCAACGGCCGGTCGATTGGCGATCGGTCGCTCGGTGACCGCGACCATATCGAGCGGCGTGGACACCGACTGGTACAAGATCACGCTGGCAGCGGGACAAACCGTCATCGTGGAGGCCAGGGGAAGTGCAACCGGAGGCGGGACTCTCGGCGACCCCATCATCTATCTGCGCGCCGCCGGCGGCTCGATCCTTGCTTCCGATGACGACAGCGGCTCAGGGCTCGACTCGCGGCTGGTGTTCACGCCGGCGCAGACGAGCGCCTATTTCGTCGAAGTCGACGGATTCGGCACGTCGTCAGCCGGCACCTACACCCTGTCAGCCACGCGCCTGCACAGCGGCGGCGCCATCGCCGCGCCGCTCGCCGCGACCGGCGGCGATGAGCCGGACGATGCCGGCGACGGAGCGCCGGCCCTCACTCCCGTCGACGGTTACTTCCTGGTCTAGAGCATGTTGATTTTAGGTTGGTGCATACCCTGAATTCCTGAAGTAGGCTGCGCATTCCTCGGCGGTGTAGCTGCCGAGGAGTTCGGCGATTGCCGCGCAGATCGCCTCGACGGTGCGAGCCTGCGCCTTGCGCAGAAGGT
>Ga0194121_10005078_pt1 | contig 18535 bp, 21 predicted proteins | sample TA2MahCa50mmetaG_FD_148609 | JGI IMG/M metagenome (GOLD analysis project Ga0194121, IMG submission 148609) | Freshwater microbial communities from Lake Tanganyika, Tanzania - TA2015020 Mahale Deep Cast 50m | ecosystem: Environmental > Aquatic > Freshwater > Lake | place: Tanzania: Lake...
TTAGGGGGATTTCTCCTCGTTTCATTGCTGGTTACAAAATTGATTAAACAGCGATTTCCCAACGCGCAAACATGGCTAATTGTGAGCATGGTTCGCTTTACGAAGACGCAGAAAATATTTGACATTTTTGTAAAACACCCCAATTTAGTTAATCGTCTCACGGACGTAGGATTAGTCATTGGATTTGGTGCAGTGGCCGTGGATTATTTGTGGATGCAAAAACGAAAAACAGGGGAGCGTATTCTCGTTTTTGCAATAAGCATGATCGCGTTGGGCTCCCTCACCTCATTCATTTTTCCCACGGAGAATCCCATCATCCCCATCCCTACGATTGTCATGCAGTTCTTCTTTGGATTATTTGGGTTAGCGGGAATAATCCTCGTGGGTTTATTCTATTCGGGAATGGATATTTTTACCAAGTTGAGCGTGGGAAAAAATGCCTGCGCGGGCGTTGCACCGGTGATACCAGGAGTGGATTTGCCTAACTCCCCTATTTCAGTGCCCTTGCACGCGTGGCTTTCCTTCGTGATTATTTTAATCGTACACGAAGCATCGCATGGTTTCGTGATTCGAAAACTTGGAATGAAACTCAAGAGCTACGGATTATTACTCTTGGGTTTCCTCCCCATCGGAGCATTCGTGGAACCCGATGAAGAAGAGTTGAAAAAACTCGAAAAGAAAAACCCGCGCGACGCATTACGAATGTATGTCGCCGGCCCTTCCTCTAATTTGTATTTCTTTTTGATAGGGGGATTACTCATTTCAATCGTCGGAGGATTCGTGGTGAATCCGCTCATTCAACCCACACTCAATGAGATTCATCTAGCATCCGTTTCCGGAGTCAAAATTAATGAGGTAGCGGAAAAAATAACCATTTGTGGAACAGAATTTAATGCTCCCGCGTTTGGAGTCTTGTTGAGCGGGGACCAAATCATTAGTGTGGATGGAAAGAATGTGAAAACCATCCAAGAATACTCCCTTGAAACGCGGGGAAAAGAATCATTCACGCTCAACGTGCTGCGCAACGGCGAAGAAAAATCATTCACGTTTGAACCCAATGAGTTGGGGCGATTAGGAATCACGGTCCAGGACATCCCCAACACGAATTACACACCCCCCGCGTGGTATGACCCATTCATGCAGGTCGCGGGATTGGTTACATCCTTTTTGGGATGGTTGATTTTGCTCAACTTTTTGGTGGCAACCGCCAACTTTATTCCCGTGGACCCATTTGACGGGGGAAAAATGGCGAAACTACTCTTACTTCCCTATTTTGGTTTCTTGAAGCAAGGAGAAGAAGAAACCAAAAAAATAATTGGAAAAGTATTCGTGGGAATCGTATTAGTATTAGTGCTCATCAACGCGGCACCACTATTTATGGCGAGCGCAGCATAATAGAGTATGGTTGACATTCGAAAGAAGACGTGGCCTGCGTATTTTCAAAAAGTGTTGAGCGGAGAAAAGAAAGTTGAGCTCCGCCTCGCGGATTTTGAGTGCAAGCCCGGCGACGTATTAGTATTGGAAGAATGGAATCCGGAAACGAAAACATACACGGGAAGAACCACCCGGAAAAAAGTTTCATACGTGATGAAAACAAAAGACGCGCCGTTTTGGACGAAAGAAGAGATTGAAAAATATGGATATTTGATTATGCAATTGGATAATGAATGAGTAATTAGATTAATGTAACTTGAATTTCGTAATGTTGACGATTAGGCAGGCAACCAAATAATACAAACCATATGCAATAAAAAATGGAATTATAGCAGTCAAAATCACATATACGCTGCAAAAAAAATCAGTACACGGCAAAGACAACCCTGAATAAAATGAATGGTATAGTGTATTGAAAATTTTATCATGAAATAAAGCACAACCATCGGTTGCATATTTGGAACCACAACGATTTACTCCGGAGTTAAGCCACCAAAATAAATATTCCAGGATAGAAATTCCCACAAAAATTAGCAGTTTTTCTCAAGTAGGTTTCAAAAAATTCATAAAAAAAAAGAAAAGAGGGGGAATTTAAACCCCGCTCTCATTTACAGGTAATTCAATCCGTAATCGCTTCCGCTGCTGCTTCCGCGTGAGCTTCCTCCTCGGCTGCTCGTGCTGCGTTTGTCATCCGATTTAATGAAGGGGCTTTTAACTCCCGTAAAAATCGTAATGACTTCGATTTTGTTTTCATACGTGGGATCGACACGCGCACCCCAAATGACCACCGACTTCGGGTCCATTTGTTCCGTGAGCATGGTACCAATACCATTGGCTTCACCTAATGTTAATTCGGCTCCACCCGTGATGTGAATCAAGGCACCTTTGGCTCCCGCGATGTCAACATCCAACAAGGAGTTCTTCAACGTGTCTTCCACGACTTCGTTCACCTTGTCAACACCCTTACTTTCTCCCACGGCAATCATGGACAAACCGGTTCCCACCATGACGGAGCGAACATCGGCGTAATCCAAGTTGATGAGCGAGGGTTGAGTAATGGTTTCCGTGATTCCGCGAACCGTACGTGCCACGAGTTCATCCGCCACTTTGAAGGCGTCCTGAATAGGCAAGTTAGGAACGAGTTCAACCAAGCGGTTGTTATCAATGACAACGACCGTGTCGGCAATACGTCTGAGTGTTTCGATTCCTTCCTCGGCTTTAATCGTACGGGCCTTTTCCAATGCAAACGGGTACGTGACCATGGCAATGACAATGGCTCCCTGTGCTTTGGCAATTTCGGCCACGATTGGGGCAGATCCTGTTCCGGTTCCTCCACCCATTCCGGCAGAGATGAATAACATGTCTACTCCTGCAAGAACTTCTTCTAATGCGGTGCGAGAAACTTCGGCAGCCTTGGCTCCAATTTCAGGATATCCACCGGCACCTAATCCGCGTGTCACGGATTTTCCGATGAGGATTTTGGTAATATTATCATCAATAATGGACAAGTGTTGTTTGTCCGTGTTAATGGCCACGAGTTGAGCACCCGCAATTCCCATGTGAGCTAAACGATTGACCGCGTTACAACCGGCTCCTCCGGCACCAATGACCATAATCTTAGGCTGGCCAAACTCTTCATATTTTTCTTCAACTTTCGGCGCATTGTGCGTCGCATTCGAAATAATGGATTGCATGTAAAGAGACCCCCTCTTCAATCAAAAAACTGGATTTTTTTTCAACTCACGAATGAGTGACCCAATTTTTCATGTGCTATCCACACCATTCCAGACTTAAAATACCTTTTCTTTTCCAAACGGAGAATGATTAACGCTTTGTTTGAATTTTTTGAATTGATATTGGAAAATGTAAGCATAATTTGGCGAAATTCACGACACGTGCACGAAAAAAAATGGAAAATATGTTAAATCACCGGGAAATAATATCAGAATGAAAAATAGCCGTTAACGCGACTCACCCCACGGAGTTTTAATCATTCACACACTCAAACTAGTGGGCTAGGCAGGAAGGATAGCCGTCTTCCCTTGCGCGCAATCGGCTTCATGCGCGTGCCGAACACCGGAAACGAAGAACCAAATCAGGGATTGACGTCCGCATGTTTTGCTGACCTTTCGTCCGGGAAGATGGCCCTAAAGGAAGAACCCCGCCAGGCCCGGAAGGGAGCAACGGTAGGCCGTTAGGTTCATGCTTCACGGGTCACGGAAGCGAGAAACACGTGGACAACCATCAATTCATTTTTTGGAAACGGGGACCGGGAGCCCATCACGCTTTCTTTTATTCACCACATTCCCGTTTAGCGAATGAATCCATTCCGCTGGCTCAACCAGTTTTTTCTTCCCAAGAAACCTACGCGCGAGGAATTATTGCGTGCACGCAGGGGAATACTCTCCGAATTAGACACCAGCATCATCGCACTGCATAAAATGCCCGCATCCAAAGAACATGCCAAAACAATCAAGCAACTCGAACAATTCCGTAAACAACTACGAGGAGATTTCAGACAAGCCATTGACCTCAAACGAAGAGCAGGCAATCAACCCGTTCTAGGAAGAAACCCCATCCGCGAAGCAGTCTTGCGAACTAGCCACCAAATTAACCTTGCCCACGCGGAAGAACGCATCAATGATTACGCATGAAAAGCACGCCAACTCATCAACCAAAAAGTCCGAATGCACGCCCTTCGAACACGCAAAAGGGGAAAGACCCGAAGAGGGAGTGGAGTCGCATAAAACAGGGTCTCATTTATAACGCTTTATGGGGCTCATTTTGAGAATTAACCACCGGCCTACCGAGGGTTTGCTAAACCCTCGCATGTAGTCCATTAGTGCCAGCTGATAATGCAGCTGCCCTGGTAGCTCAGTGGTAGAGCGCCCGGCTGTTAACCGGTAGGTCGAAGGTTCAAATCCTTCCCAGGGCGTACACGCGCGCCATTGACATCTGGCGGGTCGTCCCCGAGGTGTCGATGCGACGACACCTCTTTACTATTTTTTTCCCCGGGGTTTTTGCGAAAGCAAAAAGGCCGGTTCCAAATCCTTCCCAGGGCGTACACGCGCCATTACATGAAAGTTATTGGTTGGTATGTTCATTAATGGGCCAATAACTCAATGACAAAAATAGTTACTAATACTTTTTGGGAAAACCCGTGGCAATTTCTTTTATTTTTCCTTTCGCATTTTTCTCCGCGTCACCGTTCAACAAGTTCAAGCGCTGCGTGAGAATGGCTCCCGCGATGATTAATACCGCATACAAGCCCACGCCCCACCACGAAAGAGTGGAGTCTTCCGTCAAACCCGCTCCGACTAAAACGACGGAAATCGTTCCCGGAATAATACCCAAAAAAGTTCCCAACGCAAATGTTTTCCAACGCATGGAGGTAAGACCGGCGCCGTATGAAATCATGTCAAACGAAACACTCGGAATAATGCGCAGAATGAAAATAGTGAGAAACGCATTATCTTTGAAAAACGAATGAATGAAATGCGTGTGAGGAATGTATTTCTCCACGAATTTTTTACCAAACTTGCGGGAAAGAAAAAAAGCCAAAGAAGAAGCCAACGCGGCACCAATCAATGCGAGAATACTTCCAAAAAACACCCCGTACGTGGCGCCAATCGTGAGGGTGATAAACGAATTAGGAATAGGAGAAAAGATCGTGGCCAAAATCATGAGACCAATCATTGCCACCGGACCCCACACGCCAAAACCAACCACATAGGATTGAATCTCATGCGCGAGGGGCGCTGAAATATCCGGAAACAAAATAGGAATAAGAGTAATGCTCCCAATCGCCGCGAGAAAAATAATGGGTCCCACATTCTCGCGGAAAGAAGCCATACACTCACAACCAGGGGATAGAATAAAAACGAGCGGGTGAAAAAAAACAACTCATTATGTAGGAAAAATCGTGAAAACAAATCTCAAAAAAAAGTATAAGGAAGGGGAGGCGCACATCCTAGCATGCACGCCAACCAACCAGTATAATATGCGGGAACCGCCTCCTAGCAGCGGTCACCGCCTGAGCCAATTCACAACCATATCTTAGTCGAAGTCCTCCTTCTCAAGGACGTTTAACGCGACCCTGAGCCTATCCCATGTGATTCTACTACTTGTTCCCACAATTATATAGTTTTCTTCTAAAAAAATGAAAAAAATGCCAAAAAAGACAACTTTTTAAACAAAATGTTGGAAAATTTCCAATATGGATTTAGATTCAAACGATAAAGCTATTTTGAACGCGATTCATTGGAATGCGAAGATATCCCTTCAAACGATTGCCAAAAAAATTCACGTTCCATTGTCAACGGTGCACCACCGCATTAAACGCTTTGAGGATTTAAAGATTATTTCCCGCTACGAAGCCAAAATAGATTACGCGAAAATAGGGAGACCTATTCAGGCATTTATCCTCGTGACCGCGATGAACGTTCTCCCAACCGGGAAAAAAGTATACCAACAAGACATTTTAGACGAACTCAAAAAATTGGAGAGCGTGGAAGAAGTATACATCATCACCGGAAGCGCGGACCTCATGGCCCGCGTCCGCGTAAAAGACTTGGATGAGATGAATGATTTGATTACCTTCAAGCTGCGCAAACTCGACGGAGTGGGGGGAACGCAAACGACGATGGTGCTCAAAGAAAGCGACCACCAGCCGCAAATATAATTTGTTTATTAAGACAAAATTAATTACAACCCCATGCCCACCCCGCGAAGAAGATGGAGCCGTAGAGCAAAATGGTTATGGGGAGTAAATGCAGCATTGGCCGCGGGACTATTAACATTCACCGGAGTCAAACTGCACCACACAAAAGTGAAAAACACCACGCCACAGACACGAATAGAACAACCACTCGAACGTGCACGTGCACCGACTGCAACGCCGACACGGAGCCATACCATTCCACGCGAACCTTTTCACTTTAGTGAAATTCCGAGAGGAAACTATTGCACGATGTACGCGCGACTAGCTGCTGAAAAAATGTTTGGGATAAAATATGAACGCGGAGACGCGTGGGTTTTTGCTAAAAACAACCGAAGCATATGGAAAGGAAGCGCTGACCGGGTGAATGATGTTCAAACCATTCTGCAGCCTGGAAATGTGATTGGATTGTATAACCCCACATCCACCTATAACTCGCGCGAAAGACCCTATACGCACACCGCATTGTATGTAGGCAAAGCAGATGGAAAACACTGGGTCATGCAACGCATTGGAACCAGCGACCGGTTGGAACCATTAGAAGATTATTTAGCCGCGCACCCAGGATGGGAAATAAGAGAAATAATTGCACCCCGAAAATAACTAACCCTTAATAACTCTCTTTTTGATTTTCAACGTATGTCCCTCCAAGCATTTGTAAAAAACAAAGTCAAACGCGCCCGCGTCGTGGGGGGATTTTTGCGCAACTCACTCATTTTCAAACTCAAACGGCAAACGCATGCGCCACGGTATTGGTTCACCAAAATATCCACTGTGGTGGTGGACATGGATGGAACATTATTTGATGCGGACGCGGGAAACATGGGCCTGCGACTCATGTATCCGGATAAAGTCGACCACACCACGATGGGAGATATTTTGTATGAAGGAATATTGCACAAACTAGCGCAAGGACAAATGAGCGTGGAAGAATCCATCCTCGATGGAAACCGATTATTGCAATACCAGAACATGCACAAGAAAGACTTCAAACGCGTGCTAGAAGTGATGTGGCCGACACGCCGAATAGAGCTCATTGACGCGCTGCGCGAACTCAAACAGAATCAAAACGTTAAAATTATTCTCGCAACCTTGTCATCGCAAGAGTTTGCATTCATGGTGAATGAAAAATTATCCAAAGAACACCGATTCACATTTGATGGAGTCATTGGGAGCAAATTATCATTTGATAAAAAAGGAAAACTACTCGGAATGAAAGAAATCATGGGACTCAAGAATGGTTACACGCGCAACGTGCGCGTGCGAAGCAAATTAGGAGCGTTAAAAGAGTTCATGAAAAACAAAAACTGGTCATTCTCCATGAACCAAACCGTACTCATTACGGATTCGTACGGGGATATTGACATGGCCAAGCACGTGAAAACCATTCTACTCGTTCCCGCTCAACCATCCACCATTCAGGCAGTCGCGGCGAAATACAAACTCGCGGACAAACTCATCCCCACGAACACGCAACTCAAGAAAAATTTGCTCGCCGTGTTCGAACGCGTCAACTAATTCAACCATTTTTTAGTGTTGGAATTCGATAGTTTCAAAATCAACAATAGTATTCCCACGCACAACGATTCCTTCTTTTTTCAACCATTCTATTTTCTTTTTGATTCCATGAGCATATCCCCCAATTTCCCCGCTAGAACTCACGACACGGTGACACGGAACACGCGGGGCAAATGGGTTTGCATTGCACGCATTTCCCACCGCACGCGACGCAAGGGGACTACCGGCCATGCGAGCAATGGTTTGATAACTCGCCACTTTTCCTTTGGGAATGCGAAGCATGGCTAACCAGACTTTTTTAGAAAAAGGAGTAGCGTTATACGCATGAATACGATTTATCCAAGAAGAAGGGGTTGACATGATGAGATTATCATCAGCGCCTTTTTATTTCCCAAGTTTTTCCTACTGATATGAGTGGGGAAGTCTGCAACATTGGTCCGCAGGAAATCAAAAAGCGGCAAAAAATAGGATTCGTACTCATCATCATTGCCGGGTTCACGAGCGGAATGCTCATTGCTTTGCACGTGCAACCCGTGATGCGACTCATTGTTTTTCCCATTTTTGCAGCTGGATTCGTGAGCTTATTACAAGCCCAAAAAAAAGTATGCGTCCACCATGCGTGGAAAAAAACAAAAAACATGAATTAAGGGAAAAAACATGAAACCGACGAACGAACAAAGCGAAATAGACCTAGTGGCGCGTGAAATACTCGTTCACGCACTCATCATTGCGGGCATTTGTACCTTGATTGTGGTGCTTGTTCCATGAAAAAAAGAATGAACACCATCACCATTCCCATTCTCATTTCGGGATACATTGGGAGTGGAAAATCAACCCTGGCAAAAAAACTCGCGCAAACGTATCACCTTCCCTACATTTCCGCGTCCACGATTCATCGAGAAATAATGAACGAAAAAATTGCTCACGAAAAAGGAGCCAAAACAAAAATAAGCAATGGATTCTGGGAAACCCCTGCGGGAAAAAAAGCCATGGCATTGCGCATGAATAATACGCTCATCGATGAAGAAGTGGATGTGCGATTATTGAAGGAATTGTCCAAACACCCCACTAGTGTCACGGACGCACGACTCATGCCGTGGTTATACCCCAAAAAAGCCATCCGAATATGGTTAACGGCTTCCGAAAAAGCACGCGCAACGAGAGTGGGAAGTCGAGATAATATTTCCCCCACCCAAGCCAAAAAAGAAATCCGTGCACGATTGAAAAAAGACATCAAATTATGGAAAAACATCTATGGAATCCCCTTTGGAAAAGACTTGAAGCCATTTGATTTAGTTCTGAATAATGAATCATTCACCAAAGAAGAAACATTTGACGCGGTGCAGGCATTTTTGCACGACAAAACACGTCGAAAAAACTAACCCATTAAAAACAATCCCATCCTTTCCTTGAACATGTCCAAGTACATTGGAGTAGTATTATTGGTTTTCCTCTTCTTTTTCGGATGCGTGGAACTCCCCTCCAAAGAGAATGCGGACAATAGCAACTTGCTGGTGGGAACCATTGTGACGGATACGATACAAAAAGGAAATTATGTTACACTATACTACAAGGGAACATTGGATGATAATTCCATCTTCGACCAAACACAAATAGGAAGCCCGGCCACATTCCAAGTGGGAGTCGGTGGACTCATTGAGGGATTTGACGCAGGATTACTCGGAATGAAAGTAGGCGAGAAAAAAATTATTGTGATTGAACCCGAAAAAGCCTATGGAGTGGTGGATGCGGCACGCATTATTACGGTGGACAAAAAAATGCTCACCGACGCCAACGTGCCCGTGATACTCGGAATCCAAGTCAACGCGAGCATTGGCACGGGAAAAATTGTCGAAATAAATGAAGAAACAAAAAAAGTCAAAGTAGACTTCAACGACCCCCTCGCGGGAAAACGATTAACGTTTGACGTGGAAATACTCAAAATAAGCAATAAGCCGTGAACAAAATCAACGGCTTATCTATTTTAAAAAAAAAATGTCACTTCTTGATCGCGAGCTTAATGTCCGCGCCCGTGATTGTTTTTCGGTTCGCGTGCTTGGCGAACACACTGGCTTCGCGGGAAATCGTCATGCCCATTTCTTCTAATTGTTCCGCGAGGGCTTTCGCCGCCTCTTCGGAAACACGCACACCAGTGGCTTTGCGAATAATACGATCCACGGCCGCTAAGGGAAGTTCACTCATACGTTTACCAACCTGTTCTCCATATTTTTCAAACCAAACCCAACCACGAGTTATGTTTTGATAGTGGAATAAGATGCATTGGAAAATATAAAACCCAACCATGGCGTTTTTTTCAAAAAAAAGACCAAAAACAGCTTAAAACAAGACAAAAAGACGTTTAACAAGCATTTTCTCGGCGAAATGGTATTCGTTGGTTTAAAATAACGCGAGGGAGGTTTCTCTAGTATGGATACTCATGTAACACACCCCTTGCTGAAACCGGGAAGCGTGGAACGACGATTATACCAAGAAGTCATCGTGGCACAAGTAGAGGAAAAAGGCAACACACTCGTGGTGGCCCCTACTGCACTGGGAAAAACCGTTATTGCGGCGATGCTCTGTGCCCGGATGCTCGAAAAAAACCCTCACCAAAAAATACTTTTCCTCGCACCCACGAAACCATTGGCGGTGCAGCATCAAACACGATTACGCGAATTTTTAACGCTGCATCCGGAAACCATCAACGTTTTAACGGGTGCATTGTCGCCGGAAAAACGAGCCCAAGTATGGAATGAAAGCTCCATCATCACGGCAACCCCTCAAACCATTGAAAATGATTTACTCACTGGAAAAAGCACGCTCCAGGATGTACAACTCCTTATTTTTGATGAGGCACATCGTTCCGTTAAAGAATACAGTTATGTTTATCTCGCCAAGGTTTTTTGGAATCTCGCCAAACAAGACCAACACAAACGGATACTCGCACTCACCGCGTCACCCGGTTCGAGTGAGGAAGAAATCCAAGACATTTGCAAAAACCTCTTCATCCAACACATTGTGGTCAAAACCCTCCAGGACGAGGATGTCAAACCCTACGTGAACGACATTAATGTGGAATGGAAAAAAGTCACGCTTCCAAACGAGTTCTATGAAATCAAAAACTATTTACAAAAATTCCTTCACGAACAACTCGTTTTCTTCAAAAAAATAGGGTATGCACGAAACATGCACTCGAACTTTATTCGGAGAACGGATTTATTGCAATTACAATCCCAATTGCGCGAAGACATGATTAAGTATGGGACAACGAAACCCCAACTCTATCAAGCCGTATCCCGCGCAGCAGCCGTAATGAAAGTATCCCACGCCGTGACACTACTCGAAAGCCAAGGCATTCACGCCCTACACGAGTATTTTGAAAAACTCCAACACAACAGCAAACAAGTCGGCAGCCCCAAAGCTGCCGGACTCATCGCCAACCACGAAGACGTAAAAAAAGCATTTGCATTAGAAGAAAAACTACACACGCTCAACGTGGAACACCCTAAATTAGCCTTATTGAAACAAATCCTCCAAAAACAATTCGACGAAAACCCGGAATCACGCGTATTAGTATTCAACCACTACCGCGACAGCGTGGGATTCGTCACGGAAGAATTAAACAAAGTCCCCACCATTCAAGCGGCACGATTCATTGGACAAGCAACGAAGTCGGTGAAAGATAAAGGATTATCCCAAAAGAAACAAATCGCATTATTGGAAGAGTTCCGCGAAGGAAAACACAACGTATTAGTAGCCAGCAGCGTGGCCGAAGAAGGATTAGACATTCCGTCCGTGGACTTAGTTATTTTCTACGAACCCGTGCCGAGCGAAATACGATTAATCCAACGCAGGGGGAGAACGGGAAGAAAAGCCGAGGGAAGAGTCATTATTCTCATGGCCGAAAAGACCATGGATGAAGGAATGTATTGGGCTGCCAAACGAAAAGAAAAAAACATGCACGAAACACTGCAACGACTCTCAACCATCACCAGCAAAGGAAGCAAACATGCAGGAATACACGCGTCCAATGAGACACGCGCAACAAGCACCACGTCCAACACTATCGAAAAAGGACAATCCACCCTATTTCAACACACAGAAGAAAGTGAAAACATTTTCATCTTCGCCGACACAAGAGAGCAAGCATCATCCGTTTTACGAGAATTATCATTCTTTCCCGACGTGAGAGTGCATACGAAAACATTGGAAGTAGGGGACTTTGTCATAGGGCCCGACGTTGTCATCGAACGAAAAACAACGGAAGATTTTTTGAGCAGCGTGATTGATGGACGATTACTTGGACAACTCATGAATATGAGCCAAGCGTACGCGCGACCATTGTTACTATTGGAAGGAAAACCAGAGGATTTATTCACATTGCGCAACATGCACGAAAATGCCATTATTGGAATGTTATCCACCATCGCCCTAACGTATCGCATACCCATTTTCTTCACCAAAAACGCGCACGAAACAGCCAAGTATATTCGACTCATGGCGAAGCGAGAACAATTAGGAAACGATAAAGAAATCCGTTTGAGAGTGGGAAGGAAAGGGTTTACGCTCAACGAGCAGCAACAATTCCTCGTGGAAAGCTTACCCGGAATAGGACCCACCGTAGCCAAAACACTATTGGAACACTTTGGAAGCATTCAAAAAATAGTAAACGCAAGCAAGGATGAGTTGAAGGAAGTAGAAAACATCGGCCCCAAAAAAGCACAAACCATACTCGATGTAATAACAAAACCATATGAAAAAGACACGCGGAAAAAAAACCAACAAGACACACACAACAAGGAAAACGAATTCAAGGAATTAGACACTATGCTGAGTGAAGAAATGAGTGAAAACACGAGTGATGAAAATGAATTACCTGAAAAGGAATTAACTGAAAATGAATGGAACGAAAACGAAGTAGAAGAAGAAGACCTGCCCCTCGATTAATACATTGCAAAAACCAAATCAAAAAAAAATTCTTTTTCAATTTTTCCCAGAAATTTCAAGCGAGGGAGACGTTGTTTCCAACCGCTCATACACACGAGCACTATCGCTCGCAAACACGAGAGCGAGACCGGTACAATTAGCCAATTCTAAAATACCCGTTTTGGAATACGAAGCCGTTAATTCATCGCGAGACAAATACAAATAACGCGCGTTGAATTGATCAATCGAATTCAAAACAGATGAACACGTGGAACTAGATAGCGCATTCTTCCAAGACTCATTCCGTTGTTCAAGCTCATGACCAAACTCAAAATAACCATCAATCACCACTGGCTTGCGGGAGTAATACGCGAGCACATGGCCCTGATCCCATGCGGAAAGAATAGCATCCGAACGCTTTCCATGTTCACGCAAAAAATCCAGCGCCGGAAACTCGGATGACTTAACATAGGGACGCATGCCATCCATCATCGAATACAGAGAAACACTCCCCAACACGAGAAACAACACCGCAAACACAGGAAGAGTACGTTTGTCGTGAATAAGTTTAGTAAAAATCCAACTCACACCCACCGCGGCAAGAATAGAAAAGAAGGGAATAAAATACATGGAAAAACGAGTCGCTATCACGCCCAACGCAACACTGACCAACAACCAAACGCTCAACAATTCAGGAAACTTTCCCTTCGACACACCCACGAGGGCAAATGCCCAGGATAATGGAAAAAACAACACGAATGAAATAACCGCGAGAGGAGCAATCTCACTCGCTTCAAAAACGAGCTTCGAACTATACTCACTTAATGGAAGGCCAATCGTATAAACCCACGCGAAAAAAACAATCACCATCCCCACTAATGCGAAGGGAAGCAATAAGGGAAATGAAAAACGCCTCAACAAACCCAACAAAAACCACGACGAAAGAAGAATCGCATACACCACCGCGGAAAGAGGATGAAGGAGTACGAGACACAAACTCAACACGAATGCCAGTTTTTCACGGCGAGTCAACCATAAATAAATCAAAAAAGGAATAAGCATCAACGCCACCCCATCCGGACGCGTGTGGGCAGCCGTACGAAACACGGCCACATTCGACAAGCCAGCAAAAAAACCCGCCCACGCGGCAATGGAAAACGAACGCGTGAACAAACGAGCTAACAAAAACGTGGAGAGAACAAACAATCCCCCCACGAACACGCCTACATATTTCAACACGAGCATGGACTCCACGCCCAACACGGAGGAAAGAAAGCCCGTGAGAATATGCAATAAGGGAGGATACGAGTACACGCGACCCTGCAAGGATAACGCGTCCCAAGAAAGTAGTTCATGCGTGCGTGCAATTTCATCACTCAAACGCGCATGAAAATGAGAATCGGGATCAAACATTCCGGGAAACGTAAAAGGAACACTCCGCACTAAGACCGCGAGCAGAACAATGAGACACACCAACAACCATTTTTGAGAAAGTAAACTATCTGCGCGTTGACGCAATGAAAAAAAAGAACGAGTTTCACGCAAAACGAGCACCTCAATACAATCCGGCTAACGCACTCTTTTCTAAAAATTCAATATCATTGATTTTAGTTGGAGCAATTATTTTTTTCGAGAAAGAAAGACCCCACTCCCGAATGGTGCGGGAAAAACGAGGAGCATCCCACTCTTCGCGAGGAAATAATCCCACCACGATCACCGAATCATCCTCTTTCAGGAGAGTAATTTTGGCTAAGACATCCTTCCATTGAAATGTACCCGCGACACGGGAAAGGAACTCTAAATCCAATTGACGAAAATGACTCGTATTCGTGGATAATGAAGACAAGGTGGCATACGCCGACCACTCCAAATGAGAAGACGACCCCACCACCCGGGAGGGAAGGACCTGAATAAAGCCCTGGGGTGGTTTTCCCCGGGCATTTTTGAAAAGGCCGCCCCATTGCTTTTTAAGCGTGTCCGGGGACCCATTCTTAGGACGTAAACCTGTGACCCAGGACAAGACCCATGGTTTTTGCCCGGGAATAGGAATAAGCGTTTGATTGGGATGCATATCCAAAGAAAACGTCCCGCAGACTAAAATACTAATACTATAGGATGATGAAACATGACACAATGGCATGAAAAAAGCGACCGAAAAGAAACCGGTGGAATATTACGAACCAAAGACGGTGTAACCAAACGACTCTCCCAAAAAGGAGGAGAATTCACCGCGACCACCCTCTCAACGAGTAATGAAAAGAAAAGCGTGAGAGGAATGGGAAACACGACCAAAGTCAAACTTACCAAAGCATTAAATGCCTCGGTCACCGACCAAAAAACAGGGAAAACAACCCCCATGAAGATTGTATGGGTGCACGAAAACCCCGCCAATCGATTATATGTGCGACGAAACATCATCACGAAAGGAACGCTCATTGAAGTAGAGGCGAATGGAAACAAAGCCTTTGCCCGTGTAACAAGCCGACCCGGACAAACAGGAACCGTTACCGCCACATTAGCCAATGCCCCCGCGGACACCAAGAAAACAAGTGCACGCGCAACTAAGACAAGCAAAGCAAGCCCAAAGAAAGAGTAATCATCCACTCTTTCTCCCCCATTTTCAACCCCACGAGCCGTGAGGCGAAATTTCATCAACCCATCCAAAAAACGTGCCCATTTTAAGCCAATTTTGACTTTATTTATATACCGCACCAGCAAGTATATATATTGCTTCATCAGGGTTTAGTGTATACTGGTTCTTATTGAGCCGTCCTAGCCGACTCGAAAAATAATACGCGTCATGGCGAGACCCCTCTGTGAGAACTTTTTGAGGAAAAAAGGTGGTTTAACCATGGCCGGAAATGTCTGTCCCGAATGCGGTAGTACGAAGCTCCGCAAGGATTCCGAAAAAGGAGAAATTGTCTGTCAGCAATGCGGACTCATCGTTTCGGAAGATGAAATGGATTTCGGTAAAGAATGGCGCTCATTTGACGGAGACGGATTTGAAGACTCCGCACGCACCGGAAGCCCCATGAAGTACGTGAAATTAAACAAGGGACTCGTCACGGTGATTGACCGACGCGGAGCCGATGCACGCGGAAACAAACTCTCATCTAAATCAAAAGCACAAATGTACCGCTTGATTAAGTGGCACAAACGCGCAAGCATTTCATCCAGCATGCAACGCAATTTGAGCATTGCACTCACGGAATTACGTCGTGTGGCAAGTTATTTGAACATCCCCGAACAATTGGTGGAAGCCGCCGCATTATTGTACCGTAAAACCGTGAAGAAAGGATTGATTCGCGGACGATTAATTGAAGCCGTTGTCGCAGCCGTATTGTACACGGTGTGTCGAACCTACCAAGTTCCTCGAACACTCAACGAAATGGCCGAAGCAAGTGGTTTGACGAAGAAAGAAATTGGTCGAACGTACCGCTTCCTCGTGAGAGAATTGCGATTAGAAGTTCCATTAACGAATCCCATCCACTACATTCCCCGATTCGCTTCTGAGCTCAACCTCAGCGGAGAAGTCCAGGAAGAAGGACGAAAAATCCTTGAGGATGCCATTGGAAAAGGACTCATCTCCGGAAGAGGACCTACGGGAGTGGCTGCCGCGGCCGTGTACATCGCTGGATTATTGAAAGGCGAACGACGCACGCAGAAAGAAGTAGCCAACGTTGCGGGAGTAACGGAAGTTACTATCCGTAATCGCTACCGCGAATTGAAGAAACGATTAGACATTGAAGTGTCGGCTTAAACAACCGACATTTCAAAATTACTTTTTCTATTTGGTGAAATAGTAAATTGTTTTACAACAAGTTCTTCACGCCGTGCGTGGCTTCTCGTTCTTCGAGGGCACGCTCTTTGAGTTTAACCATGTTCACGCCCTCTAATAATCGTCCTTTCTTCAAGAAGTGCTCCACATGCTCCAAGAAGACGAAACCGCCAATGATTTCCGTTAACACCACATAGTCGGCTCCACGCTTGTACAATCGAAACGCTTCTTCCCAATAATTAGCCTTCACAAACACTTTCAACTTGGGAAATTGATGCTTGACAAAATCCAACACAAACATGGTCTCATCCATATCCGGGAGGGCACACACTAAGAGGCGGGCCTTTTCCACGTGCAACTTTTCCAATATTTCCACGTTACGCGCATTGCCAAACACGGCCGTAATACCTTTCGTTTTGAAAAAAGCAATCATGTTAGGATCATAATCCACCACGACAACCGTGTATTTGCGCGCGAGCTCGGAAGCGAGATATTTACCACTCCTTCCCCCGCCTAAAATAATCACGTGATCGTGCATCTTTTTCTCGGGAACGCGCTGCATCTCACTAATTTTGCGCGAAAAAATAGTGAAATGAGAAAACAACCCAATGCGAAAAATACGCTTTATTTCTTCATGCAATTTGGGAGCATATTCCATGATGTAGGGAGTAATCACCATCGAACCCGCGGCCGCGAGCAAGAGGAATGAATAAATGTCCTGCGGAATCACTCCTGCGGTTTTTCCCTGCAATAAAAGAATGAGAGAAAATTCCGACATCTGCGTCAAACCAAAAGCCACTTTAGACGCGGTGGGAGAACCATACCCAGCCATTTGAGTAATAATATAGGTTACCAGCGGCTTGAACACGAGGACCATGATGATGACACTCGCAATAAATAATGGAGAAACATCTCCAATGGAAAAATTCAATTGCGTGCCCAATGAAACAAAGAAAATGGTCACGAAAAAGTCACGCAACCCGCGTATAAGGGAGACGGCTTCCACGTTGTAGGGAGCTTAGCAATGGCCAATCCTGCGAGGAACGCACCAATAGCTAATGAAATATTGAGCACGTAAGCCAAGCCAATGAACGCAAAGCACGTGGCCAACGCGGTGAGATACAATAATTCCGCACTCTGCGCGGATAAACGAAAAATATAGGGAAACACCCAGCGCGAAAGCAATGCGACGATGGCAATCAAGAAAATGGCTTTCACCGCAAGCATTTCAATGAAACCCAAATTCAACGAGGAAGAGCCCGCTGCCAAGAGGGGAAGGGCAATAACTACTGCAATATCTTGCACTAAAAGAAAACCCAGCATTAATTGACCATGCAGCGAGGATAACACTTTATGGTCTTGGAGAATCTTCACCACCAAAATGGTAGAAGAAAGCGCGAGAGCCAAACCCACATATAACGAGGCCTCGAATGATAAACCCGGCAAGACAAAAAAAGCCAAGAACATGGTCAACAATACTTGCGAGAGACCACCCAACAAAATAGTAGGACCCGCGCTCATAAATTTAATCAAATCCGTTTCCGCACCCACGGTAAACAACAAGAAAACAATTCCTAACTCAGACAAGAGGACAATTTCTTCCTGCGAGGAAAAAACATTCAAGCCGAATGGGCCAATCAATACGCCCGCGAGCAAATAACCTAACAACGCCGGTTGTTTGAGGGCACGGGCCACAAACAAGGAGAAAGCAGCCGCAATGACCATGAAGCCAATGTTAAAGAGTAAATTGAACTCGCTCATCGCGTGAAAAAAAGAAAATGCCACTTAAAAACCCGACGAATGGGGACGCTAATCGAACGAATTACACGGTTTTAGGCTTGATTTCAAATCCAGCCTTAGAATCCGTAATAATATAGCCTTCTTTTTCGATTGTGACGCGCAACTCATCGGATTTCTTCCAATCTTTGGCCGCGCGGGCGGACTCGCGCTCGTTCGCCAACTTGAGCACGGACGCGGGAATCGTGTATTCTTTCATCTCAAAATCAAACACGTCTAACACACTATTCACGTTTTTCAAAAAATCCAAAATAAGACGAGCATCGGCTTTGGATAATGCTTCAGCACTCAACCACGCATTAATTTGACGCTGAAACTCACTCAGCACGGCCAGTGCCATGGGAGTATTCAAATCATCATTCAAT
>Ga0194121_10005079_pt1 | contig 18534 bp, 19 predicted proteins | sample TA2MahCa50mmetaG_FD_148609 | JGI IMG/M metagenome (GOLD analysis project Ga0194121, IMG submission 148609) | Freshwater microbial communities from Lake Tanganyika, Tanzania - TA2015020 Mahale Deep Cast 50m | ecosystem: Environmental > Aquatic > Freshwater > Lake | place: Tanzania: Lake...
GTTCGTCAAGGAGATCGAGGAAGCGCTGATCGAACGGCGGATCGACGTGGCGGTGCACAGCATGAAGGACATGCCGACCACGCAGCCGGCCGGGCTCGCGATCGCCGCCTTCCTGCCGCGCGAGGACGCACGTGACGTGCTGATCGCCGCCAATGCCACGCGCATCGCCGACCCGAAGCCGGGCGCGGTGGTCGGCACGTCGGCGTTGCGCCGGCGTGCGCAGCTCCTGCATCGCCGCCCCGACCTGAAGGTCGTCGACCTGCGCGGCAACGTCGACACCCGGCTGGCGAAGTGCCGAGCCGGCCAAGTCGAGGCGACGCTGCTGGCATTGGCGGGGCTGAAGAGGTTGGGGCTTGCCGATGTCGGCGCCGCGGTGCCCGAGGACGAGATGCTGCCGGCGATCGGCCAGGGCGCCGTCTGCATGGAATGTCGCGCCGACGACACGACGACGCGGGCCTGGCTGGCCGCGGTCGACCATATGCCGACCGCAAGACGCGTCGCCGCCGAGCACGCGCTGCTTGCCGTGCTCGACGGCTCGTGCCGCACGCCGATCGCCGGTCACGCGGTTCTCACGGCAGACGGGCTGCATTTGCGCGGCCTGATCGCCAAGACCGACGGATCGCAAGTGATCGAGGGCGAACGGCGGGGCACGATCGCCGAGGCCACGGCCATGGGCCGCGATCTCGGCGGGGAGCTGAAGCGTCGCGGCGGCCCGAGCTTTCTCTCGACCTGACGGCATCACGCTCCTAGAGTCGGCGGCATGCGTTCCCTCCTGGCCTTGTGCGGTGCGGCGATCCTGCTCGCCGCCTGCGAGACGGCGCCGGTCACCGGACGCTCGCAGGTCATGCTGGTGAGCGACAGCGAGGAACGCCAGATGGGCCTGCAGGCCTATCGCGAAGTGCTGTCGCGCGAGCACCTGTCGCAGGACGCCCAGGCCAGCGAGCTGGTCGAGAAGGTCGGCCGGCGCATCGCGGCGGCGGCCGAGCGGCCGCCGGGCGAGCTGTGGCGCGCGCCGAACTATCGCTGGGAGTTCAAGACGGTCGACAAGAACGAGCCCAACGCTTTCTGCCTGCCCGGCGGCAAGGTCGTGGTCTATACCGGCCTGCTGCCGATCACCCGCAGCGAGACCGGGCTTGCCGTCGTGATCGGCCACGAGGTGGCGCATGCGCTGGCCCGTCATGGCGCCGAACGCATGAGCGACCAGATGGTGACGCAGCTCGGCGCGACCGCCGCCGCCGTGGCGCTGTCGGCCACGGTCAGTGGCCGCAGCCGTACCTATTTGCCGACCATGATGGCCGCCCTGGGTGCCGGCGCGACGGTCGGCTATTTGCTGCCGATGTCGCGCGCCCAGGAATCGGAGGCCGACCGCATCGGCCTGATCCTGATGGCGATGGCGGGCTACGATCCGCGCGAGGCGGTGGCGCTGTGGGAACGCATGCGCGCCGCCAGTGGCGGACGCCGCCAGGCGGAGTGGCTGAGTACGCATCCGGCCGACACCACGCGCATCGCCGACATCCGGCACTGGCTGCCGGAAGCAATGAGATACTATCGCCCGCGATGACCGCGACTCTCGAATACGACGCCACCGGCCTGCTCTGCCCGCTGCCCGTGCTGCGCGCCAACCGCAAGCTGCGCGAGCTGCCGGTCGGCGGCCTGTTGACGATACGCGCCACCGATCCCGCCGCCGAGCAGGATTTCCCCGCCTATTGCAAGCAGACCGGCCACGAGCTGGTGTCGAGCCGGCGCGACGGCGAGGTCTTCGTGTTCGTCATCCGCAAGAATTCACTACAAGAGTAGGCAAATGCCCAAATCGACTTTCAGGACCATCGATTCCATCGACGTGGCCGGCAAGCGCGTGCTGGTGCGCGTCGATCTCAACGTGCCGATGAGAGGCGGCCAGGTGAGCGACGCCACGCGCATCGAGCGCGCCGCGCCGACGCTCGCCGAACTGGCGGCCAAGAGCGCCAAGGTGATCGTGCTCAGCCATTTCGGCCGGCCCGACGGCAAGCGCGTGCCTGAAATGTCGCTGAGGCCCCTGGTCGAGCCGCTGGCCAAGGCGCTGGGCAAGCCGGTGGCTTTCGCCGACGATTGCATCGGCCCCGCCGCCGAGGACGCCGTGCGCGTCCTGAAGCCGGGCGAGGTGCTGCTGCTGGAGAATCTGCGCTTCCACAAGGAAGAGGAAAAGAACGATCCGGGCTTCGTCGACAAGCTCTCGGTGCTGGGCGACGCCTACGTCAACGACGCCTTCTCGGCCGCCCATCGCGCGCATGCCTCGACCGAAGGCCTCGCGCATCGGCTGCCGGCGGCCGCCGGCCGATTGATGCAGGCCGAGCTCGAAGCGCTCGACAAGGCGCTGGGCAATCCGGCACGGCCGGTCTGCGCCGTCGTCGGCGGCGCCAAGGTTTCGACCAAGCTCGATCTTCTCGGCAACCTGGTCGGCAAGGTCGACAAGCTGATCATCGGCGGCGGCATGGCCAACACCTTCCTGCAGGCGCAGGGGATCAAGGTCGGCAAGTCGCTGTCGGAGAAGGATCTCGGCAAGACCGCGCTCGAGATCCTCGACAAGGCGCGCGCCGCCGGCTGCGAAATCCTGCTGCCGACCGACCTGGTCGTGGCGGGCGAATTCAAAGCCGCCGCGCCGCACAAAGTGGTCGGCGCCAGCGCCTGCCCCGATGACCAGATGATCCTGGATGTCGGCCCCGAGTCGATCGCCCGCTACGCCGACGAAGTCGCCAAGTGCGCGACCGTGGTCTGGAATGGGCCGCTCGGCGCCTTCGAGCTGAAACCGTTCGACGGCGGCACGATGGCGCTGGCGCACACCGTGGCCGAGCGGACCAGCGCCAAGAAGCTGCTGTCGGTGGCGGGCGGCGGCGACACGGTGGCGGCACTGGCCGCAGCCGGCGTCGAGGAGAAGTTCTCCTACGTCTCGACCGCGGGCGGCGCCTTCCTGGAGTGGATGGAAGGCAAGACCTTGCCGGGCGTTGCCGCGCTGATCCGGGCGGCGTAGGACATCCGGGCGATGAGCCAGCCGCCCGCCACCGAACGCCCGCGCCTGCCGTGGGATCCGCCCGAGCATTTCGAAAAGCGGATTCCCGACGGCGACAATCGCGAGCGTCTGGTGTGCGCGCGTTGCGAGTTCATCCACTATCAGAACCCCAAGATCGTGGCCGGTGCGGTCTGCACCTGGGGCGACAGGATCCTGCTCGCCAAGCGCGCCATCGAGCCGCGCAAGGGCTTCTGGACCCTGCCGGCGGGCTACATGGAGCTGGGCGAGACGACCGAGCAGGCCGCGCAACGCGAGGCGCGCGAGGAAGCCTGCGCCACCATCGAGATCGACCGGCTGCTCGCCATGTACAGCGTGGCGCGCATCGGCCAGGTGCAGATCATGTACCGCGCGCGGCTCGTCAGCGCCGACGTGGCGCCGGGCCCCGAGAGCGAGGACGTGGCGCTGGTCGAGTGGGCCGATATCCCGTGGGATCAGCTGGCCTTTCCGACCGTGGTCTGGGCGCTCGCCCACTTCCACGATTCGCGTGGCAAGAACGACTTCTCCGCTTACTCCAATCCGACAGGCGAACTTGCCCGCGTGTGGCCGCCGCGCAAGCCGGCCGGAGTCTGACGACCGGGCGTTCGTTGCCGACCCCTCTGGCCGTTTATAGCATCGCGTAGACGTCCGACGAACGGGCGCGTGCGGAGGGAACGATGCTGACTGTTGCCAACAACGAAATGTTGACGCGCGTTGGGCCGGGCACGCCGATGGGCAACCTGATGCGCGAGTACTGGGTACCGGCCTTGCTGTCCTCGGAGTTGAAATCCGACGGCGAGCCGTTGCGGCTGCTGCTGCTGGGCGAGCAGTTGATCGCCTTCCGCGACACCCAGGGCCGCGTCGGCATCATGGAGCATCGCTGCCCGCATCGCTGCGCCTCGCTGTTCTTCGGCCGCAACGAGGAAGGCGGCTTGCGCTGCGTCTATCACGGCTGGAAGTTCGACGTCGAAGGCAACTGCACCGACATGCCGAACGTGCCGCCGGCGCAGGACTTCAAGCATCGCATCAAGGCCAAGGCCTACACGGTGGTGGAGCGCGCCGGCATCATCTGGACCTACATGGGTTCGCGCAAGGAAGCGCCGCCGCTGCCCAACATCGAGATCCTGATGCTGCCCGAGGAAGAGCGCTTCACGCGCGTCCACCAGCGCGAGTGCAACTGGTTCCAGTCGCTGGAGGGCGACATCGACACTTCACATTTCGGCTTTCTCCATGTCGGCGGGCTGAAGATGGAGGACGTCGATCCCAACACCATCCATCGCTGGGGCGTCGGCGATCGCGCGCCCGACTACAAGGCGACCGAGACCGAGTGGGGCACCATGTACGCCGCCTACCGGCCGGCCGATCCTGGCAGCTACTACTACCGCTTCGCCCATTTCATGTTCCCGTTCATCACGCTCACGCCCAACGGCTCGTTCGAGGACCAGGTCGCGTGCACGCTGAACGTGCCGATGGATGACACCCACACCATGACCTACAACCTCGCCTGGAAGAAGAAGACGCGGCCGTTGGAGACGCTGAAGAACGGCGACTGGATTCCCGGCCTCGCGCCCGACATGCAGTTCCTGCCCAACACCAACGACTGGTACGGCCGCCATCGCCTGGTGGCGCGGCGCGACAACGACTACTTCATCGATCGCGACATGCAGAAGAACGTCAACTACACCGGCATCCAGGGCATCGGCCGCCAGGACCAGGCCGCGGTCGAGTGCATGGGCGAGATCGTCGATCGCTCGCTCGAGCACCTGGCGCCGTCCGACCGCATGATCGCCATCACCCGCAAGCGCCTGCTGCAGGCGGCGCAGGAGCTGGCGAGCGACAAGAAGGTGCCGGCAACCGTCGACAACCCCGACATCTATCTCGGGGCGCGCGGCGGCGCCTTCGTCGCGCCGGCCGCCCTGGATTGGCTCGACGCCTACGCCGAGAAGCTGCAGACGGCGCAGAGCCCGTTGGGACTGCTGAACCGCAACCGACTCCCCCTGGCGGCCGAGTAGTCGAGCGACACGGTCGCGCCGCTGGTTGGGAGGAGGCGCGAGGATGGGATCGGCCACGCTGCAAGGACGCTCCGAGCGGGCGACGATCGCCGCCCTGCGCGCGGGCAGGGCGTCGCTCGGCGATCTGTGGCGCTACGGCCGGCCGGCCGGCATGACGGCGCTGATCCTGCTGCTGTGCTTCCTGTCGCTCTATCCCATGGTGATGCTGCTGTACGGCAGCCTGCATTCGACGCCGCCCGGCATACCGGGCACCTTCAATCTCGACGGCTACCTCGGCATCGCGACCACAGAGAATGTGGTCGTGCTGGCCAACACCATCGGTCTGTCGTTCGTCAAGACGATACTCGCGCTGGCGCTCGCCGTGCTGCTCGCGTGGATCGTGGCGCGCACCGACACGCCGGGGCGCGGCGTGCTGGAAGTGTTGATCACCCTGCCGTTCTTCATCCCGCCGATCCTGACGGCGACCGCCTGGGCGATGCTGGGCAACGCCCAGGTCGGCACCATCAACCTTGCCTGGCGCTGGCTCTCCGGCAGCGACACGACGCTGGTCGACGTCTACTCCTACGGCGGCGTCGTCTGGCACATGATGCAGTACTCGACGCCGTTCATCTTCCTGTTCGTCGTCGATGCCTTCCGCGCCATGGACCCGGCACTCGAGGAGTCGAGCCGCATGTCCGGGGCGACGCGCTGGCAGACTTTCTGGCGCGTCACTTTCGCCCTGATGCTGCCGGTCACCACCAGCGCCTTCATCCTGAGCTTCATTCGCGGCGTGGAGTCCTTCGAATCGGCGGTGTTCTTCGGCACGCCGGTCGGCATCGAGGTGATCACCACCACGATCTACCATTCGATCACCCAACGCGCGCAGCCCGACTACCAGTCGGCCACGGCGTTGAGTTTCGCGGCCCTCGCGTTGATGTTCCTGCTGCTGGTGATGCAGAACCGGCTGCTGCGCGGCCGCAGCTTCACCACCGTCACCGGCAAGGGCTATTCGCCCAACATCACGCGGCTGGGCCGGCTGCGCTGGGTGACGTTCGGCGTCTGCATCCTGTTCTTCGTGCTCACCGTGGCGCTGCCGATCGGCCAGCTCCTGCTCAGCTCGTTCTTCAAGTTCTTCGGCTTCTATCAAGCCGACATGCTGACCTTCGACCACTACCGCAGCGTCTGGGAGAATTCGAGCTTCTGGCGCGCCTTCCGCAACACCATGCTGCTCGGCGTCGCCGGCGCCACGGCGACCATGGCGCTGGGCGGCATCGTGGCCTATGTCACGACGCGCACGCGCTGGCGCGGCCGGCGGCTGATCGACATCCTCGCCTGGCTGCCCTGGATGATGCCCGGCATGGTGCTCGGCATCGGCTTCCTGTGGGGCTTCGCCATCCTGCCGCACCAGATCCCGATCTACGGCACGCTGTGGGCGCTGCTGCTGGCTTATGTCGCGCTCGGTACGCCGGTCGCGGTGCGCGTCACCTCGGCCGCCTACCAGCAGATCGCCACCGACATCGAAGAATGCAGCCGCGTGCACGGTGCGGGTTGGTGGCAGACGCTTGGCCGCATCCTGATCGCGCTCGCCTGGCCCGCCTTCGCCGTCGGCTGGGTGCTGATCTTCTTCGGCATCATGCGCGAGCTCAGCGCCTCGATCCTGCTTTATGCGCCGGGCACCGAGGTGCTGTCGGTGGTCATGCTGAAGATGTGGGTCGGCGGCAAGCCCGAGGAAGTGAGCGTCGTCGGGCTGGTCATGCTGGTGCTGGTCCTGCTGTTCCGTTGGGTTCAGCTCAAGGTCATCAAGAAGCGCATCAGCACGCTCTAGGGATGGGAGGGATGGCATCATGTTGAGAAGAAGCGTTCTCGGCCTGCTCGCCGCAGGTTCGGTCGGCCCCGCCTGGGCGCAGGGCGACGACTGGGCCAAGGTGGTCGACGCCGCCAAGAAGGAGGGCAAGCTCGTCATCTACACCGCGTCGATCGGCTCGGTGTTCCACAAGGCGGTCATCAAGTCGTTCGAGCAGAAGTACGGCATTGCCGTCGAGCTGCTCGAGGCGCGCGCCAGCGAGGTGCGCGAGCGCGTCCGCGTCGAGCAGTCGGCCGGCCGCTTCCTGGGCGATGTCCATCACAACGGCAGCACGACCACCTGGCTGATGAACCGCGACGGCAATTTCCAGCCGTACGGGTCGGTGCCCAACACCAAGAACATCATAGCGCCGTTCTCGGCCAGCAACGTCGTGATCCCGGCCGAGGTCATCAGCTATTGCCTGATGGTCAACCGCAACCTGGTGAAGCCGGCGGACGAGCCGAAATCGTGGAAGGACATCCTCGATCCGAAATGGTCGGGCAAGATCCTGTCCGACGACTACCGTGCGCTGGGCGGCGGCGCGGTGTTCTTCGTCGTGATGTACGACACCTTCGGCAAGGAGTTCCACGAGCAGCTGGCGGCGCAGAAGCCGGTATTCTCGCGCGATCTGGCCAACAGCGAGCGCCGCGTGGCACGCGGCGAGTTCCCGCTGTACCTGCCCTTTTCGCTGCAGAACTACAACAACCTCAAAGGCCTGCCGATCAAGCCCATCGTGCCGGCCGAGGGCCGGCCTTACGTCCGCTTCGATCTGACGATGCTCAAGAACGCGCCGCATCCCAACGCGGCGCGGGTGTTCATGAACCACTATCTCGAGCCCGAGTCTCAGCTCGTCTTCGCCAATGCGGGCTACGCGCCCGTGGTCGGGGGTGTGGTCGAGAAGACCCTCGAGGAAATCCGCGGGCTGCTGGCGACCAAGGCGATGGGCACGACCACGCCCGAACGTCAGGACGCCATGCTCGAGCTCGCCAAGCAGATCTACAAGTAGCGGACCGGGCGGTGCCCAGCGTCTCCCTGCACGAGGTCGGCCGGCACTTCGCCGAGGTCAAGGCGGTCGACGGCATCGACCTCGCCGTCGAGCACGGCGAGTTCGTGACGCTGCTCGGCCCCTCGGGCTGCGGCAAGACCACGACCTTGCGCATGGTGGCCGGTCTCGAGCGCAACGACACCGGCACGATCGTGATCGGCGGGCGGGTGGTGAGCGATGCCGCCGCCGGGCTGTTCGTACCGCCCGACCTGCGCAAGCTCGGCATGGTGTTCCAGTCCTACGCCATATGGCCGCACATGACGGTGTTCGACAACGTCGCCTACCCGCTGAGCGTGCGCCGCGTCGCCAAGCGCGAGATCGGCGAGCGCGTGGCGGCGGCGCTGCGGCTGGTCGAGATGGAGGCGTTCGCCGATCGGCCGGCGCCGGCGTTGTCGGGCGGCCAGCAGCAACGCGTGGCGATCGCCCGCGCTTTGGTGTTCGAGCCGGAGGTTCTGCTGCTCGACGAGCCGCTCAGCAATCTCGACGCCCGCCTGCGCAGCCAGATGGGCGACGAGTTCCGCGCCCTGCAGCGCCGGCTCAAGATCACGACGCTCTACGTCACCCACGACCAGGAAGAGGCGATGGCGCTGTCCGACCGCATCGTGGTCATGCAGCGCGGCCGCATCCTGCAGGCCGGCGCGCCCGAGACCGTCTATCGCCGGCCGGCCAGCCGCGAGGTCGCGGCCTTCTTCGGCACACCCAACTTCATCGCCGCCACGGTGACGGCCTGCCGTCCGGCCGGCGACGGCGACTATTTTCTGACCGTGGATGGCGCGAGCGGCCGTGGCGACTGCCGCGCCGACCAGGCCTTCCCGCCGGGCGAGGCGATTTCCGTGATGATCCGGCCCGAGGATGTCGCGCTGGCCGCGCCGGGAGCGACCGTCACGAACGGACATCTCGCTTGGTCCGGGACGGTGACCGACGGCGTGTTCCGCGGCCCGCGCCGCACGCTCACGGTCCAAGCCGCGGACCTACGGCTGGCGGTCGAATGCCCGGCGACCCGGGCCGCATCGATCGGCGAGTCGGTCACCCTGCTGGTCGACGCCGACCATGCCTGGGCGTTGAAGACGTGAAGCCAAGAGTGCGGTGATCGGCGGCCGACTCGTCGAGCGCCGGTTCGGTCGAATCGCCGGTGAGCCAAGAAGAGTTCGCGAGGAACAACGCCCATCATGCCGGCTGCAACACCCAGCACCGCTGCGCGCGAATGAGATGAAAGGAACCGCATGCGGTTCCTTTTCATCTCATTCCGCTCTAGCGAACGGATTGTCGTCGCCGTCCCAGCAGCGCTTGAGCAGCGGCACCTGCAGGAAGGCGAAGATCATGGTGAGCGGGAAGCTCAGGAACATCTTGCTGGCGATCCAGGTGTCGGTCGAGAAGCCGCGCCACATCACCTCGTTGACGGCGGCCAGCACGAAGAAGAAGGCCGTCCAGCGCAACGTGAGCTTGTACCAGCCCTCGTCGGTCAGCCGGAAGGCCGCACCGAAGATCGGCTTCAGCAGTGGTCGGCGGAACAGCAGCAGGCCGCCGCCCAGGATCACGCCGAACAGGCAGTTCACGATGGTCGGCTTCAGCTTGATGAAGGTCTCGTCCTGCAGCCAGATGGTCAGTCCGCCGAACAGCAGGATGAAGATGCCGCCGACCACCGGCATGACCGGCCAACGCTTCTCCAGCCAGCGGTAGCAGGGCAGCGCCACCGCGGTGGCGGCGATGAACACGCCGGTGCCGACGAAAATCCCCCATTTGCCGTTGGCGATGAAGAACAGCACCAAAGGCCCCAACTCCAGCAGCGTTGCGTAGAGCCGCCGCGACCCCTTCTCCTCACCCGCCTGCTCGGTCATGCCGGCAACCCCATCAGCGAGCGCGCAAAGGCCCGCGCCTCGAACGGCCGTAAATCGTCGATGCCTTCGCCGACACCGATCGCCACCACCGGCAGCTTGAACTTCTCGGCCAGCGCCACCAGGACACCGCCCTTGGCGCTGCCGTCGAGCTTGGTCAGCACCAAGGCGTCGACCGGCGACATCGTCTTGAAGGTTTCGACCTGGGCGTGGGCGTTCTGGCCGGTCGTGGCATCGAGCACCAGCAGGCAGGAATGCGGCGCCGTCGGATCGAGCTTGGCGAGCACGCGCACGATCTTGGCGAGCTCGTCCATCAGGTTCGCCTTGTTGTGCAACCGGCCGGCCGTGTCGATCAACAGGACATCGCAGGCCTCGGCCTTGGCCTGCTCGAGCGCCTCGTAGGCGAGCCCGGCGGCATCGGCGCCGGTGTCCTTGGCGACCACCGGCACTTGCGCGCGATCACCCCACACTTTGAGCTGCTCGACGGCGGCGGCACGAAAGGTATCGCCCGCCGCCAGCATGACCGTGCGGCCCTGGCGCTTGTAAAGATTGGCGAGCTTGGCGATGGTCGTGGTCTTGCCGCTGCCGTTGACGCCGACCACCAGCACGACATGCGGCTTGCGCCCGGGATCGATGACCAGCTCGGTCGCCACCGGCTGCAGGATCTCGGCGATGTCGTCGGCGAAGGCGGCCCGCACTGCCTCGTCGGTCACCTCCTTGCCGAACCGCTCCTTGCCGAGCTTCTCGACCAGACGGGCGGCGACGCCGACGCCCAGGTCGGCCTGGATCAGCGCATCCTCCAGTTCGTCGAGCGTTTGCTGATCGAGCTTCTTCTTGGTGAGGAGGCTGGTGATGCTTTCGGTGACCCGTTTGGTCGACTTGGAAAGTCCCTCGCGCAGCCGCGCCAGCCAGCCCTGTTTCTCGACTTCCGGCTCGGCCGGCTCGCGCTCCGCAGGTTCGGGCGGCGCGCTCGCCGCCGCGGGTTCGGGGGTGGCGCTGCCCGCGTCACCCCTCGACCGCCATCGCGACAGCCAGCCTTTTTTCGGGGCTTCCCTTGTGGCGTCTTCAGGCTTGGGTGATTCGCTCACCGGATCACCTCATGAAAGCAGCGAGTGGTCGAGCTCGCCCTTGAAGGCAAGCGCGATCTCGCCGGTCATCAGCACATGGCCGTCGCGCAGCCATTCGATCGTGAGCGTGCCGCCGTCGAGGATCACGTCGGCCTTGCGCTGCACGAGGCCGCGCCGGCTCGCCGCGACCACGGCGGCGCAGGCGCCCGAACCGCAGGCGAGCGTGATGCCCGCACCGCGCTCCCAGACGCGCAGGCGCAGCCGACCCTCGCCCATGAGCTGGGCGACGCCGACATTGGCGCGCTCGGGGAAGAAGCGGTCGTGCTCCAGCTTGGGGCCGAGTTCGTCGAGCGGGATCGCAACGGCGTCGGCGACGAAGAAGGTGGCGTGCGGGTTGCCCATGTTGGTGCCGACGGGATCCTGAAGCGGACCCACGCCGACCGGCATGTGGTTGGTGTCGCAGGCATCGCGGACGGGGATCTCGCGCCAGTCGAGCCGTGCCGGTCCCATGTCGACCGAGATCACGGGCAGGCCGTTGCTGCCCATCCCGGTCTTCTGCGAATCGAGCAGGCCGGCGATCGTCTGCACCGTCACATGGTCGGTCCGGCGCTCGTCCATCACCACCGAGGCGACGCAGCGTGTGGCGTTGCCGCAGGCGCCGGCCTCGCCGCCGTCGGGATTGTAGATGCGCATGAAGACGTCGGCCTCGCGCTCGGTCGGCGGCTCGAGCACGATCAACTGGTCGCAGCCCACGCCCAGACGGCGGTCGGCGATCGCACGCCGCCGCGCCGGCGTCAGGTCGACGGCAGCCTGCCGTGCGTCGAGCACGACGAAGTCGTTGCCCAGCCCGTGCATCTTGAGGAACGGCATGCCTGACATGGCTGGCTATATGGCGGTTCGTCCGAGCCAGCGCAACGAGCGTGGCCGGACCTGCCCGGCATGCGGCCCACCCAGCTCGCGCACGTCCAGGGCGGCAAGCTTCTTGGTGTAGATCGTAAGATGCAGGATTCCCAAGGGGTCGTAGGGCATGGCGGGCTCGACGAACAGCGAGCGCTCGGCATCCCATGCCGGCGTCGCATGATGGACCGGCCAGTTGCAGCGACTGGGCAGAGGTTCGCAGGAATAGCCCCGGTCGTAGATCAGGACATTCAGCGCCACCTGGTCGGTCATGTTGGTCGACCGCTGCAGCGCCTGGCGCAGCAAATCGGCCCAGCCGACCCAGTGCGGGGCATCGGCGCGCAGCGCGAAGACGCCGGCATTGATCATGGGATAGCGGACCAGCCGCTCGGCGGTCGGCCGATCGAAGCAGGCCTCGAAGGCCGCGCCATTGACCGACGAGAACTCACCCCAAGCGTGCCGGTAGTGGCGCATCGAACGGTGAATCTCGGGCGCCACGGCGAGCGCCCCGGTACGGGCCGCCCGCAGGAACAGGCTGACAGCGTCGCCCTGCTGCACCCAGCAGTCGCCGTCGATCCAGAAATAAAGGTCGAAACCCGGAAAGTAGCGCGGCAGGAAAGGCCGCGCCGTCAGAGCCTTGTATCCGTCCTTGAGCGTGTCGCGGCCGGGAAAGTCGAAGTCCCACTGCGGCACGACCAGCATCGCGCCTTGCGCGCGGCACCAGGCACGTTGCGCCTCGGTCAGACCGCAATCGAGCACGCCCAATGCCAGGGCGCGACCCTCGGCCGTGGCGCGCAGCGAGCCGATGCAATCGACGATTAGGTCGAAGTAGCCGGCGTCGCCGCCGGTGATGGCGATGGCCCGTTCCGTCACGTGGTCAGCATGGCCGATCGGCTCTTTGCTGTCGCCTGTCATTGCGCCACAGTCGCGACGGAGGACCGCTCATGGCCAAGCATGTCGACTACTACGTCTCGCTGAACTCGCCCTGGACCTATCTCGGATCCAAGCGCTTCGAGGCGATGGCCGGCAAGCACGGCGCCAGCATCACGATCTGGCCGGTCGATTTCGGTTCGGTGTTCGCGGTGTCGGGCGGCCTGCCGCTGCCCAAACGCGCGCCACAGCGCCAAGCCTATCGCATGATGGAGCTGAAGCGCTGGCGCGACCATCTCGGCGTGAAGCTGAACCTCGAGCCCAAGTTCTTCCCCGCCAACGAGGTGCCGGCGGCAAAGTGCGTGATCGCACTACGCGAGCAGGGCCGCATGGCCGACGCCGTCAAGCTCGCCCATGCCGTGCTGCATGCCTTGTGGGCCGAGGAGAATAACACCGGCGATCCCGCCACCCTGCGGGCTATCATCGCGGGTTGTGGGCTCGACGCCGACGCTGTGATCAGGTCGAGCGAGGCGCCCGAGATGGCGGCCAAGCGCGAGGCCTATACCAAGCATGCGATCGACCACGGCGTGTTCGGCGCGCCGTCCTTCGTGATCGACGGCGAGATCTTCTGGGGTCAGGACCGGCTCGAGTTCGTCGACCGCAAGCTCGCGGCATAGTGCTCGGGTCAAACGTCGAGCAGTGTAGCGGCGACAACAGCCAAGCCGTTGTTGGCCGTGTGCGCCACCAACGATGGCCACAGCGAGTCGAACCTACGGCGCAGCCAGCCGAACCACAGACCGAGCGGTAGGACCAGGATCGCGTGAGCGGGCTCGACATGGGCCGCGGCGAAGGCCAGCGAGCTCACGAGCCAGGCGACGCTGCCGCCCCAGCGGCCGGCCAGCCAGCCATAGAGCAGACCGCGAAAGACCAGCTCCTCGGCCAGCGGCGCCAAGATCGCCATCACCACCAGGCTCTCGAGAAAAAAGCCCGGCCCGCGCGCCACGTCCAGGGCTTCCTTCACCCCCTGCGGCTCGACCCCGAACCGCGTGACGGCGAACGACACCACCAAGGCGCCGATCGTTCCGACCAGGATCGACCGCCAGGCCATCCGGCCGAGAGCCAGCGCCGGCAGCGCTTGGCGGCCGAGCGGCGCCATGGTCAAACCGATCGCCAGCAGTGCGGAGCCGAAGAAGGCCGCCAGCAGCACCACCATGCCGCGGTCCCGCAGCAGCCACGCCGCCGGCAGCACCAGCAGCGGCATGATCGTCAGGAAGGCCACGACTGCCCATCCCGGAACTGCCTTTAAATCCCTTTGAATCAACGCATTAGGATCCATCGCCAAGTCTTTTGACTCCTCGCCCGGAAGGCCTTATACCCCGCCCGTTCAATCGGTCGTGCCGATTTATGGTTCCCCCGGCGGGGAGCTCCGCTGATCCGCGAAGGTTCGCGCATCGGCGCGAACCGCGTTTGAGCGAGCGGAGAGAGATGTTCGAAGGTCTCAGCAAACGGCTAGGCGATGTTTTCGACAGGCTGCGCGGACGCGGCGCGCTGTCGGAGGCCGATGTCGACGCGGCCCTGCGCGAGGTTCGCACGGCGTTGCTCGAGGCCGACGTGGCGCTGCCCGTGGTGCGCCAGTTCGTCGACCAGGTGCGGCCGAAGGCGATCGGCGCCGATGTGATCCGCTCGGTGATGCCCGGCCAGATGGTGATCAAGATCGTCAACGATCACCTGGTCGAGATGCTGGGCGGCACCGTGGCCGACCTCGATCTCAACGCCATCCCGCCGGTCGTGATCCTGATGGTGGGCCTGCAGGGTTCCGGCAAGACCACGACGTCGGCCAAGATCGGCTATCGCCTGAGCCAGGGCCCGCAGGGCATGTCCGCCGAGTTCGGCGGCACGTTCGCCACCAAACGCAAGGTCATGATGGCCTCGCTCGACACCCGCCGCCCGGCAGCGCAGCAGCAGCTCAAGGTGCTGGGCGAGCAGACCGGCGTGCCGACGCTGCCGATCGTGCCCTTGGAGATGCCGCTCGCCATCACGCGGCGGGCGCTGGAGGCGGCGCGGCGCGAAGGCTTCGACGTCCTGATTCTCGACACGGCGGGCCGGCTCGCCATCGACGAGGAGTTGATGAAGGAGGTCGCCGAGATCAGCGACCTCGCCAAGCCCAAGGAGACCCTGCTGGTCGCCGACGCCATGACCGGCCAGGATGCGGTCAACGTCGCCAAGGCGTTCAACGAGCGGCTTGCCGTGACCGGCATCGTGCTGACCCGCGTCGACGGCGATGCGCGCGGCGGTGCGGCTCTCTCGATGCGCGCCGTCACCGGCCGGCCGGTCAAGCTGATCGGCGTCGGCGAGAAGTTCGATGCGCTGGAACCGTTCCACCCCGACCGTATCGCCGGCCGCATCCTCGGCATGGGCGACATCGTCTCGTTGGTCGAGCGCGCCGCCGAGACGATCGAGAAGGAAGACGCCGAGAAACTCGCGGCCAAGGTCCGCAAGGGTCAGTTCGACATGGACGACCTGCTGAGCCAGCTCCGCCAGCTGCGCAAGATGGGCGGCTTGTCGGGCTTGATGGGCATGCTGCCGGGCGCCATGCAGGCCAAGGCCGCGATGTCCAAAGCCAAGATCGACGAGGGCCAGCTCAAGCGTCAGGAGGCGGTGATCCTCGCCATGACGCCCAAGGAGCGGCGCAACCCCGACATCATCCACGCCTCGCGCAAGAAGCGCATCGCCAAAGGCTCGGGCGTTCAGGTGCAGGACGTCAACAAGCTGCTCAAGCAGCATGCCGACATGCTGAAGATGATGAAACGCGTCAACAAGCTCGGAGAGAAAGGATTCATGCGCAGCCTCGGAGGCATGATGCCGCCGCCCGGCTTCCCGCGCTGAAATTGTCGAAGGAGAAAGAATGCTTGCTATCCGCATGACCCGTCACGGCGCCAAGAAGCGGCCGTTCTTCCACATCGTAGTCGCCGATTCGCGCAGCCCGCGTGACGGCCGCTTCATCGAGAAGCTCGGCACCTACAATCCGCTGCTGCCGCGCGAACACGCCCAGCGCGTCACGCTCGACAAGGAGCGCATCGCGCATTGGCTGAAGGCCGGCGCCCAGCCGTCGGACCGGGTGGCGCGCTTCCTGGCCCAGGCCGAGATGATGAAGCCGCGCGAGCGGCGCGAGCAGACCAAGAAGCCGCAGCCGCGCGCCAAGGCGCAGGAGCGCATGAAGGCCGCGGCCGGCGCGGCCGAAGGCGGCGAGAAGGAGGCGGCCGCAAGCTGACGAGCCTGCGCGATGAGTAAGGGCCGCGTCCTGCTCGGCATCGTGGCGGCGCCGCACGGCGTGCGTGGCCTGGTGCGCATCAGGAGCTTCACCGGGAATCCGATGGCGCTCGCCTCCTACGGCGACCTGTCGGACGAGACGGGGAGCAGGCGGTACCGGGTCGAGGCGCTCAGCACCAGCAAGGGTGCCGTGCTGGCCCGGATCGAGGGCGTAGCCGATCGGACGGCGGCCGAGGCGATACGTGGATTGCGACTCTACGTCGAGCGCGAGCGATTGCCGGCGACTGGCGAGCGGGAGTGGTACGAGGCGGACTTGGTTGGTCTGCCGGCTGTCGGTCGGGACGGCCGCGATTGGGGGAAGGTCGTTGCCTTCCACGATTTCGGCGCAGGACGGACGATGGAGATTTCGGGCGGCACGGCGTCACGCGGTTCTGTGATGCTACCTTTCACCGACGAAGCGGTGCCCGAGGTCGACGTCGAAGGCGGCAAGATCGTGGTCGATCCGCCAGCCGGTGTGCTGGCGGGCGCAGAGATGAAGGAGGGGTAAGGCAAGGTGTGGCGCGCCGTGGCGCTGACGCTCTTCCCGGAGATGTTTCCGGGCCCGCTGGGCGCAAGTCTGGCCGGCAAGGCATTGACGGAAGGCGTGTGGTCGCTGGAAGCGGTCGACATTCGCCGGTTCGCGATGGACCGCCACGGCACGGTCGACGACGCTCCGTTCGGCGGTGGCGTCGGCATGGTGATGAAGCCCGACGTCCTGTCGGCGGCGATCGCGGCTGTCGTCCGATCGCCGGACATGGCGGCGGTGCCGAAGGTCCTGTTGTCCCCCCGCGGCGCGCCGTTCACCCAGGCGCGCGGCCGGGAACTGGCGGCGGGGCCGGGCGTGGTGTTGGTATGCGGGCGGTTCGAGGGCGTCGACGAGCGCGTCATCGAAGCCCACGCGCTGGAGGAGATCTCGGTTGGCGATTTCGTGCTTTCGGGCGGCGAGATCGCGGCATTGGCGGTGATGGATTGCTGCGTGCGGCTGCTGCCCGGCGTCATGGGCGAGCCCCTGTCGGCGAGTGAGGAGAGTTTCGAGGACGGATTGCTGGAGTATCCGCACTACACCAGGCCCGCGAGCTGGATCGGGCCCGATGGGACCGAACGGCGCGTGCCGGAGGTTCTGGTCTCGGGCCACCACGGCAAGGTCGCGGATTGGCGGAGGACCCAGCGGGAAGAGATCACGCGGCGGCGGCGGCCCGACCTATGGGCTCGCCGGCGGACCGCGAAGGTGAACGAAGAGAAGTGACGAAAGGACGGATGCGATGAACATTCTCGACACGCTGGCTCAGGCCACGATCGACAAGGTGCAGGCCGAACGGCCGGTGCCGCGTTTCGAACCTGGCGACACGTTGCGCGTGCACGTCAAAGTGCAGGAAGGCAACCGCGAGCGCATCCAGGTCTACGAAGGCCTGTGCATCGGCCGCAAGAATGCCGGCGTGAACTCCTCGTTCACGGTGCGCAAGATCAGCTTCGGCGAAGGCGTCGAGCGCGTCTTCCCGCTGTACGGCCCCGGCATCTGGGAGATCGAGGTCGTGCGCAAGGGCGTGGTGCGCCGCGCCAAGCTCTACTACCTGCGCGACCTGCGCGGCAAGGCGAGCCGCATCGCCGAGGACATCGAAGCGCAACGCGAGCTGATCGCCGAGCAGGCCGAGGAGGCGACCAAGCGGCCCAAGCGCGAGAAGATCAAGAAGGAAAAGCCCCGGGACGACAAGAACGTGCGCGCCGCCAAGAGCGGCGGCAAGAAGTAGGCAGGCCATGGCCTTCCGCAAGAAGTCGGCTGAGCCGCCGCCACCGCCACCGCCGCCGCGCACCTTGTTCGAGAAGATCTGGGACGCCCATGTCGTGCATCGCCAGGACGACGGCACCTGCGTGCTCTACATCGACCGGCATCTGGTGCACGAGGTGACCAGCCCGCAGGCCTTCGAGGGCCTGCGCATGGCCAACCGCCCGGTGCACCGGACCGACGCCACCATCGCGGTGGCCGATCACAACACGCCGACCACGCCGGTCGGCGAAGGCGGCATGGACGAGGAATCGCGCGTCCAGGTCGAGACGCTGGAGAAGAACGTCGCCGATTTCGGGGTGCCCTATTTCGGCATGGACGACCCGCGGCGCGGCATCGTGCACGTGATCGGCCCCGAGCAGGGCCTGACCCTGCCCGGCATGACCATCGTGTGCGGCGACAGCCACACCTCCACGCACGGCGCGTTCGGTGCGCTCGCCTTCGGCATCGGCACATCGGAGGTCGAGCACGTGCTCGCCACCCAGACGTTGATCCAGAGGCCCGCCAAGAACATGCGCGTCGCCGTCGAAGGCAGCCTGCCGCTCGGCGTCACGGCCAAAGACGTGATCCTGGCCATCATCGGCAGGCTCGGCACCGCCGGCGGCACCGGCTACGTCATCGAGTATGCCGGCCGCGCCATCCGCGAGCTCACGATGGAAGGCCGCATGACGGTCTGCAACATGTCGATCGAAGCGGGCGCCCGCGCCGGCCTGATCGCGCCCGACGAGACGACCTTCAAGTATCTCGCGGATCGGCCCTACGCACCCCAGGGCGGTGCCTGGGACCTGGCGCTCGGCCAGTGGCGACGCCTGCCGAGCGACAAGGGCGCCAATTTCGACGTCCGGCTCGACTTCAACGCCTCCGACATCCCG
>Ga0194121_10005087_pt1 | contig 18513 bp, 21 predicted proteins | sample TA2MahCa50mmetaG_FD_148609 | JGI IMG/M metagenome (GOLD analysis project Ga0194121, IMG submission 148609) | Freshwater microbial communities from Lake Tanganyika, Tanzania - TA2015020 Mahale Deep Cast 50m | ecosystem: Environmental > Aquatic > Freshwater > Lake | place: Tanzania: Lake...
ACCAGATCGGCCGGCGCATAGGCCGGCGGCGGCTCGGCCTTCGCCACGGCCGGCCTGTAGGGCGTCGTGCCGGCAATGCCACCGAGGATCGAGCGAAGGGCTTGGCCCAGCCCGCCGCGCCCGTGGCTTCTCGCCTCGCTCTGCTCAACCATGGGCCATCACCCTGCGTGCGCGGCGGCGCGCGGCGCGCTTGCGCCGGACGCCGCCTTGATCCGCGCAATATTGCCGGCATAGGCGGCGCGGCCGCCCTTGAAGGTGGCCGAGCCTGCGACCAGGAGGTCCGCGCCGGCGGCACAGACCTCGCGCGCGGTCTCGGCATTGATGCCGCCATCGACCTCGAGATCGATCGTCCGCCCGGTCGCATCGATCATCTGGCGCAGCGCGGCGATCTTGGGCAATTGGCTCCGGATAAAGCTCTGCCCGCCAAAACCCGGGTTGACGGTCATCACCAGGACAAGGTCGACGAGATCGATGATCGGCTGCACCGCCTCCGCCGGCGTGCCCGGGTTGAGCGAGACGCCCGCGCGCTTGCCGTGGCTCTTGATCAATTGCAGCGTGCGGTGAATGTGCGGCCCGGCCTCGACATGCGCGGTGATGATGTCGCTGCCCGCTTCGGCGAAGGCCGCGACATAGGGATCGACCGGCGCGATCATCAGGTGAACATCGAAGGGCAGGGCGGAGTGCGGCCTGAGCGCACGCACCACATCGGGCCCGATCGTGAGGTTGGGCACGAAGTGGCCATCCATCACGTCGATGTGAATGAGATCGGCGCCGGCCGCGCTGACAGCGCGCACCTCATCGCCAAGGCATGAGAAATCTGCCGAGAGAATCGACGGTGCGACTCGGGCAACCTGCCGCATGGCGTGGTGGTAGCAATTTAGGTCTGGCGCCGCAAGCGCGCGGCGAAAAATCCGTCCATGCCGCCAACATCGGCGAGGTGGCAGGGCAGGGTCCTGAGCTCACCACACGCATTGATCAGTTCGGCTACGCCGCCGACGAGATCAGAGCCGATCACTTCGCGCATGAAATTCCGGTGGCGCGCGAGCGCCGCGTCAATGCGCTGCTCGCCTTCTTCCGGCAACAGCGAGCAGGTCGCGAACACGAGGACGCCACCCGGCCGCACCATGCGCATCGCGGCGTCGATCAGCTCGTCCTGCAGGGCGACGAGCTTGGCGATACCGGCTTCATCCCGCTGATAGGGCACCTCCGGGTGCCGGCGGATCGTGCCGGTCGCGCTGCACGGCGCATCCAGCAGCACAGCGTCGGCAAGGGTCGCTGGCTCATAGGTGCGGGCGTCGGCGTCGACCACCTCGGCCTCAAGGCGAAGTCGAGCGAGGTTCTCGCGCAGCACGGCGAGGCGCGCGGGCGAGCGGTCCAACGCCGTCACGCGCGCACCGGCGGCGGCAAGCTGCGCGGTTTTCCCACCGGGCGCCGCGCCAATCTCGATCACATGGCGGCCGTCAATTGGTCCCAACAGCCGTGCGGGCAAGGCAGCGGCGGCGTCCTGCACCCACCACGCGCCATCGTCATAGCCAGAGAGGGTATCGACACGTGGCGGGTCGACGAGTCTGATCGTGCCGGTTGGCAGCAGCCGTCCGCCAAGGCGCTCGGCCCAGAAGGCAGGGTCGGCCTTGCAGCTCAAATCGAGCGGCGGCGCGCTCGCCTGGCAGCGCGCGACGAGGCGCGTGGTCGGCTCGTCATAGGCGTCGATCAGCGCATGCCAGAGCCAGGATGGCGTGTTGGCCCGTTCGGCATCGAGGGCCGCCAGAGCGCCGCGCCCCTCGGTTGCGACGCGCCGGAGCACCGCATTGACCAGGGCCACGAAACTCGGGGGCTCGTGCTTGGCGGCCAGATCGGCAGCGGTGCTGACTGCGGCATGGGCCGGGGTATTCAGAAACAGCGACTGGGCGGCACCGAGGCGCAAGATGGCGCGTGCAACCCGCCGCTTGGTCGGCAGCGGCCGCTTCATGAACCGGGCGAGCACCCCGTCGAGCTCGCCTAGCCGGCGCAGCGCGGTCAGGACGAGGTGATGGGCGAAGGCCCGGTCGCGCGCCTCCAAGGCTTCGAGGGCGTGCGCCGCTGCCACGGCTTCATCGAGCGGCCGGCGCCGCTCCGTCACATCGAGCAGAAGATCGAGTGCGACCTGCCGCGCGCTCGGTCGGCCGCTCACCGGTCGCCGGGCTGCTGCCCCATGGTGGCGGCCAAGGCGTGCAGCCGCTCGATCCGCTTCTCGAGGCTCGGGTGGGTGCTGAACAGGCCACCGAGCGCGCCGCGGTGCAGCGGGTTGACGATGAAGAGGTGGGCGGTTGCCGGCGCCGCCTCGGCCTGCGGGTTGTCGATCCGCCCGCTCAGGCGCCCGAGCTTGTGGAGCGCGGAGGCGAGCCAGAGCGGCTGGCCGGAGATCTCGGCGCCCACCTTGTCTGCCTCATATTCGCGCGAGCGGCTCACCGCCATCTGCACCAGCATGGCGGCGATCGGGCCGATCACCATGGCGGCAATGCCAAGAATGGGCCCGACCGGCGAGCGATTGTCATTGCCACGGAACATGAAGGCGAAATTGGCCAGCATGGAGATCGCGCCGGCGATCGTCGCCGTGATGGTCATGATCAGCGTGTCGCGATTGCGCACATGCGCAAGCTCATGCGCCATCACGCCCGCGACTTCTTCCGAGGTCAAATGGCGCAACAGGCCGGTCGTGGCCGCAACCGCCGCGTTCTGCGGGTTACGGCCGGTGGCGAAGGCGTTGGGTTGCTCGTTCTCGATGACATAGACGCGCGGCATCGGCATGTTGGCGCGGCTCGCCAGCTGTTCGACGATGCCGACAAGGTCGGGTGCATCGGCCCGCGACACCTCGCGCGCGCCGTAGAGGCGCAACACCACCTTGTCCGAGTTCCAATAGGCGAACAGGTTCATGCCCGCCGCGACCGCGAGCGCGATCAGCATGCCGGACTGGCCACCCACGAAAAATCCGATCGCGAGGAACAGCCCGGTCATCGCAGCAAGCAGGACGGCTGTACGGGCGTAAGGCATGGCGGTATTCACCTCGGTCTGGGCGGGCAATCGATCCCCTATATGGCCGCGAGGCTAGGACCCTTCAAGCAAGGAGGGCCACTGGCGCGAGGCGCGCAATAACGCTATGTCCATGGCCATGAGCAACCCAACGCCGCCGACCAAACCAGGCGCGCCCGCGCCGTCATCCGCCGCGACCGAAAACCCTTCGGCCGACGGCGCCAGAAAACCGACCGGCGAGACCGGCGGGCCCAAGGGACCCGAGCCGACCCGCTTCGGGGATTGGGAGCGAAACGGCCGCTGCGTCGATTTTTGATTTATTTTCAGTTGTTTATACAAAACCACCCTGGGCTCTTGAGAGGCGACGGTCCGCGCGCCCACGCCAAGGGATTGGTAACCCCGACAATCTAGGATTTAGGCGCCTCAGAACTGAGTGCCGACCGAGCGGCCGATTTGGCCCGCCGGGTTCGGCCACGGGCCAGGATGGCCCGGTTGGAGGATGCCATGATGGACCGCAAGAAACTCGTTGGGCTGGCGCGCCGCGCCGCGCTCCTTGGCAGCGCCGTCCTGTGCCTCGGGTTTTCGGCACCCGCGCAGGCCGACGCCCTAGCGGCCAAAGCCGCGCTCGATGCCGGCGATTTCGTCGCCGCCTACCACGAGCTTCTGCCGCTCGGCCGCGGCGCTCGGCGAGGCGGGGGAGGCCGAGCGTTGTTTCCGCGAAGCTTATGACGCGGCCGAACGACAGGGCGCGTTCGGCTGGCGCCTGCGTGCCGCGCTCGATCTCGGCGAGCATCTCCGATCACGCAACCGCTTGAAGGATGGCGTCGGAATTGTCATGACCGCGCTTCGGGCAATCGAGGGCGGCGCTTCGACGCGCGACGTTCGCAGCGCCCAGGCGTTCCTCTCCGCGGCCGATATGCCGATATTGCCGAGCGCTTGATCACGGTCGATCGGCGCTTTCTTCCAGAACTTCAAGTCCCTTCTCTGTTGACGCGCCCGATAAAATGCGCCGTGATTGACAGTGAAGCCGGGTGGATAGATGACCACGAATGACTCGGGGAGGGGCCCGGCTTGGAGATCGCTTCGATGACTTGCAAGCTATATGTGGGAAACATCCCCTACACGATGAAGGCGGAAGACTTGTCGCGGCTGTTCGAGCCGCACGGGGCCGTCACCTCGTCGGTCGTGATCAGTGACCGTGAGACCGGCCGTTCACGTGGCTTCGGCTTCGTCGAGATGGAGACGCAGCAGGCCGCCACGGCCGCCATGCAGGCCCTGAACGGGGCCAATATCGGCGGGCGCAACGTGGTGGTGAATATGGCCCGCGATCGTCCGCAGGGTGGGCCGGGCGGCGGCGGCGGTGGCGGCGGGGGTGGCGGCTACGGCGATCGCCCGCGTCGTTCGGGCCCGCCACGCAACTGATCTATCGTCCGCTTTGATTCGGCGGTTCGGGGCCCGCGCCCGAGCACGAGACAGCACGGCGTCAGGTACAGCGCGCGTTGGTCAGCTGCCAAGCGCTGGCGTCAACCACGCCCATCGCGCGCGGATGACGCCAGCCCGTTGTTTCGTTTGGCGAACTCTCGGCGCACCCGTGCTCAGCGTTGAGTCTGCTGAAACGCCTTCAACATCTCGTCAAGCGAGCCGGGCTCCGGCAGGCGGCCTTCCGGCGTCAGCTTGTCGACCACGTTCGGCAAATGGGTCGAGAGACCGCCCACGAGCTCATCCATCGACAATCCGCTCTGCTGCGCCATCTGCTGCAAGCGACCCTGGCCGAACGGCTTCCGCAGCGAATCTCCGCTGACCGGCATGTTCTGGCCGGTCGAGACCCAGGAATTGACCTCGCGGCCCAACCCGCCCTGGGTCAGCTCGTTGATCAGGTTCTGAAGGCCGCCGCCCGCACCGCCGGCAGCGCCCGCGCCGCCGCCTTGCAGGAGGCTGCCGATGATGCCCATGAGCGGATTGTTGGCCGCGTTGTTTTGTCCGCCGCCGAACACCTGTCCAAGAACGCCGCCGAGTAGCGAGCCAAGCAGTGACATTTCAACCTCCCAAGTGATCGTTCCGCGTCATTGAACAGCAAAAAGGGCCCGCGACCCTGACATTTGGGCAGTACGGGCGGCACGTCAACGATTCAGGCGGTGTTTGACCAGATCGTCAACCACCGATGGGTCGGCCAGTGTCGAGGTGTCGCCGAGGGAGCCGTGCTCGTTCTCGGCAATCTTGCGCAGGATACGCCGCATGATCTTGCCTGAGCGCGTCTTCGGCAGTCCGGGCGCCCATTGGATCAGGTCGGGCGAGGCGATCGGGCCGATCTCCTTGCGCACCCATTGAACGAGCTCCTTCCTGAGCTCGTCATTCGGCTGCTCGCCGGCATTGAGCGTGACATAGGCGTAGATGCCGGTGCCCTTGATGTCGTGTGGGTAACCCACGACCGCGGCCTCGGCCACCTTTGGGTGGGCCACAAGCGCGCTCTCGATCTCAGCGGTGCCGAGGCGATGGCCGGCGACGTTGATCACGTCGTCGACCCGTCCGGTGATCCAGTAATAGCCGTCGGCATCGCGCTTGCAGCCATCGCCCGTGAAGTAATACCCGGGATATTGCACGAAATAGGTCTGCACGAAGCGCTCATGGTCGCCATAGACGGTGCGCATCTGCCCGGGCCAGGAATCGGCGAGACAGAGCATGCCGGTGGCCGCGCCGTCGAGCAGCTTCCCATTCTGGTCGAGCACGACAGGCTGCACGCCGAAGAATGGCCGGCTCGCGGAACCCGGTTTCAGGGCGGTTGCGCCAGCGAGCGGCGTGATCAGGATGCCGCCGGTCTCGGTTTGCCACCAGGTGTCGACGATCGGGCAGCGTGAATCGCCGACCACGCGGTAGTACCAGAGCCAGGCCTCGGGGTTGATCGGCTCGCCGACCGAGCCCAACAGGCGCAGGGAATGGCGAAACGTGCGCTTGACCGGCGTCTCGCCCTCGCGCATCAGCGCGCGAATCGCGGTCGGCGCGGTGTAGAAGATGTTGACCCTGTGCTTGTCGACCACGTCCCAAAAGCGCGACGCGGTCGGGAAGTTGGGCACGCCCTCGAACATGAGGGTGATCGCGCCGTTCGAAAGCGGGCCATAGACGATGTAGGTGTGCCCGGTCACCCAGCCGACATCGGCGGTGCACCAATAGACCTCGCCCTCGTGATAATCGAAGACATAGTGGTGCGTCATCGAGGCGTAGACCATGTAGCCGCCGGTCGTGTGCAGCACGCCCTTGGGCTTGCCGGTCGAGCCCGAGGTGTAGAGGATAAAGAGCGGATCCTCCGCGTTCATCTCCTCGGGCGGGCAGTCGTCCTTCTGATTCCGGGTCAGCGCGTCGTACCAGACATCGCGGCCTTCGACCCAGTTCACCCGGCTGCCCGTGTGCTTGATCACGACGACGTTCTTTACCGTCGGGCAGGTCTTGAGCGCCTCGTCGGTGTTTTTCTTGAGCGGCACGCTGCGCCCGCCGCGCACGCCCTCATCCGCGGTGATGACGATGTTCGAGGCACAGTCCTGAATGCGCCCGGCAAGTGATTCGGGTGAGAAGCCGCCAAACACCACCGAATGAACCGCGCCGATGCGCGCGCAGGCCAGCATGGCCGCGGCGGCCTCAGGAATCATCGGCAGATAGATCGTGACGCGATCGCCCTTCTTCACGCCGAGCGAGCGCAGGCCGTTGGCCAGCCTGCACACCATCACATAGAGCTGGTGATAGGTGATGTGCTTGTGCAGCGACGGATCGTCTGATTCCCAGATGATCGCGGTCTGGCTGCCGCGGGTCTTCAAATGGCGATCGAGGCAATTGACCGAGGCGTTCAGCGTGCCGTCATGGAACCAGCGAATGTGGAGGTTGTGCGCGTCGTAGGAGACGTCCTTGATCTTGCTATAGGGCTTGATCCAATCGATGCGTTTGCCGTGCTCGCGCCAGAAGCCCTCGGGGTCCTTGATCGAGCGCTCATACATCGCCCGGTAGGTCGCCTCATTGCAGTGCGACCGCTGTGCAATCGCGGGATCGACGGGAATGAGCTCGCTCGACATGATCGCTACGGGCCTCCTTGAGAGCAGGACTAAGCGTCGGTTCGGCCGATTATTGGGGTATCGAAGAAAGCAGGCAAGGCGGGCCGATCTGCTACGCCGTCAGATAGACCAGGCCCTGGTCGATGCGCACCGGCCGCGCGGTTAAATAGGCACCGACGCACGGTCCGTGCACGCAGAAGCCATCCTCGATACGGAACAGCGCGCCATGGGTCGCGCATTGGATGAAGCGCTTCTCCACGTCCATGAACACATCCGGCTGCCAATCGAGCGTCACACCGGTGTGCGGGCATGAGTTCTCGTACACGAACGCACGCTCGCCCCGGCGCACGATGAAATACGCGCGCTCGGCCGCGCCATCGCCGATGGTGAAGCCACGCGCCTCGCCATCCGGCACGTCATCGAGCCGGCAGATCGGAAGGGCCTCTACGGGTTCGACCGGCATGAGCGATCGATCGGATGACCCCCCACCCTCGCCCTCCCCCGCAAGGGGGGAAGGGACACGAAAAGGGCGTCACTCAAACCCGGAATACTCGGCTCGAGATCGAGACCATCATGCATCCATTTGCTCCCTCCCCCTTGATGGGGGAGGGCTGGGGTGGGGGTGACATCGACCAAATACGCCTCGCTAGCGGTAGCCGCCCATCGCACAGATCAGGCGCCATGCGTCGTCAGGAATGGGCATCACCGAAAGGCGCGAGTGACGCACGAGCAGGAGGTCGGCAAGCCTGGGCTCGGCCTTGATCGCGGCGAGCGTGACCGGCTTCGGCATGGGCCCGACCGCCTTGACGTCGACGAGGCCCCAGCGCCCGGTGTCGTCCGCTGGGTCGGGATAGAACGTCTTCACCACCTCGACCATGCCGACGATCTGCTTCTCTTCGCCCGTGTGATAGAAGAAGGCGCGGTCGCCCTTTTTCATCTCGCGCATGAAATTGCGTGCCTGGGCGTTGCGCACGCCGCTCCACGGCTCGAACTTTCGCTTCAGCTGGTCGGCCCAAGAGAATTCCTCGGGCTCGGTCTTGAGCAGCCAATGTGACATGGCCTTATCCTATCGTCGGGCCGCGCGCCTGGCGCCAAGGGGTCGCGGTCTGGCTCTCGAACAGGCCGGCCTTGGCATAGGGGTCACCGGTCGCGAGGCGGAGCGCCGCGGCCCTGTCCGGCGCCTCGACGATCCACAATGAGCCGATCATGTCCTGCCCATCGTCGGAAAGGAACGGCCCGGCCAGCTTCAGCTTCGGCGCAATCTCGTCGAGATAGGCGAGGTGCGCCGGCCGATTGGCCGCGCGCAGCGCCGTGGTGTCGGGCTTGTCGATATTGCGGATCACAAAGAGCATCGCTGATCTGTCTCTCGCTTCTGCTGATGGGCGCACCATAGCCAAGCGGGGTCGGCCGGGCCAGCCTTCAGCGCTCGGTCTTGAAGGGGCGGGCGAGCAGCGCGCCGATCGCCTCGTCGATCGCGGCGCCGCGATGAAGCACGGCATCGACCGCCTGCGCGATCGGCAGCTCGACATTGAGTTTGGCGCCGAGCGCGACCACGGCCGGCGCGCTGGCCGCGCCTTCGGCCACGCTGTCCCTGCCCGCGAGGTGGGCGGCGAGCGTGGTGCCGGCGCCGAGCGCGCGCCCCAGCGCAAAATTGCGCGATTGGTCGGAGCCCGCGGTCAGCACCAGATCGCCGAGGCCGGAGAGGCCGACCAAGGTCTCGGCCCGCGCGCCCTTGGCGAGCGCAAGCCGGGTCATCTCGGCAAAGCCCCGCGTGATGAGCGCGGCGCGCGCGTTCTCGCCCAAGCCCCTTCCGATCGCGATGCCGGCGGCGATGGCGAGCACATTCTTGACCGCGCCCCCCACCTGCGCGCCGACGAGATCGTCGGAGACATAGGGGCGAAAGCTACGCCCGCCAAAGGCCTCGGCAAAGCGCCTGGCCAGTGCGGTATCGCGGCCCGCGATCGTAACGGCGGTCGGCTTCCCCTCCGCCACCTCGCGCGCGAAGGTCGGGCCCGAGAGCACGGAGAGCGGGGCGCCCGGCACGCTCGCCTCCAGCACCTCGCTCATCAGGAGGCCCGAATTCTGCTCGATGCCCTTGGCGCAAACCAGGAGCGGCGGCATCGACGGCGTCGCCCTAATCAAGCCCGCCACCGCGCGCACATGCTGCGCCGGCGCGACCAGCGCAACAAGCTCCGCCCAGCCCATAATGTCGCCCATGGCCGCGCTTGCATTGATTGCTGGGTGAAGGGCGACGCCCGACAAGAAGCGCGAGTTCTCGTGTCGCGCGTTGATGATCTCGACGACGTCGGGTTCGCGCGCCCACAGCCGCACGTCGTGACCAGCGCGCGCTGCCACGAGCCCGAGCGCCGTGCCCCAGGCGCCGCCGCCGATGATGCCGATGCGTGCCATCGATATTTCGCCTGTCTCGGCTCTCCGCCGCCGCTAAGCTAAAGCAGAACCTGGGAGCACCGAAGGGCGATCGCAATGGCATATCATGATGAGAGGAGCTCTACGCTGGTGCTCGGCGCTTCCGGCGGCTTCGGCGGTGCGCTGGCAGATGAGCTGATCGCCCGGGGACGGCGGGTGCGCCTGCTCGCGCGCTCATCGGCGCGCGTGTCGGCGCGCCTCGCCAAGGTGCCGAATGTCGAAGTCGTAATCGGCGACGTGCAGGACACGGCCGCGCTGATCAAAGCCGCGTCCGGCTGCGGGCTGATCGTGCATGGCGTCAACTATCCCTATCACCAGTGGGTGCCCTATCTGCAAACCGCGACGCTCAACATCATCGAGGCCGCGCGGACGACGGGCGCGACGCTGCTCTTTCCGGGCAATGTCTATTCGCTCGGCGAGTCCTCGGCCGCGCCGCTTGATGAGAGCGCGCCGCACAAGGCCACGACACGGAAAGGCAAGTTCCGTGCGCGCCTCGAGGGCTTTCTCAAGGACGCAACAGTGTCCGCGGGTGACAAGCCCGCGATCCGCGTGCTGATCGTGCGCGCCGGCGATTACTTTGGGCCGAGCATGCGGAACGGCCTGGTCGATCGGCTTTATGGCAACGCCGCGCGCGGCAAGCCGATGCAGTCCTTCGGCAGGTTGGACATCATGCACGAGCGCATCTTCCTGCCCGATCTCGCGCGCGCCTCGCTCGATCTGTTGGCGCTGGGCGACGCGCTACCGGCGTTCGAGGTGGTCAATGTCACGCCCGGCGAGCGCTTCAGCCAGCGGGACTATTTTGCGCTGGTCGCGCGCGTCGCGGGCCACTCCGCCCTCAAGGCGAGCCTCATGCCGTGGTGGATGGTGGCGATGGTCGGGCTGTTCAACCCGATGATCCGCGAGTTCATGGAGCTGCGTTACCTCTATGACACGACGCTGCTGCTCGATGGCGCCAAGCTGAAACGCCTGTTGCCTGGTTTTCAGTTCACGGCGCCCGAGGAGGCGATTCGCCTCACCCTCGCGAGCTATCGCACTTGATGCGGCGGTGGCTGCCCGCGCTGGCGCTGGCCTTGGTGTTCGCCGTGCCCGTGGCGGCGGCGGAAAGCGACCTCGATCTTGTTGCGCTGCCCGGCGGCCTGACCTGGATCGGCGATGCGGAAGGCGGGCCGGATGAGGCGCTCCATCAGGTCGAGGTCGCACCGTTTCACCTGATGCGGCACGAGGTGACCAACCGCCAGTTCGGCGCGTTCGTGGCGGCAACCGGCCACCGAACCGACGCGGAGAAGCACGGCGGCGGTTTTGTCTGGCCGGGACGCTGGGTCTGGCGAAAGGGCGCCGATTGGCGCCATCCGAGAGGGCCGGGCAGCCACATCGACGGGCGCGACGATCATCCGGTCGTGCAGGTGAGCCAGAATGACGCGCTCGCGTTCTGCGCCTTTCATGGGCTGCGCCTGCCGAGCGAGGCCGAATGGGTGCACGCGGCGCGCGGCGTTGATCAGCGACGTTTCGCCTGGGGCGATGAGCCGCCAACGCAATCGGGCGAGCGTCGCACCAATTTCGGTGCGGTGAAATGCTGCGCGCTCGATGCGTCAGACGGCTATGAGCACACCGCGCCGGTCGGCGCCTTCCCCGCCGGGCGCTCACCCTTCGGACTTGAAGACATGACCGGCAGTGTCTGGGAGTGGACCTCGATCATCGAGAATGGCGAGGTCATCATCAAGGGCGGCGGCTTTGGCAACAACCCGGACGGCCTGCGCATCGGGCTCCGGCACGACAATCCGCCCGACACGCCGCTCGACATGGTCGGCATCCGCTGTGCGGCGAGCGCCTTTTAGGTGCCGTGGGTGTGAATCACCCCCCACCCGCTCGGCGGGCTCGCGGCCTCCCCCGCAAGGGGGGAGGCAAGCCTCGGAGCGGACCGTGTTTGCACCTCCCCCTCGATGGGGGAGGTCGGCGCGAAGCGCCGGGAGGGGGTGTATCGGAGTCTATGCGCCTCTAAAGGAGCCTCAGGTTTCGTATTTGTCGTGCAGCCGCACCCAGGTCATCGGGAAAGGCAGGCCGGCCTCGTCGCGCCCCTTGGGCACGAGGTCGAGCAGATTGTAGGCGGTGTTGAGGATGTCGAGCCCGCGCGAATAGCACGAATAGGTGTGGAACACCGCGCCCGATGAATCCTTGGCGAACACGCTCAGGTTCGGCATGTCGGTGATCATGTAGTTCCGTCTCGCGTAGTTCTACTCGATCTCGCCCTTGGCCTTGTCGGCTTCGCTGAACGAGACGTGGAAGTCGTAGTTGAACGGGCCCTCGCCCGACGACACCCATTTGAAGTGCCAGCCGAGCCGCTTCTTGAACGCCTCGAGCTTTTCCAATGGCGCGCGCGACACCGCGACAAAGCTCACATCGCGCTGGTTCAGGTGGACGATGGCGTTGTCGAAATTGTCCATCCAGAAGGAGCAGCTCTTGCAGCCGTCATTCCATTCCGGGGCGAACATGAAGTGGTAGGCGAGGAGCTGGCTGCGCCCCTCGAACAAATCGGCCAGGCTCTCGCGCCCCTTCGGCCCCTCGAAGCTATAGGCCTTGTCGACCTTGACCCAGGGCAACTCCCGGCGTGCGGCGCTCAAGCGATCGCGCGCCTCGGTGAACGCTTTCTCCTTGGCCAGCAGCGCCTTCCGCGCTTCGAGCCACGCCTCGCGCGTGGCAACGTTCGGTTTGTCCATGAGGTTCTCCCGACACCATAATTAACCACTAGGTTAAATATTATGTCGGGTAGCGGGTCGGATCAAGCCGGCAAATCTACTACGCCTTCCGCCCCAGCCTTCCGGCGCGACCGGAGCCGGGGGCGGGCTCGGCTAGGGGGTCGAGCGGCCAGCGCGGCCGGGGGGCGAAATCGAAATCGTTGGTCAGGCCGAGGCCCAGCCGCTCCGCGCCGGCCCAGGCGATCATGGCGGCATTGTCGGTGCAGAGCCGCAAGGGGGGCGCGACCATCGCGAGGTCGGATTTCGCCGCGAGCGCGGTGAGCCGCTCGCGCAGCAGCGTGTTGGCGGCGACGCCGCCCGCGACCACGATCGCTCCGCCTTCGGGTACGACCAACCGATAGGACGCGATCGCGTTGGTGGTCCGGTCGATCAAGACGTCCGCCACTGCGGCCTGAAAAGACGCGGCGAGATCCGCGACGGTTTGCTCATCCAAGGGCGCCGACAGGGAGGCGACGAGGTGGGCGATCGCGGTCTTGAGCCCGGCGAACGAAAAATCCGCGCCGGCGCGGCCCTTCATCGGCCGGGGCAGCGCGAATCGTTTCGGGTCGCCCTTCTTCGCCGCGCGCTCGATCGCCGGCCCGCCCGGATAGCCGAGGCCGATCAGCTTCGCTGCCTTGTCGAAGGCCTCGCCGGCCGCGTCGTCGATGGTGGTGCCGAGCCGCCTGTAGCGCCCGACGCCCTCGACGATCAGCAATTGGCAGTGCCCGCCCGAAACGAGCAATAGCAGATAGGGAAAGCGCACGTCCGCGATGAGGCGGGGCGAGAGCGCGTGACCCTCGAGGTGGTTGACCGCGATGAACGGCACGCCGCGCACGGCGGCGATCGCCTTGCCCTCCATCAGCCCGACCATGAGCGCGCCGATCAGCCCGGGGCCCGCGGTCGCCGCCACTGCGTCAACCCGGTCGAGCCCGATGCCGGCCTCCTCGAGCGCGCGGCGGATCAGCCCGTCGAGATGATCGATATGCCGGCGCGCGGCGATCTCGGGCACCACGCCGCCAAAGGGGGCATGGTCCTTCAACTGCGAGCGCACGACGTCGGCCAGCACCTGGCGCTGGTCGGTCACCAGCGCCGCCGCCGTCTCATCGCAACTGGTCTCGAGCCCGAGCACAATCATGGCGGGCGGAAGGTACGCGCGAAGCCTGAAACACGCTATATCATCGTCATCGTGATTCGCGCCCGATCGTTTCCATGAATTCCTTGCTCCCGCTCCGCATCGGCACGCGTGGCAGCCCGCTCGCGCTCGCCCAGGCGCGCGAGGTGAAGGCGCACCTCGCCGCCGCGCATCCCTCGCTCGCGGCGCCGGAGGCCGTCGAGCTCGTGGTGATCAAGACCTCGGGCGACCTGTTCCTCGATCGAACCTTGGCGGATATCGGCGGCAAGGGCCTTTTCACCAAGGAGATCGAGGAGGCGCTCAGCGAGGGCCGCATCGACCTCGCGGTCCATTCGATGAAGGACGTGCCGACCTGGCTGCCCGAAGGTCTCGCCATCACCTGCGTGCTGCCGCGCGAAGACCCGCGCGATGCGCTGATCGCGAACGGTGCCGCCAGCATCGCGGCTTTGCCCAAGGGCGCACGCGTGGGCACCGCCTCGCTGCGTCGTCAGGCGCAGCTGTTGTTGGCGCGCCCGGACCTTCAGATCACCGTGCTGCGCGGCAATGTCGAGACGCGGGTACGCAAGGTGAGGGAAGGTGGGGCGGAGGCGACATTGCTCGCGCTCGCCGGTTTACGTCGGCTCGATGCCACGCGCCATGCCGATGCGGTGCTTTCGATAGAAGAGATGCTGCCGGCGGTGGCGCAGGGCGCGATCGGCATCGAGACGCGCCTTCGCGACGAGCGCACCAACACCCTTCTCGCAGCGCTCAATCACCGGGAGTCGATGATTCGAATTGTGGCCGAGCGTGCTCTGCTCGCTGCGCTCGATGGCTCCTGCCGCACGCCGATCGCCGCGCTCGCCGAGCTCGACGGCACGATGATTCGATTGCGGGCGTTGATCGCGACACCCGACGGCACGGCGCACCATCGCGCCGATGAGCGCGCGGCGGCGGGCGACGCCGAGGCGCTCGGGCGCGCGATCGGCGATCGGCTGAAAGCGGAGGCGGGGCCGGGCTTCTTCAGCGGGGCCACGTGAGTCGGCCGATCGTCATTGTCACGCGCCCGGCCGAAGAGGCCGAACGGTTGATGCCTGCCCTCGAGGCGCTCGGTTGCGATGCGGTGCTCGCGCCGATGCTCGAGATCGTGCTCCACCCGCCGCAGCCGATCGCGCTCGCCGGCGCGCAGGCGGTTCTCGTCACCTCGGCCAATGGCGCGCGGGGGCTCGCGGCCTCACTTGCGCCGGGCGAGGGGCGCGACGTTCCCGTCTTCGCTGTCGGCGAGGCCAGTGCCGCTGCGACGCGCGCGCTCGGCTTTAGGCGGGTCGAGAGCGCCGGTGGCGATGTCGATGCCCTGATCGCGTTGGTCGAGCAGCGCTGCGCGCCCGCCAAGGGCTGGCTGCTGCACGCCGCCGGCAGCGTGGTCGCGGGTGATCTCAAAGGCCGGCTGGAGGTGAAGGGCTATGCGGTTGACCGGCGCGTGCTGTATGACGCGAGGCCGGTGACCCGGCTCAGTGCCTCGCTCGGCGCCGCGCTTCGAGATCCACTCACCCGGGCTGTCCTGTTTTTCTCTCCACGCACGGCGGAGACGTTTGTTACGCTTGTGGGCGAGGCGGCGTCGGTCGGACGGCTCGATGCCGTGTGCCTGAGCGAGGCGGTGGCGCGCGTCGCGCGGCGGCTCCGCTGGCGCCGCGTGGAAGTTGCGGCGCGGCCGGAGCAGGCAGCCCTGATGGAGGCGCTGGCCCGCACCTTGCGCGAGCGCGGGCAACGCGCCGACAACGTCACGGAGCGCTGATGGCCGACGATCCGAAGCCCAAGGAGAAAGCGTCCGACGACGAGCCGGCCCTCAAGGTCGAGCCCGAGCGGATCAACGAGCCCGAAGCGCCCACCACACCCGTCGTGCGACGCAGGCTGCGCCCGGCGGCGGTGCTGGGGGGAATCGGCGTGCTTGTAGCGGTCGGCGTCGGGCTCTATCTCGCGTGGCCCGAGATCGTCGGCAAGGACGAGCCGCCGGCGCCGAGCGCTCCGTCCTCAATAGCCGAGACGACACCGTCGCCCCCGATCGAGGAGCCCGCGCCATCGCCGCCGGTCGAAGCTGGCACCGAGCCCTCGCCACCGGTTGAATCGTCCGCGCCGCCGGTCGAGGTGCCGGGGCCGTCGATCCCGAGCGAAGGCGGGCCAGGCACAACAACGCCCGCGCCGCCGTCGTCCGAGCCCAGCGAGGCCGAAAAGGCGGCGCTCGCCCAGATCGAGAGCCTGAAGGCGCGGCTTGCCGCGATGGAGGAGGAAGCGGCTAGGCGCGGCGCGGAGCCGGAGGCGCCGCCGGCCGACGACGCCGCGCTCCAGGCCTTGAACGCGCGGCTCGATGCGCTGGAGCAGCGCCCGGCGGAGGCGGTGGCCACGCCCGCCGCGCCGTCCGAGCGCGAGGCCGAGTTCGCCGCGCGCATCGCGCAGCTCGAAGCACGCTTGGCGACCGCCGAGGCGGGTGCGGCGGAAGCCGCTGCGGCCCGCTCCGAGCTCGCGGCAATGAAGGCCAACGCGCAGGCATTGACCGACAAGCTCGCCGTGCTCGAAAAAGGCGCGGCGGAGGATAGCTGGCTGATCGGCCTGGTCGCCGCCAAGGCGGCGCTCGCGCAAGCGGCGCAACAGGGCCAGAAGCTCGCGCATCTGCTGGCGGACCTGCGCATTCTGCTCCGCGGCGACGCGGCCTTTGAGCCGATGCTGGTTCAACTCGATGCCTTTGCCAGGCAAAGCGCGCCGACCTATGAGGCGCTGCGCTTGCGCTTCCCCGAGGTCGCGCGGCTCGCCGTGCGTGCGGCGCGTGAGCCCGATCCGGAGGCCGGCTGGATCGATCAGACCGCGGCGCGCCTCGGCAGCATCGTCACGGTACGGAAGACGCGGGGCGAGCTCGAGCCCGGCAGCCTCGATGAGCGGCTGGTGAACGCGGAGCGCGCGCTCGATGCCGGCGATGGCCCAAGCGCGGTCGCGGCGCTTGAGGGCGTGAAGGGTGGCACAGAGGTCGAGGCGTTCCGGGCCGATCTCGCGCGCCGTGTCGTACTTGATGCCGCCGTGCGCGAGGTCGAAAAGCAAATCGCGGCCAAGGTCGGCGCGCACGCTCTGCCCTCGGCCGCGCCCGCATCCAACGAGGCGGCGCCCGGCGCGGAATGATCGTCCGCATCGTCATCTTCATCGTGGTGGTCGCGGCGCTCGCGGCCGTCGCGGTGTTCATCGCGGATCAGCCGGGTCGGGTCGAGATCGAGTGGGGCGATTATCTCGTCGAGCTCACGCCGGCGGCGCTCGCTGGCGCGGTCGCGCTCATCGCCTTCGCGGTCGCCATCCTCGCGCTCCTCTTGCGCTGGCTCTGGCGCGGGCCCCGCGCCTATCGCCGCGCGCGCCTGCTGCAACGCGAGCGCCTCGGCTATCAGGCGCTGACCCAAGGCCTGGTCGCCGCGGCGGCGGGCGATGCCACGGGCGCGCGCCGGCTCGCGCGCCGGGCCAATCATATGCTGGGCGAGCCGCCGCTCACCTTGCTGCTCTCGGCGCAGGCCGCTCAGCTCGAGGGCCGGGAGGAAATCGCGCAGCACTATTTCAGCGCCATGCTCGAGCGGCGCGAGACCGAATTCATGGGCCTGCGCGGCCTGATCGTGCAGGCGACCAAGGCGGGTGACGTGCCGCGCGCGCGGGAGCTGGCCGAGCGCGCCTTCAAGCTCCGGCCCGATACGCCCTGGCTGCTGAATGCGCTGCTTGAGCTGCGGCTTCGCGCGGGTGAGCGCGACGGCAGCAACGCCCTCATCGAGCGCGCCCGGCGCGTGGGCGCGATCACGCCCGAGAGCGCGGCGCGGCGGAGCGCCGGCCTCCTTTATGACGAGGCGCGCGCGGCGTTCGGCGCGGGCGATCATCGCCTCGCGCTCAAACTGGCCGAGCGCTCGGCCGCGACCGACCCGCTGTTCGTCGCCGCGCCGATCCTCGCGGCCGAGGCGGCGCTGAAGCTGGGCAAGCGCGGCCGCGCGACGCGGCTGGTCGAGGCGGCCTATGTCAGGCGCCCGCACCCGGCCTTGGGCAAGCTCTATCTCGCCGCCGCGCCCAATGTCAGCGTGCTCGATCGCGTCGCCCGGCTCGAACGGCTGGTCGCGCTCGCCCCCGGCCATCCCGAGGGCCGGCGGCTGATGGCCGAGGTCGCGCTCGAGGCCAAGCTCTGGGGCCGCGCGCGCGCCGAGCTCGACGCGCTGATCAAAGGCCACCCGAGCGTTTCGGCGTTTCGGCTCCATGCCCGCCTCGATGATGAGGAACACAAGGACGCCCTGGCCGCGCGACGGCATTTGGAGGCGGCGGCGAGCGCGCCCGCCGATCCCGCCTGGGCCTGCGCGAGCTGCCGCGCGAGGCTGGAGCATTGGGCGCTGGTCTGCCCGTCCTGCGGCGCGGTCGAGACCATCGATTGGCGCGAGGCGCCTGGGCCGGCGAAGTTTGATCCCGCGAGTGAGCGCGCCGCGCCCGCCGTGCTGCCGCCCGCGCCGAGCCCCGCGCCCGAGCCGGCCTCGGCTCAGGCCGCTAGCCCGGCGTCCGGCGCGCCTTCATCGGCCCCATCGACGGCTGCGCCCCGCCTCACCGAGCCGCCCAGGCCGGATGCGTGAACGCGAGCAATCGACTCGGCAAATCCCCTCTTCGCCGGTGGGGCAGAGAGGGAGGGCGCGCGTTCGCGCGCCGGGTGAGGTGGGGATCGTCGCGTCAATGAAGGATGACACCCACCTCTCCCCAACCCTCTCCGCCCTGAAGGGCAGAGAGGGGGCGGAATACCAAGCCTCGATGGGCCTTGGCATCGAGGCTTGGACAGCGCGACGGCGCCGTGCGCTTTGGCGCGCGCCCTAGCGCGCGACGCCGCTCATGCGGCGAAAGCCAAGCGAGTCGCGCGTCCGGACGCGCGCGCCCGAGCACGCGACGCGAGCGCCCGGCGACTGAGGGCGGGAAGCAAACCCTTTACCAACCGTTCACGGGGCGGTTCTAAGGTGGCCGGCGGTCCGCCTCCGCCTTCGTTGACGGACTCCGTGTCGCGGGGGTAGCGTGCGCCCCCAATCCGACGGGCCAACGCGCCCTTGGCCAGATGCCGGCGTAGCTCAGGGGTAGAGCAACGCATTCGTAATGCGTGGGTCGGGGGTTCAAATCCCTCCGCCGGCACCAGCGCCCAACTTGTCCAGTCCGGAGA
>Ga0194121_10005088_pt1 | contig 18513 bp, 16 predicted proteins | sample TA2MahCa50mmetaG_FD_148609 | JGI IMG/M metagenome (GOLD analysis project Ga0194121, IMG submission 148609) | Freshwater microbial communities from Lake Tanganyika, Tanzania - TA2015020 Mahale Deep Cast 50m | ecosystem: Environmental > Aquatic > Freshwater > Lake | place: Tanzania: Lake...
CTGTCGGCACTGGCGCTCGCCAATGGGGGGGCGTAGGGCGGCGCAGTCCGCCGGGGCAGGCACAGGGGGTGGCCTCCACGCTGAGCGGCCCGCGGGCGCACGCCGGGCGCACCTGCCTCCGGACGGCGTGACTCGGACGCCCCCGCGCCCGCCCGCCGGGACGGGCACGGAGGTCAGATCTCGCACGTGGCGGCGAACCTATGGCGCGCCCGGCCGCGCCGGATCGAGTCGGGCCTGCAAGGCGGCGTGGAGGCGCTCCACCTCCGCCACCACCTCGGCGCGGGGGGCGTGGCGGCGATCGTCCGCCGTGCGCAGCTTCAGCTCGACGTCGCCTGAGGCCAGCGTGCGCCGGCTCACGGTCAGGCGCAGCGGGATGCCCAGGAGATCGGCGTCGTTGAACTTTACGCCGGCGCTTTCCTCCCGGTCATCCAAGAGCACACTGAGGCCCGTCGCCTCCAGCTCGCTGGCCAGCGCCTCCCCGTCGGTGCTGATGTCGCCCACGCCGAGCGCCACCAGGTGCACGTCATACGGCGCTACGCTGACCGGCCAGCAGATGCCCTTTTCGTCGTGATGGCGCTCGACGATCGCCGCCACGAGGCGGCCGAGGCCGATGCCGTACGAGCCCATCACGAGGGGTCGCGCAATCCCATCCACGCCGAGAAAAGCGCCCCCAATCTTTTCGGCGTAATACGATCCCAACTTGAAGGTGTTGCCGATCTCGATGCCCGCGCGCAGGGCCAGGGGCGCGCCATCCACCACGCAGGCGTCGCCCGCGCGCACGGAGGCGATGTCGCCGACCAGATCCGCCGTGAAGTCGCGCGGGAAGTTGACGTTGGTGAGGTGGAAGCCGGGCTCGTTGGCGCCCGCCACGAGGTTGCTGGCCTGCGGCACCGAGTCGTCCACGACGAGCGTCACGTGGCGCAGGCCGATGGGTGAGGCATAGCCCGCGACCAGCCCCGCGGTCGCCAGCTCCTGATCAGCGGCGAGCCGCAGGTTAGGCGCCTTCAGCAGCCGGCGCAACTTGGCCTCGTTGACCTCGAGGTCGCCCCGGATGGCAGCGAAGGCAATGCCGCGGCCGGTCCAGTAGAACACCGCCTTGAGGGTCTGGTGCGTCGGGATCCCGAGATAGGCCGCGACCGCCTGGATCGTCTCCTGCCCTGGGGTAGCGACCTTCGCGACGGCTAAGGGCGGCCCGTGGTCGTACACGGCCTTGCGGGCCACCGCGACCTCCAGATTCGCGGCGTAGTCCCGCTGGGGACAGGCCACGATGGTGTCTTCGCCCGCCGAGGTCATGAGATGGAACTCGTGCGCCTGTGACCCGCCCATGACGCCCGTATCGGATTCCACCACGACCGGTTCGATCCCCACCCGCCGGAAGGTGCGCACGTACGCGTTCACCATGGACGGGTAGAAAGCGTCCAAATCTGCGGCATCGGCGTGAAAGCTGTAGGCGTCCTTCATGGTGAATTCGCGCACGCGCAGGAGCCCGCCGCGCGGCCGCGGCTCGTCACGAAATTTGGTCTGGAATTGATAGATGCTGAACGGAAGCTGGCGATACGAGCTGGTGAACCAGGCCGCCAGATCGGTGGCGACTTCTTCGTGGGTAAAGGCCAGCACCATGTCGCGCCCCCCGCGGTCCTTGAAGCGCACCAGCTCGTTGCCGACCGAGAAGAAGCGCCCCGTCTTCTCCCAGACGTCGGAGGGGTGGACGACCGGCATCTCCATCTCTTGGGCGCCGAGGCGGTCCATCTCCTCGCGAATGATCTGCTCCACGCGCCGCAGGGTGCGCCAGCCGAGGGGCAGCACGCTGTAGATGCCGGACCCCAACAGGCGCACGCAGCCCGCGCGCAGCAACAGCCGGTGGGACGGCAGCGTAGCCTCGGACGGATCATCGCGGAGGGTCCGCCCGAACAAACGGGACATGCGCTGCATGGACTGATCCTTGGTCGAATGCACGACCCTCGCCCTAATCCCCTCCCTGTATGCGGGGAGAGGGGACATCGGTGACCCAACGCGACCGTCACAGAAGGCCGACAGGACAGTGTAGGGGCGTTCAATTGAACGCCCCTACGGAGGACTTCCTGCAGCGGCCCGCTCAGATGCTGTAGGTGATGTCGTCGCTGCTGAGTTCGAGCTGGTGCACGGGCTGCTGATCGACCTTCTGGCCTGACTTCACCAGGTAGGTCGCCCGCGGTCCCACCACGACCGATTCCGGCGGCACGTCTTCGGTCACGATCGCCAGCGCGCCGATGCGGGTGTTGGCCCCGATGGTGATCGGGCCCAAGATGCTCGCGCCCACGCCAATGGTCACCCCGTTCTCGATCTTCGGATGGCGGCGTCTGGCATTGCGCCCGCTGGGCTGATTGGCGTGCCGCCACCAGCCCGTGGCCCCGATGGTCACCTGGTGGTACAGCATCACGTCATCACCGATGATCGAGGTCTCGCCGATGACCACGCCGGAGCCATGGTCGACGAAGAAGCGCTTGCCGATCTGGGCGCCGGGGTGGATTTCGACGCCGCCCGTGACGAAGCGCGCCGTTTGCGAAATGAAGCGCGGCAGCACCGGGACGCCCACGCGGTACAACGCGTGCGCGATGCGGTGGAAGAAGAGCGCGTGCACGCTGGGGTAGAGCAGCACCTCGAGCATGTTCCTGGCGGCCGGGTCCTTGTCGAGCACCACCTGGATGAAGTCGGGCCAGCGCCAGCGACGGCCAGCCTGCGCGGCGCTGCGCGGCGTTCCCTGCGGCCGGGCCGAAGCGTCGGTGGCATCCGCTTCAGCCATCCCCGGCTCCGAGGCGATCCGGCTGGTCATAGCTCCCATCCAACGAAAAAGGGCGCCGTCTCCATGGACGAGCGCCCTCGCGATTCCACCGTGGTTGCCGCCGGCTCGCGCCGTGCGGCCCCTCAGGGGTGTTCCGACCACCCCTGCCTGCTAACGGAGGCAATCCGGCGCGGCCTACCCCGGAGGGCTCAGCCCGCGGCTCCCGAGCGCACTTCACCGCCTGCGAAGCGCCGGACCTTGCACCCGACGCCGGCTCGCTGGGCTTCGTCGCGGGCGGTTACTCTGCCCGTTCCACGCCACACCGCTTACTTGTCACTCGTTGGTACGCCGCCGTGACGCCGCTGTCAATACGATTTCCTCCTCCAGGCTTCGTGAGGCTCCCGGCGAGGCCATCGATCGAACGCCCTTGCGTCAAGGCGCCCAGCACGCTCGCCCGCCGCGCTCCGCGCGTCTGGGCGATGATGCACGCAGAACCCGCAGCGGAGGACCGAGCCCGTGCGCGACCCGTTTGAGCAACGCGTCAAGCGCACCAACGCCCAACTCGTGCAGGCCGTGCGCCGGACGCTGCCGCCCGGCGTAACGCTCGATCTGAGCTTCGCGGACGCTGTCTTGGCGGCGTACGAACCGCTGGAGGCGTCGGAGACGGCCTTGGAGGCGGCGGCCGCCCTGGGGCATTACCGACTGGCGGCGGCCGCCGCCGCGCAGGCCGCGATGGCGGATGCGGCCACGCTGGCGTTCGACCTGGCCGCCGGGGACGCGTTGCGTCACCTCGCCGACGCCGTCGCCGCTGGGGGGCGCTGGCTGGCGAACGCCTATGACCTGCGCCTGCCGCGCGGCGTGGCGCCCGACCCCGCCGCCAAGGAGTTCCTGGCGCGTATCGCCTTCGCGGATCCAAAGGTGCACGCCGCCCTCGTGGCCCAGCAAACCTGGCTGCGGGACATCCAGGGGATTGGCCGCCGCGCGCAGAGCGAGCCGCTGGGCCTGCGCGCCGACCGTTCCGATCGGATACCCGGGGTCAGCGGCGCCGTCCCAGCCGCGCTCGCCCTGGCGGAGCATCAGGCGGAGCTGGATCGCTATCTCCGCACGGTGACGGCGGCCGCGCTGGCGCAGCTCGCGGCTGGCCCCCGGCCCTCGCGCGCTACGCCTGACGCGGCCTGGCTGAATGAATGAATCGAGGGCGGCCCCGTCCCGAAGCGGTGGGACGCGCCACCTGAGGCTTCCGCGCACGCGGCGGTTCCCGTACGCGGTTTCCGGTCGTCGAGACTGGACCGCGCTCGGAGTACCGCGCAGCGCGGTCCCGCGCGCCGTGCCCGCCTAGCCCGCCGGGGCGGGAGTGGCGCCCGGCGCAGGGGTGGCCGTCGGCGCGCCCGGAGCACCGGGTTTGGTGGGCACGGTGCCAGGGATGGGCTTGCCCTCCTCGGGCTTGTAGTTGGGGATCTTGTAGACATCGAAGGTGCCGTCCGGGTTCGGCCCGATCTCCCAGCGCTCGGCCCACGGTCGGAACAGCGAGAGGAACTTGTCCTTGATGAGAACGCGCCCGCCCAACGTCACTTGGCGATAGACGATGGCCTGCACCCCGGCCACCGCGGTGTCGGTCTGCTTAATCTCACCGGGCTTCAGCTTTTCGCTGGCCACGACTTTGACGGGCCCCGGCTCGGTCGTAGGACCGCGCCACCACTGGCGCTCGACCTTGCGCCCGTTCGGCGGGCCGTACAGCGTGAATTCAAGCTTGGCCTTGGACGGGTCGAAATTGCGGCGGATCAAAATGTAGTTAGGCGTATCGTTCAGAAACTTGAGGTCCTGGCTGGGCTGCCACACGGCGGCGTCAAAGCCGACCGGGTTGTCGGCGCCTTGCTCGTAGTACCCCACGCGATAGGCGTGCTCCCAGCGTTCCACAATCGGGAGCCCCGCCCAGAACACGGCGCGGAAGAGCGTGGTAGACACCTGGCAGAGGCCGCCGCCCACTTCCTTCTCGGTCTTGTCAGGGTGGATGACGAAGCCTTCCACGAAGCCGTTGTCGAACGTTACGGGGCCCAGCGTGGCGTTGAACGAGAACTCCTCGCCCGGCGCCACCACGGTGCCGTCGATCAGGCCCGAGCCGTTGGCGATGTTGTGGATGCGGTTCTGTTGGGACCCGTAATAGAACGACGTCCCCGTGGCGATGACGCGGTCGAATTGCAGATCACGGGCGGAGAGGCGGGCGATGTCCGGCTGGATGATCACGATGGGGATCTCGATCTCGGATGCGCCGGTGGTCGCCGCGGCGCGCACGCGCGACCACAGCTCCTCCACGTCAACCCGGCGCCCCGGCTTGCCCTGGACTTTGGGCACGATCCCGCCCTCTCGGTTGACGCGAATGCGCGGTTCGATCGGGTCGATGCGATGCTGCGACGCGATCTCGCGCGCCAGCGGTTCGAACGCTTGATACCGCAGGTCGTACGTGAGCGACGGGTTGCCTTGCGGGCCGGTCAGCGCGAGGTCCGCCAGGAGCTGGTCTCGGCTGATGGTCCAGGTACCTTCGGGGCCGACCATGGCGATCTGCCCCTGCACCAGGCTTTCCGCCTTCTTCACGACGGGTAGCAGCATTTCGGTGGCGATGGTTGGCTTGAGCGGAATGGTCGTGAGGTCGATCACGAGCCGTTCGGGGCGCGCGCTGGGCGCGCCGAAGACCGCCATCACGTCGGGCGGTACGAGCTTGACGCCCGGCTCCGACGGACGCACGACGATCTGGCGGCGGCCGCCGCGATCTTCCATGACTAGGAGCGCGTCCTTGGCCGGCTTGTCGAGGCCCTGCGTGATGCGTTCGACGTAGCTGCTGAATACATACGGGTCGAAGGCGATCTCCGTGCGCCATTCGAGCGGCGCCTCGAGACTCGTGCGTTGCTGCTGGAGCCGTCCGCCCAAATCGCCCGTGTGCCCGTACGCGAAGGCGGCGCGCAACGGACGCTCGTAGTCGACCCGTACGCCAACGTCGTCGGCGCGCGGCGTCCAGAGGCGTTCCTTCAGGCGAAGGATGACCGGACTGGCGAGGTACGGGTCCCAACGCGTGCGCAGGCGGGCCAGCGCCTCGGCGTAGGTCAGGCCCGCTACGTCCTCGCCGTCGAAGCGAACGCCCGGGTAGAACCGATCCGTGAACTTCGACGCGCCCACGGCGGCAAAGGCGACGCCGCCAGCCACGACCGCCGCCGCCGCACCGACGAGCGCCGAGGCGCTGCCGATCAGCAGCGTGCGGCGGGATACCGTCATTCCACCCTCCAGCCCATGGTCGAACGTTGCCGCCAACGTCCGACGTCAGATCGAAGGGCACGGCCGGCCGTACCCGTTCCGCAGCGTCCCCGCCTCCGCGGTCCGACACCCAGATCGGCGGGGCGCTGGCGGCGCCTCGCCCGGCGTTATGCGCCCCCAACCCAGCGCGCCTCGACCCGCGATGTCCTCTCAATACAGTATAGGAACCGACCGGCGCAGCCCGGTTTCCTACGTTGCATATCGGCGGCGGAGCCGCCGTGTTACGCTGGCTCTTTGCTGGGGGGGGTCGGGCCTCCCAATACCACGAAATCCTTGCCGTCCGTTCGCGCCGGTCCCCGGCGCTCGCCGACTTGAAACGTGAGCGCGTCATGTCGTCACCGATCATCGAGCAGCTCGAGAAGGACTACCTCAAAGGGTCGCCGCCCGAATTCGTGGTTGGCGATACGGTGCGCGTGTCGGTCAAAGTGCGCGAAGGCGAGCGCGAACGGGTGCAAGCGTTCGAAGGCGTGGTGATCCGGCGTCGAGGCAGCGGGGTCAATGAGAACTACACGGTTCGGCGCGTGACGCACAACATCGGCGTTGAGCGCACGTTCTTGGTGCACTCGCCCATCGTCGAGCACGTGGAAGTGACCCGCCGCGGACGCGTGCGGCGGGCCAAGCTGTACTATCTGCGCGAGCGGATCGGGCGCGCGGCTCGCGTGAAGGAGCGGCGCGGCTAGTTCTCGGGAGGGGCAGCGCCCACGGTCGCTCCCCGCATCGCCGACCTCGCGTATGAGCGAGGCCTGCTCGCGGCCCATGGGCCGCGCCTCGCGGGCGTCGATGAAGTCGGACGCGGCGCGTGGGCCGGTCCGGTCGCCGCCGCCGCGGTGGTGCTGCCTGCCAGGGTCTACGACGCCCCCGAACTGCTTTGGGGCGTGACGGACTCCAAGAGACTCGCCCCAGTTGAGCGCGCACGCTGGGCGGCGCGCATCCGCGAACTCGGGGCGGCCGTCGGCGTGGCCTTCGTCGCACGCGCGACCATCGACCGCCGCGGCATCGCGGAGGCGGCGCGCACCGCCATGCTGCGCGCGCTCGACGCGCTCGACGTGCGACCCGATTACGTGGTTGTCGACGCCGTGCGCCTGCCCGCCGGCTGTCCCTACGGCCCCATTCACCAGGCGCTCGTGAAGGCGGACGCGCGCTGTCTCAGCGTGGCGGCGGCCTCGATCTGCGCGAAGGTCGCGCGCGACGCCTACATGACGCGGCTGGACGCCCGCTTTCCGGGCTATGGCTTCGCGCGGCACAAGGGCTATGGGACGGCCGCCCATGAAGAAACGCTGCGCCGCTTGGGACCTTGCGCCGCCCACCGCCGCAGCTTCGCGCCGGTACGCCGCCAAGCCGACCATGCGCTGGCCGCCCTGGCGAGGTAGGCCTGCGCCCCCCACCGACCGCCGGGCGCTGGGTGTGTGGGGCGAGGTGGTGGCGGAGCGCGAGTTGCGCCGCCGCGGCTATGCGATTCGAGACCGCAATGTTCGCACGCCCGCGGGCCAGATCGATCTGGTCGCCGAACAGGACGGCGCCATCGTCATCGTGGAAGTGAAGACCCGCCACGTCGGCGCCTTCGGCGGCGCGCGCGAGGCCATCACCGGCGCAAAGGCGGGCCGTCTCAAGCGGCTCGGCGCCGGCTATGTGCAGCACCTGTCCGGCGCGCCGCGTTCCTGGCGCGTTGACGTGGTGGCCATCGACATTGCAGATCAGGGCGGCTACGCCGTGGATGTGATTGTCAACGCCGTGGCGGGATAGGGTGGTGCCACGCACGCGGGGGCGGCGCCTGGCGGTGCGGGAAAGCTCCGCGCGGAGGCCTTCCGGCGGCGCCCGCGATCGCGCACCTATGCTTGCGCCGCGACCAATCCCGCCCACGCCGTCGGCTGAGGAATGGTCAATCCCTCCGCCCGCATGCCATCGAGGTGGAAGGCCACGGCCGCGCGGATGTTGCGCGCGGCCTCCTTATGGGTATCGCCGGTCGCCACGCACACGGGCAGGTCCGGTAGATACGCCAATAAGTCGTTCGGCGTCTTCTCAAACACGACCGTCTACTTCAAGTCCTTCACGGCGTTTCGCCTCCCGCCAAGTGAGCCGGTTTCACGATCCTGGCCCAGGCGCCCGGGGCCAGGTCGTCATTCATCCGGCCGGGAGCGTCACCAGGCCGCACCATTCCGGCCCGCTTGGTAGATCGGTCACAGATTCGATACCACGTAGCGGCCGCACGCCGCTACCATCGAACCTATGTGGCGTTGGCGGAGCGGATGGTTCGCAGGCGTAGCGCTTGCGCTGGTGGCGGCGGGGCTGGTGGTGAGCACCGGCGCCCGGGCGCGCGCGCAGGGCGGCGATTACGCGGTGGCGTACGGGCGCGTGTACACGCAGACCGCGGGCGCCAATGCGCCGGAGGACGCGGGCTTTCTGATCAGCGATCGGGACGGCGTTCCCTTCTGGACGGAATTTCAGCGGCGGGGCGGGCCCGATGTACTGGGCTATCCCGTCACGCAGCGATTCGAGTGGAAGGGCTTTGCCACCCAGGCCCTGCAGAAGGCCGTCTTTCAGTGGCGGCCCGAGATCGAGGCGGTGGTGCTGGTGAACATCATGGACGAGCTCAGCGCCGCCGGCCTGGATCCGCTCCTCGAGCAGCGCCTTACTCCCCCGTGGCGGAAGTTTGAGGAATCCGGGCTGCCCTGGGAGGGGGTCCAGCGGCAACGACTGGCGTTGCTTGACGCGAGCGCGCCGCTCAAGGCTTTCTACTTTGGCAGGTCGGACTGGCTGGACTGGTTCGGGCTGCCGACATCTGAGGTCGTGGCCTACCGCGACGTCGTCACGATCCGGCTGCAACGGACGGTGTTGCAGCTATGGCGGCAGGACACGCCCTGGGCGCGCGCGGGGGCTGTGACGGCGGCTAACGCAGGCGACTTGGCCAAGCAGCACGGCCTGTTCCCGCGAGCGGCCACGGTGCCCGCCGTCCCCGGGGATCCGATCCTGGAACGGGCCAACCTGTACCGCGCCACTATGGGGCTGCCTCCGCTGACGCAGAGTCCTGAGCTTATGCGCGCCGCCCAGGCCCACGCGGACTACTACATCCGGAATATGGACGATCCGAACGCCGGTGGCCTGCACAACGAGGTGCGCGGCAAGCCCGGTTTTACCGGCGAGTCGATCTACGACCGCGCCAAGAACGCCGGGTATGCCTTGAACTGGATCGACGAGACGTTTGGGTTCTTGGGTCCGCAGCGCACGCTCGATTGGGCCATGGGCACGGTGTACCACCGCTACATGTTCGTTCACCCGTCGGCGGCGGATATCGGGTACGGCACGGCCAGCCGCGGGCGCACGACGGTGGCGATCTTCAACGTCGGGCTGGCGCCAAACCGGACGGCCAGCGTGCCCATGCCCACGGTGTATCCCATCGATGGGGCGACGGATGTGCCGGCGTCGTGGGACGGCGGAGAGTCGCCGGACCCCGCGCCGGGGATCGCCCGTCCCTTGGGCCCACCGGTGACCCTGCAGTTTGGGCTGAACGAAACCGTGGTCTGGGGCAGCGCGGCGTTGTATGGCCCGAGCGGCGCGCCCGTCGCCGCCGCGGTGACCACCAGCCAGTGGCGGCGGGCGCTGGCGCTCGTGCCCCACGACCCGCTGCGCGCGGGCGCAACCTACCGCGTGGAGGTGAACGGCACGCGCGGCGGCGTACCTTTCGCGTTCAGCTCCAGCTTCACCACGGCTGGGTAGCGGTGGCTCGGTGACCCTCTCACCCGGGAGAGGGTGGGGGCGCCTGCGCGGCCGTCCGCGCGGGCGAGCGCCGCGCGCTAGGCTTGGTGCGGGGCTTTTGGGGGCGTTTCCAATCCGTCCAATCGACGTTCTCGACGTGCAGGCCGAGGGCTACGACCTCGGCTTTGCGGTGGGTCGAGCCTTCCGTGCGCGCATTCAGGGTGCGACCGGCGCGATCGTTCAGCGGTTGTCCGAACGCTTCGCCGACGACTTCGGCGCGTTCGACGGGCGACTGCATCAGTACATCGAGCGCGCCGGGCGGGCCTTGCCGGAGTACGCCGCGGAACTGGACGGAACCGCCGACGGCGCCGGGGTGGCCCGGCGCGCGCTCTTCCTGAGCAACACGGTGGAGGAGCTGCTCGACGGGTCACGCCCCTCGGCGGCAGGCGAACTGGAAGACGAGCTGCGGGAGCGTTGTACCTCCGTGGCGGTGCGCGGTCCAGCAGGTGCGGTGCTGGGCCACAACGAGGATGTCCCAATCTTCTTCCGCCCCGCCCAGTACGCGCTGCGCATCCGGCGGCCCGGCCAGGCGCCGCTGCTGGCCTACACCTATGCTGGCCTGCTCCCGGCGGTGGGGATGAACGCCTGGGGCGTGGGGATGTGCTGTGACTCCGTGTGGCCAGACGACGCGCAGGTAGGCATTCCGCGGCTGTTCGTGGCCCGCGCCATGCTGGCGGCGCAGTCGATCGACCACGCCGCCTCCATCGCCACCATGTCCGGTCGCGCCGGCGGCTACGGTCATTTGCTGGCCGACGCGGGCGGTCGCACGGCGTGGTTGGAAACCACCGCCACGCAGGGGCACTTGCAGTGGGGCGACGGATGGTCGGTCCACACCAACCACTACGTGCATCCGCCACTCGCCGCGCTGGAGAAGGAGCACACGCCGAACAGCGAGTGGCGCCTGGCATCGGCCAGCCACCTGGCCGGGAACGGCGCCGGTTCGGTGTCGGGGGTCAAGCGCGTCCTGGCGCATCACCAGCGCGGCGGGCGCTCCTTGTGCCGGCACCGGCGCAAGACCGAACGCGGCTTCTGGTTTGGGACCATTGGGAGTGTGGTGATGGATCTGGCGGCGGGCGCGCTCCACGGGTCCACCGACTACCCCTGCCGGGACGCGTATCGCGCGCTGCACCTGGACCCATAGCCCCGCGCACGGGCCGGGCGGCGCGGCACGCCGGCGCAGGCCGCCCGGTCGTGAACGTCCCGCGGCGAGCGGCCAGCGACCGTTCGCCAAGGTCGGCCGCCGTCCCACGCCGTCCGTCTGCGACCGCGTTGGCGCCGCTCGCGCGGGCGGGCAGCGCATGGTTCATACAATGCGAGCACCCACGCGCGTTCGGGCTACCGCCCACCGGTGGTTCGCGCGCGCCCACGAGGAGGCCCGCATCGACGCCTTCATAGCGAATCTTGTCGACGGCGTGCTCCGTCTGGTGGAGACGCTGGGGTATCCGGGCATCGTCGCAGCCGTGGCGATCGAGTCGCTGGTAGTGCCAGTTCCCAGCGAGGCGATCATTCCGCTCGGCGGCTTCCTTACCACCTCGGCCAGCGCCAAGCTAAACCTGTCCGGCGTGATCCTGGCCGCCACCGCCGGCGGCATGCTGGGCGCATGGCTCATCTACGGCGTCTGTTATTGGGGCCGCGAGGCGGTTGTGCTGCGACTGATCCGGCGCTGGGGACGCTGGGCCGGCATCTCCGAGCGCGACTTCGACCGTGCGAGCGTTGCCTTCAGCAAACGCGGCGAGGTGATCGTCCTGCTCGGGCGGATGATCCCCGGCCTGCGCTCGATCGTGTCCATCCCGGCGGGCCTGGCGCGCATGAGCTTCTGGAAGTTCACGCTGTACTCGGCGTTGGGCACGGCCGTGTGGTCCGGCGCGCTGGCGTTCGTGGGCGTCGCCGTGGGCGAGCGCTGGGATGCCATCCAAACCAGCGTGATTTTCGACGCCGGCAAGGTCCTGGTGCTGGTCGTCGTAGGCGCGCTGCTCGCGTACGTCGTGGTACGCGCGATCCGCGCGCGGCGGCGAGCGCGCGCGGTGGCGATCGGTGACGGCCAGGCGCCCCCGTCGCCCGCTCCGTAGTACAGAGAAGGCGCGCGGTGAGGGCCACATGGGGTCCGCGGCTCCCGGGGCCGGGGGTCCCGTGACGCACGCGTGAACGCACCTCCCAAGTACGCCGTCGCGGCGGACACGGTGGTGCTGGCGCGGTTCGCCGACGGCCCGCGCGTGCTGCTCATCGCGCGCAAGCATCCGCCGCTGGGCTGGGCCATCCCGGGCGGGTTTGTGGAGCCGGAGGAAGACCTGCCGGACGCGGCCGTGCGCGAGCTGCGCGAGGAAACCGGGATCGCGGTTGCGCCCGCCGCGTTGCGGTTGATCGGGGTCTACGGACGGCCGGGGCGCGACCCGCGCGGCCGCACGATCACGGCGGCCTACGGGCTCGCGCTCGACGACCCGCCCGCGGCGGCCGCGGGCGACGACGCGGCGGGCTTGCGGTGGTTTCCGATCGACGCGCTGCCCGCGAACGTCGCGTTCGACCACGCGGACATCCTGCGGGATGCGATTGAACACGTACGGCCGACCCCGTGACCTTAACGTCTCGCGATTCGAAACCGTCTGAGGGGTTCAGTGAGGTCGTCGCGACGCGGCGCTCGCACCGAGCCCGGCCGTGACACCCGAGCGGTGAACCCCGGGGCGAGGCGCCTTCACGTTCCCAGGACCGTCGCGTGCGACGCCGTCGGCAGTGGCTGTCCGCGCTGCGCGGGGACCGCTTGAATCAACCTGCCCGCAGGCGTAGCGTAAGAGCGTGGCCACCGAAGCCCGCGCAGCGACGCAGCAGGAAGTGAAAGACCGGCTGATCGCCGAGCTTCAGAATGCCGTCGGCGCCGCCTGGGTGCTGCACCAGCCGGACGACCTCTTCGCCTACATGTACGACGGCTCGGTGGAGCGCGCGCTGCCGGATGCGGTGGTGTTCCCCGACACGACGGCCCAGGTGCAGGCGGTGGTGCGTCTGGCGCACCGCTGGGGCGTGCCAATCGTGGCGCGCGGCGCGGGCACCGGACTCAGCGGCGGCGCCATCGCGGCCTGCGGCGGGCTCATGGTCAGCACGTCGCGCATGAACCGCATTCTGGAAATCGACTACCGCAATCAGCGCGCGGTCGTGGAGCCGGGCGTGGTGAACCTCGATCTCAGCAAGCACACCTTGCGGTATGGCTTCCAGTACGCGCCCGATCCGTCCAGTCAGAAGGCCTGCACCATCGGTGGAAACGTCGCCACCAACGCCGGCGGGCCGCATACGTTGCGCTATGGCGTCACGTCCAACCACGTGCTCGGCCTCGAACTGGTCACGCGCGCGGGCGAGGTTGTCACCACCGGCGACGCGGCGCCGGACTGGCCCGGCTATGACCTCACGGGGGTGATCGTCGGCAGCGAGGGCACCATGGGCATCGTCACGCGCGCCGTCCTACGGCTGGTCCGCGTGCCTGCCGGCGCGCGCACGCTGCTGGCCTCTTTTGGCGCCGTGGACGCCTGCAGCCGGTCCGTTTCGGGCATCGTGGCGGCAGGCATCGTACCGGCCGCCATGGAGATGATGGACCAGCTCTCGCTCCAGGCGATCGCGCAGTACGTCCCGGCGGCCGGGCTGCCGACGGACGTGCCGGCCGTGCTGCTGGTCGAGGTGGAGGGGCTGCCGGCCGAGCTGGACGCCCAGGAAGCGGCGGTCGTGGACGTGTTCCGCGCTAACCGGGCCAGGGCGATCCGCGTCGCGGCCACGGCCGCGGAGCGGGATCTCCTGTGGCTCGGCCGCAAGAGCGCCTTTGGGGCCATGGGGCGGATTTCGCCGGATTACTACGTGCAGGATGGTGTAATCCCACGCACCACGATCACGGACGTGCTGCAGCGCATCGCGGCGCTCAGCGCCTTCTACGCGATCCGCATCGCGAACGTGTTCCACGCGGGGGACGGCAACCTGCATCCGCTCTTGCTGTTCGACGGGCGCGTAGCGGGCGCCCTGGCGCGGGTGATCGAGTGCGGGACCGAGGTGTTGCGCGTCTGCGCCGACGTGGGTGGCATGCTCAGCGGCGAGCATGGCATCGGGATGGAGAAAAACCGGGCCATGCCCCTCGTCTTCACGCCCGCGGACCTGGCGGTCATGGAACGGATACGCGACGTATTCAACCCCCGCCACTTGTTCAATCCGGGCAAGATTTTCCCTGCGCCCGTGGCGTGCGCGGAGATCAACGCCCTGCGGCGGAGCCACGCAACGGCCGCGGCGTGGTGAGCGCCCGCTGGACTCGCCCCGTCTGGCGCGGCTTGGGGCGGACGGCCCGCGACCTGGCGGTACCTGCGACGGTGGCGCTTGGGCTGGCCGGGCTGGCGCTGCTGGTGGCGCTTACGTGGCAGTTCGACGCCGGCACGGGGCCCGAACTGGTGGCGAATTTCGAACTCGGACCCCTGGGCGCCGACCGAATCGTGCAACGCACCGCGCGGCGCCCTGTGGAAGACTTCGTAGGCGTGCAGATCCTCGGCCGCGCGATCGGGACCGTGGACCCGCTCGAGGTCGTCGTCGATGCCTATGCAGGGCCGCTCCGGATCGCAACCTCCACGGGCCGCTTCTTCCCCAATGAACGTCTGCAGCCGGTGCGGATAGCCTTCAAGCGGCCGCTGGCCGCGCCCGCGCTGCGGCTCGATCTGCGCATGCGGGCCGGGGTACCGGGAGCAGTGCTCTACGGCGCGACGCGAGGCGACGCGCAGCCGCCGGGCGAACTGGCGCTCGACGGCCGTGTGGAGTTCGCCGACCAGGACTTGGCGCTACGTCCGGTCCACCGCACGACGACCTGGGCGGCGCTCGGCAGGCTTGCCGCACAGGGGCCGCTGGGACCAGGTGTGGCGATTGCCACGGCGGGCGCCGCCAGCGCGCTGGCGGGGCTGGCGCTGGTCGGCAGCGCTGGCCGTGCTGGCGCGGCATGGCGCGCCAGCACCCGACGGGCCGGACCTTAGCCCCCGTGCGCCCGCGGCCTGGCTTGGGTGGGACTTTCCACCGCAGCGCGCGGACGCGCGTGGCAAACTCGCACCGGCGGCGGCTTCGCACGGGGCGCGGCACGTCCGAAGGGCCATGGCGCGGATTCGTCTGATTGCAGGTGGGGTGCTGGCGGCGGCGTTCCTCACGCTGGGGGCCGCCTGCGGCGCGGACGATCCTGCGCAACTCATCGCGAAGGCGCGCACCGACCTTGAACGGGGTGACGTGCCGGCCGCCGTCAGCAGCCTCGGCCGCGCCATCGCGGCCGATCCTGCCCAGAAGGAGGCGTACCTGCTGCTGGCCAGCGTGCGCTTCCACCAGGGCGAGGTGCCGGAGGCCATCCTGGAACTGACCAGGGCCCTGGCGCTCGAACCGACCGACGTCAGCGCCCTCGCCCTGCGCGGCGTCGCGTTCATGGAATTGGGCGAGCCGCAGCACGCGTTGGTGGACTTTGACCGGGCCGTACAGACGGACCCGAAGGACCTGCGGGCGCGGCTGATGCGGGGCGAGGCGCGGGCGTCGCTGGACATGCATCGGGAGGCGCTGGCCGACGCCGACGTGCTCGTGGGCGGCGCCAGCGACAACGACCTCCTTGGGCAAGCGCTGCGGTTGCGGGGGCGCATCCGCTTGCGCCTTGGCAATCTCGACGGGGGCATCGCCGATCTCACCCGCCTGATCGACATCGCGCCCGAGGGCGCCGACGCCTACGTCGAGCGTGGTCGGGCGCATGGCGCCGCGGGGCGCTACGAGGACGCCCTGCGAGACTTTCGGCGCGCGCTGGACGTGCAGCCGGCGGACCCATCCCCTTGGCTCCTGATCGCCCAGCTCTATCTCGCCCAGGACAGGCTGGATGAGGCGCGCAAGGCGCTCGACGAGGCCTCGGCGCGCCTACCCGACCAACCACGCCTACGATTGATGCGCGGGGGGCTCGAGGCTCGGGCGGGCGACGTGGCGCGCGCACGCGAAGACCTTGAAGAGGCGATCCGCACGGCGGGCGACGATGCCCAGGTGGCCGAGCAGGCGAAGCTCTTGCTGCGGCAACTGCTAGGACGGTAGGCAGCGCGTGCCGGTGAGAGGGGATGGGGCGTGCGGGCGCAAGGCGGTTCGCGGCTCGCTCAGCGGCTAGCCCCGGCGTGCGGGTGCATGGCAGCGGGGGCGAGGCAGCGTGCCTGATCTAAGGGTCCGAACGGACCTCCTGCACGGCACGGTGGTGGCGGTGGAAACGGTCAAGGGCCGTCGGGCGGACCGCGACTACGCCTTCACGGTGTACGCACGGGTGGACAAGCCGCCCTCCGGCGCGCGTCTCGTCATCGAGCTGCCCGAGGGCCTGTTTCTCCCGGACGACGACCGGGGCGAGCGGCTCCCGCATGAAGGCTTAGAGATCGGCTGGCCGGTCGACGTGGTCTCCAACGCGGTCCCCTCGCGCACCACCATTACCGTCCGGCTGATGAACCACCGGCCGCTGGTGGCCAGTGCCGAGATCCCGATTGGCATCGCCATTGAAGGCTTTGGGACGTTCGATCCGGAACGGGATGGCTTCCCGTTCGCGGCCACGCCTCACTGCTTTGGCGCCCCGCGCCCCGCCCGCCCTGTCTTCGATCGCACCTTCGCCGCCGGTGTCCGCACGCCGGTGCGCGGGCGCCTGTGCCGCGGCCTGTACCGGCGCCTGTTCGCCCACGGCCTTTCCAGCGGCATGGCGCGCGCCGCCCTGACGCTGGCCGGGCGGGCGCCCGGCACTGCGCCGGGGATGCCGCGCCTGCTGGATGCCCGTACCCGTGAGCTCGTGCAGATCCTGCATGGCCGGCAGCTCGGCGACGGCGCGGTGCGGGCCTGGCGCCACTGGATCGCGCGCGCGGACCCGGCTGAGGTCTTCGCGGTGGTGCGGGAGGACCTGCGCCGGGCGCTGCCGCAGCGGTACGCGATCGACGTTGGTCTGCCGAGCGTCTCACGCTGGGAGGTGTTCGCGGCGCTGACAGCGCCCCGCGCCACCGTCGTGCCGTACCAGTACCGCATCAATCCCGATCGCACCGCGCATATCCGCGTATACGATCCCGCACATCCGCACGATGACGGCAATAGCGTGCTCACGGTCGATCTGGAGGCCCGGCGGTGTGAGTATCGCCGGTGGTCGAGTGATGGCCCCGGAGGTCCGAGCGTGCCGGCGGCCGTCGAGCTCGCGCAGTTCGCCGCGCCGTCAGGCGCCCTGCAGGCCGGCCTGGCGCAGGTGATTGGCTTGGCGTAGGTGTCCGCGCTCGACCTGTCGCTCAAGCGCTACCGTCGCGCGCAAGCGCGGCTGCACACGGCTTTCGCGGCGACCGGGCTCGGACGCCTGTGTGCGAGCTGTCCCGATTCCTGCTGCGGACACGTGCGCTGCGCGCGCTTGCTGCTTCCGGCGGATCTCGCCGCCTTGCCGGCGGAGGCGCTGACTCCCGTGCCCAACGCTGGGTCACCCTGCCAGCACCTCGCGGCTTCTGGCTGTGATCTTCCGCACAACCGACGGCCGTGGCTGTGTCGGAGCCACATGTGCGACCGTTGGTCCGCCCGCATGGCCGCGGCGCAGGCGCTACAGCTCCACCGGCTCTTCGTAGACTTGGACGCCGCGCATGCGGCTGTGAACGCCCGCGTGCGTTCGACCAGGGCGGCCTGATAGGGCATGCGGACTCCGTATGCCGTGCCGGCCCTGGCGGCGGTAGTGCTAGCGGCCGGCGCCTCCGAACGGATGGGGCGCGCGAAGGCGTTGCTGGACTGGCACGGGCGGCCGCTCGTGCGCTGGCAAGCCGAGGCCCTCGTGCACGCCGGCGCGGCCCCCGTGGTCGTCGTGACCGGTCACGCCGCCGAAGCCGTAACGTTGGCGCTTGTAGGAGCGCCGGTACGGATCGCGCACAACGCGGACTATCGGGCCGGCCGCGCGACTTCGGTGGCGGTGGGCGTCGGGGCGCTGCCGGAGGACGTTGCAGGCATCCTCATCGTGAACGTCGACCAGCCGCTGACCCGCCGCGTGCTGACGGCGCTGCGGCGCGCGTGGCTGGCGTCGCCAGAGGCCATCGTCCGGCCGTCATACCTGGGCGCGCACGGCCACCCCGACATCTTCCCGGCCGGCGTGCGCGACGAATTGTGCGCCGTGACCGAGGCCGGTGAAGGCCTGCGCAGCGTACTCCGGGCGCATCGCGCCCGCGTGCGCGATGTTCCCGTGCCGTACCCCGAAGTCCTGCGCGATCTCAACACACCGCCCGACTACGCCGCCGCCCAAGCCGCCGATGGGCCATAATGGACCAGCGCCCGCGGGCCCATAGCTCAGCTGGAAGAGCGCTTCAATGGCATTGAAGAGGTCGTCGGTTCGAGTCCGACTGGGTCCACCAGAGGCTCCCTGACCCAAGCCTCCCGTCGCTCGCCCTCCGGCGCGAGCGTGCCGCAAGCTCGCGTCCATGAAAATTTCCGCCGCTGTCGCCGCCGGTCCAGTACTGAGCACGTTTCGCCGGTCGAAAAACTGAGCACCCGTAAGCAGCTCTCGCCCGTCGAGTCAGCGAGCCGCTGGTTGCGTCGCGTCGCAGCCGGCGAGTCGTTCGAGGTGACCGACCGCGGGCATGCCGTGGTCCGTTCTCGTACCTCTTCCGACAAGCGAAGGCCTTATGGCGCTTGTGGCTGCCGGGCGAGCCACGCCGGGACGCGGCCTATTGCAGGACCTCGGGCCG